>Ga0207711_10002782_pt1 | contig 15386 bp, 13 predicted proteins | sample KBSS34metaG_FD_184401 | JGI IMG/M metagenome (GOLD analysis project Ga0207711, IMG submission 184401) | Switchgrass rhizosphere microbial communities from Kellogg Biological Station, Michigan, USA - KBS S3-4 metaG (SPAdes) (version 2) | ecosystem: Host-associated > Plants > Roots > Rhizosphere...
GTGATTCCGGGACACGGGCCGAACACGACGATCGGCCGTGAGAAAGAGCGTAATCCGTTCCTGCAATCGTGAGTTAGCGGCTTTTTCTTGACAATTGGTGACTTTTTGCTGGCTGGAGGTGTGGTAAGCTGCCCTCCGAATGAAGCTTTGGGACGTACCGCGGCTGTACCGGCGCGCCATTCTAATTTATATCGTCACGATTGTTGCGCCGGCCTGCGGGCTGGTGTGGCTGGGCATCCAATCGTTCGAGCGCCAGCGGCAGGCCCTGGCGACGCTCACTGCGGAAAAGCTGGCGGCCGAGCTGGAAGCGGTGCTCCACGCGTCCGCGGAACGGGCATTGACGCTGCACAGCCATCCGGCCGCCAAGTATCTTTTCACCATTCAGCACGGCACCGTGGTGCGGCCAGCCCTGTATGCTCCGCCGCCTGTTCCGGTGCCCCGTGAGTTCCTCGAAGCCGAGCGCCAGGAGCTGGAGATGAACCGGCCCGATCTCGCCCTGGAGTCGTATCGCAAACTTCTGGCGGAGCACCAGCACGAGAGCCTGGCCTTGAGCCGCGTGGCGCGCTGCCTGGCGAAGCTCGGGCGGCAGGAGGAAGCCCGAGCTGCCTGGCGGACGCTGGCCGCATCCTATCCCGATGGGCGTGACCCGTTCCATCGCCCTTACGGCATCGTCGCCGCGATTGAAGCCGGCGATACCGCGGGTCTGTATGACCAGATCGTCGCCGGCCGCTGGGACCTCTCGGCCGACCAAGCCGAGTATTTCCTGGCACAGGTCGATCCGCGCCGGACGACGCCTTATCTGGAGCAGTTCCGTTTCGCGCGCGACTTGAGCGAACAGTTCCGGCCGCAGAGCGTCCTCCACGAAGGCGAGATTTACAGCTACTCCTTCGGTGCCTGGAGAATCTTCTACCGTGCTGAAGCTGGGGACGTGCTCTCCGGTTTCGTCGTGAACCAGGACTGGGTGAACGCAACTCTAAAGCCCCAGATCGAGCACGCGTTGGGCGTCGCAGATAGCTCCGGTCAGGATCTGCGGATTTACGGAGGAGCTGTCGCGCTGGTGCTGGTGATCTTATCGGCAGGCGTGGCGCTGCTGCTGCGGGACATTTCGCGAGAGGCCCGCACCAACCGGCTGCGCGCGGATTTTGTCAGCGGCGTTTCCCACGAGCTGAAGACGCCCATCACGCTGATCCGGCTGTATAGCGAAACGCTGCTGCGCAAGGAAGCATTCCGCGAGGACGATCGGGACGGCTTCTATCGCATCATCATGCGCGAGAGCGAGCGCCTGGGCCGGCTGGTCGATCGGGTTCTGACGTTCTCCCGCGTGGAGCGCGGCGATCAGGTGTACAACTTTGAGGAAGGCGACGTCGCTCCAGTGATCGCCCGGGTAGTAGAGGATTATCGCGAATACCTGGAGCGCGCCGGATTTCGCCTACAGCGGGCTCTCACTCCATCCGCACCGCCCGTGCGGTTCGATTCCGGAGCCCTGTCCCAGGCGGTGGTGAATCTGCTGGATAACGCGGTGAAGTATTCGGGAGAGAACCGCGAGATTGCGGTGCGGCTGGAGGCGCAGAACGGGCACGTCACGTTTGAAGTCGAAGACCACGGCTTGGGTATCGCCGCCGCAGAGCAGGAGAGAATCTTCAGACGTTTCTATCGGGTTTCCAACGGCAGTGGAGGCGGGTATGGGTTAGGCCTGTTCCTGGTTCGCCACATCATGGACGCCCACGGCGGCCGTATCGAGGTCGAGAGCGAACCCGGCCGCGGTAGCCGTTTCCGCCTGCTGTTCCCCAAGGTGGCAGGCTGAGGCGAACGATGAGCGAGCAGCGCATTCTGATCATTGAGGATGAACCCGACCTTCTGCGCGGGCTCGCCTTGAATCTCAAAGCAGAGGGCTACGGTGTACTAACGGCCTCGCGCGGAGACGCGGGCGTTGAGCAGGCCCTGCGCGACCGTCCCGAACTGGTGCTGCTCGACATCATGCTGCCCGGCATGAACGGATTGGATGTTTGCCGCGAATTGCGACGCAAGGGATTCGAGGCGCCCATCATCATGCTGACGGCCAAGGCCGAGGAAGTGGACCGCGTGGTGGGTCTGGAGATCGGCGCCGACGATTATGTCACCAAGCCGTTCGGGATCCGGGAATTGCTGGCGCGCATCCGCGCGCGTCTGCGGCGGCACGCACCCGCTTCAGCAACTCTGCGTGTAGGGCAAGCCGAGGTCGATTTCGACAAGCACGAGGTCACGCGCCTAGGGCAGCGTGTCGAGCTGACGGGGAAGGAGTTCGACGTTCTGCGCCTGCTGGCTCGGCACCGTGGCGAAATCGTCACGCGCGACCGGCTGCTCGAGGAAGTCTGGGGATACGAAACCTACCCCACTACCCGCACCGTGGACAACCACATTCTGCGGCTCAGGCAGAAGCTGGAGGAAGATCCAGCCAATCCGCGCTACATTCTTTCGATCTACGGGGAAGGCTACAAGCTGGTGTGACAATGTTCAACAAAGTATTACTCCGCCGTGACACGTCGAAAGCGCGGCCCGCTGCATACTGGCCTGCGAGGAGAAACACCATGACCAAAGTTCTAACGGTTTTCGTGCTTGCGGCGATGGCGTTCGGCGCCGATACCGCCCGCGAGCAGAAGCTGCAGCAGGCGATTAACCTGATGGAATCGAAAGGCGACGCGTCCAAGGCCATGCCGATGCTGGAGGATGTCGCGCGCAGTTCGGATCGCGCGCTGGCGGCGCGGGCACTGCTGTATCTCGGGCAGGCCCAGGAGCGTCAGGGTGCGGATAAGGCTCGCGCTACGTATGAACGCATCGTCAAGGAATTCGGCAATCAGCCCGAGATGGTCGCGGCGGCGCAGCAGCGTTTAGTTGCCCTGGGAGGGTCGCGTACCGGCACGCTGGCGAAGCGCTTGCTGTGCGCCGATTGCGGCGATTCGGAAGCGGATTTCAGCGCGGACGGCCGGTGGATGGCATTTACGCACTGGGATAGCGGCGACCTTGCGATCCGCGACATGTCCACCGGCCAGGTCAAACGGCTGATGGCCAAGACAGGCACATGGAACGACTCGGACGCTTTTGTCGAGACGCCCGTCCTTTCTCCAGATTTGCGCCAGATTGCATATCTCTGGTACATGGACGGTAAGCAGGAGCCAGACCACATTCAGCTGCGAGTTGTACCGAACGAGTTGGGGGGTAAGGCGCGGGTTCTGGTCGATAACAGTGAGAATACCTGGTACACCCTGACCGCCTGGTCTCCCGACGGAAAGTCTGTTCTCGCGATCATTTCGAAGAAGGATAAAACCGATCAACTCGCGCGCGTGACGGTATCTGACGGATCGGTCCGAGTGCTCAAGTCCATGGGGTGGCGCTTCAAGGGCGGGGCCTGGAGCCATCCAAATTACTCGCCAGACGGCCAGTACATCGTATATTCCGCGCGAGCGGTCAATCCCAGTAAAAACCCGCCCGCGCCGACCGACCCCAAAGACGAGCACATCTATCTCATGGCCGCCGATGGCTCCAGCGAAGCCGAAATCGTCAAGACAGCAGGCATCAATCGTAATCCTGTTTGGACAGCTGACGGAAAGCGAATTCTTTTCACCAGTGATCGTTCGGGCAGCATGAATTTATGGTCGGTTGCGGTGCAGGACGGAAAGGCAATCGGCACTTCATTATTGATCAGTTCCGACATAGGAAATGCCGACGCCATGGGGGTGCACGGCGGTTCTTACTACTACACACATTCGTCAACCGGCGGCGAATACGTCAGCATCGTAGATTGGGCGCCCGGTGGCGCCGGCCAGGGCCGCCTCGTGCGCGCTACCGAAAGCTTCGTCGGCATTAGGCCGACGTGGTCTCCGGACGGCAAATCGATCGCTTTCAAACGTCACCATCCGGGCAGCACAAACGAGTATGATCTGGTGGTCCACTCGCTAGTGACTGGAGACGAAAGAACCTATCTGACACCTCTAGGCACGACGGGGAATGGTGCGGCGACCTGGTTCCATGATGGCAAGAGCGTCATGACGGGCTATAGACGTGCCGATGGCTCTTCGGCGTTCTACCGTATCAATCTAGCGAGCGGGGAGCTCAAGGAGTTGCCCACCCCGACCGGGCCCAACGCCCTCGCTACAGACGACAAGACGCTCTACCTTGTGCGCCGCGACCCGACGGCCCCGAACAACATCCCGGACCACATTGTTGCCGTGGATCTCAGTACTGGGCAGGAGAAGCCGATCCTCGCCCTGGCGGGGCCCAGCGCGCCCGGCGCTGTCGCGCTGCAGCTAACTCCGGACGGCCGCACGTTGGTTATCAGGTGGCCAGAGCAGAAAACCAAGACGATACACTTCGCCCGGGTAAATGTCGACGGTACTGGCAATCGGGAGATCTTCTCCATGGCCCAAAAGGACGAAGGCGGCCCTATCGCTTTGACCAAGGACGGTCGCTGGATTGTCTTTGAGGAGTCGCACGATGATAAGTGGCGGCTCATGCGCCTTCCTGTGGAGGGCGGCAAGCCCGAATTCACTGGATTAGAACTTGAAACCCGCAATCAGAACCTCGATCTGAGTCCCGATGGTTCGCGCATCGCGTTCAGCAATAATAAGGGTGTGCAAGAGGTGTGGGCGCTCGACAACGTGCTCTCGGCGCTGAAATAACTCGGAGGAGGGGGCGCGGGCTAGCCTTGCCGCGCCCCGTGCACCACTGCCGCCGCGCGCAGCTTGGCCAGCTCCCGCCGGGCGATGCTGGACCAATGGCTGGCCGGATCCAGCCTCAGATACTCGGTCCAATGCCGCACGGCCGTCATGGGCTGGTTGGAGGCCTGGTAGAGCAGCGCCAGGTTGTAGTGCGCATCGGCGTACTGCGGCGAGATTTTGAGCGCGGCCTGATAATGTTCCAGAGCTTTGACGCGATCGCCGCGCTCGTCATATAGATTGGCCAGATCGAAGTGCGCCAGCGCATAATTCGGATCGGCCGCCAGGGCATTCAAGTAGTAACGCTCGGCGTCCTTCCAATTGCGCGCATTGAACTGAATGGTTCCCAGGTTCACCAGGGCGCCGGCCGAAGTGGGATCCAGCTCGACGGCCTTTTCGTAGGCTTCGATGACCTCCGCCAGCAGTGCTCCGGTTTGTTCCAGTTCAAGGCCTCGCTGGAACCAGTGCTCGGCGGCGGCGCGCCGAACGCGGTCGGCATCGGGCTGGTCGGGCGCGCGGAACTCCAGCAGCCGCTTCAGCTCGACCTGATCGAAATCCAGCAGCAGCTGGCCGGATTCGGCCTCCATGGCGCGGCCGTCCACTTCCACACGGATACGTTTGCCGGCGGCGTAAATCTTCAGCTGGGTTAGAGGATCGTGGATGCCGCGAAGCTTCCTGCCGAGCGCGGTGAGCGCGCGCCGGATCTGAACCGGAGCCACCCGTGCGCCGCGAAGCTTGAGTAGCGTTTGCAGCGCCAGCAGTTCCTTGAATCCGTAGGTTTCCGACGCCGGAACCAGCTTTTGGGTTTCCCAGCTCTTGAGCTGGCGCTCGGTGATTTTGAGAAGACGGCGCGCCCCAGCCCTCGAATACGCCTGCTTAGCCGCCACGCCGGTCACTGAATGGAATTTTATCAACTCCGGGCGAAGCGGATCGTACTATTTTTGGAATAGTGAGATTCCTGCGATGCCGGCCGCTCCCGCGGCAATACACGCGGCAGTGTTCTCAGCCGTGACGCCGCCCAGCGCCAACACCGGTATCCGCACCGCAGCGGCTGCTTGCGCCAAGCCTTCCAGGCCTCTTGGCTCGAGAACGCTGGATTTCGAAAGCGGAGTGAACACCGGCCCAAACACTGCGTAATCGGCGCCTTCGGCTTGGGCTTGGCGAACCTCTTCGAGATGGTGGCACGATACGCCGATCAAGAAGCCGGGCTGCCGCCAGAATCGCGCGGCCGGCGATCCTGAGGGCAGATGAACGCCTGCCGCTCCGGCAGCGATGGCCACATCGGCGCGGGTGTTGACGATGATCTTCGAACCACGCGGATTCGGCAGCTTCATGGCCGCCGTCACCAGATCGAATAGCGCCCGGGCGCTCAGATCTTTGTCCCGAATCTGGATCCACTCAACGCCGACGGCCAGATTTCGCGCGACTACGTCCAGACGGCTCGCAGTGATGCAGCAGCGGATCACTGCACACCGCGCTTTTTCTCGGCTCGCCGGACGCGCGCCTCGTCCATGCCGAAATAATGCGCAATCTCATGCCAGACAGTATCCGCCACCATCTGTTCCAATTCGGCGATATTCCGGGTAGAGCGCTCATGCGGACCCTGGTAGATGGTGATCTTGTCAGGAAGCGTGAAACTGCTACCGACGCTGCGCGTGGTAAGCGGATGCCCCTGATACAAGCCAAGCAGACCGGGCCGCGGCGGCTCGCGTTCGACGATCACGGCTACGTTGCGGAGATGTTTACGAAATCGCGGGGGGATGCGGCGGAGAGCACGCTCCACGAGCTGATCGAATTCATTTTCCGGGAGCATGCTTACGTCCACTAGTTTACGCCGCAGTATCATATAGGCTGCGAGTCTGCGTATATGGAAGAAAAGGCCTTTTACAAAGAATCAAAAACGACCAAGCCGGCAACGTTGAACTGTCCGTTCTGCCGGACTGCGGACACGTATGAGCTGAACTGGCTGGTGCGCAAGAAACTCGACCGGATCCCTGGCGGCGCCGACGAGCGCGATCGCGCGAAGTTCGCCAAATGGATGAGCTATATGGTGCTGCTCGACGACAAAGCCATGTGCAAGAACATGCGCTGCCGCAAGCGCTTCGACGTGTCGGGGATCAAGACGACGGCGTTTATTTAGGCTTGAGTTCGATCCAGCCTTGCGAAGGCAGCGTCACCGTGGGCAAACCGTCTCGGGTCACCGTGATGCGAAAACGATCGCCTTTGCGCAACGCTTCCATTTCAACGATCCGCCCCGACACCACACGCACCACAGCGGTTCCGCTTTCGAAATCGATACCAAGCTGCCCCTGGGCGGCTGCATCCAGCCGCACGAATAGCCGTTTACCATCGCTTCCGTAAAACATCTCGCGCGCGACGGACCCGCCTCCATGCATTGCTCCCGAGCGAGGATCCGGCCGGAAGCGCCCCGCGCCCATCCATTCGAAAGCCGAGGTCACTTCGCCATCCAGCGTCACGTCGATCGGATTCGTCGGCGGCTCGTGCAGTTCACCCTCCTGCGCTTGCAGAATCGGATAGGACAACCGTGCGGGCGGTTCCAGACCCAGCGCGCGATACACATTCGAAAGATGCTCGCGGTAAAGCTCGTCGAATTCCGGACGATTGTCGGAGCCGTGCTCGGGCCCATACCACCAGCACCAGTCGCTGCCTTCCGCGATCAGAAGCTCTTCATAGGCCAGCAGCCGCGCGACCTCCATGGTGTCCGGCGCGTACTTTTCGTAGGTGCGCCGGGCGTCCAGCAGCAGATTCCAAGCCTGGTTGTCCTCTTCCGCGCCGATCCAGATATCGAAGTTGGCGTTGATCCACGAACCCGGAGCCACATGATCCAGAGGACGCGTATCGGAGCGCGCCAGTGCTTCTGAAACCGTGCTGGCTTGCAGGCCCGGATCGTCGGAAATGCGCTGATACAGCGCGCGCAGGAAGGGGCGGCCATTGGCTTGATACCATTCCCACGCATTTTCGCCATCCAGGATGATGGGCACCAGAACATCATGCCCGCCGGTGTTTTCGCGAATGCGTCCCAGGAAATGGTCCGCGGCTTCTTCGGCCCCCATGCGCGAATATTCAAAGCCGATTAGGTCACTGAGATAGTGGTCGCGAAACAGCATGCGCATCTCGCGGCCGTTCTGCTGCCAGGTATACGCCTGATAGGTTTCCTCGCAGCCTGCAGGCTTGCCCAACGTTCGCGACAGGACGCCGTTATCGCTGGCAGCCCAGGTAAAGCCGCAGCCTGCGGCCATCGCCAGCGCTTCGTCCGACACGGAGCCTTCAGACGGCCACAAGCCCACTGGAGTGACTCCCAGAATGTCGCGGATGTAGGCTCGGGCGCGCTCCAACTGGACCAAGGCATCCTGCGGATACTGAAACTTCTGCGGCAGCGTGATGCCAGGATGCGAGACCGCGGCTATATCGGAATCGCATAGCAGCGGCAGAATCGGATGATAGAACGGCGTGGTGGAGATCTCAATCTGCCCGCGCGCCGCGAAGTCGCGATACACGGGAAGCACGGCAGAGAGAGCCTCGCGCTGCTTGCGCGTCATCAGATCCTGATCGCGCAGGGAATAATTGCGGCCTCTACGGATCAGATCCTGCAGCTCTTCGTCTTTCGCCAGCACGTCTTCATCGAACCAGGCCATCTGGCTGAGGACTTGCAGATCGCGCAGGTCCTGGACCGACATCGGATCGCGGCGGCGTTCGTACAACTCGAGATAGCGCGGAAACCGGCGGATGATTTTGTCCACATTCGCCTGGAAGAAGTAACGCAGGACGAAGGTTCGCTGCGCCTCAGTGAGCGATTCGGCCGGAATGGTCGCGCATTCGAAAAACGGATCGGATGCAGTCCCGGCGGCGTATTCGGCGATCTGGGCCACCATGGATGGAACCAGGTTGAACGTCTGCCGTACGTCGGGGAATTCGTCCAGCACGCGGACCATCCCGGCATAATCCTTGAGGGCGTGCAGCCGCGTCCAAGGCAGTTTGTATTGGCCGGTCCACAAATCCTTGTAAAACGGCTGATGCATGTGCCATAGGAAACAAAGTGTCGTCACTGCGTGAGAGGCTCCGGAGAAAAGAAAGCGCTGTTCGGCGTGGAAACGAACGCGGCCGCCAGCGAGCGGGCGGCGAAATCGAAAACAGTCATAGGTCGAAGATTGAGCATCAGTTCGATGGTGCGCAGCACCGAAGCTTGATCGTAGACCGTCGGATCTACGGCTCCGCGGCGCGTGTAGGGCGACAACGCGAGCAGCGAGGGAGCCGCACCAGCAGGATTAATTACAAAAATTGCGGTCTGTGGCCAATATTTACTTTTCGATACAGCTTCCACGATGCGACCGAGTGAGGCGTCGCCGCTGACGCTCAGCATCGTGAGATTCGGCATCGAGCCTGACTCGAACTGCTTCACGTCATCAAGAAAAGCCTGCGGATCGGACGCGCGGTATTTCGTGTTCGTGACAGCTTGCAGCGAGGGCTCTTTGACCCGGGGAGTCTGCGCTCCGTTATCGACAAAAACGCCGTAGTTGCGAACTGTTAAGCCCGCCGACAACGCGTTGCTCCAGAGGTAACCCGCCGGCGGTAAGTTGGCGGGCTCGCCACCTTCGAATCCGTTGTAGCGCAGGCGTCCCGCGGCGAAACTTGGCGCCAGACGCGCTGTGTAATCCGGTGCGATGGCCGCAACCGCCCAACTGAGAGCTTCCGGCTGCGTCCCGCCTGTCGGATGAAATCCGTCCAAGCGGACGAATTCGCGCGCGAGCTTGGCGGAATTCGGTCCGGGGGGGCCATCTAACAACACGTAAATCACATGCTCAATCGGCGATCGCTCGATGGGTAGTGAATCTGAAAACGATTCGCGATAGGGCGTTAGAGCCATGGCCGCACGCGAGGTTTCCGGAAGCATTTCGTCAGCGGGCACGTCGATCACAGACAGGCTGTTACTGTGACCGTTCAAAACCGCGAGCCGCCCTCCGGTCAGCACGCGCACCGAGGTGGGATACGCACCTGCTGGAACGAATCCCTCCACTCTGCTGCGTGTCTCCGAAACGTCTGCGATGGCCACGGTGTTGGTATCGGAACAGGCGATGAACAGACGGGTTTGATCGGCATTCAGCGCCAGGCTGCTGGGAGTCATGCCCGCGGGTTGCAGCGCTCCGAACCCGACGTTGAGAGTCTCGATCACGTTCAGCTCTTTGCCTTCGCTGACGCCGATGACGAACACGTCGTTGGTGTTGGCCGCGGCCACGAACAGCCGGTATTTCCAGGTGCTTTGTTCGTCGGGAATCTTGCGATTGCTCAAGACCATCTCCGCGGGATGCGCTCCGATCCGGGCGCGAGCCATTTCGGTACCTGACGGCAGGCTGTATTCGTACACCGAGGCATCGGCCCAACTGGAAACGAAATACGCTTGGCCGTCGGGATGGAACAGAATTCGATAGGGTCGGCGTCCCGACTTGAAGGTCCCGGTGATCTGGCCGGTTTGCGCGTTGATCGCCAGCACGCGGTCATGGAACAGGTCGGCTGCTAGAACCGTCCGTCCGTCGGGAGAGACAGCTACGTCGCCAATATAGTTCGTTGCGGCCGGTTGCCCGGCTGAGATTTCGCGTGAGGCTTTAAACTCGCCTGCTGGGGAAAGCGTGAATTCCAGTACCGCGTTGCGCGCGCCACCGCCTGCGTAGACTCGTCTGCCATCGGGCGAAAACGCCAAACCCAATCCGGCGTCCGGGATAGCGACACGAGCTGTTTCCTTCATCGCTGCCACGTCTATCACACTGATCGACGGCCGGGCGCCCGCGTTGAGGGACAGAAGAAACTTGCCGTCAGGCGAGACCGCTGCGCTGGTCGGCAACGAATCCAGCGCTACTTGCGTGCCAGCCGGATGAATACGCCAGTTTGCCGGTAGGGTCTGCGCGCACGCGCACGCCGCGAAAAACAGCAATGGGAAAACCACCCGCATGGATTCCTCATTGTACCGACTACCGAATTGGCTCCGGCACTGCCGAACCGTCCGCGCGCGGATCGGACGCGCCGAACTTGGTCTTGCTGGCCGAGTTGAACAGGATCGCCTGCCCCCGTCCGGTGACCGCCGAATCATACGGACTGATGGTCTGCACTTGATGGCCAAGGTCCTTCAGGCTCTGGATCACCGCGGGTGGAACTCGGCCTTCGATGCGCACATCGCAACCGGGTGCACCGTTCTTCCGAAACCGCGCCGACTCAACCGCCTGCTGGATGTTCAGGTCGTAATCCACGACGTTGGACACGAACTGGGCATGCGCCATGGCCTGGTTGGATCCGCCCATGATCCCGAATCCGATATGCAGCTCGCCTTTTTCCATGAAGCCGGGAATGATGGTGTGCGAAGGCCGCTTGCCACCCGCCAGCACGTTGGGGCTTCCGCGCGTGAGCGTGAAATTCTGGCCGCGGTCATGCAGCAGGAACCCCATGCCTTCCACAGTGACTCCCGAGCCGAAATAGTCATACAGACTCTGGATCCAACTGGCGATGTTGCCGTCTTTGTCCACGGTGGTCAGGTAGGTGGTTTCGCCGAAGACCGGCGCTCCTGCGGCCACCGCGCAGTTGGCTTTCTGCGGATCGATGGCCGCCGCTCGCTTTCGCGCGTAATCTTTGGAGAGTAACCCGCGCACCGGAATATCGGCAAAGCGCGGGTCACCGTTGAATCGCAAATCGGAGTACGCCAGCTTCATGGATTCGATCCGGCGATGAAGCTCAGCCGCATTGTAAGGGCCTCCTGCGGCTGCGGCCGATGTTTCCATGATGTTCAACATTTCAAGTACGGCCAAACCTTGGCCGTTGGGCGGCAGTTCGTACACTTTCCAACCTCGGTACTCAGTCGAGATGGGATCCACCCATTCGGAGGAATATGACGCGAGGTCCTGGGCTGTCATCGTGCCGCCCAACTGTTGCGATGTTTTCAGAATCGCCGTCGCGATCTCGCCTTTATAGAAAGCGTCAGGACCCTTCTCGGCCAAAATGCGATACGCCTTCGCCATGGCCGGATTCTTGAACACTTCGCCTACGCGCGGCGCTCGGCCGCCCGGAAGATAGACTCGCGATGTTTCCGCATGGCTGCGCAATGTACCTATGGAACCAGACCAATAACGTTGGGCGTCTTCGGTGACCGGAAATCCCTGCTCGGCGTAGGCGATCGCGGCGGCGAATAGATCCTTCCAGGGCAGCTTGCCGAATTTCTGATGCATCTTGGCCCAGCCGTCCACTGCTCCGGGAACGGTCACGCTATGGATCCCTTCCGGTATCGACTGGAAGCCTTGCTTCGCCAGGAACTCAGGATTCAACCCGCGCGGTGCGGGACCCGACGCGTTTAGGCCCGTCAACTTTCCGGTTTTCGCGTCCCAATAGATTACGAACAGGTCGCCGCCGATGCCGTTCATCATCGGCTCCACTACGCCGAGCACAGCATTCGCGGCGATGGCGGCGTCCACGGCCGATCCGCCCTTAGCGAGGATTTGCGCGCCGGCCTGCGATGCTAGAGTCTGGCTGGTGGCGGCGATCCCTTGTTGGGTGATGACCATCGACCGTCCATAATCGCGGCCTTGGCCGAAACTCGACACGGCAAAACAAACGGCTGCCACAACAAGTCGCAGGCTCATCCCCATGACAGTATCACGCCGAGATGATATTGTAAGCGGGGATAAATATATGCGCCTCCTGAAGCAATTCGCCGTTCTTGCCGCCGTCGCATTCGGTTTATTTTCCGCGCTACGAGCGCAGCAGAAGGAAACGCTCGCCTGGGCGCCGCTGCCCAAGCAGCCGACCACCTGGGTCGCCCCCAACCAGCCCATCTGGAAGCTTTCCGAATTGCTGGCGAAACACAAGGGCCAGCCAAACTGGAGCCAAACGGTGGTGGACGACATCTCGCTCCACGCCGATTACATCTCGATGGGGCCGGGCGTCAAAACGCCGCGCCAATTCCATCCGGACACGCGCGCCTGGTGGATCGTGCAGGATGGCCAGATTCGCTTCAATATCGAGGGACAAGAGCCGTTTGTCGCGTCCAAGGGATATCTGGTGCAGGTTCCGTATCGCAATGTTTTCAGCATGGAAACCGTGGGCGACAAGCCGTCACTGCGCTTGGAAGTAAATATCGGCGGTGCGAAAACCATGTATCCCATTGATGTTCAGCCTCCGGAAACCAAGGGATTTAATTTCGTCAAAGTGCGCATCAACGGCAAGGGCAAGTACGATCAGGGCAACAGGCCGTACATCGATTTCAACACCGTGGTGGCGGGCACCGAAAAGCAGCGGCGCTTCATCGCGGATGACCGCGCGGTGGCCAATATCATCATCGGCGACCCCAAAACGCAACGGCCCGCGCCGGACACCGACTGGGGCCACGTTCACCTGGAATCGTCAGAGTTCTGGTTCATCTTGCTGGGCAAGATGGAGTACAAGATCGGGTCGCTGCCGATCTTTATCGCCGACCAGGGGGATATTGTCTACGCGCCGCGGGAAACGTGGCATCGCGCGCGTTTCGGTGGAACCGAGATGGCCTGCCGCCTGGCGATGAACGGGTATCAGGATCTGCTGCACAATTACCAGCCGACAGATTAGGCGACGCCTAATGGGAGATGTCGCGCCGGGCGTATAAAACATACGCTGCGATGAATCCGGCGACGGCGACCGCACCCAGCACGATCAGGTTCTTCGGGGGCAGCGGATTCCCCATCATCAGGTCAAATGGATTGTAGTAGCGGAACGGTGACAGCCAGGCGACTTTTTCAGCAGGCTGCCACAATCGCCCGATGTAGTCCAGCAGATAGCAACCTAGGGCCAATAGACCCGCGGCACCGCCCGCGACACTGCGACGGCGCGCAGCGGATGCGATCGCCATCGCCACGCCGCCCCAGCACAGCGCCAGCATGTAGAGATTTACGGCCAACGAGATGATCAGCCTGGATGAAGGCCACTGGACGTCCCGGCGCCCGAAGGCGTGCAACCCGCCCCAGGTTCCAGCCATCATCAGCGCAACGATAAAGGCACACCCCAGCACCGTCACGACGATGGTGCGGGTGATGATCCAGTGGCGGGCCACCGGCCGGGAAAGAATGAAGTCGCTAAATCCGCTCTCGACCTCGGCGGTCGGTATGGTCGCCAGCGTCAGGGCCACTGCCATCAGCGCTCCGATGACGGTCAAGTGGAAATATCCGACGCTTACGATGCCAGAGAACGACATGAAGCTGGCCAGGGCCGGACCCAGAAGCTCGCGGAAGAAGGCTGGCAGCAGCGTGGCCAATTGCTCGAAACCGCCGGAGTTTTGAATCGAACCGGCAACCAAGATCAGGACCAGTTGAAACGCGCCGAGCAGGAGCGCGGTAATTAGCAGTAGGGTTCGCACGCGCTTCAGAGAGTGAGCCACCAGCAGCGAGGCGATTCTCACTGGTTAGCGCCTCGATAATATTTCATGATCACGTCTTCCAGCTTGGGCTCAGCGACCTCGATATCGTGCACGGGCAGCGCGGCGAGCTGTCGCAGAAGGGGTCCCAAGGGACCCTCGATTTTCAAGTTCCACAGCCGCGGACGGATCTCGACGACTTCGCTGAACGGAGGCGGCGTGACGGATACATCTTCCGAGAAGGACACGCGGACATGCCGGGCGGCGAGTTTGCGCGTTTCTTCGATAGTGGCCAGTAGAACCATCTCACCTTTCCGCACCAGTGCAATCCGATCGCAAGCGCGATCGACTTCGGAAAGCACGTGCGACGACATGAATACCGTCCGGCCACGCTTCTTCGCGTCCAGCAGCAGTTGGTAGAACGACTCCTGCATTAAGGGGTCCAGACCTTCGGTCGGCTCATCCAGAATCAGCAGTTGGGGATCGGCCTGAAAGGCTTGAATCAATCCGAGCTTGCGTTTCATGCCAGTGCTGTACTGACGCAAGCTGCGGCGCAGATCGCTGTCAGGAAATTCCAGGCGCTCCTGCAACTCGCCGCGGAGAGTCTTGTTAACCGACTGGTGACTAAGACCAGCCAAGAGGTCCAGTACCTCGCGCCCCGTCATATCCGAATAAATTCCCATTTCACCGGGCAGGTATCCGATATTCGACCGCGCGCGGAGGCCGTCGGACTGGCAGTTGTGTCCCAGCAGGAAGGCCTGTCCGCTGTTCGGACGCAGCAGATCGAGCAGGATCCGGATGGTAGTGGTCTTGCCCGCGCCGTTCAATCCGAGAAATCCCAGGATTTCGCCTTCCACCGCCTCCAGGCTCAGATTGTTGACGGCAAGAACGTTGCCGTACTGCTTGGTGATCCCGCGGATGGAAATAGGAGCCACACAAGGATTCTAAGCGTTTCCGGGAGTACACTTAAAGCAATGCGTCGTCTCCTCGCCAGCGCGCTACTGGCCCTGTTCAGCTTCTTGCTGAACAGCCCGTTGATCCTCGCGTGGGGCGCAGATTCGAACCTGCCCGCGTGCTGCCGCCGCGCTGGACGACACGGATGCGCTATGCAGGCGCAGTCGTCTTCGGGTCCGGCCGTACGGGCTCCCCGATGCGCTTCCTTTCCTGGTGCGCAGGCAATTCCTCCGTCGTCGAAAACCGCGCTGCTTCCAAATTTGCGTACGATTCCCCAGGGCGTTCCAGTGCAGGCTTCCCCTGCTCAGCAAGCGGAATCGCTGCGGCACGTCGCTTTTGACCTCACTGGCCAAAAGCGC
>Ga0207711_10002786_pt1 | contig 15376 bp, 16 predicted proteins | sample KBSS34metaG_FD_184401 | JGI IMG/M metagenome (GOLD analysis project Ga0207711, IMG submission 184401) | Switchgrass rhizosphere microbial communities from Kellogg Biological Station, Michigan, USA - KBS S3-4 metaG (SPAdes) (version 2) | ecosystem: Host-associated > Plants > Roots > Rhizosphere...
AGACGTCGCGATGTTGATGCCAGAGCCGTACCGCTCCGAGCATCACGGCTACGTAAGCCGCTACATGCAGACTGGAGAGCCGCACATCATAGGCATCGGTCGGGAGACGCTCGCGCTGCGCGCGGACGGCCAAACGTTTCCGATCGCGCTTTCGGTCGGCGAAGCGCGGGGACCGAACGGCCGACGCTTCGTAGCGATCATTCGCGATCTCACTGCACTACGCGCAGCCGAGCAGAGTGCACACGCCGTTGAATTGCGGCTATCGCAGGTGGGACGCTTCAATCTAATGGGCGAGATGGCTGCCGGTATCGCGCACGAGATCAACCAGCCTCTCGGTGCGATCGCGACCTACGCGCAAGCCGCGAAGAGAATCTTGGAGCGCGAGCATCCCGAGATGCAGACGTTGATCGACGTCTGTAAGAAGATCGACGAGCAGGCGCTGCGAGCGGGCCGTGTGCTCGAAAATCTGCGTAAGTTCATACGCAAGCAAGAAATTCGCACCGAGCCGATCGACCTGAACAAAGTGATCGTCGACGTGCTCAATCTCATCGAAGCGGATGCGCACGCCGAGGGCATCAGGGTCGTTCTCCGGCTAGGATCGGAATTGTCAGCCGTGCGTGCCAATGCCGTGCAATTGCAGCAGGTCGTCCTCAACCTGACGCGGAACGCGGTCGATGCGATGCGCGATTCGAGCGGCAAGGAGCGCGACATCGAGGTTGCCACCGAGCGCACTGCCATGGGCGGCGTCCGAATCAGCGTCGCAGATCATGGACCGGGTGTGCTCCGACAACTGGGAGACAACATCTTTCATCCGTTCGTTACCACGAAGCGCGAAGGACTGGGAGTTGGCCTTGCGATCAGTCGAACCATCGTTCAGTCTTACGGCGGCAGCCTAGCGTACCAAGACAATCCTGGGGGCGGTGCAATCTTCGTGGTCGAGCTGCCGCCGCCGGAGGAATCGAGTCAGTGAGTCCCACCAAGACACCGTCCGTCACGCGTGCTGACCACAGGGATCCCATCGTCTATCTCGTCGACGACGACGAAGCGATTCGGGACTCGCTGGGTTTGTTGCTTCGGTCTGTTGGCCTCGACTGTGAAATCTACGCATCCGCGCTGGAGTTCCTCGGTGCCTACGATCCCAATCGGCACTCTTGTCTGGTTGCCGACATCAGGATGCCGGGTCTAAGCGGTCTCGAGCTTCAACAGCGCTTGAACGAGCAGCACGCCGAAGTGCCGGTGATCTTCATCACGGGGCATGGCGACGTGCCGATGGCGGTCAACGCGATGAAGTCGGGCGCGTCCGACTTCATCCAGAAACCTTTCCGCGATCAGGATTTGATCGATCGTATTCACAAGGCGCTCGCGAGTGACCGCGAACGTCGCGCGTCGCGCGCCCAGGAAGACGCGATTCGCGAGCGCATCTCGACACTGACTCCGCGCGAAACGGAGGTCATGCGGCGCGTCGTGCGCGGCCAGGCGAACAAGGTCATCGCGTTCGATCTCGGCGTGAGCCAGCGCACCGTCGAGCTTCATCGCGCGCGGGTCATGCGCAAGCTCAAGATGCGTTCGCTCGCCGAGCTCGTAAGCACGGTAGGCAAGGTACTGGGACGCGACGAAGCTAGCGGTATTGCAGCCGCTCAATGAAGTCGGCGAGGGCCGCAATCCTTCGCCGCACTGGCTCTTGACTGCCATTGTCGCTTGGCGTCTGCAAGAAATCGCCCCAGACCGGCATCAGCCGATCGCCGTGCGCCTCGACCGGCTTCCGTCCGTCGATGTAGGCCTCGACCGCATCGCGAGGGAATTGCCCTCCGTTGCGCTTCGCGAGCGTGCGCAAGTTTGGCGGCTGTATCTTGATCGTGCTTGCCGCGGGGCCACCACCTTCGCCGTCTGCGCCATGACAGCTCGCGCAATGCGCGGCGAATAGCTGATCGCCCGTCGGCTCGGCCGCGTGCAGCGCAGCGGCGCTGAAGAGCAGCGTACCTGCCAGCAACCAGCCCGCGGTCGACTTGTGGAAGGCAGAACGGGCGGGCACACGCGCCCGCACGGGCCGGGCGCGGTCGTTCCAGCGCCAAGGAATCAGCTCACCGATTGCCATGTGGTTTTCCTGCGGATCGCAAGTTGGTGGACACGGTTGGCACGAATGCTGCGGCGAGTTGCGTCCGCTGGCGATACGTAAAATCACTTAGTCGTGATGGCCGGAGCTCAGGACTTCGCCGCATCCTCGAGCCACGTTTCCATGCGCCGGTGATCGACGAGGCCCGCGTGCTGGGCGATCGGCGCGCCATCTTTGAACACAACGAAGTTCGGGATACTGCGAATGTTGTAGCGCTGCGCGAGCTCGGCCTGCCGCTCTGTGTCGACCTTGAGGACGAGCGCGCGACCCCGCATCTCCGCAGCGGTGCGCGCGACCGCGGGTGCTGCCGCCTTGCAGGGACCGCACCAATCGGCCCAGAAGTCGACGAGCACGGGCACGCGCGCGCCGCTCACGATTTCGGTGAAGCTCGCCGCGTCGACGTCGAGCGGCTCGGCAGGGGCAGGGAGAGGCTCCTTGCAGGCGCCGCAGCGGCCCTCATCGGCGAGGCGTGCGGCGGGTACTCGGTTGCGCGAGCCGCACCGTGTGCAGGCGCGGATCATTTCTGTGCGTGTCGGGGCGCGTCCGCGGGCTCGAGATCGAGATAGCAGATCACCTGACTCGGGTCGTCGGGGTCGGGCCTTTCGCGAAAGCCGACATCGCGCGCGAGCTTGCGCATGCGCGTGTTTCCCATCGCGTCCATCGAATACAGCCGCTTCACTCCGCGCGCGCGCGCGTAGTCGATGAGATGGCCGAGCAATCGCTTGCCGAGGCCGCCGTGTTGCCACTTGTCGGCAACGGCGACGGAAATCTCGGCGCCTTGAGGGGAGCCTGCGCCCACATAGCGACAAACACCGACCTGGCGTGGCGGCGAGCCGGGTTTCGCGTCGGCTTCGAGCGCGACGAATGCCATGTCGTTCGTATAGTCGGGATCGCAGAGCTGGCGCAACGCCTCATCGCTGAGACGCGAGATGCCGCCCAAGAACAAGAAGTGCTTGCTCGGCGGCGACAGGTCTTCGAGGAACCGCTCGTTGCGCTCGACATCGTCGGCGCGAATCGGACGGATCGCCACGCGCCGTCCGTCCCTCAAGGCCTCGGTCCATTCGTTCGCCGTTTTAGGCATGGCGCTCTCCGTTTTCCTGGTCGTGTCTATGTGTTCGCGACCTATCTGCGGCGGCTCGGGCGATCCGGTGAAGAGCGCGCGCACGGCCCGCTCGAGCCGGCCGCTTACGTTGAGCGCCGCGCGCGGGTTGCCGCGCGGCTCGCGTAAAACGAGCGGCGCGCCGAACTGCACGCCCAGCGGCGTCCGCAACTTAGGCCAGCGCCGTTGCTTCGGCAGCGCGGCGAACGTGCCGTGGATCGCGGTCGGCAGCACGCGTGCGCCGGTGTCGAGCAACAGCTGCCCGATCCCGCCGAAAAATGGCCCGACTTCGCCCGTCGGAGAGCGTCGGCCCTCCGGGAACCAGACGATAGAGTACCCGCGCTGCATGAGCGCGCGCGCAGTACCGATCGCGCTCGCGAGATCGCGGTCGGGATCGACGGGCATCACTTGCGTAGCGCCGCTCACGAATCGCGTGATCGGACCAGTGTAGAGCACGCCGACCCACCCGGCCCAATACGTTCGGCGTAGACGCCGCCACGGCAGCGCAGCCGCGAGAGCGAGCGGATCGAGATAGCTCGCATGATTCGGCGCGATCACGAGTGCCTCGTCGCCGGCGAGGTTCTCGAGACCGGCGACTTTGACGCCGAACAAGATCCGCATGAGCGGACGCACTAGCGCGAAGATCGCAGCGCCGACGCAGCGCATCGCAAATCCTGGTAGCTTCACGTCGGCTGCGGCGGTGGCCGACGCCGAGACCGAGCCGGCCGGCATCAGCTCCGCAGTTGCGATCTCGTTGATCAGGTCGCGCACGGTGAGGATCCGGCTCACCGCCTCGCCGGTGAGCGAGACGCGGAAGCGCTGCTCGATCTCGGTCGTTAGCGCGACCCACTCGAGCGAATCGATCTGCAGCTCGAGCTGCGGGCTCGTGTCGAGAGTGACCTGCTTGTCTGGGTAGCGCGCGACGAGCCACTGCCACGCGGCGCGGCCGCGTTCTGTCGCAAGCAGCTTGGCGTCCTCTGCGCTCGGCTCGCTGCTCGCGGGCTGGGCGTCAGCCGTCGAGGCACGCTTGTAGAGATCGGGCAGCAAGTGCCGGCGAAGCTTGCCGAGCTGCGTTCGCGGCAACGCGGAACGAGCGACGCGAAATGCGGTGATGCGCTGGTACGGCGCGAGGCGCGCCCCGATCTCCTCGAGATCTTCGCGCAACAGCGTCGCCTGGCGGATCGTGCCGCGCTCGCGGATCGCGCGCTCGTCTGGGACGATCAGCGCGACGAGCCGTCCGTGGTCTTCGAGGATCGCGACTTCCTTGAGCAGCTTCGAGCCGGCGTACTGTTTCTCGAGCGCCTCCGGAAAGACCTTCTTGCCGTCGGCGAGCACGAGGAGCTCCTTGCTGCGACCGACGACGCGCAAAAACCCCTTTCGGTCGAGCCAACCCAGATCGCCGGTGCGGAAGAAGCCGTCGCTCGTGAACGCGTCGGCGGTCGCCTCTGGATTGCCGCGATAGCCCGAGAATACGGTCGGGCCGCGCGCGACGATCTCGCCCTCGACTTGGCCGTGCTTGGATGGCGGCGCGTCGGCGTCGCGCTCGCCGGAGACCGGCCGAATGTCGAGCTCGACGCCCGGCAACGGCCGCCCCTCGGTGCCGATTTTAGAATGAGCGCGATCGTTGAACGTCAGGACCGGCGACGTCTCGGTGAGGCCGTAGCCCGTAAGCACCGTCCAGCCGAGACCCTCGAGACGCCACGCGAGCTCGGGATCGAGCTTCGCGCCTCCGCAGCCGATGAGATCAAGCGCTTGGCCCAGTTTCTCGTGCACAGGCCGGAATAGACGCTTGCCGATTCTCGCTCCGGTCGTGCGCCGCACCGTGATGCTGAGACGCAGCATCCGGTAGAACAGCTTCTTCGCGCGCTCTCCGCGCTGCTCGACCGCTGAGCGGACGCTCTCCCAGAGCGCCTCGCAGAGGCGCGGCACCGCGAGCAGCGCGGTCGCTTCGGCGGCACGCGCCGCGCCCGTGATCTCGGGGCCCGAAATTCCGGCGGGAAACACGACCGCGGCGCGCTTGAGTAGCGCCGTGACGAGACCGACCGTGAACGGATAAGTGTGGTGCAGCGGCAGCGGCAGCAGGACGCGATCGTGCGCCTCGATTAGCCGTTGGGAAGTCAACGCGACCGCATTGGAAGTGAGGTTCCGATGCGTGAGCGGCACGGCCTTGGGCACGCCGGTCGTGCCGGAGGTATAGAGCAACGCGGCCACGTCGTCGGGCTCGATCGTGGGAAGCTCGCTCGTGTCCGCAGATGGCGCCGGCCAGCCGTCGCTCGGGTCGTCGTCCCAGCGGCCCGCGATCGGCAAAGTGTCGCAGCCGCGACCGAGCTCGCGCAGCTCGCCGCGATGAGCGTCTGTCGTGATAAGCAGTGCTGCGGCAGCATGCTCGAGGATTTCGGCCGCGGTCGTCGGCATGCTTTGTTGGTCGATCGGTACGACTGTCGCGCCCGCTAGCACCACGCCGAAATAGCGGACCACCCAATCGGCGCTGTTCGGCGCCCAGATTGCGACGCAAGAGCCTCGGCGGATACCGGCCGCTTGCAGGCGCCGGGCGGTATCGGCGATTCGCTCCGCGAGCGCGGCGTAGCTCAGCTCTTCAGGACGACCGTCGCGAAAGTCGATCAGCGCCGTTCGTGCGCCATGCGCGGCGAGCCCGGCGATGACGTCGCAAAGCGTCGCCGGAACAGACGATTGGGGTTCAGCCGTCGCCGAGCTGACCATTCATTCTCGGCGAGATCGGCTCCGGGTAAACGCCGTACCGGCACATGATCTCGATCAGCTTCGTGTCGTTGATGATCGACGGATCATACTCTATCAAGAGGCCGTTTCGGCTGCGCTCGAACGTGACTTCGTGGACGCCCTTTTCGGACAAGAGCTCGGAGCGCACCAGCGTCCGGTCGAGCCAACCAAAATCCTCGCGAAGGATGGTGTGGATTGTTTTCATGCCGCGTGACCGAAGGGGTTTAGAGCAATCTAGACGCCCCAACCGCGATGCGTCAGTTAGTAGTGTTACGTAGGGAACATGCGCCGCTGGGAGTCTCCGCTCGCTGCTACGTACTAGCCGTGATATCAGGCCGAACCTTGGTTGAGCAAAATGCACCGCATGTTCAGGAACATCCTCGTCGTCGCGCGTGGTGCCCATCCGGATCAGCCGGCGATTCAGCGGGCGCTACTCTGTGCGAGCCCCGGAGCGCGCCTGGTCATCCTCGACCTCGTCCATGAGCCCGTGCTCGACGGCTACCTCGGCAACACGGTGATCTACGAGCCGTTGCGGGCTCGCGTTGTCGCGGAACGGCAAGACGCTATGGAAGCGCTCGCGAGTGGAATCACGAAAGGCGGTTTCGAAGCCTTCGGTCAGGCGGTTTGGGAGCATCCGCTCGACGAAGCCGTCGCGAAGCACGCGCGGGCGGAGAGGTCGGATCTCGTCGTGTTTGCGCCGGAAATGGCGGCGCACGGGCTGACGTCGACTGAATGGCGCCTCGTGACGAGGTGTGCGGCGCCGGTTCTCATCGCGAGCGGTCCAGCGAAGAAGGCGTATCGCAAGATCGTTGCGGCCGTCGACCCTTTCCACGCGCACTCGAAACCGGCGGAGCTCGATCGGTCGATCTTGGACTGGGCGCGTCGGGCTGCGGAGGGAGGTGCTGCCGAGATCGCGGTGGTCCATTGCTACACGTCGCCGGAGTTCTTCGGCGACGACATCGCCGGCGCTGCGATTGTAGAAGCTGACGTGCGGCGCGAAGCGCTCGAACGGCTCGTAGCCCAAGCAGGTCTGCCGCAGTCTGCCGCACGCCTGGTTGGCGGTGCCGCGCCGCACATGTTGCTCAGGCAAATCGCCGAGCGCGGCGATGCCGATGTCATCGTAATGGGGGCATTGGCGCGAGGCCGGCTCGGTGAGTGGTTCATCGGGAGCACTACGGAGCGGGTGCTCAACGGCTCGGTTGCGGACGTTCTCGCGGTAAAGTCTCCACCACAGTATTGACGACGGTCGATGCAACCGCTACGAACAAGCGTGACAAGATCTAGGCGTTCGTTGCCAAGCGAAGATCGGTGTAGAGCGCTGTCAGTCCCAGCGCATCTGCGACGGCGCGATACGTGATTCGGCCCGCGTGCGTGTTGACGCCTTTGGCGAGCCCGTCGTCTTCCGCTACCGCGCCGATGCCTCGGTCCGCGAGAACGAGCGCGTACGGTAACGTCGCCTCGGTGAGCGCGAGCGTCGACGTGCGAGGGTAGGCGCCCGGCATGTTGGTCACGCAGTAGTGGGTGACGCCGTGCAGCACGAACACCGGATGCGAATGCGACGTCGGGCGCGACGTCTCGACGCAACCACCTTGGTCGATGCTCACGTCGACGATCACGGAGCCGGGCGGCATGCGTTTCACCATCTCCTCGCTCACGACGTGCGGCGCTCGTGCGCCGCGGCGCAAGACGCCGCCGATCAGGACGTCGGCATCGGTCAGCTCGCGCGTGAGAGTCTCAGCGGTGGACTCTAGATAGCGGACCTGCGTGCCGGGCCTCTCGAACTCCTTGGCGCGCAGCGGGCTGAGGCCCAGGACGACCACCGCCGCGCCGAGCCCGCTCGCCGCGTCGCAGGCGTGGCGCCCGACGACGCCGTCGCCGACGATCACGACCTTGCCGTGCGCCGTTCCGAGCAGCCGCGCGAGCAGCGTGCCGCGGCCGCCATTGAATTTCGCGAGGTAGTAGGCGCCGACGAGCGGCGCCATCGCGCCGGCGACCGCGCTCATCGGCGCCAGCAGCGGCAGGCCCCCGCGCGCGTCCTCGACGGTTTCATACGCGATCGCGGTCGTTCGGCTCGCGAGCAGCGCTTCGGTGAGCTGCAGCGGCGCGCCGGCGAGGTGAAAGTAGGCGAAAACGATCTGGCCGCGCAGCCGCGAATATTCCGGCTCGAGCGGCTCCTTGACCTTGATCACGAGCTCGCCGTCCCACGCCTGCGCCGCGTCGCCGAGCGTCGCGCCCGCCGCGGCGTAATCGGCATCCGCGAAACCGCATCCCGAGCCCGCGCCGCGCTCGACCACGACGTCGTGCCCGTGGCCGCGCAGCGCTGCAACGCCGTGCGGGGTCAGGCCGACGCGGTTCTCGTTGTCCTTCGTCTCTCTCGGTACGCCAATTAGCATGCGCGCGGCTGCGTGTGAACGACGATGCGAGACCGCCGACGCGAGCCGCCATCGCCCGCGGACTCGGGAGTCCGCGCTCGCCTAGGAGCGGCTATTCGGAGCCGTATCGATCGTCGCCCGCGTCATCGTCCTCGTCGTCGTCCCAGTCATCGTCCTCGTCCTCGTCGTCTTCGTCGTCATCTTCCCAGTCGTCCGCCTCGCCCGCGTCACGTTCGCTCCAGCCGCTCTCGCGCGTGTCGTCCTCGTCGTCCTCGTTCTCCTCGTCGGGCGGCTCGGCCGCCTCGAGGTCGAGATCGGACCAGGCCTCGCGCTCGATCTCGTCCGCTTCGCCGTTGAGATACCGGATCTCGACGACGTCACGTTCTTCGTCGATCGCGAGCACGCGAAATTGCTCATCAAGCTCGGCGTCGAGGTACCACTTGCCGACGACCGGTTCCAGTTGATCGCTCATTGCTCGAAACTCCCCCAGGATGCGATCGGCGAATTCTTGAGCTCCGGGTTTTGGGCCCCGAGCTCGCGGGTCTTGCTGGGCATACGTGCCTCCTCACTGGCCAGTGCTGCTTATGAAAGCAGGTTTTTGCGTCCGTCCGCCACCCCGACGCGTGGACCGAATGGGGGCGGGAGTGCGCGGGGCCGTATGCGGAACTACCTATGTCGCTCGCGAGGGCATCGGCAGCACCGCCGAGTCGGTTGCCGCGGCCGTGCCCTGCGACGTGCTGCCGTGCCCGCGAATCGCTGTGCCGGCCGAAGCGGCCGAGCCTGCTACAGATATGGCGAAAACAACCAAGCCGCGCCGTCGACGAGCTTCGTCCGCAACGCGCGCGCGTCGAGCTGTTGCACCGTAATCCGCGTCGAGCGCGCGCGGACCGTCTCGAAGTGCGCGCTCAGATGCGCGACGAACGCCGCATCGTAGATCTCGACGTTCATCTCGAAGTTCAGGCGCAGGCTGCGCGGATCGAGGTTAGCTGAGCCTATCTGTGCGTAGTCGTCGTCGATGTAGAACAGCTTGCTGTGGGCGAACGGGGGCGGCTGGTAATAGATCCGCACGCCGCGCTCGAGCAGCTCCCAGAGCATGTGACGCGTCGCGCGGTGAACGTAGGGCAGGTTGTTGTGCTCCGGCAGAATCACGGCGACGTCGATGCCTTCCAGCGCCGCGGCCTGGAGCGGGGCGATCAGCTCGCGCGGCGGCAGGAAATACGGCGTCATGATCGCGACGCGCCGCCGCGCCGCCCCGATCGAGCCGACGAGCAGCTCCGTGAGCCGATCGTACGAACGCTCGGGCCCATCCGCGATCGCGCGGCATCCGGCGTGCCCGGGCAGGTCGGTATCCGTCGGGAACATTACGGCCGGCTCGCCCGTGACGAAATGCCAATCGCGCAGAAATACGGCTTCGATCTGCGCGACGACCGGACCCGCGAGGCGCACGTGCAAATCGACGATTCTGTGTCCGTCGCCGACGAGATAGCTCTCGCGAATGTTGACGCCGCCGGTGAACCCGATCGCGCCGTCGACGGCGAGGATCTTGCGATGGTTCCGCAAGTTCACGCTGAACTGCGGCGGCCACAGACGCGGCGGCAAGAAGTGCGCGACCCGGACGCCTTGCCCGCGCAGCAACGTGCTGGCACGCGGCAGCGAGTAGAGCTCGCCGATGCCGTCGAGTAGCACGCGCACGTCGACGCCGCGCGCGGCCGCTTCCGCGAGCGCCGCAATGAACTCGCGTCCGAGTGGCCCGGTGTCGAAGATGTAGGTCGACAGGAACACTCGCCGCCTGGCGCCGCGGATCGCGGCGAGCATGGCGGGGAACGTCTCCTCTCCGTTGTGCAGCAACGTCACGGCGTTGCCGGTCGTGAGCGGCAAGTGCGTGATCGCATGGCCCAAACGGCCCAGGGGTTCGAGACCCGGCGACGGCGCGCCGACGTGCTCGGTCGGACACACCTCGACCGGGTGCCGGGTCAGCAGCTTGCGCGCGCGCATTTGGACGCGATTGATGCCGAACAAGTAGTAGAGGACGGCGCCCGCCAGCGGCAGCGTGAAGCAGAGCGCGATCCAACCGAACGCGGATTGCGGCCGACGTTTGTAGAGCAGCGCGTGGCCTGATGCCGCGACGGCCGCGACGAGTCCCCCGGTGGCGAGCACCGTGCCCGCCAGCGCCATCCCCTGCATGGCGACTTGTGTAACATATCAACCATAGCTCGACCAGACGCGCGTTCGTGGACCACTGGGGCACGGGCCGTCCCGGGCCTTACCCCAATCAACACGGATGGAGTCGTAGCGATGCCAAAACCTGACGAAAACAAAAAGCAGCCGTTTCTCACCGACGTGAAGACGTTGCGCGCGCGAGCGCGCCAGCACATCGAGCGCGGCGCGGTAACGGAAGGCTACACCGCCGACCGCGAAACCGTGCTCAAGCTGCTCAACGAGGCGCTCGCAACGGAGATCATTTGCGTGCTCCGTTACCGGCGTCATTACTTCATGGCGAGCGGCTTGGAGGCGCAGAGCGTTGCGGCCGAGTTCCTGCAGCACGCGAACGAGGAGCAGGGACACGCGGATCAGATCGCGGCGCGGATCGTGCAGCTCGGAGGCGAGCCGAATTTCTCGCCTGACGGCTTATCGGCGCGCTCGCACGCCGAATATGTCGAGGGCACGGACTTGATCGACATGATCAAGGAAGACCTCGTTGCCGAGCGCATCGCGATCGACAGCTATCGCGAGATGGTCGCCTATTGCGGCACCGAGGACCCGACCACGCGGCGGCTGCTCGAAGAGATCCTCGGAGTCGAGGAGGAGCACGCCGAGGACCTCGTGAGCATGCTGCAGCGCCTCGGCGCGTAACACGCACGCGCGTAACAGGTAACGAAGCGCCGCGTGCCGCGGCGGATCCACTGTGGAATTCAAAGACTACTACGAGATCATGGGTGTCGCGCGCGATGCGTCGTCCGACGAGATCAAGCGCGCGTATCGACGCCTCGCGCGGAAGTTCCACCCCGACGTCAGCAAGGAAAAGGACGCCGAGGCGCGGTTCAAAGAAGTCGGCGAAGCCTACGAAGTGCTCCGCGATCCCGAGAAGCGCGCGGCGTACGACCAGCTCGGGCGCCGTCCGGCCGGCGAGGAGTTCAGGCCCCCGCCGAACTGGAACTTCGAGTTCGAGGGCGAGGATCGCCCGGGCGAGCACAGCGATTTCTTCGACCAGCTGTTCGGCGGTCTCGGCGGACTGCGCGGCGGGGCCGGGCGCGCCGGTCGCGGCGGATTCCAGAGGCGCGGGTTCGACACGCACGCGCAGGTCGACATCACGCTCGAAGAGGCGTTCCACGGCACCACGCGCACGCTGTCGTTGCAGCGTGTCGAGCGGAAGGACGGCAAGCTCGAGCCGCGCGTCCAGCAGCTCCAAGTGAAGATCCCGGCCGGCGTCGTCGACGGCCAGCAAATCCGCGTGGCGGCGCAGGGCGAGCCTGGCGCGGGCGGCGAGGCGGCCGGCGACTTGTTCCTGCAGCTCAGGCTGCTGCCGCACCAGTTCTTCCGGGTCGACGGCCGCGACATTTGGCTCGACTTGCCCGTGACACCGTGGGAAGCGGCGCTCGGCGAGACGGTCCGCGTGCCGACGCTCGCCGGTCGAGTGGATCTCAAGATCCCCAAGGGCTCGCAGACGGACCGCCAGCTTCGGCTCAAGGAGCGCGGGCTGCCGGGCCGCCCGCCCGGCGATCAGTTCGTCGTGCTCAAAATCGTAGTGCCCGCCGCCGATAGCGAGGCGCGCGAAGCGCTGTACAAGCAGATGGCCGCGACGATGGCGATGAACCCGAGGGCTGCGATGGAGGGCGGGCGATGAAGGACCCGATCGACGTTCATCTGCTCGACGAGACCGTCGAGTTCAGTCTCGCGGATCTCTGTCGTATCTGCGGCGTGCACGAGCGGCTCGTCGTCGACATCGTCGAGGAGGGCGTCGTCGAGCCGCGCGGGGAGGTCGGCGAGTGGCGCTTCACGGGCATCGCGGTCACGCGCGTCCAGCGGGTGCTCCGGCTCCAAGATGAGTTCGAGGTGAATCTCGCGGGCGCCGCGCTCGCGCTCGAGCTGCTCGAGGAGATCGAGCGGTTGCGTCGCGGCGGACGATAGCCTCCGGACGACGGGTGTCAGTGCGCGGCCGTCCGGAACTCGCGGTCCGCTTTCGCGGCGAGAAAGAAATCCGACTCGGTGAGCCCGTCGATCTTGTGCGTCCAGATCTCGATGGCGCAGCGACCCCAGCCGACGTGCAGGTCGGGGTGATGCCCCTGGTCCTCGGCGATGTCCCCGACGCGGTTCGCGAACGCCATCGCGGTCGCGAAGTTCGAGAACGGATAGGTGCGCAGCAGGTGCCCGGCCGCGTTTAGCGCCCAACCTTCGTCGAGTTGCTCGAGCAGCTCGGCCACGCGCGCGGGCGGGAGAGGCGGCACGCCGCCCCGGCAAGGAACGCATCGGTTGTCCGCAAGCGCCATGTTTCGATCCTCCGTGTGAGTCGAGCTTACGACGCGTCGGCTTCGGAGGCGAGGGTGCCGCCCCAGTCGCGCGGGTCGACGTCGGCCACGGACTCGGAGAACGTCCAGCGATGGCCGCAGAGATCGTGTGCCGTGTATTGGCGCTCGCCGAACGGGTAAGTCGTCGGCGGGCTCGCGATTCTCGCGCCGGCGGCACGCGCGCGCTCGTAGTGAGCGTCGGCGTCGGTATACGCGAGCTCAGGTGTAACTTGGCTCGGCGGAATCGAGCGGTTGCTCCGCATGGTGTCACGAGCCTCCGTAGACGTTCGGGTCGTGGCGCTCCATGAAGGTGTCGGGACGCTTGAGCGGCGTGAAGCCGAGCTTGGCGTAGAGGCCATGAGCGTCGCGGGTCCCCAAGATCCAACGCCGCAACCCTTGCAGCTCGGGGTGCTCGAGCACGCACGTCAGCAGCCACTTGGCGAGGCCGCGGCCGCGGAACTCGGGCAGCACGAACACGTCGGCGAGATAGGCAAGCGTCGCGCGGTCGGACACCACGCGCGCGAAGCCGATCTGTCGCTCGCGTTCGAGCAACGCGAAGCAGAGCGAGTTGCGCAGCGCCTTATCGAGCGTCGCGCTTGGAATGTTCCTCGCCCAATACGACGATTCGGCTAGGAAGCGATGGATGACGCCGCGGTCGAGCCGCGCCGGGTCGTCGCTGACGGTGAATCCATCGCGCGCCCATTCCATCTAGGCGTACGCGTAGATTGTCGCGAGGATCCCGAGCAACGACGCGAGGAAGACGCTGTGCTTCACGGTGAAGCGGAACAGCTTGCCTTCCTCGGATCGGTCCATGCCCGTGGCCGCGACGGCGACTGCGAGGCTCGTGAGACTGATCATCTTGCCCATGACGCCGCCGGCCGAGTTCGACGCGGCCATCGTCGCGGGGTTCAGGTGCAGGCTATTGGCCGTGACCACCTGCAGGTTGCCGAACAGTGCGTTTGCGGACGTGTCGCTGCCCGTCAAGAACACACCGAGCCAGCCGAGCAGCGCGCTGAAGAACGGGAACAGCGCGCCGGTGGCCGCGAACGCGAGGCCGAGCGTCGTGGTCATGCCGCTGTAGTTCATCAAGTACGCGAGACCAAGTACGCAGGCGATCGTGAAGATCGAAAAGCCGAGTTGCTTCGCGACCTTACCGAGCAGGCCGAAGTACATGCCGACCGAGACTCGTAGCGTTAGAGCCGACGCGATGGTCGCGAACGCGCACGCGGTGCCCGCGGCCGCAAGCCAATTGAAGTTGTATATGGCGGCGTATCCCGACGGGGTCGGGACGACCGGCGGGACGCGCGTGATCTGATTGTGCAAGCCAGGCCACGGTATCGCGCGGCTCGCTTTCGCGAGCATGGCCGCGGTGTCGGGGTATCCCCAGATCAGCACGAACACGACGAGGAACAGATACGGCGACCAGGCGAGCAGCGTGCGCGAAAAGCCGTGCGACTTCAGCGTGACGGTCGCCTGATGCTCGCCCGCGAGCGCGAATTGGTCCTTGGGCTGCCAGACCTTGAACAGCAGCACGAGGCCGATCATCGCCGTGATCGACGCCACGATGTCCACGAGCTCGGGCCCGACGAAGTTGGACATCAAGAATTGCATGGACGCGAAGCAAACTCCGCAGACGATCGCTGCGGGCAGAACCCCCTTGAGGCCTTTAAATCCGCCCATCACGAGAATCAGATACGCGGGGATGAATAGCGAGATCGGCGCACAGAGCCGGCCGACCCAGGCGCTGAGCTCGATCTTGTCGATGCCCGTCGTGCCCGCGAGCGTGATGACCGGAATGCCGATCGAGCCGAACGCGACCGGCGCGGTGTTCGCGAGCAGGCAGATGCCCGCTGCGAAGAAGGGCGAGAAGCCGAGGCCCGTAAGCATCGCGGCTGCCACCGCAACGGGAGTTCCAAAGCCTGCCGCGCCCTCAACGAATGCGCCGAACGCGAATGCGATCAGCATCGCCTGAAGGCGCCGGTCCGTGGTGAGGCTGCCGATCGAGTCCTTGATGACCTCGAAGTTGCCGGTCTCGAGCGTGAGGCGATAGAGCACGACGGCCCAGTACACGATCCACGCGATCGGCAGGAGGCCGAACGCCGCGCCCATCAGCGTCGAGGAAACCGCGAGCTTGACCGGCATGCCATACACGCCGATCGCAACGACGAGACCGGCTGCGAGGCCGGAGAGTCCCGCGATCCACGCGGGCTTGCGCAACACGCCGATCAGGAGCAGCAGCACGAAGATCGGCACCGCTGCGGCGACGGTCGACCATCCGAGGCTGTTCAGAACGGGCGCATAGTTGTGTTGCCACATAAGGTCGTCGGTGCTCCGTCGTTATTGTTTTTGTGAGTCGTGGAAAGTGGGATCGCCGTAGTGATCGGCGCGGCCGCTCACCGGGTTCTTGTAGTGGAACGGCGGTACGAAGGCGGCCGGATACGCGGCGTATTGGACGGTCGGTTTCCGATCGGGCGGGAGGCGGGCGTACTCGCCGAAGATTGGCGTGGCCTTCCTCGTCCAGCCGTCCTCGTAGTTCGTGTACATCGTG
>Ga0207711_10002788_pt1 | contig 15372 bp, 14 predicted proteins | sample KBSS34metaG_FD_184401 | JGI IMG/M metagenome (GOLD analysis project Ga0207711, IMG submission 184401) | Switchgrass rhizosphere microbial communities from Kellogg Biological Station, Michigan, USA - KBS S3-4 metaG (SPAdes) (version 2) | ecosystem: Host-associated > Plants > Roots > Rhizosphere...
GGTGCCGCATTGTGACGTGGTGACAATCAACGCACCGCTTCATCCCGAGACCGAGAATCTGTTCGACGCAGCGACGATCGCGAAGATGAAGCGCGGCGCTTACCTGGTGAACACCGCGCGCGGGAAAATCGCCAACCGCGAGGCGGTCGTTGCCGCACTCGAGAGCGGGCAGCTCGCCGGCTATGCCGGCGACGTGTGGTTCCCGCAGCCAGCGCCCCGCGATCACCCGTGGCGCACCATGCCGCATCACGGCATGACGCCGCACATTTCGGGCACCTCGCTGTCAGCCCAGACGCGCTACGCCGCGGGCACGCGCGAGATCCTCGAATGCTTTTTCGAGGGCCGCCCGATTCGCGATGAATATCTGGTCGTCCAGGGCGGTCATCTCGCGGGCGTCGGGGCGCACAGCTACAGCGAAGGCGATGCCACCGGCGGCTCGGAAGAAGCGGCGCGGTTCAAGGCCAGCTAGGCGGCCGGCCAGCGCTCGAGGATTTCGACGAAATGGGTGAGCCAGGCATTGGTCTGGTGGCCGTCGACGACGCGATGGTCGATGGTCAGGGTGACATAAGCCATCGGCCGGATGACGACCGCATCGGCACCGTCGACTTCGCGCACGACCGCTCGTTTCTCGAGCTTGCCGACGCCGAGGATTGCGGCCTGGCCGGCGTGGAGGATGATCGGCGATGCGAGCAGCGAGCCCGACACACCGTGGTTGGAGATGGTGAAGCTGCCGCCCGAGACATCGGCGCCGGTCAGTTGGCCGTCGCGGGCGCGGCGGGTGAGATCGTCGAGTTTGGCCCCAATTTGTTTAAGTGTCAGTGAGCCCGCGTCCTTGACCACCGGCACGACCAGGCCCTTGTCGCCGAGCGCGGTGCCAACGCCGATATCGACGGTCGGCGAGATGGCGATGCGGTCCGGCTCCCAGCGGCCGTTGATTGCCGGCGCGACCGCCATGGCCTCGGCGGCCGCCTTGACGATGTAGGCGGTGTAACTGAGTTTTTGCCCGCGCTCGGCCATCGCCTTTTTGTGCGCGGCGACGGCGGAGAAATCAGCTTCGAACAAAGCCGTGACGTGCGGCGCCTCGGCGACCGCGCGGACCATGTTCTCGGCGATCTTCAGGCGCATGCGGTCGTGCGGAATGTCGTGGGACGAGGCGTGTTGCGGTTGGGCCTTGGCCGGCTCGCCAGCGATCGCGCGATCAACGTCCTCACGGGTGATGCGGCCGTTGCGCCCGGTGCCCTGGATCCGCGCCGGGTCGATATTATGCTGCTGGCACGCACGGCGGACGGAGGGCGAAAGGCGAGTCTCGGCGTGCCCCTGAGAAGGCAGGGGCCCAGTCGCGCGAAGCGCTTCCCCGCTGGCTTCGTCTGCTCGCGCTTTGCGCTTGGTCTGGGCTCCTGCCTGCGCAGGAGCACCGTCCGTACTTATCCGCCCCAACAGCGCCCCCGGCACCGCTTCCGCATCGGTATCGAGCACGATCTCGGCCAGCACGCCGGCGGCCGGCGCGGGCACTTCCTGCGTCACCTTGTCGGTCTCGAGTTCGACCAGCGGATCATTCTCGGCGACCTGATCGCCGATTGCCTTGAGCCAGGCGCGGACCACCGCCTTGGTGCCCTCCTGTTCGTCGGGAACGCGGACTTCGATCATTTGGCCTCGATCATGTTCAGAAACCCACCAGCCGGTCGATCTCGGCGCGAATGCTGGCCGGCGAGGGCAGCGCCCATTCCATCAATTTGGGATGATGCGGGCTGGGGATGTCGGGCATGGTGACGCGCGCGATCGGTGCATCGAGGTCGAGGAAGGCTTCGTCGGCGACGACCGCGGCGATCTCCGCGCCGAAGCCGCCGGTGCGCAAATCCTCGTGAACAATCAGGCAGCGGCGCGTGCTGCGGACGCTGTCGAGCACCATATCGCAATCCCACGGCATCAGCGTGCGCAGATCAATGATGTCGGCGCTGACGCCGTCGGCCGCGGCCTCGCAGCGCGGGACCATCGCACCCCAGGTGACGATGGTGATCGAGTCGCCTTCGCGAACTTTTTTCGCGCTGCCGAATGGCAGGATATATTCATCGCCCGGCCACGGCCGCCGCGCCCAGGCATCGTCGAGCATCGCGCGATGTTCGAAGAACAGCACCGGATCGTTGCCGCGCAGCGACCCGCGGAGCAGCCCGACCGCATCCTCGGCATTGGACGGCACCGCGACCTTCCAGCCCGGATTGTGGACGAACTCGACTTCGTTAGTCATCGAATGCCAGGGATCCCCGCATTTGAAGAAGCCGCCGGGCACGCGCAGCACCATCGGCGCGGCGAAGCGGTTATGGGTGCGCCAGCGCATCGTCCCGCAATCGTGGATCTGCTCGGTCGCCGGCTCGGCATATTTGCGGAACTGGATTTCGGGCACCGGCATCAGGCCGGCGAGCGCCATGCCGACCGCGCGGCCGACGATCCCTTCCTCGTTGAGGCTGGTGTCGAAGACGCGGGCGACGCCGAATTTTTCCTGGAGGCCGAGGGTGACCGCATGGACTCCGCCCTTGGGCCCGACGTCCTCGCCGAACGCGAGCACGCGCGGGTTGGCCTCGAGTTCCTGGTCGAGCACGCGGCGGATCGCGGTGACCATATTGATGCGCTGGCCGTCGGGCTTCGCTTCGTCGGTCGTGCCGTCGAGGCCGAGGCCGGCGCGGCCGCCGACCTGCTGATACTCGCCATCGAAGAACACGTGCTTGGTGACATCCTCGGGCGACGAAATGCCGCGCGCTTCGGCCTCGGCCCGCGCCGCTTCGACCTGCCACGCCGCCTCGCGCTCGAGATCCGCCCATTGAGCCTCGCCGATCTGCAGGTTGGCGACGTGGGCCTTGAGCTTGGGCAGAGGATCGCGCGCCCATTCGGCCGCGATCTCGGCCTCGGTCTTGTAGGTCTGGGTGTCCTGGAAGCTGTGACCTTCGAGCCGCGGGACGGTCAGCCGCAGCAACGCAGGCTTCTGGAGATTGCGGACATGGCCGACCGCCTCGTTGATCAGCCGCGCAGCCTCGACCGGGTCGGTGCCGTCGCCGTTGAAAATCGTCAGCCCCTCGAAACTGGCGAGATTGGCCGCTATATTCTTGCCAGGTGTTTGATATTCCGACGGAACCGAGATCCCGTAGCCATTGTCCTCGACGTATATTAGCAGAGGCAATTGTTGCGTGGTTGCAATAGTTAGCGCAGACCAAAATCCGCCCGTGGCGCAGCTTGCGTCGCCTCCAAGCACCAGCGAGATCGCGTCCGCCGGTCCATCGGCGAGCACCTTGTGTTTGTAGGCAATCGCCTGCGCCCAACCGGCGGCCGGAGTATATTGCGCGCCGACCCCGCCGCACATGGGTAGGGCGTGGGCGCCGCCCGGGTTCGGGTAGTTGAACACAACGCCAATATCGCGGCCGTCCGAATAGCCGCCGGCGAGCCCCATGCCGGAGCCCAATGCGTCGGCGAGCGGGACGCCCAGCGACAGCAACAACGGCCGCGAGCGATAATAACCGAACACCCCGTCGCCATCCTTGAGGTGGAGGCCGAGCAGCACCTGCGCCATGTCGTGGCCGCGCGCGGAAAATTGATAGAGAACCTTCTTGGCCGGGACGAGCTCTTCTTCCTCGAACCGGTCCATTTCACGGCTGGTCAGCACCAGCCTCGCGACCTCACGCCAATCGACGTCAGACGACACTCGACCCGGGTCGCGATCGGCCATGATCAGGCGTCCAGCGCCTCGACCACGGCGGCCGTAAATCGATCGATCTCGCCATCGCTCATGCCGACGACATTGAACCGGCCCGAATCCGCCATGTAAATACCGTAGTCCTCGCGCAGCTTCACCACCTGCTCGCGGCTCAGCGGAAGCATCGAGAACATGCCGAACTGACGCCCGATGAACGATAGCCGCGGGTCGGCCGCGGCAATCCGCTGGCGCACCGCATTGATCCGGTCACGCATGCCGGCGAGTTCAACCAGCCAACGCGCCCGAAGATCGGGATCATCGAGGATGATGCGCGCGCAGGCAGCCGGATGATCGGGCGGCATCGACCACATTTCCCGTGCGCGCTGCAGCACATGGCTCATCGCGGTCGCGGTCACACTCGCCGACCCAGTCTTGACGAAGATCGCACCCAGGCGGTCGCGATAGACGCTGAAATTCTTGTCGCAGCTTTGCGCGATAATCACCTCATCGCACTGCGACAGGATCCCGCGCAGGCCCGCCGCGTCCTCATCGAGCCCGCGCCCGAAGCCCTGGTAAGCGATATCGACCAGCGGGATCAGCTCGCGATCGCGACAGACGTCGGTGACCTCAGCCCACTGCACCGGGCTCAAGTCGGCGCCGGTCGGATTGTGGCAACAACCGTGAAGCAGAGCGACGTCGCCGGGCGCGCCCTTGCCCAGCGCTTCGAGCATGTCCTCGAAGCGGATCGCGCCCTGCCCGCGCTCGTAATAAGGATATTCGACGACCTCGAGCCGCACCGCGTTGATGATCGGCGCGTGGTTGGGCCAGCTCGGCGTCCCGAGCAGCACCCGGGCGCCGGGATTGACCGTCGCGATCAGTTCGAACCCGAGGCGGAGCGCACCGCAGCCGCCCGGCGTCTGGATACCGGCGATGCGGTCATCATCTGCATGCTCGCCGAGCACGATCGGCCGTAGCAATTCGGCGAACCTCTTGTCGCCGGCACTGCCGATATACGCCTTGGTCGACTGCGTATCGAGCAAGCGCTGCTCGGCCTCCTTCATGACCTTGAGGATCGGCGTGTTGCCCGCGCCATCACGGAACACGCCGACGCCGACGTCGATCTTGTCGGGGCGTGGGTCGGCGTTGACCATGCCAATCAGCGCGATCAGTGGATCCTCGGCGACGGGCGAAAGATCGGCGAGGCCGCGAGTCTTTTCGTAGGTCGGGGTCAGCATAAGAAAGCGATTAGCGAAGTCAGGCGTCGTAATCCACCGCGACGCCGTCACCGAGCGGGACCGACTGGCAGGTGAGGATATAGCCGTCGGCGACTTCCTCGTCGGTCAGGCCGTAGCGCGCGGCCATTTCGACCTTGCCGCTGGTCACTTTCGCCCGGCACGTCGCGCACACGCCGGCCTTGCACGCGAACGGGGCCGGCAGCCCGGACGCACGCGCGCTGTCGAGGATGTTGCCAGCCGTGAACGCGACTTTGCGTGTCCGCCCGTCGAGCGTGACCGCAACCGTGACGCCCTCGGCCTTCGTCTGAAGCTCGGCGATTTCGCGCGCGACCGCTTCGGCCGGACGATCGGCGGTGAAGCGCTCGATGTGAATGCGCTCCTTCGGAATATTGCGGTCGAGCAGGGCGCCTTCGGCCGCGTCCATCATCGGCCCGGGGCCACAGATGAACCAGTCGCTCACGTCGGCGGCGTCGGGTACCAGGCTGAGGATTGCGTCGTCGCAGCGGACGCGATCGAGCATGCCGTTGAACAGGTCGATGTCCTGCTCCTCGGCGTCGAGGAAGTGATAGAGTTCGAGGCGGCCGAGATATTTGTCTTTCAGACCCGCCAGCGCTTCGAGGAAGATCACCGAGCTGCTGTCACGGTTGCCGTAGAGCAGAGTGAAGCGACTATTCGGTTCGCTGCGCAGCGTTGTCTTGATCAGCGACATCACCGGGGTGATTCCCGATCCGCCTGCGATCCCGACGAGGTGCCGCGCTTTGGTTGCGTCGAATTCGGTCGTGAAACTGCCGTGCGGCGGCATCACATCGACCATGTCGCCGGACTTCAGATGATCTCCAACCCAGTTGGAAAAGAGCCCACCACCGATACGTTTGACCGTCACCATCCAGTCGCTCTCGTCGGGTGCGGTGCACAACGAGTAATTCCGCCGCACTTCCTCGCCATCGATGGTGGCCCGCAGTGTCAAATGCTGCCCCGCCTTGAACGCAAACTTGTCGCGTAGTTCAGCCGGGATGTCGAAGCGGATCGAATTGGCATCGGCGGTCTCGGGGACGATTTCCGCGACCCGAAGCGAGTGAAAGCCTTCTGCCATCCTACCAAGTCGCGTCGGGGTAGGTGCGCGGCAGGAATTGCATCGCCGCCAGCAGATGGCCGAGATGCTCGCTGTGGTGACCGCGGCGGCCGCCGAGGATCGGGCGCTGGTCGGCGGGAGCTTCGAGCCTGGCGTCGGCGAGAACAGCCGCGATCGCGGACCGATACTCGGTCTCGAATTGCCGCGGATCGGGCGCGATTTCACTGTCGATTGCAGCCTGCAGCCCCTCGTCGACCTCAAACAGTTCGGGGACGAAGCGCCAGCACCAATCGAGTCCTTCGGCCATGCGCCGCGCGCTTTCCTCGGTGCCGTCGCCGAGGCGGACCGTCCATTCGCTCGCCAGTTCACGATGGTATGCGATTTCCTTGACCGCCTTCGTCGCATATTCGCTCAGGAACTGGTCGCTCGACGCCGTTAGCCGCTGCAGCAGCAAATGCTGCCAGGTCGTGTAGAGCAGGTGTCGCGCGATGGTCTGGGCGAAATCGCCATTGGGCTGCTCGACCAGCAGGCAATTCCTGAAATCGAGCACGTCGCGATGGAAGGCGAGCTGATCGGCATCGCCAGCCGAACCAAGCAACAAAGTCGCCAGCCCGATCTGGTCGAGCGCGAGGTTGGCGAGGCTGATATCGACCTCGAGCACCGGCCCATGCCCGCACCATTCGCCGAGGCGCTGACCGAGGATCAGCGCATCGTCGCCCAGACGCAGCAGATAGTCGGTGCGCGGATCGACAGCGACGCTCGCCATCAGATGTGCTTCACCTCGTCGGGGATGTCGTAGAAGGTTGGGTGGCGGTAGATTTTGCTCTCCGCCGGCGCGAACAGTTCGCCCGCCTCGTCAGGGTCGGATGCGACGATCTCCGCCGACGGCACGACCCACAGGCTCACCCCTTCCATCCGCCGGGTGTAGGTGTCGCGCGCGTGGCGGAGCGCGAGCTCCGCATCAGGAGCATGAACGCTGCCAACGTGGCGATGCGCCAGCCCACCTTTAGAGCGGACGAAGACCTCCCAAAGCGGCCAGTCACCGCTCACGCCGCCTTCCTTGCGCGGCGTTTTTCCTCGTGCGCCGCGGCGGCTTCGCGCACCCAGGTACCGTTGTCCCAGGCGTCGCGGCGGGCCTTCATGCGCTCCTTGGCGACCGGGCCTTCACCGCGGACGACCGCATAGAACTCCTCCCAGTCGACCGCGCCAAAATCGTAGCCGCCCTTGGCCTCGTTCCACTTAAGGTCCGCATCGGGCACCTGGAGATTGATGAAGTCCGCTTGCGGCACGGTGATGTCGACGAATTTCTGCCGCAGCTCGTCGTTGGTGTCGCGCTTTATCCGCCAGCGCATCGACTGCGCGGTGTTGGGGCTGTCCTCGTCGGGCGGGCCGAACATCATCAGGCTCGGCCACCACCAGCGGTTGAGCGCGTCCTGCGCCATGCGCTTCTGATCGGCCGTGCCATTGGCCAGCGCGATCATGATTTCATAGCCCTGACGCTGGTGGAAGCTTTCTTCCTTGCACACCCGGACCATGGCGCGGGCGTAGGGACCGTAGGAAGTCCGCTGCAGCGGCACCTGGTTCATGATCGCCGCGCCGTCGACCAGCCAACCGATCGCGCCGATGTCGGCCCAGGTCAGCGTCGGATAATTGAAGATCGTCGAATATTTGGCTTTGCCCGAGTGCAGCGCCTCAATCATCTGCTCGCGGCTCGTACCGAGTGTCTCCGCCGCGCAGTAAAGGTAGAGTCCGTGGCCGGCCTCGTCCTGGACCTTGGCAAGCAGGATCGCCTTGCGGCGGAGCGATGGCGCGCGGCTGATCCAATTGCCCTCGGGCAGCATGCCGACGATTTCGCTGTGCGCATGCTGGCTGATCTGCCGCGTCAGGGTTCGGCGATAAGCCTCGGGCATCCAGTCCCGGGGCTCGATGAACTCGTCGGCCGCGACCCGCGCCTCGAACGCCGCGAGCAGCCTGGGGTCCTCGAGATTCTCGATCTTCGCGGTCTTCTGTAGCTCGGTCGTATACATGAGGCCGATGTAGCCTTTGGGGCCGGAACGTTCAAATCTCGACGACCGGCCCACCGAGCGTGCGCGAGTATCCAGTAAATTCGGCGATCGGTCGTCCCTTCGACGTCCGCACCGCCACCCGGGTCACGCCGCTGCGCCCGGCCGTCGCCGCTGCCTCGCCTTCGGCGATCAGGATGTCGCCTTCATTCGCACTGCCGAGGAAGACGATCGACGCTTGGGCAGCCACCGTCTTCTCGTTCCGGCCGTTGCACACGTAAGCGAATGCGGTGTCGGCGAGCGCGAATACCATCCCGCCGTGGACGATGCCGTGGCCGTTGAGCATGTCGGCTCGGATCGTCATCGACAATCGCGCGTAACCCGCGCGCACTTCCTCAATGACGATGCCCCACGCCGGGCCGGTACCCTCAGCGGCAAGCATGCCATGGGCCACCTGCGATGCGAGTTCGTTTGCGTCCACGCCCTCTCCTTGGCTAGGCCACCGCATGGCTTACGAGACCATCGACTTCAAGGCGGACGGCCCGATCGCGCGGATCACGCTCAATCGGCCTGATCGCCTCAACAGCTTCACCGTCCAGATGCACGAAGAGGTTCGCGATGCGCTGGCCAGTCTCGGTGACGCGCGCGTACTGGTCCTCACTGGCGCCGGCCGCGGCTTTTGCGCCGGGCAGGATCTCAACGACCGCGCGGTCGCGCCCGGCCAGGCGGTCGATCTCGGTGAAACTGTCGAGCAATGCTGGAACCCGCTGATCCGCACACTGACGTCACTCCCCCAGCCGGTGATCGCGCGCGTCAACGGAGTCGCGGCCGGGGCCGGCGCCAATATCGCGCTCGCCTGCGACATCGTCGTCGCGGCGAAATCGGCCAAGTTCATCCAAAGTTTCTCGGCGATTGGCCTGATCCCCGACAGCGGCGGGACCTGGGTGTTGCCGCGGGTGGTCGGACAGGCCCGCGCGCTCGGCCTGGCGCTGACCGGCGAGCCGCTGCCGGCTGAAACCGCCGCCGAATGGGGCATGATCTGGAAAGCGGTCGAGGATGACGCGCTCGATACGGAAGTAGACGCGATTGCCAACAAGCTCGCGTCGCTGCCGCCGCTCGGCCTCGCCGCGATCAAGGATATGATCCGCTCATCGTGGCAGTACAGCCTCGACGAAGAACTCGAGCGGCAGGCCGGCGCGATGCGCCGCCTGGGTTTCACCGCCGATTATCGTGAGGGTGTCGCGGCGTTCCTCGAGAAACGTCCAGCCAAGTTCACCGGCAAGTGATCAGGCGACCAGCTCGCTGAATTTCGCGAGGTCGATGTTGCCGCCCGATACGACGCAGACGATCGGCCCGTCGCCGGCTTTGCCAGTAAGCGCCGCGGCGAGCGACAATGCCCCCGCCCCTTCCGCTACCGCCCGCGCCTTCTCGGCAATCAGGCGCATCGCCTGACGGGTTTCGTCGAGAGTCACGACAATCGATCCGTCGACGACCGCCTGCATGCGCTGCCACATTCGCTCGGTGACGCTCTGGCCGCCCGCGCCGTCAACGAATGACGCCTGCCAGTCGGGAAAGCGCTGCGGTCCGCCGTGCTCGAGCGAATAAGCGTAGGGGGCGGCGGTTTCAGGTTCGGCGCCGATGACCTTTACTTCCGGCCGCAGCGCCTTGACCGCCGTGCCCACGCCGGTGATCAGCCCGCCCCCGCCGATCGCCGCGATGACCGTGCGAACGTCGGGCAAATCCTCGACGATTTCGAGACCCATGGTCCCGTGGCCGGCGATGAAATCGTGATTGTCGAACGGGTGGATGAAGGTCGCGTCCATGCCCTCGAAGGCATGCGATTCGGCGGCCTGCCACGCAGTCTCATAGGAGACCGGCACGATGGTCGCGCCGAGTGCCCGCATGCGGTCGAGCTTGGTTTGCGGCGCGGTTTCGATCGCCACCACCGAGCACGGCACGCCGAACGCTCGGGCAGCGTAAGCGACGCCCTGCCCGGCGTTGCCGGCGCTGATCGTCCACACGCCGCGCGCCCGCTCTTCGTCGGACAAATGCGCGACCGCGTTGGTCGCGCCGCGGATCTTGTAGGCGTTGGTCGGCTGGAGATTTTCGAGCTTCAGATAAACATCGCGCGCATCGCTGCCGAGGTCGAGCTTGACCAACGGCGTGCGAAGCACCGTTCCGGCGATCCGCTGGCGCGCCATTTCGATGTCGCCGAGCGCAATCGGGCGAACCGGTTCAACCATCCTAGGCTCCTGCCTTCACTGCAAATTTCCACGCCGATTGGGCGAGCATAGGCACGCGTTCGGCCATTTCCGCGGCCTGCGCATGGCTTGCGGTGCCGTCGATCACCCTTTTCTTGATCCCCTGGACGATGCCCGTCAGCCGAAACAGATTGTAGGCGAAGTACCAGTCGAGCCGGTCGGCCACGGGCACGCCCGAGCGCTCCGAATAGCGCGCGATGATCTCCTTGAGGGTGGGGATGCCAAGGGCCTCGAGATCGAGTCCGCCGAGCCCCGCGCCGCCGTCCGCCGGCATCATCCATTGCATTGCAAGGTAGGAGAAATCGGCCAGCGGATCCCCGAGCGTCGCCAGCTCCCAGTCGAGCACGGCGGTCAGCGTTCCGTCGCCGTCGAACACGACATTGTCGATGCGATAATCGCCATGGACGATCGAGGTCCGCGCCTGCTCGGGAATGGTTTCCGGCAGGAACGAGATCAGCCGCTCTACCTCGATGATATAATCGGTTTGCGAGTCGCGATATTGGCGCGTCCAGCGTGCGACCTGGCGCTCGAAATAATTGCCGGGCTTGCCGAAGTCGCCGAGCTCGGCCCCATCGGGATCGATGCTGTGGAGGTCGGCAAGCGTATCGACCAGTTGCTCATAGATATGACGCCGGGTCGGCGGGTCGAACTCGGGCAGCGCGCCGTTGGCATAAGGACGCCCCCGCGCCAAATCCATGATGTAGAAGATTGACCCGATCACACCCGGATCGTCGCACAAGGCCAACGGCCTCGGCACCGGGAAATCGAGCGGGTGCAGCGCCGCGAGCAGACGAAACTCCCGATCGACTGCGTGGGCCGATGGCAGCAATTCGCCGAACGGCTTGCGGCGCAGGACATAATCGCCCGACGCGGCCGCGACGCGGTAGGTCGGGTTGGACTGGCCCGAAGAGAATTTGGTCAGCTCAAACGGGCCGATGAAGCCGACGACATTGGCTGCAAGCCAGCGCCCGAGCGCGTCCTCGTCGAGCGCCTGCTCGCTCATTTGTGCTTCTTATACTCCAGCCGGGCGATGGCGCGGCGGTGGACTTCGTCGGGTCCGTCGGCGAGCCGGAGCGTACGAATCTGGGAATAGGTCCGGGCAAGGCCGAAATCATCGGACACGCCGGCGGCGCCGAACGCCTGGATGGCGTCGTCGATGATGCGGAGCGCCATCAGCGGCGCGGCGACTTTGATCATGGCAATCTCGCCCTGGGCCGCCTTGTTGCCCGCGCGGTCCATCATGTCCGCCGCCTTGAGGCACAGCAGTCGCGTCATTTCGATATCGATACGGGCGTTGGCGATGCGCTCCTCCCACACGCCCTGCTCGGCGAGCGTCTTGCCGAAGGCCGTGCGTGACATCAACCGCTTGACCATCGCGTCGAGCGCCTCCTCGGCCGCGCCGATGGTTCGCATGCAATGATGGATGCGCCCGGGACCGAGGCGCCCCTGCGCGATTTCGAACCCGCGACCCTCCCCCAACAGCATGTTCGACGGCGGCACGCGGACATCGTCGAGCGCAATTTCCATGTGGCCGTGGGGGGCATCGTCATAGCCGAACACCGGCAGGTGGCGCTTGATCGTCACGCCCGCTGCGTCGAGCGGCACAAGGATCATCGATTGCTGCTTGTGAGTCTCGGCCTTGGGGTCGGTCTTGCCCATCAGGATCGCGACCTTGCAGCGCGGATCGCCGGCCCCGCTCGACCACCATTTGCGGCCATTGATGACATATTCGTTGCCGCGCATTTCGATCGAGCATTCGATGTTGGTCGCATCGGAGGACGCGACGCCGGGCTCGGTCATCAGAAAGGCCGAGCGAATGTCACCGTCCATCAGCGGCTTCAGCCACTCGTCCTTTTGCTCGCGCGTGCCGTAACGGTGGATGACCTCCATGTTGCCAGTGTCGGGCGCCGAGCAGTTGAACGCCTCCGACGACCACAGAATTCGCCCCATTTCCTCGGCGCAAAATGCGTATTGGAGGTTGGTCAGGCCCGGCCCGTCGAACGTGAAGCTTTCGTCGACCGGTTGAGCGCCGTGCGACGGCGGCATGAACAGGTTCCACAGCCCCGCCGCGCGAGCCCTCTCCTTGAGCTCCTCGACTACTGGGAGGACCTTCCACCTTTCGCCCTCGCGCTGCTGCGCGTTGTAGTGGTCGACACGGGGGCGGACATCATTGTCCATGAAAGCGCGAACCTTGTCGCGCCACTCGGTTTCGGCCGGTGCCTGGGTAAAATCCATGCCGCCCTATAACAGCGGAGTTTCGCTGTCACAGCCCTCTGCTATGAGCGGCGCCATGACAGGACGTTTGACAGGCAAGGTAGCGATCGTGACCGGCGCCGCATCGGGCATCGGCAAGGCGACGGTGGAGCTATTCCGCCGGGAGGGCGCGACGGTTGTCGGCGCCGATGTTTCGGACGGGGCCGATGTCCAGGCGGATGCCGGCAGCGATGCCGACGTGAAGCGGCTGATCGACGAAGCTGTCGCGCGGCACGGCCGGCTCGACGTGTTTTTCGCCAATGCCGGCATTTCCGGCGGGCTCGCCTCGATCTCCGAGCAAACCGCCGAAGACTGGGCCGAGATCCTGCGGATCAACCTCATCGGACCGTTCCTCGCAATCAAATATGCCGCACCGGCCATGCGGACGCAGGGCGGCGGGTCGATTATCTGCACGGCAAGCGTCGCGGGGATTCGCGCCGGGGCCGGCGGCGCGGCTTATTCGTCGTCCAAGGCCGGCGTGATCAACCTCGTCCAGAGCGCGGCTCAGCAATTCGCCGGCAGCAACGTCCGTTTCAACGCCGTCTGCCCGGGCCTGATCGAGACCGGCATGACCAAGATGATCTACGACCTTGCCCGCCAGTCGGGACAGGCAGGCCGCATTGGTGAGCTCAACCCGCTGAAGCGCGGCGGCGAGCCGAGCGAGATCGCCCAGGCGGTGCTGTTCCTGGCGTCGGACGAAGCGAGCTACGTGAACGGTCATGCGCTGGTGGTCGACGGCGGGCTGTCGAGCAGCCACCCCTATAATCCGCGATATCATATCCGGGCGGAGTGACATGAAGACCCAGCAGCTGTTGAACTACGAGCGCGACCGATGGATCGCGGGTGACGGCAATCTGGCCGAGCTTGTTAGCGCGATTGACGGTGCCCCGATCGCAACAACGGGATCGGGCGGGATCGATTTCGGCGCGATGCTGCGCCACGCCCGCGAGGTCGGCGGGCCCGCGCTGAGAAAGCTGACGTTTCACGAACGCGCGCGGCTGATCAAGGCGCTCGGTCAGGCGATCATGGCGCGCAAGGAGGAGCTGTACGAGCTCAACTATCTGACCGGCGCGACGCGCAAGGATGGCTGGATCGACATCGAGGGCGGTGCGGGCACATTGTTCTCCTTCTCGTCGAAGGGCCGGCGCGAATTACCCGACGGTCATGTCTTGCTCGATGGCGCGCTGGAAACGCTGTCGAAGAACGGCACCTTCATGGGCCAGCATATCTACACGTCGCTGCAGGGCGCGGCGGTCCACATCAACGCTTTCAACTTCCCGGTGTGGGGGATGCTCGAAAAGCTTGCGCCGACGCTGCTTGCGGGCGTCCCGGCGATCGTCAAGCCGGCGAGCTCGACAGCCTATCTGTGCGAAGCGGCGTTCAAGATCATGATCGAGGCGCAGATCCTGCCGCCCGGAGCGATTCAGCTGATCGTCGGCGGAGTTGGCGACCTGTTCGACCATTTGACCGGCCAGGATGTTGTCAGCTTCACCGGCTCGGCTTCGACCGCGCTCAAGCTTCGGTCACACCCCGTCGTCCAGCGTGAATCGGTGAAGTTCGTCGCCGAGCAGGACAGTTTGAATGCGTCGCTGCTCGGCCCCGACGCCGCGCCGGGGACACCCGAGTTCGACCTGTTCGTAACCGAGGTCGTGACCGAGATGACGGTCAAGGCCGGACAGAAATGCACCGCGATTCGCCGCGCCATGGCGCCAGCCGAGCATCTCGACGCGGTCGAGGCCGCGATCCGCGATCGCCTCCAGGCGACCAAGGTCGGCGACCCGCGCGACAAGGACTCGCGCATGGGTGCGCTGGTCAGCTGTGCTCAGCGCGACGATGTTCGCGGCCAGATCGCCAAGCTGGTGGCATCCGGCGCGCGGATCGTGTCCGGCGATCCCGCGGTTTCGCCGGGCGCCGCCGGCGGCGCATTCCTGGAACCGATCCTGCTGCGCACAGACGATCCGTGGACGTCGAACGCCGTCCACGATGTCGAAGCTTTCGGGCCAGTCTCGACGATCATGCCGTATCGCGACATCGCCGACGCGATCGCTCTCGCCAACCGCGGCATGGGCAGCCTCGCGCTGTCACTGTTCACCCACTCGCCCGAGGCCGCGCGCGAATTTGTCCAGGGCGCCGCAGCTTTTCATGGCCGGATGCTGGTCATCGACCGCACCAACGCCGCGGAATCGACCGGACACGGTTCGCCGCTGCCGGTGCTGGTCCATGGCGGCCCCGGCCGCGCCGGCGGCAGCGAGGAAATGGGCGGGGTGCGCGGGGTCAAGCACTACATGCAGCGCACCGCGATCCAGTCATCGCCAACGATGATCGCCGCGATCACCGAGCAGTACATCCCCGGCGGCCCCAAGCATTTCGTCGACGTCCACCCGTTCCGGCGGAAGATGAGCGAACTTGCGATCGGCGACACGTGGAAGACCGGCAGCCGCACCGTCACCATCGCGGATATCGAGCATTTCGCCGAATTCACCGGCGACAAATTCTATGCCCACATGGACGAGGAAGCGGCCAAGGCGTCGCCGATCTTCGAAGGCCGCGTCGCACACGGTTACCTGATCCTGAGCTTCGCCGCGGGCCTGTTCGTCGATCCCGATCCGGGCCCGGTGCTCGCGAATACGGGCCTTGAGAACCTCCGCTTCCTGACCCCGCTCTACCCCGGCGATTCCTTGCGGGTCGAACTCACCGTCCGCTCCAAATCGTTGAAAAGCGAGGACACGGGCGTCGTCCGCTGGGCGGTCGAGGTGTTCAACCAGAAGGACGAACTGGTCGCGACCTACGACCTCCTGACCGAGAACGTGCCCTAAGACGCAACCTCCCGCACCGACCGTTCGTTGGGCGGTCGACATTCCAATGG
>Ga0207711_10002789_pt1 | contig 15369 bp, 15 predicted proteins | sample KBSS34metaG_FD_184401 | JGI IMG/M metagenome (GOLD analysis project Ga0207711, IMG submission 184401) | Switchgrass rhizosphere microbial communities from Kellogg Biological Station, Michigan, USA - KBS S3-4 metaG (SPAdes) (version 2) | ecosystem: Host-associated > Plants > Roots > Rhizosphere...
CCAAATGCCAAGGATGGCGAACTGGCCAATGGCAGCTTCCCGCCCATTCCTGCCACTAGCGTAGCATCCCCTTGCCATCCAATGCAGAAAGAAGCGGTCTAAAAAAACACTGTCCTACAGCCATGCATTTGTGCTCCACACTGCGCGATGGAAGTAGTGAACTTCTCCCATCCCGCTTGTTCTTCCACCGCAAATCCATTCGTGCGTTCGGCGAAAAGCATGCTCGTCAGTGCGAACATTGGGAACATTCGGCTTCGCGCGAGTCTCGCTTTTCGTGACCGTCTCCGTGGTTTAGGCGCACGCCAATGCTGAAGCCCGTAACGACCGATATCGACGCCCTGAAAATCCTTGACGAGCGGCTGCGCTGGCTGAGCGCGTGGACCATCCATCACGCCAATCACATCCGCGAGAGCGACGACGGGCTGAAAGTCGGCGGGCACCAGGCGAGCTGCGCTTCGATGACCGCGATCATGGCCGCGCTCTATTTCCATGCGCTCGGCTCAAGCGATCGCGTCGCGGTCAAGCCGCACGCCGGGCCGGTGCTCCACGCCATCCATTATTTGCTGGGCTCGCAGTCGCGCGAACCGCTCGAGAATTTCCGTGGGTTCGGCGGCGCGCAGAGTTATCCCAGCCGGACCAAGGACAGGATCCCGGTCGATTTCTCGACCGGCTCCGTAGGGCTAGGCGTCGCAATCACGCTCTTCGCCAGCCTGGTCCAGGATTACCTGACCGCCCATGGCTGGATAGAGGACAAGGACCGCGGCCGCTTCGTCGCTTTGATCGGCGATGCCGAGCTCGACGAAGGGAATATCTACGAAGCGATCATCGAGGGCGCGAAACATGACGTGCGCAATCTGTGGTGGATCGTCGACTACAATCGCCAGAGCCTCGATGCGACCAGCGCCGACCGCATGTTCGAGCGGTTCGACGAGATCTTTCGCAGTTGCGGCTGGCGCGTCGTCGAACTGCGCTACGGCAGGAAGCTCAAGGCCGCGCTCGACGCCCATCCCAAGCTCAAGGCATGGTTCGAGACCTTGTCCAACGCCGAACTTTCGGCGCTCCATTACCAGGGCGGGGCCACGTGGCGCGCGCGGATGGAAGACAGACTGGGCAAATCCGCAGCCGCTTTTCTCAAGACGTACGACGATGACGCCTTGGCGTCGCTGTTCACCGACCTCGGCGGCCATTGCATGGAGACGCTCGTCGAGGCGTTCGATGCCGCGCAGGACGACGTCCCAACCCTGTTCATCGCCTGGACCATCAAGGGCTTCGGCCTGCCCTTCGCCGGTCACAAGGACAATCACGCAGGGTTGATGAACCCGACCCAGTTGGCATCCCTCCGCGAGGCCATGGGCGTTCGCGAAGGCGAGGAATGGGCGCCGCTCGAAGGCGTCGGCGACAATGCGCGGCCCGGCGTCGAGGCCTTGCTCGAGCGCAGTCGTGTCGCGCGCGAGAAGCGTTCCCGCGCCTTCGGCTCGGTAAACGTGCCCGCCATCCCCGCTCCGGCAGGCGATGAGCAATCCACCCAAGCCGCGTTCGGCCGCATCCTGCTCGACCTGTCGAAAGCCGGCGGGGAGTTGGCAGACCGCATCGTCACCACTTCGCCCGATGTGACCGTCTCGACTAATCTCGGCGCATGGGTCAACCAGCGCGGACTGTTCCGTCGCGGTGAAATGCCCGATATCTTTGCACAGGCAAAAATTGCCTCAACACAAAAGTGGTCAGCGACAAACAATGGCCAGCATATCGAGCTCGGCATTGCGGAATCCAATCTTTTCCTGATGTTGGCTGCTGCCGGGCTGTCTGGCGACCTGTTCGGCCAGCGGCTGTTTCCGATCGGCACGCTCTACGATCCGTTCATCGCCCGCGGGCTCGATGCCTTGAACTACGCTTGCTACCAGGACGCGCGTTTCCTGCTCGTCGCGACTCCCAGCGGCATCACTTTGGGCCCGGAGGGCGGCGCGCACCAGTCGATCAACCCGCCTTTGATCGCGCTCGGCCAGCCGGGCCTACGCCATTACGAACCGGCCTACGCCGACGAGCTTGCGGCGATGATCACGGAGGCTTTCCGCCTCATCGACGATCCTGACGGCGAAAGCACCTACCTCCGCCTCTCGACACGCGCGATCCGCCAGGTCGAGCGCGAGGACGAAAGCTGGCGCGAGGGCGCTCTGGGCGGCGGCTACTGGCTTCGCGAACCGGGTGCCGGAGCCGAGGCGGCGATCGTAGCAATGGGCGCGGTGATGCCCGAAGCGCTCGCCGCATGGGAGGAGCTGAGTGAAGACATCCCCGGCCTCGGCCTTCTTGCGGTCACTTCCCCTGACCTCCTCCACCGCGGATGGACTGCCGCGCAAGCCAGGCGCTGGCATGGAACCAGGGAGCTCAGCCACATCGAGCAGCTACTCTTGCGTCTGTCGCGCAATTCCGGACTGGTGACCATCGCCGACGCCGCGCCCGCTTCGCTATCCTGGCTCGGCGGCGTGCTGGGCCAGCGTGTCGCGCCGCTGGGAGTCGACAAGTTCGGCCAGACGGGCAGTCTCGCAAACCTCTACGCGGCTTACCGCCTGGACGGCGCCGCGATCACAGAGGCGGCCGCGGAATTATTGCTCCAGAACGGACAATAAAGGCTCTGTTTACGCAAGCTGGATAGGGCCACAACCGGGACCGAGGACAGCCGTTGAACAATAGATCCACTTCATTCTGGGATGAAGCTGCGCGTCAAACGCTGGAGGATAGGGCGTCCGAGACCGCCCCCGAAGCGGATTCGAGCCAGCGCAAGGCGATTCGGCGCGAGGCGCCGCCGCTTCCCGCAGCCTTGGTTCCGACTGAGGACGCGCTTCGTGCGCGCCTCGCCGAGGAGCTCGAATATGCGCGTCGGATGCTCGACATCATGGGCGACACACTCGCCTCGGACGGCGCGGTCGTCGTCCGCCACGGCACCGCGCTCCAGTCGGTCGATATCGTCGGCCAGATGCTCGGCCATATCGCCAACATCATTCGCTCGAGCGATCCCGAAGGCGCGGTCGAGCTGATCGGCATGTCGGAACTCAAGGCCCGACTGCAGCGCCGCAGCATCCGCTGACTTGGCAAGCGCGCGCCCGCTCGCCTAGAGCGGCGATATGCCCGGGCGCTATTTCGACGAATGGAAGATTGGCGATCGAGTTTCGCATGCGGTCACCCGGACCGTTACCGAGACCGACAACGTCCTCATTTCAGCGCTAACACACAATCCGCAGCCGATGCATCTCGATCATGAGGCAGCCGCGAAGTCCGAGTTTGGCAAGCCGCTGGTCAATTCGGTCTTCACTTTCGGGCTGATGATTGGCGTGAGCGTCGCCGACACGACCCTGGGAACGCTTGTGGCCAACCTCGGCTACGACAAGCTCGTCTTTCCCAATCCGGTGTTCGCCGGCGACACACTGCGCAGCGAGACCGAGTGCGTCGCGGTGCGGGAAAGCAAGTCCCGGCCGAATGCCGGCATCGTTACCTGGGCTCACCGTAGCTTCAACCAGAAGGGCGAGCTGGTGTGCGAATGCACGCGCACCGCCCTGCTGCTCAAGAAGCCGTGAGCGGCGAGCCGCGCAGCTGGCTGTTCGTTCCGGCGGACAGCGAGAAAAAGATCACCAAGGCGCTCGACAGCGAGGCCGACGCCATCATCTTCGACCTCGAAGACAGCGTCGCACCGGCCATGAAGCCAGTGGCCCGCGAGGTCCTCAAGAATCTGCTCAAACGTTCCGGCGGCCCGCAATGGTGGGTGCGCGTCAATCCGCTCGGCTCTCGGTTCCACAAGGATGACCTGGAAATCCTCGGCATCGCCGACATCCACGGCGTCGTCCTGCCCAAGGCGGAAAGCGGTGACGACGTGAGCCAACTCGCCCATCGCACCGGCAACATCCCGGTCCACGCCATCGTTACCGAGACTCCCGCGAGCCTGTTCGGGCTGATCAGCTACCGCGATCCGACTTCGCCGTTGGCCGCGATGAGCTGGGGCGCGGAAGACCTGTCCGCAGCGCTCGGCGCATCATCCAAATACGATGCGAATGGTGAGCTCAGCTTCACCTACAAGCTGGCGCGCAGTCTATGCCTCGCGGGCGCCGTCGCGGCAGGCGTCCAACCGGTCGACGGAGTGTTCGCCGACTTCAAGGACGACAAGGGTTTGCGCGCCGAGGCGGAAGCCGCGCATCGCGAGGGCTTCACCGGCAAGCTTGCCATCCATCCGGCGCAGGTCGGGATCATCAACGCCGCTTTCACGCCATCGGCGGAGGACGTACGGCACGCCGAGGCGATCGTTGCGGCGTTCGAGGCCCAGCCCGATGCGGGTGTGCTTTCGGTCGGCGGTAAGATGGTCGACCGGCCCCACCTCACCCAGGCGCGGCGCGTTCTTGAACGCGCGGCGAGGCGATAGGCGCATGACAGACGCGGTGCATCCGGTTCCCGAAGGATTTGGTGCCAGCATCGGCCCCTCCGAGCTCGCTAAGCTTCAGGATCTCGCCGATTCCGACCCCGATCGCTTCTGGCTCGATCAGGCCAGGCGCCTCACCTGGAGCAAGTTTCCGGCGCAGGCAGGCGATTGGTCCTTCGACGAGGATAAGTTCGGCATCCGCTGGTACGCCGACGGCGAACTCAACCTTTCGGTCAATTGCCTCGATCGTCATCTCGCCGAACATGGCGATCGAACGGCGCTGATCTTCGAGGCGGACGAGCCGGGGACTGGCCGCGCCATCACTTATCGCGAACTCTATGAAGAAACCTGCCGCTTCGCGAGCCTGTTGAAACAGCGCGGGATCCGTCGCGGCGACCGGGTGATGATCTACATGCCGATGATCCCCGAAGCGGCGGCGGCGATGCTCGCCTGCGCTCGCATCGGAGCGATCCATTCGGTCGTGTTCGGCGGCTTTTCGCCCGAGAGCCTTGCCGGACGCATCGCCGATTGCGACGCCTGCGCGGTAATCACCGCCGACGAGGGCGTGCGCGGCGGCAAGCACATCCCGCTGAAGCGCAACGTCGACGAGGCGCTGGAACATCGCGACGTTCCAACGGTGATTGTTGTCACGCGGACCGATGCCGATGTTCCGATGAAGGAGGGCCGCGACGTCCGCTACAGCGATGTCCGCGGCGGTCTGGCGACCGAATGCGAACCGGCAATCATGAACGCCGAAGACCCGCTGTTCATTCTCTACACGTCCGGCTCGACCGGAAAGCCCAAAGGCGTCGTCCATACGACGGGCGGCTACGCAGTGTGGGCGGCCACGACCTTCGACTGGGTGTTCGACTACCGGCCAGACGATATCTTCTGGTGCACCGCGGATGTCGGCTGGATCACCGGCCACTCTTACGTGGTCTACGGACCGCTGATGAACCGCGCGACGAGCGTGATGTTCGACGGCGTCCCCAACTATCCAGACTTCGGCCGCTTCTGGGATACGGTTGATCGCCTTGGCGTCACGATCTTCTACACCGCGCCGACCGCGATTCGCGCACTCGAGCGCGAAGGCGACGATTGGGTGAAGCGCCATTCGCGCAAGTCGCTGCGGCTGCTCGGTACTGTCGGTGAGCCAATCAATCCGGATGCCTGGGAATGGTATTGGCGTGTGGTCGGCGACCAACGTTGCCCGGTGGTCGACACCTGGTGGCAGACCGAAACCGGCGGCATCCTGATCTCCCCGCTTCCTGGCGCGGTCGACATGAAGCCCGGTTCGGCAACCAGGCCGCTGCCCGGCATCAAGCCGGTGCTAGTCGACGCAAAGCACAATGTGCTCGACGGACCGGCGAGCGGGAACCTCTGCATCTCGTCCTCGTGGCCAGGGCAGATGCGCACCTTATGGGGCGACCAGGCCCGCTTCTTCGAAACCTATTTCAAATCCTATCCCGGACTTTATTTTACCGGCGACGGCTGCCGCCGCGACGAAGACGGTTATTATTGGATCACCGGGCGTGTTGACGACGTGATCAACGTCTCGGGTCATCGCATCGGAACGGCCGAAGTCGAAAGCTCCCTCGTGTCGCATGCGCTGGTTGCGGAGGCCGCCGTCGTCGGCTTTCCCCACGAGATCAAAGGCACCGCCATTTACGCGTTCGTAACGCTCAACGCGGGCGAGGACGGCGACGACGCGCTGCGCAAGGATCTCATCCGCGAAGTCCGCCATGACATCGGCGCCCTCGCCGCGCCGGAAAAGATCCACTTCACGCCTGCGCTGCCCAAGACTCGCTCGGGCAAGATCATGCGGCGCATCCTCCGCAAAATCGCCGAGGGCGAGACTTCTGGCTTCGGCGACACGTCCACCCTTGCCGATCCCAGCGTCGTCGAGGCTCTGCTCGCCGGACGCCAGTGAAGTCCGGGATCGCCGTAACGCTACTGGCGATCGCCAGCGGGGCTGCATCGGCGGCGGAAATGCCGAAACTCGACATGCTGGCCTTCTTCACCGGCAAAAGTCACGCCGAGAATGTAATGAAGGTCGCGCTTCAACCTCCGAAGAAGCTGATCGTCGACAGCATCGGGGGCCGCAACAAGGAGGGCGAGTTCATCCTGATCGACAATGTGCAAGAGGAAGGGAAGCCCGATCGCAAACGCACATGGGCGATGCGCCAAGTTGGGCCTGACCACTTCACCGGCGTCCTCAGCGATGCCGTCGGTCCGGTTGACGTCGTCCTCAACGGCGACACCGCGACGATCCGCTACACGATGAAGGACGGCGGTCTAAGGATCGAGCAGCAACTCCAGCTCCAGGGTGATGGCAAGACGCTGTCCAACCATGTCGTCGCAAAGAAATTCGGCATGAAGTTCGCCCGCGTCGACGGCACGGTCCACAAGCTCGATTAACCGGCGCGCCGGACGAACTGTGTCTCGAACTGCTCCAATTCGACAGGCGGGATGTCGGATACGGCGGCGAAGCGCAGACCGTTGCGAGTCCACTCGCGCACCGCGAATCCATCCCTGACGAAATCGCGTTTGGACGCGGCTTCCGCCGGCCAGACGTACAAGTTCACCGTGTGGAGCCGCCGATGATAAACGATCGCAGCGACGGTCTTTCCATTGATTGAATCAAGCCGCCCGCCCGCCAGCGGGAACCCTTGGTCGGCGAGCTCGGGCACGGGCGGCGAAAAATCGATGCGGCCGTTGAACCACGGCTTCACGATATGCTGATTAGTCGTCTGCACGTCGGTCAGGTGGCCCGGCTGCAGCGATCGCACGTGGCTGGAAACAAGTTCCTGATCGACGACCGAGCTAGCTCCAACGGGAAGCAGCGTCACCATCGCCAGCGAGGCTGCCACTGCTCCGCCCAGTGCAGGCGCAAGCCAAGCAGGCAGTCGGTTCTCGTTCGCTGCTTTCGGAGCGAGCTCGGGCAACGCCGCGATACGATTCACAAGTGTGTCTGGCGCGGCATGCCTAACCCCATCCGCGGACAGCAGGTTGCGAATTGCGTGCAGCCGCTCGAGCTCTTCGCGGCATCCCTCGCAACACGCGACATGCGCCTCGACCATCGCAATGTTCGCGGCGTCGAGCTCGCCATCGATGAGCGCGCCCAGCAACAGCTCCTGATCGATGCACGCAGGCATTATTTCACGCTCCTCGACTGTCCCGCCGCGGCAGCGGCGGGCGGCAGCAACTCCTTTGCCAGCATCGCGCGCCCGCGCGAGAGACGCGACATTATCGTGCCAATGGGCGCGCCAGTCGCTTCCGCGATCTCGGCATAAGAAAGGTCCTCGAGGTCTCGGAGCACGACCGCTTCGCGGAACGGCTCCGGGATTGCCTCGATGGCGCAGCGCACCCACGCAATATCCGATTGTCGGGAAGCTTCTTCCTCCGGATTCGGCCGCGGGTCGGGTTGTCGGCTTAAGTCTTTCGCGTTCTCCTCTCCGATGCTGGACTCGGAGATGACGAGCGACAGCCCGGCGCTTCCGCGCGCCTGCGCCGTTCGGCAGCAATTGCGAACGATGGAAAACAGCCATGCCCTCGGCGAGGCCCCGCGGAATTGCCCGAAGGCGCGGAAGGCACGCAGGACGGCATCCTGCACAACATCCTCGCTGAGAACTGGGTCACGAGTCAGGTAGCGGGCCAGATTATAGGCGCCGTCGAGGTGCGGCAGGATAAGGCGCCGGAAGTCGAGCGCGCCTCTCGTGACTGGGGCAGTCCTGTTCACGTTTGACGATCAAACCCCCGTCTCACGCCTTGACGGCGATCATGCCCGTCATATGCGGGTGAAGCGAACAGAAATAACCGAATTGCCCCGGCTTGGCGAAAGTGAAGGAGAAGCGGTCGCCCGTATCGAGCACTTTCGATTTGAAGAGCCCGTCCTTCGATACGACCGTGTGCGGGATATCGTCGCCGTTGGTCCAGGTGACCGTCGTTCCGAGCTTCACGGTCAGCAGGGGCGCCTTGAATGTGAAATTTTCTATGGTCACAGCGGCCGGCACTGGTGCGGCGCGCGTCGTGGCTGGAATCGTCGAGATCATCAGCCCACTCGCAACAAGCGTAGCGGCTTGGAACGTCAGCATCTTGAATCCACGGGTCATGCAAAATCCTTCAGGAAGTGAGGGTCGAGTCGATCAGCGCGATGCGGTCGTGGCCGCGCACGAACATCGCGTCCGTGATGCCGAGCATGGAATGGAGCTGCTCAGCGGGAACCTTGAGCGGCCCGGGTGACGGCGCTGTCCCGGGTGCAGGTTGGGGGAAGGCGGTCGAGCGCGCGGTATGGAATGCGATGCGGCCTTCCACCTTTTGGGCAATCTGGTGGATGTGACCGTTGAGGATGGTCACAGAGCCGAACCGAGCGAGGAGCTTCAGTGCCTCGGCGGCATCGTCCGTGCCCCATCCCCAATCGGCATAAACCGTCCACAGCGGTATGTGCGCGAAGACAACGATCGGCGTGGATGCAGAATGCCCGGCAAGATCGACTTTCAGCCAGGCGAGTTGATCAGCGCCGAGATTGCCCATTCCGCCGGGCTTCAGGTCCGCGACGTTGACGAGGGCGACGAAATGCACGCCGCCGTGATCGAAGCTGTACCAGCCCGCGCCCCTCGTGCCCTTGCCGAAGCGATCGAGGAACGCCTTGCCGCCCTCGGGATCGAGCATGTCATGCTCGCCCGGGACAAAGAACACTGGAAGGCCCGTCGTCTTGAGCATCTGCTCCGCGTCGTCGAATTCATCGTCGCGCGAGAGCTGCGAAACGTCGCCGGTATGGATGATGAAGTCGGGCTGGACTGGTAGCGCCTTCACCTTCGCTATTGCCTCGCGAAAGGTCGCACGAGCATCGGCGTTGGGAGGCTTGTTGAAGCCGATATGGCTGTCACTCAACTGGACAAAGGTGAAGGGCCGAGCGGCGGCTCGGCCTCGCATGGGTGCCGCAATCGCGGCATCGAGGCCAATCGACGCGGGCACGCCCGCGCCGAAGGTGAATAAGGCGCCGGTGCCGGCCCAAGCCATGCATTTGAGAAAATCGCGACGGTTTTCCTGATCGTCATCAAACATCGATCGTCCTTTGCGAAAGTGATCGATGCCTTGACCGGCCATGCGCGAGATTTATTCCCGAACTGCACAAATTTTTCCAAGGTTCGGCGCATCGCGCTTTGCGAACGTGGGAACTTGCGCGTCACGGCCCTGCCGCTATCCCTCGTTCTCAAGGGGAGAGATCGCATGGCTACACTCGCGCGGCCACACCACCACAAGCCCTGGTCGATGGCACGCGTGATCATCGCGTCGTCCGCCGGCACGGCGTTCGAATGGTACGACTTTTTCATTTTCGGCAGCCTTGCGCCGGTCATTTCCAAAGTCTTTTTCGCCGGCCTCGAGCCGACGCCCGCGTTGCTCGCGGCGCTCGCCCTATTCGGCGCCGGCTTCGTCTTCCGACCCCTCGGCGCCCTGATTTTCGGAGTCGTAGGAGACAAGCTAGGTCGCAAGGGCGCGTTCCTCGTCACCGTCATGCTAATGGGCGGCGCGACCTTTCTCATCGGCCTGCTTCCGACCTATGCTCAGGCCGGCACGACGGGCGCCGTTCTGCTCGTCCTCCTTCGGATCCTACAGGGTATCGCCCTCGGCGGGGAGTATGGCGGCGCGGCGATCTACGTTGCCGAACATGCTCCAAGCCGCACGCGGGGCGCTTCGACCGGCTGGATCCAGTCATCGGCCTCGTTCGGCCTGCTCGCGGCGCTGATGGTGATCGTCAGCACTCGTACGGCGCTTGGCGAGGATGCGTTCAACGCCTGGGGCTGGCGCGTGCCGTTCCTCGTTTCGGCGGTGCTGCTCGTCATCTCGGTGTGGATGCGCGCCCGGCTCGCCGAAAGCCCCGAGTTCGCCCGAATTCGCGAAGAGGGGACGCTCGCCAAGGCCCCGCTCAGCGAAGCGTTCGGCAAGTGGCGTAACCTCAAACGGGTCCTCATCGCGTTCTTTGGCATCATGTGCGCCCAAGGCGCCGTTTGGTATTTCACCTTCTTCTACATGCAGGTGTTCCTGCAGACCTCGCTTGGCCTCCCGTCCGCGACCAAGGACCTCCTGCTGATCGTCATGACCGTCGTCAGCGCACCGCTCTACGTCTATTTCGGCTGGCTCAGCGACCGCATGGGCAGAAAGCCGGTGATGATCGGCGGCATGTTGCTCGCGCTCGTTCTTTACTTCCCGGCTTCGCATTGGATCGCCGACGCCGCCAATCCGAGGTTGGTCGAAGCGGAGCGATCGACCCCCATCTTCGTCGAAACCGATCCCTCTACTTGTTCGGTGCAGTTCGATCCGGTCGGGACGGCTAGATTCGTCAGTGCCTGCGACATTGCCAAGAGCACGCTGGTCACGAAGGGAATTAGCTTCAACACGCGGCGCTCTTTAGACGGCCGAACCTATGTAATCGTGGGCACAGAGCGCGTGCCTGTCCCTGGCGGCGAAGGCCTGAGCGGGGTCGGCCTGAAGACGCTCAAGGCGAAGACCACCGGCACCATCTCCGATGAGCTCCAGGCGGCCGGCTATCCCAAGGAGGCCGATCCGAAATACGCCAACATCACCTTGTTGATCGTGATTCTGCTCGCCTTCGTCGTTGCGGCGACAGCGCTATACGGACCCCAAGCGGCCGCGCTGGTCGAGATGTTTCCGACCCGAGTGCGCTACACAGCCATGTCCTTGCCCTATCATGTCGGCACCGGCTGGGTCGGCGGACTGCTGCCGTTCACCAGTTTCGCGCTCGTCGCGATCACCGGCAATATCTTCGCGGGCCTTTGGTATTCGGTGCTGTTCACGGGCATTTCCGTGGTCGTGTCGCTGCTGTTCCTCAAGGAAACCGCCGGCCGCCACTTGCAGGAAGTTTAACTCCTCACGGACACCAATGAATATCGATCGGCTGTTCGGCTTCGGCGAGCACTCGGCCAATCGGCAATTTGGAGCTTTGCCCGTCGGCGATCGCCTGTTCGAGCAAGGCGCGCTTGGCGTCGCCAGTCAGCGCGATCAGCATGGTTCGCGCCGACAGGAGGGCTGCGCGGGTCAGAGTCACTCGCGGAACCGACGCGTCGGAGGGAAGCGGGTCGGGCATCACGCCGACGGCGCGGCGCGCACGGGGTGCATCGAGCGCATCCTGAAGGTCCGGTCCCGGAAAGATCGATGCGGTGTGCCCGTCCTGGCCGACATCGAGCCATACGAGGTCCGGAGGCCATGGCAGATCCTGGAGCCGGGCGTCTGCCGAATTTCCAGCAAGCTTGTGATCCGGGATGTCGGCGGCAATCGGGACGACCCTCGCGCCCACCGGCAGGAAGGTCTTGGCGATTGCGCGGACATTGCTGCGCTCGTCATCCATCGGCACGAGCCGCTCATCGGTAGGAATGATCGTCACGCGCTTCCACGGCAGCTTCTGCGCGGCAAGCTTTGGGAGGATCGCGGCCGCCGTCTCGCCGCCCGGAACCGCGAGCAGCGATGCGCCGCGAGCGTCGATCGCGCTGTCGACGATGAACCCGATATCGCCGGCAACAGCGTCGGCCAGCTCGTCGAGGGAATCATATTCCCACCATTCCGCTTCGATCATGTGATTCCCTTTTGCCGCTATCGCGGCGCTGGTTGCGCGTATCCGAACCATCCTGCAACCGCTTGTCCGCTTCTGTTCACCGCAGGGCGAAAGCGAAGACGGTCATGCACGATGTTGCATAACTGGCCGTCGATCACGCCGACGCCGGTCCCGCGATCGACCGTGCATTCGCTGACATACCCCTGCGCGTCGACCCGGAGCCGCATGAATACCGTCGCCCGTCCTGGCCATTGGTCGAGCATGTCGCGGGGAAAATCGCGGCCGCGAAGCACCGGACTGATCAGGTGGGGCGGATCGGCGACCCCGCCATCGCCGCCGCCCCCCGGACCGTTTCCGCCCGAGCCGCTGCCGGTTCCGCTGCCGATCCCTCCCGCGCCGGTCCCGGGTCCGCGAACATCGGACGCACCTCGGGTCTGAGCCGTGCCCTGGCGAGGAATCTCCGCCGCCGCAATCTTCTGAATCGGCGGAGTCTCGATCTTCGGCTTGGGCGCGACGACCGGAGTCGCCTCGCTCTTGATGTTCTTCGGCGCCGACCCCCCTTCCTTTTCCTTGGGCCGCTGTTGCTGACTCTGCGCGGGGGGCGGCGGTGGAGGCGGAGGCGGGACGTCGCGAACGTCGAACACCTTGAGCGCCGGGCCAGCGGCCTCGATAATCACATCGCCCCACCGGTGCAGCACCATGAAGGCCAGCGCCGCGTGAATCGCAATCACCATGACGATGGCGCCGCCCTTGTCGCGGCTATTGAGGTCCGAACGATACATCCCCCGGACTAACGCCGATGGGGCTCAGGCGTTGCGGAGCCGGAACATGCAGTCCGGTTCCTCAGAGTGTTAGCGGCTCGCGCTGCTCGGTCGTCCGCCGCCGTGGCTCGCCTTCCCGCCCTTGCTCGCAATCTCGCGCTGCTTGGCGGGATCCATCGCCGCAAATCCCCGCTTCGAACCACCGGTCTTGATTGTTTCCATGCCACCCTCCTTGATTGCTTGGGCGGTCCCGTAACGCCTGCTGTTTCTCTCGGTTCACAATCCTAATTCAGGTTAGTGAACAGCCTTGGTTGGGGTCGCTCGCAGACCGCAGTTGCATAGGTTGATGAGCTAGGCGGCGTCCGCACTCGGATGCTCACCGGGCCGTTGGGGAATGAACAGGATCAACAGGACGATCGTCACGGCGAGTACTGCCGTTGCCAGCGGCCGGCTCATTTCTAGCCCGCCGCTGACGACCGGCTTGTCAAGGAAATCGCCGACCGTTGCGCCGAGCGGCCGCGTAAGAATGAACGCCGTCCAAAACAGGAGCACGTGGCTGATGCTCGTCGTGAAATAGAGGATCGCGATGAGCGCCAGCGCGGCGCCGAACAGGATCGCACCCCCGGAATAGCCGAAAGCCACGTCGGCCGCCCAGTCGCCGAGCGCCGTGCCGAGCGTCTGCGAAAATGTGATCGTGACCCAGTAAAAAATCTCGGCCTTGGGTGTCGTGACCGTGTTGATGTCGATGCTGCCCAGCGTCTTGTGCCAGGCAAAAAGCGACAGCAGGACGCAGGCAAGCAGGAGCAGCGATCCGCCCGGATAACCGATGCCGAGCGAACGATCGGCAAAGTCCGCTAGCGTGGTCCCGCAGGTCGTCGAAGCGACGATCGTCGCCCAATAGAGCCAGGGGTTGAACCGCCGCGCCTTGATTTGTGCCCAGACGAGAGCGATCAGCAGGGCGCCGAAGATCGCGGTGCCGATCAGATAGCCGTTCGGTACGGCGTGGTGGGTCGTTTCACCGAGCCAGCTCATGGTGACGCTGTCGCCGCCGGTTTCGCCGAGCGTGGTCGCGAGGATTTTGACGATCCAGAAGCCGAGCGTGACCGCCGGGACCTTGGATAGTGTTTGCCTGCGCTCGAAGGTCGTCATCGCAATCTCAATCCAAGCCACAGTTTGCACGGAGTCGCGCGTTCGACGGCGCCGCCGAGCCCGCCAGCGCCAACGCATTGGCCAAGTTCTCGTCTCGCGCGATCAGCTGCAGCCTATAGGGCAAGGGGTCACGGGGCGAATGTCCGACTTCGTCATGGCACTCGATTGCCCGATGTGACGAAGCCAGTCCAACGGGTTCGGCGACGTGGGGGCATCGCGTCGGCTTAAACTGCGTTTAGAATGTCCTTGCCGCTTGGAGGTTAACTGCTCTACTCTTCGCGCTTCTTGCCGAGGGGCGACTCGGTTTATTGAACGGGGAGAGGGGCGCCCCGCTTGCAAATGATGTCGCTTTCACGACCGCAATTTGGTTGCCCGCAGAGCGGGCTGCGCAATCGTGTGAGCGATGGCATGTTGGCCAATCCGCAAGTCTCCAGGAATTCGCCGAGTTTCGGCTTGCTATCGAGCTTTTGGTGCGCGTGGGATAAGTCAATGGGTTCATTGGCTTTTCATTAACCAGGGAAAAGATTTCCCGACTTCATTTGGCAGGGGGCAACCATGGCCATGACACTTTCGAACCAACAGAAGATGTACCTTACGACCGCAGGCGTCCTCGCGTTTGGGGTCGCCGCCTACGGGCTTGGACGCGTCTATCCGCCCTTGGGACCGAGCGCCGGCACGGTCGCTCCCGCCGAGCGATACGTGAACAGCCAGGTCGGCCAGGGCGACGTCACCCTCGGCGATACGGCGGTTCCGGAGCTGATGCAGACGGACGTCTTCGAGCTGATCACGAAGGATCCGAATTTCCGCGCACTTGCGGCGAGCCCGGGCTTCCAGGCCCTCGCGAGCCAGCCGCAGGTGATGGCTGCCGTGATGGCAAACCCGCAAGCCTTCGCGGCGCTAGCGGCTAACCCGCAGTCCTTCCGCGGGGTCGCACAAGCTGCGCAAAGCCTTGCTTCGATCGCACCCGCGGCCCGCGCACAGAACGCCGGGATGATGCAGGCGGTCGCCGGCCATTCGAAGGCGATGCAGGCACTCGCCTCACAACCGCAGGCGCTTGCAGCGCTCATGGCCAACCCGGCTGCATTTGCCAGCTATGCGGCCAACCCGGGCCAGTTCCGCGAGCATGCTCTGAACGCCGCTGCCAATGCGAACATGGCCGCCAATGCTGGATCCTTTAAGGCCCTCGCCGCCAACCAATCCGCGATGCAGGCGCTGATGGCCGACCCTGGCGTGTTCAAGGCGCTCGCCGCCAATGCCGGGTCATTCAAGGCCTTGTCGGCCAACCCTGCAGCCCTTGCGGCGACGGTGCAGAGCGCCGCCGCAGCCGCGCAGCTCGCGGCGAATGCGGGCATTTCGCAGCAGGCACTCGCCGCTCTCTCGGCGAACGCCAACGCGTTCAGGGGGCTCGCCGGGCAGCCTCAAGCACTCCAGGCCGTCGCCGGCCACTCCAAGGCCTTCGCGGCACTTGCCTCACAACCGCAGGC
>Ga0207711_10002794_pt1 | contig 15353 bp, 14 predicted proteins | sample KBSS34metaG_FD_184401 | JGI IMG/M metagenome (GOLD analysis project Ga0207711, IMG submission 184401) | Switchgrass rhizosphere microbial communities from Kellogg Biological Station, Michigan, USA - KBS S3-4 metaG (SPAdes) (version 2) | ecosystem: Host-associated > Plants > Roots > Rhizosphere...
CGGCTCGACGGCGACCCTCGACGTCATCGTGATCCGCTGGCCCGCCGGAAAGGTAACGCGCGTGATCGAAGGAGATGACTGGGAGTGGGCGGACCTCGAGCATCCGGCGGAGTCTGCCTACCACAGCGCGATGTACTGGGACGGGAAGGGCGTCGACTGGTCCCGTGGCTTCATCCTCCTCGACGACGGCTGGAAGGAATTGATCCGCGTCTGGTAGGCGGCGCAAACGAAAAGACCCGGGCGGGTTGCCCGGCCCGGGCCTGTGAAAAATGGAGCATCCTTGCCCGACTTTCATCCTTGCGATGAAGGTGCGCCGAAGCGCCGAAAGCAGTGTCTCACCGGAATGTGACAGGACGTAGAGGGTGCCAGCGCTGGCATACTCGCCCCTCTTCCCTCGCGACTCGCCCCTCGCCCGTGATCGACCAAACGACCTTCGACCAGCTCGCCGCCGCCGGCCACAACCGCATCCCGGTCGTGCGCGAAGTGCTGTCCGACCTCGACACGCCGCTGTCGGTGTACCTCAAGCTCGCCGACGGCCCGCATACCTACCTGTTCGAGTCGGTCGAAGGCGGCGAGACCTGGGGTCGCTATTCGATCATCGGCCTGCCGGCGAAACGCACCTACACTTTCCGGGGTCACCAACTCGAAGTGCGCGAACATGGCGAGGTCGTCGAAACGCGCGAACTCGCCGATCCGTTCGCCGAAGTCGAAACCATCCGCGCGCAATTCAGCGTCCCGCGCATGCCCGAACTGCCCGCGTTCACCGGCGGTCTGGTCGGCTACTTCGGTTTCGAGACGATCGGCTGGATCGAGCCGCGCCTTGCCGGCGATGGCGGCAAGCCCGACCAGCTGGGCACGCCGGATGCGCTGCTGATGCTCAGCGAGGAAGTCGCGGTATTCGACAACCTCAAGGGCCGGCTGTACCTGATCGTGCACGCCGATCCGTCGCAAGCGCAGGCCTACGTGAAGGCGCGGCGACGGCTCGACGAACTCGTGTATCGGCTGCGCCATTCGGGCCGCAGCTATCCGGACATGCTCGCGCCATCCGCACTGCAGGAAGAGGACTTCGTTTCCGGCTTCACCGAGGAAGGCTACAAGGCCGCCGTGCGCACCGCGCAGGAAGCGATCCGCGCGGGCGAGGTGTTCCAGGTCGTGTTGTCGCAGCGCATGTCGGTGCCGTTCCGGGCGCGACCCGTCGATGTGTATCGCGCCTTGCGTGCGCTGAATCCGTCGCCCTACATGTATTTCCTCGACCTCGACGGTACCCAGGTCGTCGGTTCGTCGCCGGAAATTCTTGTTCGCCTGAAGGACAACACTGTCACTGTGCGCCCGATCGCCGGCACGCGTCGCCGCGGCAAGACGCACGAGGAAGACCTCGCGCTCGAAGCCGAATTGCTCGCCGATCCGAAGGAGCGCGCCGAACACCTGATGCTGATCGACCTCGGCCGCAACGATGTCGGCCGCGTCGCCGTGCCCGGCAGCGTGAAGGTCGGGGAGCAGTTCGTGATCGAACGCTATTCGCACGTGATGCACATCGTCAGCGAGGTCACCGGCTCGCTGCGCGATGGATTGAGTTACGCCGACGTGCTCAAGGCCGCGTTCCCCGCGGGAACCGTGAGCGGCGCGCCGAAGATCCGCGCGCTGGAACTGATCCGCGAACTCGAACCGATCAAGCGCAACATCTACGCGGGCGCGATCGGCTACATCGGCTGGTGGGGCGACGCCGACACCGCAATCGCGATCCGCACCGCGGTCATCCACGACGGCCGCCTGCACGTGCAGGCCGGCGCCGGGATCGTTTACGACTCCGACCCGCAGACCGAATGGAACGAAACCATGAGCAAGGGCCGCGCGCTGTTCCGCGCCGTGGCGCAGGCGGCGGAGGGGTTGTGAGTATTGCTTCGCCTCTTCGGGCCTTCGCGCGCAAGCCCAGGTAGTCCCGGCGCCTGAGCCAATACCGGCAACTAAATTTTCCGTCATCTTCCGGTAAGCCGTCCGCGGCATGCGCGGGCGCATCGTTGCGGCCACGTCGAGGCGCTTTTGTTTCGACGGCGATCCTTCCGCCCTTTCAGGAGTTCCTCATGAAGATCCGCACCTCGTTGCTCGCTCTCGCCCTGGCCGCCGTCACTGGCACCGCGTTCGCGCAGGCCGCTTCGCCGGCTGCCTCCCCGGCCGCCTCCCCGGCCGCCGCGCCGATGGCTTCCGATGCCGCCGCCCCGGCTGCCAAGCCGGCTGCGAAGAAGCATCACCATAAGCATCACCATCACAAGGCTGCGCCGAAGGCTGATTCGATGGCCTCGCCGATGGCTTCGCCGGCTTCCGACGCTGCGTCGACCAAGTAAGCAGCACGCTCTACGCTTCAGGGATCCGCGCCGGTACGCCGGCGCGGTATCCTGCGGGGGTTTGAAGGGAGCCACATGCGCATCCTGATCGTCGAAGACGACCCCCACACCGCGACATTCATCGCCAAGGGCCTGGCCGAAGACGGGCATACCGTCGACCGCGCCGACAACGGCAGGGACGGCCTGTTCCTCGCCACCACCGAAACCTACAACGCGATCATCCTCGACCGCATGTTGCCGGTCGTGGACGGCCTGACCGTGCTGCGCACGCTGCGCGGCGCCGGTAACTCCGTACCCGTCCTGGTGTTGACCGCGCTGGGCGACGTCGATCACCGCGTCGAGGGCCTGCGCGCGGGCGCCGACGATTACCTGGTCAAACCGTTCGCCTATGCCGAGCTCAGCGCGCGCATCGACAGCCTGCTGCGGCGCCGCCAGGCACCCAGCGCCGAGACCACCGAATTGCGCGTGGGCGACCTCGAATTGAACCTGCTCACGCGTGAAGCCAAGCGCGCGGGCCGCAGCATCGAGTTGCAGCCGCGCGAATTCCGCCTGCTCGAATACCTGATGCGCCAGGCCGAACGCGTGGTCACCCGCACGATGCTGCTCGAAGCGGTGTGGGACTACCATTTCGACCCGCAGACCAATGTGATCGACGTGCACATCAGCCGGCTGCGCCAGAAGATCGACCGCCACCATCCGAAGCCGCTGCTGCACACGGTGCGTGGCGCGGGTTATCGCCTCGGCGTGCGTGAATAGGCTGATCGCGCTGCTGTCCGCGCGCTCGACCAGTGCGCGCCTCGCGCTGGCGATCGCCGGACTCTTCCTGCTTGCCTACCTGCTGCTCGGCGCGGGCCTGTACTACGCGGTGTCGCAGATCTTCGCGCAGGACCTGCACGAGGTGATCCGGCTCGACAGCGCCGATCTCGTCGAGATGTACCGCGAATCCGGCCATGCCGGTCTTGCCACTGAAATATCCGAACGCACCGCCTCGCCTGACGACGACAATGCGGTCTACGAGCTGATCGGTCCCGGAGGAAAACTGTTGGCTGGCCAGTTCGCAACGCTGCCGGCCGATGTGCGCAACGGCGACGGCTGGACCGAGTTCGACGAACGGAATGCGGATGGCGTGGTGCGCGTCGTCGCCAAGCTGCAGAAGCTGGGCGACGGCAGCAAGTTGCTGACCGGCCGGCGCAGCCGCAACCAGCAGCGTTTCGAGGTGTTGGTGCAGCGCACGTCGTTCTATGCGCTGCTCGCCGCCGCGGGTCTTGGCGGCTTGATTGGCTGGATCACTGCGCGCTGGGTCGCGCATCGGCTCGAAAGCACCTACGACATCACCCGTCGCGTCGGCGCGGGCGAACTCGCGTTGCGCATCCCGGAGGACGACAGCGACGACTCGTTCGACCGCCTGGCCAAGCGCATCAACGCGATGCTCGACCGTATCCAGGAATTGCTCGACGGCGTGCGACACGTGACCGACCACATCGCGCACGACCTGCGCACGCCGCTCACGCGACTGCGCAACCGGCTCGAGGAAATGCGCACCGAACACGTGCACGCCGAACAGTTCACAGCCGAGCTCGACGCCGCCACGGCCGAAACCGACCAGTTGCTGGCGACGTTCAGCGCCTTGCTGCGGCTGACCCGCATCGAGGCCCAAACCGCTGGTGCGAACGACCCCGAACTCGCGATGCAGCCGCTCGTCCTCGATGCGGTCGAGCTGTACGCGCCGATCGCCAGCGAGGGCGGCATCGTGCTCGATGCGCAGACGGTTCCGTGCACGCTGCGTGGCGACGCCGACCAGTTGTTCCAGCTCGTCGCGAACCTGCTCGACAACGCACTCAAGTACGCGACGCGCGGAACCCGCGTCACCCTGCACCTGTTCGACGACGGCGACGCGATCTACCTGATCATCGGCGACCATGGCGCGGGCATTCCAGCCGTCGATCGCGAACGCGTGTTCGATCGTTTCGTGCGGCTGGAGGAGCATCGCGGCTCGCAAGGCAGCGGCCTTGGCCTGAGCCTCGTGCGCGCGATCGCACATCGCCATGGCGGCAGCATCACCCTCGAGGACAATTCGCCGGGCCTGCGCGTGCGCGTTCGGCTGCCGCGCGCCGTGGTGCGCTGAGCCCGAAGCCGGCATCGGCAGGCTATACTCGGCGGCCCTTGCGCAGCGCTGTTTTGCACGGATCGCCCATGCTGTTGATGATCGACAACTACGACAGCTTCACCTACAACCTCGTGCAGTATTTCGGCGAGCTGGGGCAGGAGGTGCAGGTCGTGCGCAACGATGCGATCGACGTGGCCGGCATCGAGAAGCTGGCGCCGTCGCACATCGTGATTTCGCCCGGGCCGGGCACGCCGGACGATGCGGGCGTCTCGCTGGAGATCTATGCGAAGCTCGCCGACCGCATCCCGATCCTCGGCGTGTGCCTCGGCCACCAGGCGCTCGGGCAGGCGTTCGGCGGCAAGGTCGTGCGAGCGGGGCAGATCATGCACGGCAAGACCTCGAAGGTGCACCACGGTGGCGTCGGCGTGTTCGCCGGCCTGCCGGATCCGTTCGAGGCCACGCGTTACCACTCGCTGGTGGTCGAGCGCGACTCGTTGCCCGCTTGCCTCGAAGTCACCGCGTGGACCGAAGACGCGAACGGCGATGTCGAGGCGATCATGGGCGTGCGGCACAAGACCTGGCGCGCCGAGGGCGTGCAGTTCCATCCCGAATCGATCCTCACCCAGCACGGCCATGCGCTGCTGAAGAATTTCCTGCACGCCTGACCATGCCCATCACCCCGCAAGAAGCATTGCAACGCACGATCGAGCATCGCGAGATCTTCTTCGACGAGATGGTCGAGCTGATGCGCCAGGTCATGCGCGGCGACGTGTCGCCGGTGATGACCGCGGCGATCCTGACCGGGCTGCGGGTCAAGAAGGAAACCGTCGACGAGATCGCCGGCGCGGCGCAGGTGCTGCGCGAGTTTTCGGCGAAGGTCGAGACGCCCGATTCCATGCATTTCGTGGACATCGTCGGCACCGGCGGCGATGGCGCGAACACCTTCAATATTTCCACGGCCGCGATGTTCGTCGTTGCCGCGGCGGGCGCGAAAGTCGCCAAGCACGGAAATCGCAGCGTGTCCTCGAAATCCGGCAGCGCCGATGTGCTCGAAGCGCTCGGCGCCGAGATCGACCTCGCGCCGCAACAGGTCGCGCGTTGCCTCGAAGAAACCGGACTCGCGTTCCTGTACGCGCCCAACCACCACCCGGCGATGAAGAATGTCGCCGCGGTGCGCCGCGAAATGGGCGTGCGCACGCTGTTCAACATCCTCGGGCCGCTGACCAATCCGGCGGGCGCGCCGAACATCCTGATGGGCGTGTTCCATCCGGACCTCGTCGGCATCCAGGCGCGCGTGCTGCAGCGGCTCGGCGCGCGCCACGCGCTGGTCGTGTGGGGCCGCGACGGCATGGACGAAATCACCCTGGGCGCTGCGACCCTGGTCGCCGAATTGCGCGACGGCGTCGTGCGCGAATACGAGATCCATCCCGAGGATTTCGGCATAGCGATGGCGGCCAGCCGCAACCTGCGCGTCAACGATGCGACCGAGTCCAAGGCGATGCTGCTCGATGCGCTGAACGACAAGCCCGGCTTGCCGCGCGAGATCGTCGCGCTCAACGCGGGCGCGGCGTTGTACGCTGCCGATGTCGCCGCGACTATCGGCGATGGCATCGCCCTCGCGCGGCAGGCGCTCGCCAGCGGGGCGGCACGCGCGAAGCTCGACGCGTTCGTGCAGGCGACCCAGCGGCTGGGCGACGTTTCCTGAATTGCATTTCAACTTTCGACAGGTGCACCGATGACCGCCGATTCCTGCGCACACACTCCCGACCCGCCGTATTACGCGGTGATCTTCTCGTCGGAACGCAACGCCAACGATGCCGCCGGCTACGACGAAGCCGCGCAACGCATGGTCGAACTCGCTTCGCGCCAGCCTGGTTTTCTCGGTGTCGAGTCGGCGCGCAATGCGCAGGGTTTCGGCATCACCGTGAGTTACTGGGAAAGCGAATCGGCCATCGCCGCGTGGAAGCGCAATGCCGACCACGAAGCGGTCCGCAAGCGCGGACGGCTCGACTGGTACGAGCATTTCGAGATCCGCATCGCCAAGGTCGAGCGCGCCTACGCCGGGCCGCGCGCGGACCGCTGATGCAACGGGACATGCAGTCCGACATCCTGCAGGACATCCTCGCGCGCAAGGTCGGGGAAATCCGCGAACGTTCCGCGCAGGTGTCGCTGGGAGACCTGAGGGCGCGCTGCGCCGGCCTTCCCGCAACGCGCGGCTTCGCCGATGCGCTCGAAGCACGCATCGAGCGCGGCGAAGCAGCGGTGATCGCCGAGATCAAGAAAGCCAGCCCGAGCAAGGGCGTGATCCGCGCGGATTTCGATCCGGCCGCGATCGCGCGCAGCTACGAGGCGGGCGGCGCGACCTGCTTGTCGGTGCTGACCGACGTGGATTTTTTCCAGGGCGCCGATGCCTACCTGCAACAGGCGCGCGCAGCGTGTTCACTGCCGGTGCTGCGCAAGGATTTCGTGATCGATCCGTACCAGGTGTACGAAGCGCGCTCGCTCGGCGCGGATTGCATCCTGCTGATCGTGGCCGCGCTCGATGACACGGCGCTGGTGGAATTGTCGTTGCTCGCGGCGGAACTCGACATGGATGTCCTCGTCGAAGTCCACGATGGTGAAGAGCTTGAGCGGGCGCTGGACGTTCCGTCGCGCATGATCGGAATCAACAATCGCAATTTGCGCACCTTCGATGTGTCGCTGGATACGACGCTGGCACTGCGTGACCGCGTGCCGTCGGATCGTGTGCTGGTCACCGAGAGCGGCATCGTCACGGTCGCCGATGTCGCGCGCATGCACGCGGCGGGGGTGGATGCATTCTTGGTGGGCGAGACGTTCATGCGCGCGCAGGATCCGGGGGCGGAGTTGCGGCGCTTGTTCGCGGATTGATCGATTGGATTCCGTTCGTGGTGAGCCTGTCGAACCATGGACGGTTACAGCAACAGATCAAGATCAAGGGCGTTCCGTCCGCAAAGCGGACGGGTTCATCTTTCTTGCTTGTCCAAGAAAGACGGAACCAGAAAGAAGGACACCCCGGGCTACGCGCCCTCCGCGCATCCATGCGCTACGGGTTCGCGTGCGACGACGGGATTTTTCGATGTCACATCCATGTGCCGACGAAAAACGATGCACATCCTGTGCATCGCCCTGCGGGTCTATCCGCCGCCGCCCGCCGCTACGCAGGGGCCCCCAACAGCAGCGGGCTCCTGCCCGCAGAAGCTAACCTCCAAGTCTTGCGACGCTCAAACAACACGAGGATAGTCTTGTTGTACCTCGCTTCCGAGGTCAATTTGTAGTTGGGCTTTAGGAGCGTAAATGCGGCGACTCTTCTCTTCCGTTGTCCTGCTGACAGTTGCATGCACTGTTCATGCTCAGCCCGTATTTCGAGTCTCGATAGTCCCTGATCAGTGCGGCCTGAGCCCTTGTTCCATTTCAACGGCAAAGAAGGATCCGGCCACGTTCTATGTGGTCTTGACGAATCAATCCGACAAGCCACAAATCGTATGGGAGGCCTGGAACAGCTGGGGATATCGTTCAATATCTTTCGAAATGACGTCGAGTAGCGGTAAGACCTACGTCGTTTCTAAGAAACAACACGGGTTCACGCGAAACTTCCCAAGCGTCTACCCAATACCCTCAGGCGAGCAGCAAGTCTTCCCAATTCAGTTAGATGAGGAATGGACTGGCAAGCCAACCTTCGAGGCTGCAGGGACTGATCGCGTAACAATCAAAGTCTTGTTTAAGGTAGAACCAAGCAAAGAAGCCTCCGCTGCGGGCATGTGGGTAGGTCAGATATCGTCTAGGCCATACAACTTGTCACTCCGGCATTGGTAGTAACTTGCTTACGGCGGCTTAGCTGGTTAATCAAGCTGACGTGTCCGGTAAACCGACCACGCAGCTCACTTCAGGCGTTTAAAGCTCTTGCGATTCTGCGGGCACGATGCCCGCTGCTGTTCAGGCCCCCTGAGTCGCGGCGGTCGCGTGGAGGATCAGCCCGCAGGGGCGCCGACAGGAGGTCGGCGACGTTTTTTCCGGCACATGGATGTGCCGTAAAAAACGCCCGTAACGCGAACGCGAACCCGGAGGACAGGATGTCCGCAGGGCGCGACTCTTGGGGTGTCCTTCTTTCTGGTTCCGTCTTTCTTGGACAAGCAAGAAAGATGAACCCGCCGCTTTAGCGGCGGAACGCTTTGGCTTTCAAGACAACAACAATTTCTTCGCTGCGCTCAGGAAGAAAAGTGCTCCCTCATCCGCCTTCGGCACCTTCTCCCGTAAAGGGAGAAGGAAGTGCGACTTAGGCGTCGCCCAACCTTTTCACAAATCGCATCGACCCATCCTCATACCCGCACGCCCGATAAAACGCATGCGCCTTGTCGCGATGCGCGGCGCTGGTGACTTCCACGCGCGCCGCGCCGGCCTGCCTTGCCCACGTCTCCGCGGCCTGCAGCAATTCCCGGCCGACGCCTTCGCCCTGGTGCGCGGTCGCGACCACGAGCGCGGTGATGCGGCAGGTACGCGCGCCGAGCGGAAGGTAATACATCAGGTCGAGTCCGAGCAGTCCGCATAGCTCGCCATCGCGATCGGCGACGAGCAGCGCCTGGTCGGGATCGGTGGCGACCGCTTTCATGCGGGCGATCGCTTCGTCGGCCGTGCACGGATAGCCGAGCAGGGTGATCAGCGATGCGATATCCGCCGCATCGCCGGGCATCGCCGTGCGCACGCGCATCATTGCGATACGCGTCGTGAAACGTGATGCGCGGCGGTGCAGTCGTTGCGCATCGTCACGACACCCATCACTTGGGGTCGCGGTACACCACGACCGTCTTGCCGCGCGCATGCAGCAGTCCGTCGAGCTGCATCTGCTTGAGCACGCGGCCGGCCATTTCGCGCGAGCAGCCCGAAATGCGCGCGAGTTCCTGGCGCGACACGCGGATCTGGGTGCCGTCGGGATGGCTCAGCGCTTCGGGTTCGTCGCACAGGTCCATCAGGGTGCGCAGGATGCGGCCGCTGACGTCCATGAAGGCGAGCCGGCTCGCCTTGCGGCTGGTTTCGAGAAGGCGCTTGGCGAGTTGCGAGGCGATTGCGTACATCAGGCGCGGGCATTCGGGCGCGAGCGGGCCGTGGAACAGCGCGAGCAGGCGCTCGTAGCTGATCTCGGCAAGCTCGACCGGGCTGCGCGTGCGCAGCAGGACTTCGCGTCGCTCGGTCTTCACGAACAGGCCCAGTTCGCCGATGAAGTCGCCGGCATTCAGGTAGGACAGCACCAGCTCGCGGCCGTCGGCTTCCTCGCTGATGATCGACAGCGTGCCACTGACCACGTAATGCAGCGTGTCCGCGGCATCGCCCGGGCGGAACACATCGGTACGGTTCGGATAGCGGTGGCGGTGGCAATAACCGAGGAAGCGTTCCATCGTCGCGGCGTCGGGCGCCAATTCGGGCGAAATCAACGGACGCAGCAGCGCGTGCGGCATGAGTGAGGAAACCTTGGCCATGGTCGAATCGATTGTTGCCCCTGATGAGGGCGCAGCTTAGGCTGAGTCGGGGCGCGGGGCAACGCGCCGGTTGCATGCTGGCGCGATTGACCGATAATCGCCGGCCAGCTGTCCGATTGGAGACCCGCCGTGGTCAAGCCACTGCCGCGCCTGAAGCTCCAGGGGTTCAACAACCTCACCAAGTCGCTGAGTTTCAACATCTACGACCTCTGCTACGCGGTCAGCGACGAGCAGCGCGACCGCTACATCGAGTACATCGACGAGGCCTACAACGCCGACCGGCTGACGCAGATCCTGACGGACGTCGCCGACATCATCGGCGCGAACATCCTCAACGTCGCGCGCCAGGACTACGATCCGCAGGGCGCATCGGTGACGATCCTGATCTCCGAGGAACCGGTCATCGACCGCAAGGACGTCGGCCGCGAGGCGCTCAGCAGCGCGATGCTCGACTACACCGGCGAGGCCAGCGTGGTGGCCCACCTCGACAAGAGCCACATCACCGTCCACACCTATCCGGAAACCCATCCGCACAACGGCATCGCGACCTTCCGCGCCGACATCGACGTCGCGACCTGCGGGGTGATCTCGCCGCTGAAGGCGTTGAATTACCTGATCGAGCAGTTCGAGTCGGACATCGTGGTGGCCGACTATCGCGTTCGCGGCTTCACCCGCGACGTCAAGGGCAAGAAGCATTACATCGACCACAAGATCAACTCGATCCAGGACTTCCTGTCCAAGGCGAACCGCTCGCACTACGAAATGATCGACGTGAACGTGTACCAGGAGAACCTGTTCCACACCAAGATGCACGTGAAGGAATTCGACCTGGACACCTACCTGTTCGAGGAAAAGGCCAAGAACCTCTCGTTCAAGGAACGCCTGCGCATCGAGGCCCAGCTCAAGCGCGAGATCGAGGAGCTGTTCCACGGGCGCAACTTAGTCGATTGAAACCTTGTGGTCTGAGAGCGGGGATTGGGGGCTAGGGGCTGGTGCAGGCAATGCACGAGCTCCATGAGCCAGCTTTTCACCAGCCCCTAGATCCCAGCCCCCAGTCCCCGCCGCCCAACGGCCTGACTTCTGGCCCATGCATTCCCGGGCCAACCTGTTAGCGTGCCCGACTGCCGCGGTCCGTCGGCCGCGCTCCGCTTGCGCGCACGCGCCTCCCCTTCATTCAGGAAACGACACATGAAACGTCCTATCGCCGCTGCCATCGGCATGGCTTTGCTTACCGTCTTTACCGCGGCCAATGCCGCGCCGCTCTCGTCAGGACTCGACCCGGCGAACATGAACACCAAGGTGCGCGCGCAGGACGACTTCTACGAATACATCAACGGCCATTGGCTCGCGACCACGCCGATTCCCGCCGACAAGCCCGGCTACGGCGCGTTTGACGCGCTGTACGACAAGTCGATCGAGAACCTGCGCAGCATCATCGAGGACGCCCAGAAGGCCCCGCATAACGCTGGCGAACAAAAAGTCGGCGACCTCTACGCGAGCTTCATGAACGAGCCGCAGCTCGAAGCGCTCGGCACGAAGCCGCTCAAGGCCGAGTTCGCGCGCATCGACGCGATCAAGACCCCCAGCGACATCGCCGCGCAGATCGCGCACAACGGCGTGATCGGCGTGGACGCGCCGTTCGGCGGCTATATCCACCTCGACAACCGCGATTCGACGAAGTACGAGGTCGACTTCGCCCAGAGCGGCCTGGGCCTGCCCGACCGCGACTACTACCTCAAGGACGACGACGCCAAGCTCAAGGGCTTCCGCAACGAATACCTCGGCCACGTCGAGCGCATGCTGAGCCTCGACGGCGATGCCAATGCGAAAGCCGACGCCGCCAGCGTGCTCGCGCTCGAGACGGCGCTCGCGAAGGTCCAGTGGACCAAGGTCGAGAACCGCGATCCGATCAAGGGCTACAACAAGACGATGATCGCCGACCTCGACGGCATCGCCCCCGGCTTCGACTGGAAGACCCTGCTTGCCGATGCGCACGTCACCGGCAAGGTCGACTACGTCAACATCAGCCAGCCGAGCTACTTCAAGGGAATGGCCGAGGTCATCAAGAGCACGCCGATCCCGGTCTGGAAGACCTATTTCCGCTGGCACCTGCTGCACGCGTCCGCGCCCTACCTGAGCAAGGCCTTCGTCGACGAGAACTTCAAGTTCTACGGCACCACGCTGCGCGGCACGCCGGAAAACCGCGCGCGCTGGAAGCGCGGCGTGCGCATCGTCGAAGCGAGCATGGGCGAGCAGCTGGGGCAGGTCTACGTTTCGCGGTACTTCTCGGCCGAGAGCAAGGCGCGCGTCACCCAGCTCGTCCAGAACCTGCTCGCGGCGTATCGCCAGAGCATCGATACGCTCGACTGGATGAGCCCGGACACCAAGAAGCAGGCGCTGGCGAAGTTGTCGCAGTACATGCTCAAGCTCGGCTATCCGGACAAGTGGCGCGACTATTCGGCGCTGCGGATCGACCGCAGCGACCTGCTCGGCAATGTCCAACGCGCGAACGAGTTCGAGTACAACCGCAACATCAACAAGCTCGGCAAGCCCGTCGACCGCACCGAATGGGGCATGACGCCGCAGACGGTCAACGCCTACTACAACCCGGAAATGAACGAGATCGTGTTCCCGGCCGCGATCCTGCAGCCGCCGTTCTTCAATCCGCAGGCCGACGACGCGGTGAACTACGGCGCGATCGGCGCGGTGATCGGCCACGAGATCAGCCATGGCTTCGATGACCAGGGTTCGCAGTACGACGGCGTCGGCAACCTGCACGACTGGTGGACGAAGGCCGACCATGAAGCGTTCGCGGCCAAGACCAAGGCATTGGTCACCGAGTACAACGCGTTCGAGCCGGTCAAGGGCTACCACATCAACGGCGAGCTCACGCTGGGCGAGAACATCGCCGACAACTCCGGCGTCGCGATCGCCTACAAGGCGTACAAGATCTCGCTGCAAGGAAAGAAGGCGCCGGTGATCGACGGCATGACCGGCGAACAGCGGTTCTACGCGGGCTTTGCGCAGGTGTTCCGCGAGAAGGCGCGCGACAACGCGATGATCGAGCAGATCAAGACCGACCCGCATTCGATCCCGGTGGATCGCGTGCTGGGCGCGGTGGTGAACCAGCCCGGCTTCTACGAAGCGTACGACGTCAAGCAGGGTGACAAGATGTACGTCGCCCCGGACAAGCGCGTGATCATCTGGTAATCACCTGGTGGTGATGTGGAAGGGAAAAGCCGGCCTTGCGCCGGCTTTTTCTTGAGTCGATTTCTACGGTGCCGACATTAGAGCCCCTCTCCCCTTGTGGGAGAGGGGTTGGGGTGAGGGGATATCTGTAGCGCACTAATGATCGCATCCAGGACAGCGACTTCCTTGGTCAGCGCCTCATCGTTCCAAAAGCGGAGCACGCGAAAGCCTTGTGATGCAAGCCATGCGCTGCGTTCGGAATCGGCCGCCGCATTGTCTGCATGCTGTCCGCCATCGATCTCGACGATCAGTCGTTGTTCGAAACAAACAAAGTCGACGATGTAATTCCCTAGTGGTTGCTGTCGCTTGAACTTGTGTCCAAACAAGCGGCTTGCACGGAGTTGTCGCCACAAAGCGTTCTCCGCATCGGTCGGCTGATGACGCATCGTCTTGGCGAAATGCAGCAGGCGATTGGCCATTGGATTTCCATCACCCTCTCCGGCGCTGCGCGCCGACTCTCCCATCAAGGGAGAGTGGACCATCAGATGCGATAGGCAACCGCTTTCATCAGCGCGCTCGCCGCGCGCATCGCGTGCTGGACCGACTCCGGCAGCGCGCGCGCGCCTGCCGCTTGCGCGTTGTCGGCGTGGCGCGCCTCGTCGGCCTTCATGACCTGCACGATCGCGCGGCTGCGCGCATCGGCCTCGGGCAACGAATGCAGGTGCTCTTCCAGGTGCGCCTCGACCTGGCGCTCGGTCTCGACCACGAAGCCGAGGTTCCATCCATCGCCGCGCAGGCCCGCGACCGCGCCGATCGCGTAACTGCCCGCATACCAGAGTGGATTGAGCAGGCTCGGTCGCGCATCGAGTTCGCGCAGGCGCTCGCCGCACCATGCGAGGTGATCGGTTTCCTCGGCGGCGGCAGCGAGCAATTGCGCGCGCGTGGCCGGATCGCGCGCGACCGCGGCCTGGCCGAAATACAGCGCCTGCGCGCAGACTTCGCCGACGTGGTTGATACGCATCAAGCCGGCTGCATGCGTGCGCGCGGCTGCATCGAGTTCGGCTTCCGGCACGTGGGTGGCGGGGTTCTCGGTGCGCGCGACGGGCTGCGCGGCCAGCGAGCTCGCCAGCGCGCGCTCCGCTGCGATCAGCAGGCGGTCGATGCGGGAATATGAGCGATGGCTGTCGTGACGGAATGCGTTCATGTGTGCGGTTGCTCGGCGAGATGTTCGGCCAGGAATTCCAGCGGATGGCGTATCGGGATCGTCCGTTCAGCCATCGCGACATGCAGGCGGCAGCCGATATTCGCCGAAAGCAACTGTGTCGCGCCACTGCCGGCGAGCGCATCGAGCAATGGTTGGCGCAACGCGCGCGCGCGATCGGGCTGGTCGAACATGTAGCTGCCGGCCGCGCCGCAGCAGCCGGTGTCGGGCAGTTCGACCAGGTCGAGATCCGGGATTCGCGCGAGCAACGCGCGCAATGCGGCATCGCTTTTCACGACCGCGCGCTGCGTGCAGGGAACATGCAAGGCGACGCGCGCATGCGCCGGGCGGAAGCGCAGCGCATCGACGTGTTGGAGCAGGAACGCGCATGCATCGCGCACCGGTGCATGGCCTTCGAGCGCATCGGCTAGCGACGCATGGCAGCCGGTCGCCGAGCTCAGCACGGGGATTCCTGCCGCGAATGCCGCGCGATTGCGCCGTGCAAGTTCCGCGGCAGATTCCTTCGCGCCCGCATGCGCATGCAGTGCGCCACAGCAGGTTTGCGCGTCGGGTATCGCCATGTCGAAGCCAGCGGCGCGGCACAGTCGCGCGATTGCAGCATGCGTTTGCGCGTCGTAACGACGAGCAACGCATCCGCGGAACAGCGCGACGCCGGGTTGCGAAACGTTCGTGGATTGCAGGGCTTCACTGCGAATCTTGCACGGCGGTCGCGGCAATGGTTTCGGCAGCAACGGATACAGCGCGCGATACACGCCGAGCAGGCGGTCCAGTAGTGCGGGGCGGGTCGTAAGCCATTCGATCACGCGTTGCCGAAGTCCGGCTCCACGCCGTCCACGCTGGCGATGCCGTGCCTCGACCAGCAGTTGGCCATACTGCACGCCGGCCGGGCACACGGCTTCGCAGCGCCGACAGCCGAGGCAGCGGTCCAGGTGCGCGTCTGCAATGGCGTCCGGGGTGATGGCACCATCGGCGAAAGCCCGAACGAGCGCGATGCGCCCGCG
>Ga0207711_10002797_pt1 | contig 15342 bp, 16 predicted proteins | sample KBSS34metaG_FD_184401 | JGI IMG/M metagenome (GOLD analysis project Ga0207711, IMG submission 184401) | Switchgrass rhizosphere microbial communities from Kellogg Biological Station, Michigan, USA - KBS S3-4 metaG (SPAdes) (version 2) | ecosystem: Host-associated > Plants > Roots > Rhizosphere...
GTATCTACGCGGAGGGTACGGGCTCGGGCGGCAAGGAACTCACCGGCCTCAACGCAGCGGTGCCGACGAATCCTGCTACGGGCACCTATGGTGGGATTGACCGTGCTACTTGGACGTTCTGGCGTCCGAAGCTCGTCAATCGCGCCTCCCTGGCCGTACCGGGGCCGTTCACGCCGACGAACATCGCGGAAGGCATGAACAAGCTATGGGCTCAGCTGGTACGCGGGTCCGATCGTCCCGACCTGATCGTGGTGGACTCCGTCATGTGGGGTATCTTCATGGCAAGCCTCCAGGCTCAGCAGCGCTTCACGCAAGCAGAGACCGGCAAACTGGGATTCCCGTCGCTGAAGTACATGGACGCTGATATCGTCCTGGACGGCGGCATCGGTGGCTTCTGCCCGCCCGGCACGATGTTCTTCCTTAACACGAAGTACATCAGTCTGCGTCCGCATTCTGCCCGCAATATGGTGACGCTGTCGCCAAATCGGCGCTACGCGATCAACCAAGACGCAGAAGTACAGATTCTGGGTTGGGCCGGCAATCTCACGACGCGGGGCGAGCAGTTCCAAGGTCGTCTGATCGACGCATGACCTGTCTACCGGTGGGAGCACGCAGACGCTCCCACCGGACTTTTTGAAGGAGATCAGAATGCCCGCATACGCAATGGGTATGGCCCGGTCGGTTCCCAACGACCTGAATCTCAATAACGGAGCAGCAACATCCGCTCCTGTAGGAAATCCTGCGATCGGGGAGCAAGTAATTATGTCCCCATTCTCTGGGCCCAAGGGATCGCCACTGGACAGAGATTCCGCGAACAATGCCTCCACCGGTGCCCTGAACACTGGGATCGGCTTCAGTGCGAACGACGAGCAACTGGGCGGTATTGATGCCTTCTACGCCAATGGTAAGCCAGCTAGCGGCTTCAATGACGACTATACCCCAGGTATTACTACACCTGCGGGAACCGCGGCGCCAGACTCGAGGTTGGTGGCTATCGGTGGTGGACGTAGCGCGATCACGGTTACGGGTGGTGACGTAGCCAAGGGTCTGTCGGTCGTGTCCCCATATACTGCCGGCTTTGGCCTGGAAGGTTTCGGTGGTGGCGGGTCGCGCGACGCTGGCGCGGGTCCGGCATTTACGGGCTTCGTGCTCAAATCGGTCACCGCCGCAGCAGACGTAGCCCCGGCAGCGGTGATCGAAACTGGTTTCGTCAATCGTTCAGACGGAATTCTCAAGACCGGCAAATCGCAATTTGGCTCGGCATCCGCCGCGCAGGTTGCACCGACATAAGGTGATTTATGGATGAATTAGCCTCTACTGATTGGTCTAAGGTGCCGGAAGGTATCACGGAGAATGATCAACGCTTTGCACATGATAACAAGCTTCACGTGCAATTCTATCTCCGTCCAGTGCTTTTGACCACGGCCTCAGAAGAGGCTAATCGTCCCATCTACGCAGACGTGCTACATATCCGTATCATGACGCCGGGGGATAAGCTCAGCATCATTGATCGGATAGCTTCCCAGGACGACAAGAACAGATTCGCTGCTCTGTACGCGAAGTACGAAGCAGGCGGATCGCAGGCCGTCGTCGGTACCAGGCTCGAGTCTGTTCCATGGATGACTCGGAGCAAGGTAGAGGAATACAAGTTCTTCGGCATTATCACGATCGAACAGCTTGCCGTAGCCAGTGATCAGGTGGGTCAGAAGTTCCCAGGATTCCACCAGGATAAGGCTAAGGCAGCGAAGTGGTTGGATGCTACGACAGGAACGGACGCTCGGGTCAAGGCTCTGGAAGATCAGATTGCTAAATTGATAGCGGAACGGCAAGAAAAGGCGGAGGCCTGATATGCCCGCTATGCCCCGCACGACTTTGATTGAACTAGTCAATGCTGTAGCTAGGTCGGTGGGGCATCCTATTACTACAGATGTGGCTTCGTCTATGGATGAGGCCATTCTGCGTATCGCGTACTATGCGAACCTCGCGTGTACGGAACTCATTTACATGTTCAATTGGCAGTTTCTCACCAAACCCTGCAACTTGCTATTCGTGGCTGAATTTGAAGGTCAAGTTGAACGTGGTTACGATCTACCGCCTGATTTTAAGGCTATGGTCGATGAGACTCATTGGACTCGTTCTACTCAGTTACCTGCTATTGGTCCCATTAATCCTCAGGATTGGCAATGCTTGGTTATACGTGACGCTAAAGTCACCACCCGCATACTGTGGAGAATTCGTGGGGGACAGATTTGGATTAAGTCCCCTTCTGTATCAGAGGAAACTCTCAAGTTTGAGTATTTGTCCAAGTATTGGGCCGTTGATGGGACGGATGGTACTCCCAAAGATGCCCTAGAAAAGAACAACGACTATCACATCTACCCGTGGCAGCTCCCCGTATTGTTCACGCGAGCAAAGTGGTTCGAGAATGAAGGCTTCGACTCCAACGGAGCGTATGCGGACTTCCGCACGGCCTTCAACTACGAGACTGGCGTGGATAAGGGTGCTTCTTCGCTTAGTCTGGTGCCCTACGTGGGATACCCATACCTAGACGTAGCAAGGAACGTACCTGATACGGGTTATGGCTCAGCCTAGAAGAGCAGCTACTCAGCAGCAGTCGAGACTCCCAATGCCCTTGGGAGGGCTCAATTTTGTCTCCGGCATGTTGGATATGCCGGAGACCGATGCCCATATGCTGGATAACTTCATCGCGCGTCCGCACGGTGTAGAGGTACGCAAGGGTTGGCAGTATCGTATGCCTCGGGTCAATTCCTTCCCCAATGAAGTACGGACAATCATCCCATTCGTATCGCAGTCCTCGGGGAACAGTAAGCTATTCTGCTCGACTGCTGAGGCTACGAGCAAGATTTACGATATTACCACGGCGAATACAGCGCCGACCGTATCCTTGACTCCCTCCACTCCGGCAGATACGGCGGGAGAGTGGTATTACACCAATTATACTACCCCAGCTAGTGGTAACTTGTGTATATGCGCGGCGGGGGCAGGGTACTACAATTACACGGTCGCTAATGGCTGGCGAGAGATACCCACGGGTACTGCAGCGTTGCAGGTATCCTTCCCCGCTGGGGACACTACTACGACCAAGGATTTTTGCTTTTGCTGGGTATGGAAGAACCGTCTGTGGTTTCTCAAGCGGTTCTCCTCAGTCGCTTACTACCTGCCCGTTAACCAGATAGCGGGAGCGGCTCAATCCTTCGACTTCGGTGCTCAAATGGAGCACGGAGGTACTCTGGACTACGCTACGGGTTGGACTTACGACTCGGGCAAGGGTATAGATGATGGTCTTATCATTGTATCCAGTGAAGGCGACGCTTTGCTGTACGAAGGGACTGATCCGGCCAGCGCATCCGGTTTCGCCCTGAAGGGTATGTGGTATTTGGGTCGGTCCCCATATGGCAGGCGGTCTTTCTGCTCCCACGGGGGCAATGTTTTCTTTATGACGGACTACGGTATTGCCACGGCTAGCGATATGGTGGCAGGGAAGCTACATAATTCAGGTATGGCCGGTAGTGAAGGCTACAAGATCAACCCTAAACTGGCTCGGGTCGTGTCGGAGAGTATCAATGATAAGTACTGGTTCCTTATACCCTTCCCCACCGAGGAACTACTCATTCTAGGCGCTCCTTGGATCAATAGTGAAGTGGGCGTGCGACAGTCATTGGTAATGAACTCCATTACCAATGCTTGGAGTACTGTCTCAGAAATGGATATGTTGTGTGCGGAGGTCTTCCAAGGTCAGTTTATCTACGGCACTCGCTCAGGGGATGTTATCAGGGGATTTTCAGGGTTTCAAGATGGGGTATCGGCGGACAGTACTGTACCTGGGGCAGAGGTAACGGGTCGTATGATGACTGCTTTCAACCCTCTCGGTTCATCAGTTAAGAACAAGCGTGCGCTTCGGGTCAAGATGTACGGTTTCGCTGACTCTGATCCATCGATTTACGTGATTATACGGGATGAATATAAACTCACCGATCTGCTGAGTACTCCTGCCCCCGTTATGAATTTGCAACCAGCATGGGACGTGGCTATATGGGATCAGTCGATTTGGAATGCCGCTACTGGCTCATTTCGGCGGTGGATTGGAGTCTCAGGTTTCGGCAAGAAGCTATCTACGCAGCTAGCAGTACGTGGCTCGGGAGCAGTACTGATGACCGACTACGAAATGTTATACGAGACCGGAATCGGGCTATGAATGAGGTCGATACCATTTTTCGTGACCGAATCATGAATCTGGAGGACGAGATACGCAAGTTGCCTCCAGTGGAGGCAGAACTCAAACACTACTTCTCACGTGGGGTATACGCGCGAGCACTCTATCTCCCCAAAGGAAGCGTGCTAACGGGGAAGATTCACAAATACTCGCAGATCAATGTACTCTTGAAGGGTAAGATGGCGATAGCCAGTATCGAGGGTACCAAAGAGGTAAACGCAGGCGATGTGATCGAATCGGGGCCTGGGGTAAAACGTGCGGGCTACGCTCTTGAAGATAGTGTATGGCTCACTATCAGCGGAACCCACGAGACGGACTTGGAGAAGCTAGAGGATGAGTTAATCTCTCCCAGTTTCGAGTCCTATGACAAATTCTTACTGGAGAATAAGCCATGTCTTGGGCAGCCGTAATTGGTGGAGTGGCGAGTATAGCTGGTAGCGCTATGAGCGCTAAGAAGGACAAGCAAGCTAACCAGCAGACTAAGGTAGACATTGATAAGCTTCGTGAGGACGACTATGCGAAGAACAATGCTATCTACGCCAAGCAATTACGGGATGCTCGGTTTAACCGACAAGACCCGTACTCCAGTACATCTTGGACTACTGACCCTGTAACTGGGCAGATGACCCAGAGTACTCAGCTTAACGCGGCTCAGCAAGGACTGCTTGATTCAACGAATCAGAATAAACAGCGTCGGATGGATGCCGCGTCCAAGATTGATTTTGGTAATGGCGGTAATATTGATTGGAACTCTCTGGGATTTGGTAACATGGCTAAGGCCGTGGGATTACAGCCTGGCGGTACTACGGGCAAGAGTCCTTGGGCTGATCAACCCTATTCCTCAGCGGGTGGTGATTATCTGAACTATATGTCCCGTCAACCTGAGGGTATGAGCGCTTTCACTCCTACTCCATACCAACCAGGAGTATTGACACAGCCTCGTGGTGGCGGAGTCTTCACAGGTGCCCCTACTGGCGGAGGCGTGGGTCTAGCGCCTAACCAACAAGTAGTTGACGTAGCTAAACTATTACAGGGAGGCTGATATGTCTTGGATGGCCGCAGGTGCTTTGGGTGGTTCAGCGTTGGCTGGTGGAGCGGGCGGTAGGATGAATCCGCTTAATATGCTGATGGGCGGCGGGAAGCACCATCCGGCGATGTCTCAGGCTGACTTCTCCGCCCAGCAAGGACAGGAGCAGAACCCAGGTGGCATGTCCTGGGATCAGATGATGAAGCTGCCGAAAGAAGCGCAGACCCAAGTTCTGAATAACCTTCAGACTATGGGTGGCGTTACTCCGGGCATGAATATTCCCGCTGGCGCAATGGGACCGCAGGTCGCCGCTCAGCAAGCCCAAGCTATGCGTCAGCAAAGAATGGCTCAAATGCCTCCGCCTGGAGCAATGGGGGGTATGTCGCAAGGTGGTCAGCAAGCCCAAGCGGCGCCTATGGCGCAACCCCCGAGTCCTGTCGATCCTATGGCTCAGCAAGCGGCGGCCCAGAAGCAAGCGATGCAGAAGCCTATGGCTAGTCCAGCTCCGGCACCTGCCGCACCAGCCGGTCCCGCTGAGCAAGGGCTACAGGGTATGGACCCAGGAATGTACAGTCAAATGGCGGCAGCGCTGCGCGCGAGGTAATCATGGCGGATGTCCCTGTATACGGCCAGCAGAATAGTAGCTACGGTCAGCAAAGCGGCTCTCAAGCGACCAGCGGGCCGGCTGGTCTGTACGGGGCCAAATACGGGACTGAGTATAATGTCCCCACCGCGTCGGCAGGTATGCAAGGTACGGGAGCTGACCCTCTACACGCTCAACCGGCTAATGCTGTAGGCGGCTACCAAACAGCCGGCTACCAGTACGGTATGCCCTCCGCTGGCGGCATCCAGATGAATGCCCAGGGGGCTAATGGTCAGCCGCTCGGCTATATTGATCCCTCCCAATCGGCAGTAGGGTCAGTCGGCTCGGGGCAGATGTATCAGCAACAAATGCAAGATGCCTACATGAACCAGGCGAAGTCACGCTTGGATCCTCAGTGGCAGCAACGATCTAGTGACTTGGAAACCCAACTCCAGAATCAGGGCCTATCTCGTGGTTCCGAAGCGTGGAATCGGGAGATTGGTAATATGGGTAATCAGCGGAACGATGCCTATAACCAAGCTATGCAGACAGGTATCCTTAATTCTGGAGCCGAAGCCCAGCGTATGCAAGGGATGGAGATCGCTGGAGGTAACTTCGCTAATCAAGCTAAGCAGCAAGACTTTATGAACAAGTTCCAATCGCAGCAGGGCGCGATTGATCTAGGCAACTTCGCCAATAACGCCCAGAATCAGCAATTCGGGCAGAATCTTCAAGGAGCTCAGCTTAACAACGCTGCGATGACCGCTCAGCAGCAAGCTGCTCAGGGATGGGGCGGGCTACAGAACCAGTTAGATACAGCACGCATCGGGGCGAGTGCTACGGGGGCGGCTGCGGCAGCTAATCAGGCTGGTATGCTCGGGGCAGCTGGTATTAGTGCCGATACTCAGCGCTACCTCGGCGATCAAAACGCGGCATTGACTTCCCGTAATTTACAGCGTCAAGAACGTGGCGATACGTTTGATCAAGCGATTCGCATGTCGCAGAATCCCTACGTTACAAATAACCTGGCTACTAGTGGTCAAGGTTCTACATACGACCCCAACCAAGGTAACTACGGTCTGACCTCGCCTACTCAGTCAGGGGTCAATTCTGGCGCATATATCAACCCTACGGCTCAGGCTAATCAAAATATCGGTACGGCTGAGGGTACTATGGGTGGAGCAGCGTTAGGGCTAGGTGCTGGTCTCGCTCGTACTGGTATAAATTACTACAATCAGAATCAGCAACCTACGAATCAATACGGGTACGGCGCTGGATACAATTATCCCGGTGTTGATCCACTAGGATTGGGTTAATCATGGGTGCTCAAGATTTAGGCGGTCCTGCTGATTGGAGTTTGGATCCTTTCCAGGCTGAAGAGACCGAACTCAATGAGAGACTGAAGCGCGCTATCGCGCTGCGTCTTGCTGGTTCTAAGGGCGGAGCCACTAACGCGGTAGATGCCGGTAACCAAGCTTTCGACCGTGCTTCGTCGTACTTTGATGAGATGGGGGTAGAGTCTCAGCGCAGAGACTTGGCTAAGAGAGCTGCGCAACGTCACGCTCAGACGTTTGCGGACTACTCGCCCGAGATACAACGGTTAGCTGCCGACCCGCAAACCGCAGCTACTGCGATAGGTTTTGTCAAGGCGGACGAGCAGCGGAAGCGCGATGACATTGAGATGGCGAAATTCCAAGCCGCTCTCCATCCGCCCGCACCGTCTGCTCTGCCCGGTACTATGGCCGCTACGGGAGGGGCTGCTCCAGGTGCTCCGACTCCAGGTTGGAGACCAGATATCAATACCTTAATTGGCTTCGAGGGCAGTAGCAGTCCTAAGGTAGCTGCCGCCGCTAAGTCAATGAAGGAGTATTACGGCACTCCGCGTGACCCAGGACATAACGTAGTTTGGAATGCGGATGGTACATTTAGCGTAGTGGGTGGATCTAAGGCAGGTCAAGAGCAAACTGAAGGTATTAAGGCTCAGGAAGGTGCTAAACAAGATACCGTCGAAGTAATCATGCCGAACAAAGAGCCGGTTCGGATGACGAAATTCGATGCCGCTCGCTATGCTGAAGAGTTGACTGCTAGACGTAAAGCTGCTGAAGGACAAGCGCCGTCGCCTCCTGCTGGACCTACTTCGCCCCCACCGCCGAAGCTAGGCGGTATTCCTGAGGTTAACTGGAACGGTATGACGCCCCAAGCGATGGGGGCAACGATACAGCAATTGGCGAAGGAGCGTGGGATTACGCCGCAGCAAGCAATGGCGATTCTCGCCCAATCGCAGCCGACGACTCCATTAGCCCCGGGTGCTCCTGATCCTATGACGCTACCGCCTGCTCCAGGAGCAGCGCAAACTGCCCCATTGCCTCCGCAGCAACCGATTCAAGGCGCACCTACCCCGCCACCGCCTCCTGCTCCTATGCCACCGCCCCCTCAGGCTCCATCTGCTGCGCCTATGCCTCCCCAAGTCGCTGGGCCTCCACCGGGTGTTCCTCAGGGTGGCGGGGCACCTCCTATGCCGCCGCCTCCTCAGGAGCCTATGGGACCACCGGGTCCGCCACCGGTGCCGCAGGGACCAGAAATGAATATGCCCCCCATTAGCGAAATGGGGAAGGTAACGGCAATGGACTTCGCTAAGGCTCAGCCTTTGCAACGTCCAGTTAGTCAGTACGGCGGCGCTCCTGATCTGACCGACTTTAACAAGTCGATGGATGCTCGCCGTAAGCAGCTTGCAGACTTGGATCCTAAGTGGGCTACATTACAAGAGACAGGTCCGGCTCTGGAGGCTATGGAAAACGCCATGAAGAGCGGAATGTCCAAGGGCGGCGTCCGCACTGACGTAAACAAATATTGGAATTACATTGTATCGGGGACCAGTAAGGAGGTTCCGCAGGTTACTAATGATCGCGAGTTCGATGCTAACGCTAAGATGTTAACATCGGGCTTCGTGAAAAGATTTGGTAACAATCCGTCCAATTACGATGCTCAGATCGTCTTGAGCATGAACCCTACCACACTAGACACAGCGTCTACGCGCGAAGCGTTCATGAAGCATCTGAAGCGCGCGTACGAGTTTGAGAAGTTGGCCGCTAACGAAGTACCTGCTCTAGTGGAAGGTAAGGGCTTCAACGTACCTCAGGCCTATGACATGGTTCGGGGGATGTTCAATTCTCAGAACCCTCTCATTGTCTCGGAGGCCAGAGACAAGTTTGATAAGGCGCAAAGGGAAAAGGGGTCAGAGAAAACCTCCGATTCTGGTAATGTACTGACTAACGCCTTAGCTGCTATTAATCCCATCGGTTCCGCCCAAGCTGCGGAGTTTACACCGGGTCAACCTCCCCCACAGGAGTTGCCCCCAGAGGATAGTGTACTAAAGCGTCTCATGAACGTTATCAACCCTCCGCAGGGACCGGAGACTAAACCAAGCTTGTTCCAGCAAGCTACGTCAGAGGGTGAGAACAAGAACATACCTTCTTTTATCAGAGGCGGACTGGGCGCTTGGGGTAACTCCGTCTATGGTTTATCACAAGGAGCCGATGCCTTCAAAGAAGGTGGCTCCTTCTTCGACCCAAGCAAAGATCCAAAGTGGAATGAGCGTATCGCTAACCAGGAGAAACTGTCTGAGGAGGATCCAGCCTATAAGTGGGGTAATCGGGTGGGTAGTATCGTTGATCCCTCTTGGCTCGGTCCCAAAGAACTCAAGATAGGCGGTAATGCTATAATGGGAGGGATACAAGGTGCGTCCGAAGGTGCAGAGAGTTTCCCTGAGCGGCTCGTCAAGATTGGGGCCGGTGGCGTAGGTGGAGCTATCGGCGGTGCTTTGGGTCCGCTCCTAGGCAAGACCGTTCGACACTACGGGGATATGGCAGCGGAAGGGATAGCCGACCAAAGTAAACGACTGTTAGGAGTCTTCAAAGACTTCATGCCCTCCGCTTTCCAAGTGGATAAGGACGCTACCAGTAAGGCTATATCAGCAGCTACTAATCCAGCTGCGGCTAGGGCTCCAGAGCAAAGTCAACAAATCACTAAGACAATTACGGACGAACTGGGACTAAAACTTCCAGGTAATCGGTTGGATAGTAATACCACTGCTAAGGTAGTGGAGCAAGCGGAGAAAGACACCCAAGCTCTGTTCCCCAAGACTACCAAGGTTCCTTTGGATAGTAATGACAGGTCAGGGTTAGTTGCTAGTATCGGTAAGTTGGGATCGGAGGCAGAGAAATCTCCCACTCTAGCCCTTCTTCATGAGGCGCTTGGTAACGGTACCATCAGCGCGGTTAAGGCCCCCACTCTGCTCGCGGCGTGGAGGGAGTCAGAAAAATTAGCCGCTGGTCCTGAGAAGAGAGGGGTGCAAGATTCCCTCAAGACTCTCATTGCTAAGGTGGATCCGGACGGACAGTTTGACCGTATCATAGGTCGAGAGGCCATCGCTAAGGATGTGGAAAAGGTCTTCAATAAAGGCGTAGGTGAAGGTGGGGCTTCAGGTTGGCTTAAGCCCAGTGCTATTAAGAACAGCGGACCCTACCAGAGTCAGTTAATGAAGGACGCTCACGACCTCGTACATCTGTTCGGGGTCAAAGATGTCGGTGAAGGTGGGGCGAGTTTCACTCAACCCTCTACGTGGTTACATCCTATAGGTGGGTGGGCTCTTAACAAACTCGACCGTACCGACATGCGAGCTAGTGACGCAGATAAGGCCATTTCTAGGGCGCTGCGGATCGGAGCTCAGCAAGCGCCAATTCATAGCTTCCTAGAGCTTGAAAGGGATCGTGATGCCTCGCAATAGTGCTGGAGTATATGCCCTCCCACCGACCAATCCGGTCATCCCGTTCACGACTATCGCTACGTCCTGGGCTAACCCCACGATGTCGGACATCGCGGCGGAACTGACGAATAGCCTTGACCGCACCGGTCGCGGTGGAATGTTGGCCCCATTCCGCATCTACGACGGAAACATCAGTCAGCCTGGCCTAGGCTTCACCAATGAAGTGGGACTAGGACTCTGGCGGTCGGGTACGGGCGTGATGCAATTCGTTGCAGCGGGGACCAATTTAGCACGTATTGACAGTGGTCTAGGTGGATTTGTAACTCCAGCTAAGATGCTTCATTACGGAGATGTTCAATGGAGACAAGTAGGGGCAAAGTGGTTTCAACAAGCAGTTTATAATAATACATTATACTTCTCGTGGTCGCAAACTGCTGATGCGGAGGATTGGGCTCCTAAGATGCATCTCACTTCAAGTGGCGATCTAGGGGTGTATGGATTATTGGATGCGACTGCTGGTTTAAGGGTGACTGGACAAGTAAATACAACTGGAGTAGTGATACATGATGGTAGTACTGGAAGTATAGCTGCTGCTAATTATCCTTGGGTTGGATATAAGTTAGAAGTAAAGTCTGATGTTACAAATCAAAATGCCAATGCTGCAATGATAGGGTTTCATCGGACAGGCTTGTATGGAGCAGTATTTGGAATTGATACAGATAATAACTGGAAAGTTGGTGGTTGGTCATTGGGAGCAAATGCTTATACTTTGCTTCATGAAAATAACTCTTTTGCGTATGATGGAGGCATTGGGGCTCATCTAAATGCTCAATGGCGTAATATCCGAACTACTGGGTCTATAACTGCAGGGTCAGTAAGCGGTACTCGTGGAGGCGATTCGGCGGTATTTAATGGGGCAGCAGACTTAAGGGTAATGCAGACCTTATCTTGCGCCTCGGGAAGCAATATTTCAGCCATTTACATGAATCAAGGTCAAATTGGTCGTTTAGAGGTGATCGGTAATGGTGCGGCTACTTTACCTGGTAATATACACTGGGCTATTGGCGCTCCTGTATGGGGAGTATTCGTGACTCTAGTCACCATATTCTTCGATGGGGCAACCTACTTCGGAACTACGACCCCATTTAATTCATGACCATTTCGTCGATCTCCCCATCCCCTACGGGATGGGCATATGTAAATAGCGCGTGGGGTAGCGCTCCTTGGTATGGCTACGATAATGCTAGTGTACAAGCTGTAGTACCTGTACAAGCAGCCTCTTGTTGGATTGTATGGAAAGTGACGGGTAATATTCCAGGTAATCAAGCTTTCAATGGTATCAATTTTAACGGTCCTGTGTGGTTTACTTGTAGAAGCGGTCCAGGTACTCAACGTATAGCTAATCTGTACGTTGATATGTTTAAGACGTTCAACGAATGTATTGGGGCTACGCCCGTCAATTTTGCTGGTATAACTTGTTACAATAACGGAGTTCACAATACTTGTAACTATTTGCTTCAAAAACCTGGCTTTACTTCTAATGATTTACAAAATGGTATCTACGTATGTGCCGCCATTGCTACTAGTGAACAAGAGTCTTGGATTGGCGACGGCCTCTACAATTTCGGGGCTATGGATTGGAGGATGTGGTGGGGTCAGGATCAACCTGGTGGCGGCGGTAATCCTCAGGCTCCTAACGGTCAATGGAGTAATCCAGTAGATAACAATAATCCAGGTAAAATACCAGGATCAGAATGGTTTGGCACCTTAGCCTGGAATGCTCTAGCACCCAATCCTAGTCCTGCTACAGTACATCCTACATTTCTCATACGTGGACCTGCAGGTATTACCTTCCAAGATACGGGGACACAAATCAAGGGTCCGTTCGCTTGGAATAATCCACTTTACGATTGGGCCTATACGGGGAGCATTATGATTGCTCCCACTACTCCAGTTGGCGATTATGCGGTTGAAATACAGATACCTGACTTGAACCCAAGTTTCTCAGGATTCGCTATGCAAGCACCCATTCGGGTCCGAGGCGGTAGCAGTGGCGGTTTGCTCACGGAGGCATGATGAAGCCCGAGAATTACACAGTAGGTGTATTGGTCCTCCCCATAGATGCCTTCTGGGCTTGGGCGCAGACGAACCTCCCAGGTAGTCAGTTCTACACGATGGGGAAGATTGTCGTGGAGCAGAATGAGCTGAAGATTGGTTACTCAGCCTCTAGCGCCGGTGCACCTCCCCCACCGGCAGCAGTAGTGATCGACCAGCTTCTTAAGGCATTGGAGAAAGATCATGGAGCAACTCAGCCTGGATCCTGAACACGTCATCGATGCGCTGCGTAACCAGCGCAATTCGGCAATGGATGAAATCGCTCGTCAAGCAGCGATCATAAGGGCTCTTCAGCTACAGCTGAAGGACAAGCCCGCTCAGAGCGTAATACCCTTTCCACATGCATCTGATTAGGAGTATGTATGAACCCAGTTCTCTGCGTTATCATCCCTGTAGGTGAGGGCTCCAGCCTGCCAGGTTTCGGCGGTGGTTGGGGTGGAGCAATCGGTGGCCGCCCAGATCAAGGTCTGCCGAGCCACGGTCATCCGGATCAAGGACTTCCTGGCTACGGTCACCCTGACCAAGGTCTGCCGGGTCAAGGTGGACATCCTGGGAATGCTCTGCCGGTTCCGCCGGTACGTCCCAGTCAGCCGATCACATTGCCTCCTGGCACGTGGCCGCCGCAACTTCCGCCAGGTGCCAATGTACCGGACCAAGAACTGCCTGCCGGTCGTCCAGGTCATCCGTCGCAACCGATCTTCATTCCGCCTGATCCGGACCTGGGGATTGAGCAGCCGATCTATCTGCCGCAACTACCGGAAGGCTCTGCGCTGCTGATAGCCCTTCCCCATGCACAGCCAAAGGGTGCCCCGGCGAATGCCAAGCCGGCCATCCTGGTACAGTCGGGGAAGAAGCCTGTTCTGGTGTACGTAACTGCGGGTCCGACCCCGAAATAAGCGTGTTTTGTAGGAGGCATGGGTAGGACGTTACCGCGCCTATAAAAACGCCCGTAGCATCCAGAAACACGTGGATCTGGACTGCTACGGGCGCTCCGCTCGGGGCGTTTTCGACCGATCGTTTATGCTAACCCTGATTTACATACCTGCGATCTGCGTCACCCTCGCACTGGTGAGCTGTCCCTGGATAATGACCCCAAGGAACCCTGACTTCAGTGTTGCAGAACTTACATGTAAACAGGGAACCTCTGTCATCGGTCCCTTCGTAGTTGAATCCGACGAAGCCCGTAGGCTGTACCTTACGACTGTCTATAATCAGAGAGTCGAGGATGGGGGTCTTATCGCCCTCGATCAGCTCGATGTACTTTTCCAGGAAATGCTTGGCCTTTAACAGGTCCTCCACCCCATTCTTGTCTCGGTGGCGGCAGACGTACTTCGTGATTTGCCCCTGGAAATAGTCCAGGTTTTGGGCCCAGACGAAATCCCAGTGCTGGATCGAGACATCCTTATAATGCTGTCCTCCTACCTGCCTAGTGTTTGATGTGGTCATTGATCGCTCCGTCAAAGTCCGGTATTTGTACATAGGGATTGTTAGCTAGTTCCTTGTATAAACCGTGGGCTCTTAGGTGGCCTTTAAGTTCGCTGTTAAGAATGGCCTTAACGGCAACTACCCCTCGGCTAAGTGGACCAAAGAAACACACGTTACCCAGAGAAATCTCCTCCACCGCCTTAAAGCAGAGATCCATGAGATCGGCGTAGTGGAGCAGCATCTCGTCCAGATGGGGGAGAGCATTGACCTCTATCTCCAGCTCCTTACAGATTTCCCTCTCCAGATCGATCACTGCCTTATTCAGGTCCTTGCTGCGCCATTTCGCCGGTGCGGGTATGTCCCCCGTTAGCAGTTCGGGAGCGTCGTGCATCATCGTCCTCCAGACACTCTCTAGGGGTGGTTTACCGTCGTACAGATAAAACACTAGCATCAGCATATTAGCTGTATGGGCGCCTACCGTCTCTTCAGATACTACGTGCGGAACCGTATGCCACCGCTTTACCCTGAAGGCTTCGCGCATGAACGTAATGAGGTCAGGCTTCACGTTTATTCTCCACTCTTTCTAGCCATTGTATGCACGCGTGTCTCCAATCCTCGTCGAAGATGCGACCCGCTACGTGTATAGCTAGGGGCAGGTTTCCGCTCTTGTAAGTCTCCCAGGCATCATACATGGGGGTGGCGTTATCCCGCAGTATGCGGCACTGGTAGGGTCGATTAGTGTGGATTCCCTCCTCCACGAATCGCTGGGCTTCCTCTTCGTCAAAGTTACGTGGACCGAACCTCCAACACTGGAAGGTAGGGTGTAGAGTATACCACTCGTTCTTACCTTCCTTATTCCACTTATCTACCCAGGCCTCGTAGATGTGGAGGTTATTGGTAAATTGGTGGTAATCGCCCACTTCTAACTGGAGAGCGTTAGCGATGTATTCTTGGAGGATAGACATATGGACCACGTTAGCCCCAAGCATTCCCCACACTAGATCGTTCGATCTGTTACAAACGGTCATTTCTAGTTTTCCATACTTAACCTGGAAATAGATGTGGGTATTACAAGGTAGGTCTTTACTGTCTACCTCTAGGTCAGACCTCGGGTCCCACATAGCAATGACGGCCCTACGCGTGATAGGGTCTTTATTCAGCATGTGTATGACCGTTTCGATCTGGTCGATCCG
>Ga0207711_10002800_pt1 | contig 15331 bp, 37 predicted proteins | sample KBSS34metaG_FD_184401 | JGI IMG/M metagenome (GOLD analysis project Ga0207711, IMG submission 184401) | Switchgrass rhizosphere microbial communities from Kellogg Biological Station, Michigan, USA - KBS S3-4 metaG (SPAdes) (version 2) | ecosystem: Host-associated > Plants > Roots > Rhizosphere...
GTGAGCGAGCCCAAGGAAGGCTGGTCCACCATTGGCATACCAAAAAAGACAATTCTGTGGCCGACGAAGTACATGGATGGCGTGTGCCTGAATCTTCCCGGGTTAGATAGTCCAAACTGGGATTTTCCGGCTGACCGGCCTGACCGTTTTGGCTACATGGTTGGCCGGCTCAAGGAAAAGATGGTGCGCGAATCGTACGGGGAAGGCTCGCAGCAATACTGCTCCATGATTCTCGGGGTGCGCGTGCAGGGATTGACGGCACGGAAGGTCATCACCCGGGAAATCTGCGTGAAATTCGATGCGTTCCGGCTTCCCATCTGGCACGGGACGGGGACGACGAAAATTTATGCGATAGATGCTGCGTATAGCTCTGTGGGCGGCGACTTGTGCGTGGGCGGCTGGATAGAATTCGGCAAGGACCTGAACGGAAAGGAAATTCTCTACATCGGGCCGCAGAAAATCATCCCCATTTCAGCTCTGTCCGGGATTCCGCCCGATGACCAGATTGCGCTGTTCGTAAAACAGGAGTGCGAATCTCTGGACATAGATGAGGAGAACGTATTTTTTGACGGCCGCACGATGTTGATGGCTGCGTTCGCCCGGCTATGGCATGGAAAGTCCAACCCGGTTGATTTTGGCGCGCGTCCAACTGAACGGCCGGTGTCGCTGGACCTGAAAGTTGTGGACGCCATCACCGGCGAGTCGCGGCTGAAGCTGTGCAGCGAACATTACTCGAAATTTGTGACAGAATTGTGGTTTTCAATCAGGTACACCATCGAGTCAGGACAGCTCTGCGGTATGACTGAGGAGATTTTGAATGACGCAGTGGCGCGCGAGTGGAAAATGGTGCGCAGTAATCTCATAGAAGTGGAAGCCAAGCACGAGATGAAGAAGCGCACAGGTAAGTCGCCTGACCGAACCGACCAGCTTGCCACCGCCATCGAAGGCGCCCGTCGCCGTGGCTTCCAGATTGCGAAGCTGTCCAACCCCAAGGCCGACCCGAAGCGTGGCAAGGACTGGCTGGACAAGTTCGCCCAGGACTACGAAAAGCTTTTGAAGTCCAAAGAACTCCAACACGTATGAACCCCTCCGACTGGAAACCCATCGTTGACCAGGCCGTTGCCCGTGGCTGGATACGACAACCAGGCGCAAATGTGCCAGATTCAGCCAAGATTGCTGAACAGTTAGCGTTAAAGGAGAAGCGGCAGGCGCTAATGAAGGCTGCCCAGGCGCAGAGGCTGAAGCTGCACGAGGAGCGGCAGAGCGCAACCAGTTTGGAGACAAGCAGGTACTACAGCCGGAGCAAGGCTTTTGAGTAGTTGACAGGTAACGTTAATTGTGGTTTTCTACCTTTGTTCTCGGTCACTGGAATGACTGGGGCGAACAAAAATGGAACAACAGCCAGCCAATTTAGACTCCTGCTTGCTTCAACCCGTCATAGGGTTGCTCGGCGCTGTCGAGTGTTGTTCCAAAGCGGGTGTCGTCCCGCCGCATCTGTGAAAACAGGTGCGGTGTAACTTTCCTAGCCTCTTTTTGGCGAATCTGGCCTTGGATCGGCTCTGTCAACTGCGGGCAACGTCTTGCGAACGCGACGACCCGGAAAAAGCCTGCGCCAACCATAGCGTGGGAAAGAGTAGCAGCCCGTGCCCCGATTACGCCTCAAGCTACCAGTAGGCTCAGGGTGATGCACGGAGGGAGTTAAGGCGATGCGCTTGGCTCCAAGGAACAGGACAGACCCGATACTGTTATAGCCTTTACGATGTTCTCGTAAGGTTTGGACAGGGAAAGCGTTCGCTTTCACCAAGGAACAGTGGGGCCGGTACAGAACAAGACAGTAGGTTCCGGTTCCCTTCCTGTCCTTCTTCTCTCCTGTTCTTGTTCAAACCTTTCTTTGACAGACCTGCCAATGAGGGTAACGGTTAGTCTCTGAAAACGAAGCAATGTGATAACCTTGAGTCAGCCGTGGAACGCCTCGCCGTTGAGGTGCACGGAATGGCCCTGGCCATCAGTCATTCGCACCCAACCAAACCGCGTGTCCATTTCGACTGGGCTATTGGACTCGCTCACACTAAGCCCATAAACCAACCCCCCTCACATATGGACGTAAAACTCACGAACGAACAGCAAGTACGGGTGACTCTCTCACCCAAGACGGACACTGGAAAGCCAGCCAAACTAGACGGCTCTCCGTCGTGGACAGTCACGGAAGGCAACTCGCAGGTAGTTGTGGACGATGATGGCTTGGGCGCATTGCTCGTGTCATCTGATGAACCTGGAGATACGCTTGTGACCATCAAAGCGGACGCCGATTTGGGCGAAGGAATCGAAGAGCTGGTTGATGTGCTCAAACTCACCGTCGTGGGCGCCACAGCGAAGAACCTGGGCATCACTGTCGGCACCCCGGAAGCGAAACCTTGACATCCCACGCTCGCAGGCCGACAGTTGGCCTGTCCGTGGTTTGTTAGTTAGTGGATGGTGTTCATTGTCGTCTCCTTGGACGGCCGGTGGCGATTGGTGTCCCACTGGCCGTCTTTTGCTGTACACCTATTGTACTAATGCTTCCCGCGTGGCTTGGATGAATTCTGCGGCAACCTGCGGTACGATTGCATTGCCATAACCGCGCAGGCGCACCACTCGGGCGGGAACCCCATCAGCCAGCGGGAAAAATGCGGGTTCAACCGGAACCCTCCTAGTTTTTCCATCCCGGCAAAGGTGTGAACTTCCCGGCCAAGCAGTTTGTTCGTGGGCACATTCTGGCAGCTTTGCTCCGTTCCGTCCTTGTGGTCCCGCGTTGTTGGTGTAGCCCATCCCGCCGCTTGAACCAGGCACGAGCACCCGTGTTTTGTCCCGTGCTTCTCCTTCTGTTTCTTTGACCTCCCTGTTACATCGTGAGCTTGTGGCGTCGGCCAGTGACACAGAACTGGCGCCCAATCCTTCAAATCGCCCCGATAACTGCCCGGAGTGCCCGGACTCCGATTGTGGTTCTGTTCGCTCGGGGCGTTCCCCTTGAACCTTAAAGCTCTTGGCTCCCCGTTGTTCGTTCCATCGAACACCATTGGCGTTGGCCACCCAGTAGAGCCGTTGCCTGATGTGCGGGGCGCAGACGCCCGCAGCGCACAAATCGGCAGCCCCGACGGCATATCCCATTCCTTCCAGGTCAGAGCGAACTCCGGCGAGCCACGCCCGGCCATCCTTGCTCGCAACCTGCTCTCCAAAGACGATTGCAGGATTGCGCTGGGAGATGAGCCCTCGAAAAGAGGGCCACAAGTGCCTCTTGTCGCAAAGTCCTTGAGCTTTTCCTGCACTGCTGAAAGGCTGGCAGGGACAGGAACCGGTCCACGCTGGTTCATCATCCGGCCATCCAGCGAGGCGAAAGGCGTAGCTCCATCCTCCAATGCCGGCGAAGAAATGGCATTGGACAAACCCATCAAGTTCATCTGCTCTGACATCTGTTATGCTCCTTTCGTCCACCACCCCATCAGCAATGAGCCCCGCCTTGATAAGCTCACGCAGCCAGGCCGCAGCCTTTGGGTCGTTCTCATTGTAGTACGCCTTGTTCACTTATGCCTCTTTTTCTCCTTCGGCACCCACACCACCACCGTATCCGACAGCGCCACCCACATCCCGTCCTTCCTCTTTATCACCACCAGCCGCCCGCCCAGGTTCGTCCACCTCAACAAAAGCTGCCCGAGCGGACACGCGAGCTCACACCCGGGCACCTTCAGCCGGTTCAGCCGCGCAGCTACTCGCTTGGCCAGATAGGCGGTCATTCGACTGGCTTGCAGTCCTGCTCCTTCGCCGCCAGCCTGTCCTTCATCCCGTTAATCCTCGCCCACAGCGACTCCCGCTGCCACTCCAGGCTCTCCAGCCGCAGCCGCAACTTCTCCAGCTCCATCTCCAACCGCAATCGCTCGTCGTCGGTCATATCATCCTTTGTTCGGGCCACACCCAGGCAGCCACGTCCGGTACCCTTTCAGCCGCTTGTTCTCTCTCGCCTCCTGCTGCTTCAGCGCACGGTCAAAGGCCGTCCTGGGATTAGCCCGGTGCTGCCCCAACTCCTCCTTCAGCCGGTAGAAGTTCTTCCAGTTCTCAGGCGTGTCGGGACACCAAGTAAGCCCGGGCGCCAATGTGATGTAGCTCATAGCTTGGCCTTGTAACACAGCCCCTCATCGTAAGCCAAATCCAACTCGGCAGAAATAAATTCAAGTATCCTCTCAGCAGACAAAATCGCCTTTCTAGCTTGGATGCCATCCCCATTATTGGCCCAAATGCTGATGGTGTTCGCTGTGTGCCTGTGAAGCCTTCGTCGAAGGTTGGCCATCACCCGTTTCTTATTCTTCATATCTGTCCTTTCGCCTTCCTCGCCTCAACGCCCATCTGAGAAGCCAACCTGACCTTCTCCTTGTTCTCTCGGGCCCTCTTTAACTCCGCGTCAATCCTCTTGTGATGCCACCGACCTCCCTCCAACTGATAAAACTGACTCACCCTGTCAAACTCCCGGGCACAAATAATCCTGAATTTCCTGTCCTCCAAAGATTCCCCATTTGAGTAATAAGCCAGCATCGTCAACAGGTAGGTCCCGTGCTCAGCACGAGTTAAATCCATCGTGTCTTTCAAGTAGTCCCCAGGGTAAAACGCAAACCATACCTTCACCTCTCCATTTGCCATATCGCCCCTCTTAAACGACCGCCGCCGCCACCCAGCCAAGACGAAGTGTGAAGTCCGGATTTGGCAGGATAAACGGCGACAGTCAAAGAGTTTCCAGACTTCACAACGCCACCCTATACCACCCATTTCCAATGTCAAGAATAACCCAATTCTGGTCAACCATCGGTTCTACCGACGGTCTATCCATCGGTTCATCCCACGGACCATCCCACGGTTAACCCCTTCACCTTCACCTTCACCGGTACACGGAACCAACGGGTTTTATAGCGCCAGAATAGCCGCTGCGCCTGACCATAAACCGAACCTGAAACTTCCCAGAATGGCCTGTAACAAAGCTGGCCTTATACGCCTGACGGGACTCCGACGAATCCAGGGCTACCCCTAGGTGGTGTGGGGACGGTCTGGGCCAATCAAAGCAACCTTAACAGTTTCCTTTGCTGGGCTGGTACGTACCAGTACAGGACCGGGCCAGGCCACGGAGTAGCACAAGCCTGGGTTAGGGCTGTGTTTGGCCTGTGTTTGTTGGTGGTGTTAGGGCAGACGCACAGGACTTGATATCCTGTACAGGCTGGACTGGGCCGCAGCCGGCCGATGGGCGGACTGTACTGGGCTGTACTGGTACAGGCGAGGCCAACGGTTCGGGTAACACTTCAGGCGAGGGGTACGCCTGGGATCGAGCGGTACGCATCGGGGCGGGTTTGCGCTGGCCTGAACCTGGGGTGCCAGTTAGAACCATCCAAACACGGAATAGTCGCTCGTAAGACCGGCTGAGGTTGTCCCACTCGCGGCTGTCTGGACCATCGGTCCAAGTGTGCTCACAGGCCGGACATTCGCATTGTTTGTCACGGCTGGCTTGGGTCATGAATTTGTCCAATTCATCAAGCCTTTTCCGTACGCGCACAGCATCAATTTGAAGTTCTGGATTAGCGACTGTCTGTTGTGTCGCAAGATGGCTCGGTTCAGCTTGCGAGCGATTAGCCCAGCGAACTTGGTTGCCCTTGGCGGCCAAAGCCTTGGCATTCTCTTTTGTGATGAAGTACGGTGGTGAAACTGGCATCTGCTTGTGAAGTTAGGCGATGGATTTGTTGTGTTCAAGAGAGAATCTTTCCCCGGCCGTGCTTATTCTGGCGTGAGTAGCGTTAAAGCTGGTTACAAACAAGGTTATTGACCGACTCGGCACAGGTGCTATTCTACACGTGTGAGCAGACGGAAACAAAACTTACCCCAGGACGGTCAGCTGCGCGCTGTGTCTGCTCACAACTGCATTGTCGTGCGGTGGCTGTCTCTGGGGGAATAAAGGACGGGAGACACCATGACTAAACAGGAACAATTCCGTAAAGAGGTTGAGGCAGCTGTACGAGAGGCGATAGCCAGGCAGGACAGCGGCACGGTGGGAATGTCGGCTGACTGCCTGTGGCAGAACACCAGGATAAAGCAGACGGAAAGCTCGCCTAAGGGGACGAATGCGGCGTGGGTGGCGCGGCAGGTGTTTAATGAAGTAATTGCGTGCCGGCCGTGGAGCAAGTTTGTTTACGAAAGCTGAAAGGAGCGCACACCAATGAAAACACTTTCTCCAATCATCCGTGCAACGCCGAACCTGGTTTGCAAGCGAGGAGCGGCCGCAATCCAGGAATGGCAACAAACCGACCGGCCATGGCTGGAATTGTATGGGTGCAGCTACCACGCGTACCAGGAAAAGCGCAATCGTCCGAATGTAATCGGGTTCTGGGCAAAGCTGACAGCTGGCGGGTATTATCGTTTCCGGCCATTGGCAACGCTGGAAATTGGAGGCCGCTGTAGTTAACCGCTGCCGCCGGCTCGATGTGGGCCGGCGTGAGCGTGGAACACTAACCGCGTGAACGAAAGCGAAACTAAAAGGACAAAGCAATGAACAAAAAAATGATGGTGGAGGCGCTGTACAGGTTTATCAACCAACGCAGCGGGATTGATTACAGGAACTACGCTGGCGGTGATTGGAAGGCTAGCCGTGAGGCGTTTAATGGGGATTATCGGCCCATGTTGAAACACGGGCGGCACGCGCGGCAGATGTTGCGCGCGGTGGAACTGCGGGAGAGCGTGACGGCAGAGATGCTGGTGGAGGCGAGCCACGCTTTTTGTGGCCGATTGCAGTTTGTGGAGAAGGACGGCAAGGTTGCCGTGGACTACACCACAGGGCAGTACTTTCCGACCGAATACCGGAAGGCGGCTTGTGCGGTGCTGGCGCAAGCCCTGTGGGATTACTGGCGCCCCGACTGTAAGACGGGCGATGAGATTGCGAAACAGGCCAGGCGCGAGTTTGGGCGTGGGATTGCGGCTGACTGGTTCAACTGATTTACGGCTTGAAAAGGAACACACGAACATTTTTCCCGCCGGCTTTGCTGCCCGTCCTTTTCCCGCGCCTTGGGGTGCGGTTTTACGGGTGCGAGGCTGGCGGGGATTAACTGAACAAAGGACAAAATGAAAACAGGCTATTATTTAGACATCCCAACACGGGAATGCGTGGGAAATCCTGGTGGAAGCTGGGAACACATCGAAACCTTCGACAGCAAGGAAAAGGCGCTAGCCTTCATCCGGGAACACTTTGGGCCATGCGATGAAAACGGCAACGTCTGCCTTTTAACCGAGGGGCAGCCATGACAGCTCCCACGCTTGACCTGTGCGAGATAACCCGGGCTGACGTGCGGCATGATGCGCCCAAGCCTTACTTGGCCGTCATTGTCCAGGACGGCGAGGGAACGGAGTATCGCCGCAACTTCGAGGCAGACGCCAACGATGACCGGATAATGGAGGACTTTTCCCGAGATTGGCGCAACTGGAGGGTGATATGAGTCGCAAGTGGATTGTTCGATGTTTGGCCGGCGGTTGTGTCATCGGCGGCTGCCTGGAGGATGAATTTGGGCAGCCCTTGACGGCTCGGAAAGCCAAGGCTATGGCGAAATATGAGAACACCCGAAGCGAGCGGCGCCGAGAACAAAAGCTGGGCGGCTGTTTCGACTATTATGCAGAACCTTTGAGGGTGTTATGACTGGCTACAAGTCGCCGTTTGGAGAGCCGCCAGAACAGGCCTTTGGCAAGCCCAGGAAGCCCATGTCGGCGTCGGAGCGTGATTTAGCTGTCCAGACAGCCCGTAACACGCCAGAGACAGAGCAAGCCTATCGTAGCCAGCGGACCAGGCTGTTGACGGCTGTGGCGGAGGCTGCTGAGGCCTTGTTCAAGGCGCACCGGCTGGAGATGAGCGCGGCAGCGATGGGGGACAGGTGGCGGGCATTGGAGGATGCGTTGAATGAGTGGAGGGCGGGGGTATGAACAAGGCGAATCCAAACAGGCTGGGGTATGTCGGGAAATGTTCCGGGCGGGATAGTGACGCTTGGAATACGCCTGCGATTTACGTTGAGGCGGCAAGAATGGTCCTGGGCCGGCTTGATCTGGACCCCTTCAGCTCTGATGCAGCCAATCTGACAGTGGGCGCTGGGCAGTACTACACCGAGCGGGATGATGCGTTTAAGTGCTCGTGGCTGGCGCACACGGTATGGATGAACCCGCCTTTTGGGCGCCCGTTTAGACGAGCCGTGGAGAAATTCGTTGAAGAATACCGGCGAGGGACATTCCACGCCGGGATTGTGCTTTGCAACAACTGCACGGAAACAAGGGCGTTTCAGCTTTTGTTGAATGTATCCCGGGCGGTCTGCTTCACGGACCATCGCATCTCATTTGCCAACGTGGACGGCAAAAGCATTTCCGGGAACACGCGCGGTCAGGCGTTTCTGTACGTGTCACGCAAGCCAGGTGTGGCTTCGTTTCGTCGTGTATTCGGCCAGTTCGGGAAAGTGTTGGTGTGCCAGTGAAATCTGTAAACACCACAACGCAGACCGGAGATGTAATGGAGCAGATGATTTTCCCGGCGCTGAAACACGGCGGTTATACTTGGGAAAGACACGTTCTAATCGGTCAACGGCCTGGTGGAGGGAAGCATTTTGTGGATGCGATTGTCAGCAAGAACGGGGACAGGCTTTTGGTGTCGTCCAAGTGGCAGCAGGTTTCCGGGACCGCTGAGTTGAAAGTTGCTTTCGAGGTTATTTGCCTGGTCCAGGCTTTGGCTGACAACGGCTATCGTAAGGCTTATCTGGTGCTGGGCGGGTCGGGCTGGACGCTGCGCAATTTCTACATCGGAGGCGGATTGAATCCATTTATTGTGGATGGCGACAAGGTTCTAATCCTGGCCTTGGAGGATTTTGTTTCCAAGGCCACGCAAGGAGGCTTATGAGCAAACCAGCAAAGCGATTCTGCCCATGGTGCGGATGCGACCTGTGGACTGACAGGTGCCGTCATTTCACTGAACCGGAGCGGCGTGAGTTTGTGGAAGGTCCGGAAGCTGGTGAACTGGCGGCGCTATCAGCCCGGCTGGCACTAGTGGAAAAGAAGCTGCAGGGGAGGGTTAAGTGAGCATCCTGAAGGCTGCGGCTGGGATGGCTTTTGGATTGGTTCTTATTCTACAAGGCTTGGTCTTGTTGGCTTTGGTGGTTCTCTGGTTAAAGACAATCCAATTTCTCTACGAGTTCCTGACTGGGAGATGGGGTTGGGCTATTCAGCTTGTGGCTGTCGGTTGGCTTGTGCTTGCCGCGCGTGAGTTGTACCGAACAAAAAGGCCTGAATGAACAAGCGCAGGAAAGCCAACTGGCGCAAGCTGGCGCCAAAGTCGGTGGCAGCCAAGCCGTTGAAATCCATGACGGAACAGGAGCGGCATTATTGGACATCGGTTTACCCGATTTACCTCCGAAACACCAACGGTGGGGCGATTGTAATGCCTGGTTAAGCCTATGAAATTCCAAACACTGCCTTCAGACGGCCGGGTAATCGCCGGCACATGGTATCCGAGCACATGGCCGTGCTGGTTGGCCCGGGAGGGGAATTTACCGCCAAAATGCCTTGTGCCGCATCTAAACAGGCTGCTGCAATCGGTTCCGGCTGTTAGGCTGGCTTCAGAAACGGTTCCATACCCGTCCAGAAGTGGCCTTTCTGGGTCTAATTCTCGTCTTTAGGCTTTTTCCAGCCAATCGCACCGCTGTAGCTTGGTCGGACCTTTTGGCGCCTCTTAAGCCCCACCAGGCTGTTTAGCCTTGTTAAGTTCTCATCGTTCCAAAGGCAGTAGAAATTGCCCTCGTCGTCGCCTATTTGCTTTGGAACAAGCCAATGACGCTCCGGCGCACACTTTCTGAGCATGTGTCGGCTGATTACGGTTAATCCAATCAAGCCTACGCCAGACTCCCAAATCTGGCTTCTTTTACTAGCTCCGTTCACAAACCACCCATCGGAATGCCGCCGGACCATGTAAGACGCGGCTAATTTCACAAAACGCCCTTTATTGTCGGGGCCGACTCCAAGGTTTTTGCCGCTAACGATGTCACCACGGGGCACAACTGGACCGACCAGCAACGCTCCGCTTGTTTGGTATTTTTGGTTTATGGTTTTCATGTTTTGGTTATCAGCTTCAGGAAATCATCCATTGACCAGACAATAGCCGCTGTCTGCCCCAGCTTCTGCAACCAGGCTATGGTGCCCAGTTGTGCTGGAGTGGCCTTTCCGCCCTTCCGCTTTACCTCAACCCAAAAGGTGCGGCCGCCATCGGCTGCTATGATGAAATCTGGTTCTCCAATGGTCCGATGGGTTCTATGAGCCATCGAGCCATGAAAGCAAATCCAGCCTTTGGAGCGGCAAAATTCCTCAATCTGCCCATGCAAATCCGCCTCCAGGCTGACAGGGTTAAGGCTGGGCGCTGGCGTGCCGGCCTTGGTTAGCCGGGCCAGCATGGTCTGGAGTTGGGCAGTGCTGATGCTCATGTTGGCTCGATGTATTGCCCGATGGCATCGCTTAACTTGTTCCAGTTGGCAGCGCATCCTTCCTCGCCCGGCCATGGCCTGCGCGTTCCGTCCATGTTTTCGCCGTGCATGTGATTCCAAACAAGGCACAGCAGCCGGCGCGCTTCCATGAGGTCTGCGGCCATCATGGCGATGTCGTCCCGTGTCGCTGCATCAGGGTGGATTGAGAGCATTGGGATGCGCTCGGTTAGCTGGCTCATTTTCATTCCGAAACCCCTTTCGCGTGCAGCCAGCTTCGCCAGCAGCGGGCCTTGTAAGCAGCCTCGCTTTCCCAGTAGCGTTTAAGCGGCAGGCACGTCGCCCAATACTCCTCAAACTCCGCGCGCAGGGCTTGCAGTTGCTCGTCAGTGTTGGGTTGTGGCGGGGTCATGGTGATAGTGATTCTGATTTCGTTTTGTGCCATGAGGCAATCATAAGCATCCTGAACCAATCCTGCGTATCTGGCCTTACCTGCTCCGGCATTAAATCCAAATCATATAGCAGGGAAAGCAACTCCGGCGTGCCATTGATGTAAGCCTTGAGTTCTACGGTCGTCTGCGTGATGTCGAATGGTTCGCTCATTTCATGCTCAGCGTTTTCCGTGTTGCCATTAGTTCTGCGTCTAACTTTGCCAGCGCGCACCGCAGCACCGCCTCGGCCACGGACCTGATTTTGACGTTGCAGGCGCATCGGTAAATGTGGCGCTCCAAAGTCTCGCGGCTCGGGAACGGGGCGCCGCAGTGGGGGCAGGTTAGGGTCATGGCTCTCGTGGTTCTGGTATTGGTCCTGCCCAAAGCATGTTTTTCATTTCCTCAACTGGCACCCATTCATTTACAAAATGGCCACACAACCTGTCTCCAAAAGCTCTCTGACGCATGACGTGAATAATTCTGTTTGGCCCAAGGCACCACCACCAACCTGGTGTTTCTGGCGCTTCCTCGGTCCACACTGTTCCGTAATGAACACATGGAGAAATATCTTCCCTTATCAGAGCCTGAACTCGTGACGCCATGTTAAGCGTGCATCCCAAGTCGTTCATTATTTTTGTCGTGCTTATCATATCTTCAAAACTCGTTTAAGGATTTCACCGGCTGTTGGAATTTCATACGCTGGCTGTTGTTGCCTTTCTTGCCTCGCGCGCGAGTTGTTGCAGGTAGGTGTTCAAGATGGTGTATAACTCGCCCGGATGGTCGAAAATCATTTCCGCGAACTGCTCCTCCCAAACATTCGTGAGCCTATAATAGTCGCAGGCCACTTGACTGTAGCGCTTTGTCAGGATCACCAGCTTGGCTTTTATCTTTTCGTCGCCGCGCTTTACCTTCGAGTCTGTTTGGAGAACCCGGCACATGCGGTTCAGCTCCTGAGTGATCTTGAATTTCAAATCCATGAACGCTCCGCAGCGGTTGCAGGCTATTTTTGGAAGCCACTTTTCCAGCGTGAACATTTCGAGGCCGAGCGGGTCGGCCTTCACTATTCCAGGCTTGCTGCAGAATTTGCAGTTGTAGGCGTAGCTGTTCATAGGTCACGCATCAGCCGGTCAACCCGGCGCTCGCATTCCTCGATCATAGTGTCGTTTATCGTTTTGGCTGTGACAGGCTTCCCATTGATGATCTTCTGAGATGGCATATAGCCCGCCGCTTTCCACGCCGCAATAGTGTGCGGCCAGCTTTTGATTTTCTGCCCATTGTTCGTCCAGCCGTTGGCCTCGCATTTATTCCAGAACCAAACGGCGTCCGATTCCGGCAACCCTGTTTTCTCACAGCACAGTTTTACCTCTTCAAGAGAAGGAGAGGTTTTACCTACCTTCCCTTCTGTTCTTTCTGTTCTTTCCTTCCTTCTTTCTTCGTCACCTGCCTGACAGTCGGGTGACGTTCTGAACGTCAGTTGGGTGTCAGTTGTGTTAACTTCCACAACTTCAAGCCAATCCGTCTGTTTTTCTAGGTATGGTAAGGCGACTTCAAACCAAACGGCAGGCGCACGGCACTTGACTGACATCGAGGTGACATCGTGGGGGACACCATTGGTCCGAATGAGCGTTCCCCGTGGCGAGCAACGTGACGCAATTTCCACCATGAGGATGAAGGCTGAGAAGATTTTAGCGCCTTCCTTGTGCATCATTATGCCGGTAAAATTCTCTCCATCATGCCGGTTCGGAATCTTCACCCACGTAAGCTCATCAACCGCCCGAGAGCGATTGTTTTCGTAGAGGCTGTCCCAGTTGCGGATTTTGTAGAGCTTCATCCGCGAAGATCAAAAGCGCCAACTTGGTGATGAGCGGGAAAAGAACTTTGCCGGACGGCGAAGCAAAACCCACTGGTCAAGTTGGCGATGTTGATATTCGGGATCATCTTAAAGTGCGGCTCATCACAGTCGCAACGTCGCCGATTAAAAGCTCGGCTCAATCAACTGTCCAGACTTATTTTCAGTTCAGCGCATATTTCTTTTCCTGCTCGTCCGCTCCGATGAGTTCGCGCAGTTCCTCGGCCAGCTTGCGACGGGCGATGCCGCGCCGCTTGGCCACGCGCGTCTGGACCGGCTCGCAGGTGTCTTCGAGCGCTAGGACGAGCAATAGGATTTCTTCCCTACTCATGGCGCAGTATAGCGGACAACCGGCCCGCAAACGCAATAGGGTTATCGCTTACCAGCTTTAGGGGTATTGGCGTAAACCTTCCTCCAGAACGCATCCCATCTCGCCTTGGACCACTTCTCTTTGTCTGCCTTCAGGCATACGCACATTATCGCTTCCAGCGCCTTGTCCTCACGGGCCTGTTTTGTCTTCATACCTGTTACTCGTAAGGACTGGGCAGGTTGGACCAAACTATTTTCAACAATCTTGTGGCGCAAAATCTTAGACCGGCAGCGTAAACGCGACAATCTTTAGGCAACGGCATTTTGTGGTTTACAAATAGCGCCCCGGTCGTTAAGAGTGCTGGAGTGTTGACTGAAAAGCAAATTATGATAGCTGCCTCGATGTTTCAACTGCGCGATTCCATGAAGCGCCTTTACGCCGCTGAATGGCAGAAAAAGATTGTCCCATTCCGAGGAATGATTATCGAAGAAATGGAGCGAACCGGGAATAGCAACCCATTATCCGCGGTCATTCCAATCGCAAAAGAGATGAGCGCGAAAGGACACAATCCGGCGTTGCTCATGGCCGTCGCTGTGGAGATTGCAGACGAATAACAATGAAACCAACCCTCGCTGAACGCTATAAGGCTTACGCGATTAAACATCCGTCACCGATCTCGTTCATGTCGTGGCTATGGTTTCGCAAGCAGGGGCAGGCGGGCGGCAAGTTGGCAACCAACCAAAGCGCGGCCGGCAAGGCGAGCGCAAAGAAAAGATGGGGAGCGAAGAAATGAACGCTAATAGCGATTTAGCCGCCAAGGTTGCCTCGGTGCGAGAAAAGCGTCTCTCCACAGCCCCTGAGAGTGTTAAAGGGCTTCTGCGCCGGGTTTTCGCCGGGAAACAGCCCCGTTCTGCGTGCATAAAAGCGTTCTGTCTGGAATGTCAGGGCTTTGACCGGGAGGCAATCACTTATTGCGACTGTTACGCCTGCCCGCTTTGGAACGTGCGGCCATTCAGAAAGAGGCAGCAGCCGTGAACGCTAAGTGTCCCGCGTGCGACCACGAATTAACCGACACAGTGGACGGCGAAGAAACCATCGTCTGGTGCGGCTATGGCCCATGCCCGAGCGAGAAGGCCAGCGATGGCATCCGGGGCAAGGATACCGTTGCCAATCTGAGTAAGAAACTCATCGCGCAACTTGAAGCTGACCCTGACTGGCAGGATTGATTTCACCGACGACAAACCACAACAAAAAACACCACATGGACAAATCTCAAACCGAAATCGAAGCGAGGCTTGCCGCCCTGAAGATTGATGAAGATGAGGCTTGGAAAACACTTCAGGCATTCACCAATGGCGATGCTTGGAAAAGCGCGAACGCGACACGGGACAACTTAACTAGAATTTGGTGCGAGATTCAAAGCAAGGTCACAGCACTTGAAACGCTACTCCAATGAAAAAGCACCTCATCACTCTCTGGTTCGTATTCTTTGCGCTGGCAACGTGCGGCGTGTGTGTCCGGTTTATTCTGAAGGCGCTGATATGAACCGGCCACCCGACGGCATCCTGACGGTCGACGGCCTGACTTCAGAGTTCAGGCTGCTATACCAGGTGTCAGGCATGTGCAAAATCGAAACCGCAACCGGCGAAAGCTACGTGCCAGAATCGGAACTGCAATGGAACACCACAAATGACCAATTTCGAGTACCTGTGGGAAATCAGTGATGAAGAAACCCGCTATCGCTTGGACGAGCGCGCAGCAATCCAGGAATTTGACTCGCACATGCCCAGGCCAGAAGCAGAAGCGCGCGCTGTAGATGAAGTTTACCCGTTACCAGAACACCATAAACCATAACCAAGAAAGACCATACTAAATGCATGTTTCACAGTTAAAACAATCCAGATTCCTGACCAGGGGCGATGTCGGTTCAGGCGTACTCGTCACCATCAAGTCCGTGTTCCAGGAGAATGTAGCCAAGGAGGGCGCCCCGGAAGAAATGCGCTGGTGCATAGATTTCGTGGAGCTTGAAAAACCCATGGTACTGAATTCCACGAACGGCCAGATAATTGCCTCAATTACCAAGCAGGAAGATACTGACCACTGGGCCAATGCAAAGGTGGTTCTGTACGATGACCCAAACGTGAGCTTTGGCGGAAAGCTCGTCGGCGGCATTCGTGTCCGCGCGCCACGAAACAAACCCGTGCAGGTTCCGACACAGATGCCAGCTCCACACTCCCGA
>Ga0207711_10002801_pt1 | contig 15324 bp, 14 predicted proteins | sample KBSS34metaG_FD_184401 | JGI IMG/M metagenome (GOLD analysis project Ga0207711, IMG submission 184401) | Switchgrass rhizosphere microbial communities from Kellogg Biological Station, Michigan, USA - KBS S3-4 metaG (SPAdes) (version 2) | ecosystem: Host-associated > Plants > Roots > Rhizosphere...
GATCGAGACGGCTTCGTGCGGGTTCTTGTCGGCCAGTTCGCCGACTTTCTGCACCGATTGGGCGTGAACCTGGCCCTGGACCTTCGCGATATCGATCATCGCTGACGTACGGTTGGAGATAGCGACGGCCTCGTCACCGCCGACGATCGATACGTTTGGGCCGCCCGTCGATGTGATGCTGCCGCCGACGCCGGGAATACCCATGCCGCCAGCAGCGGCCATCGCCTCAGCCGACGGCGTGGCGACGGCGCCTGGGGCGACTTGTATGGCCTGGATGCCATCAGGCGTGATGATCCGCCGTACCAGCGGTCGAACCACCATGAACAGAACCACCAGGCCGAGGAGCGCCATCACGCCGAGTTCGGCGCCGCGGACAATGTCTTCCTTGGTGAACTGCAGATAGCTCATCCAGCCAGTCGGCTCATTGATCGGCGAGGGAGTGGTTTCGGCGAAGCGTAAATTGACCACCTCGACCTGATCGCCGCGTTTGGCATCGAAGCCGATGGCTGAGCGCACCAGCGCCGCGATGCGATCGATTTCTTCTTTCGGGCGCGGTTGGTAAGCAAGTTCACCCTTGTCGTTCTTGTTATAGATGCCGTCGACCAGCACGGCCGCCGAAACGCGGTTGACCCGCCCCGCTTCGATCACCTCGGTTTTGGTCGTACGGGAGATTTCGTAATTGACGATTTCTTCGGTCTTTTTATTTTGCTCGCCAACGGCCGGGCCTCCTCCTGCGCCTTGATTGCCGCCTGGCAATTCGTTGCCGACGGACACCGAGCCGTCGCCGCGGGCCCCCGCGGCTGACTGCTCCTCGCGCGTCTGGCTCGATCTTACGACCCGTCCATCGGGATCGAATTTGTCGGACGTTTGGGTGATGCGATTGACATCGAAGTCCGCGTTGATCTGTACGCGGGCGCGGCCGGAACCCACTACCGAAGAAACGATGGCTTCAACTTCAGTGCGCAGGCGGTTTTCGTAGGCGAGTTTCCGCTCATCCGAACTCGCGCCGCTGAGGGGATCGCCCGGCGTTGCTCCGTCAGCAAGCAATTTTCCGGTTTCGTCGATGACGGACACGCGTTCTGGCTTAAGGCCGTTGACCGCGGTCGCGACCAAATGGCGGATGGCGCGCACCTGTTGCGGTTCAAGTGCGCCGCGTACCTTGAGAACGATTGAGCCGGATGGCTCGACTTTCTCGCGGGAAAACAATGGCCGCTCGGGAAGGACGAGGTGGACACGCGCGGCCTGCACCCTTTCGATGCTGCGAATAGTGCGAGCAAGCTCACCTTCGAGCGCGCGCAAATGGTTGATATTCTGAACGAAGGTGGTGGCGCCAAGGGCGTCGGACTTGTCGAAGATCTCATAGCCGACGCCGCCGCCTTTCGGCAGGCCGGACTCGGCGAGCTTCATGCGCAACCTGGCGACCTTGTCCTTCGGGACCATGATGATGGCCCCATCGTTCTTGAGCTGGTAGGTGATCGCCTGCCGCTCCAGATCCTTGATGATTGAAGCGCTGTCCTCGACTGAAAGATCGGTGAACAACGGCACCATTTGCGGCGCCGTCATCTGGATCATCAGGAATGAAAAGAAGCCGATCAGGGCCAGCGTTACTGCGGCCATTGCCGCCATTCGAGCCGCACCCAGCGACTTCACAAAATCGAAGAAACCTTGCACAGGCTTGCCCTACCCCGCAGGGGCGCGAAGCGCGCGCCTCACCCGGCAAGATTTGCCCAGTTTAAGGTTAGCGTCCGGTTAATTCGGTCTGGTCGCGCGCGAAAGAAGTCGCGGCGTGTGATCGGCGCAAATGAAATCGCCGGCCACGGGGCCGGCGTTCCGATGTGGGAAAGAGCGCGAGGTCTACGCGCGATATTGCTGGATGCGAGTTGTACGCAGACCAGCGAGGCCGTGCTGGTCAATCGAGTATTGCCATGACAGGAACTCCTCGACAGTCAGCGTGTAGCGCGCGCACGCTTCCTCGAGGGACAACAGGCCGCCACGCACCGCTGCGACCACCTCCGCCTTTCGGCGAATGACCCAACGTTTGGTCGTGGGCGGCGGCAAGTCCGCGATGGTCAGCGGACTACCATCTGGCCCGATCACATATTTGACCCTCGGGCGATGAGGTTCGGTCATTGGTACACTCACAAAACAAACTCGACTGACATTTACTTCGGCAAAACTACAGGCCGTGGCTTAAAATTTGCCTAAGCATGACAAATGCATCGGGCAATGTTTGCCCGGTATCCGATAACCTTTTGGTTACAGGTTGGGGGGAGGGCCTTTCGCTCCGCCGGCCCCAGCACGTTAACAGCTAGTAACAAAAATGAACGTCGGCGACGCTACGCTCACCACTCCGTGATCAAGTTGTCGGCCGGACGATCCGCTTGATCTTGTCGAGCGTGTAGTTCTGCCCATTGATCGACAGCTGCGGTGTGTCCTGTGTGAGATCGACAGAATCCACGACCGCCTGCACCTCGGTCGAAATGGCGACCGATTGCTGGTTGGCGTCGACGGCTGTGGCGGTGAGTGTATAGGCGCCGTCGGGCCAGAGGCGGCCGTCATTGCCGCGACCGTTCCAGGTGAAATTCTGCGTTCCCGGATTGACCGCGACCGTGCCGGTATAGACGTTTTGGCCGGTCGAATCCTTGATGGTGATTGTGGCCGTCGACGGCTTGGTGACGTTGAGGCTCCAATTGGCGGTGCCGTTCGTCAATTGGGCCGTCGAGCCGTCCACAACGACAGTCGCCCCGACATACGCAAGGGCGGTGGTCGCTTGCGCGCTCTTTTCAAGAGACACCAGGCTCGACAATTGATCGTTGGATTTCATTTGCTGCTCGACTTGAGCGAATTCCACGAGCTGCTGGGTGAATTGGTTGGTGTCGAGCGGATCCAGCGGATTTTGGTTTTTCAGCTGCGTCGTTAGAAGCTGCAGAAACGTGGTGAAATTGCTGGCGATCTCGGTGTTGTCGAGCGCGTTCGACACCGAGCCTGTACTGACAGTGGAAGTGGGACTGATCGTCGTCATGGTTTGTCCTCAGACGCGAATATCGAGACCGCCGCCTTGGCCGGCGAGGCGGTTGTAAATCTGCGGCGCTACGTCTGTCGGCAACGTGTCGTCCTGCACGACAAGCTGTGCCGTGTCGCCGCTGTTTGCCTGTTGCTGGTTCGCCGATTGATCGCGCAACGAGAACTGCAGTCCGTTGTCGGCGGTCTTTAGACCCGCATCCTGCAGGGCCCGCTCGAGACCGGCGGCGTCGCGCCGCAGCAGGTCGTACGTGTCGGCACGGTCGACAGTTAGACGCGACGTGACGTTGCCGTCGCGGTCGACATCGAGGCGAACCTCGATGCGGCCGAGTTCAGGTGGGTCGAGCCGAATCTCGAAACGATTCTTCCCCGCGAGCGCCTTGCCGGCGATTTCAACTGCTAATCCGGCCACCGGGATCGCTGCTGGCTGCGATGCTGCCGACGGTGAGGTGAGGGCAGTCGGTCCATTCGCATGACCCGCAGGAGTGATGGCCGGGGTCTGGGCGGTCGAATCCATGGTCAATTTGGGACTTGCGGTGGCGCCATCACCGGAACTGGTGCCCGCGTCCCCTTTCGATTGCCCGTCAGTCGGACCTTCGTTCCGCGCCTGGGCAGGCGACTTGTCGTTGTCGCCAGCAACAATTTGCGATTTGCCAGTATGCGATTGCGCCGCGTTTTTCAGTGCAGCCTGTGAATCGTTCACCATTTCGCTCGCAGCCTGCTCGGGTTGGGCGGGCTGCTCTGTGTCCGATTGCTTGACTGGGTCGGGTTGTTTTCCGGTTGCGATCTTTGGCGGGCCCGAGGCCAAGGCGCTCAATTGAGATTTAGCGTCTAGCGCCAGCGAAATCTCGTCTTGCGCCTCTTTTGGTCCGGCTTGATCAGATGAGGACGTTAGCGGGGATGTGAGAGCCGCAACTGCTCCGGCACAGGCATTCGCCGCAGTTACAGTTTGACCTGAATCCGCGGATTGGTCAGTTGTCGGATCCCCTGGGTGCGTGGCAAGCGTCGTTTTCTTGTCGACCACCGGCTTGCCTTCGTCCGTGCCAGGGAGTCCTTCCGTCAGGACAGCGCCTAAAGTTTTCTTGATGCCGTCGGTAGGCGCGTTGTCCTCTTCGTTTGTGCCGACCTGCGCCTCGTCGCCCTTTTTCGTCCTGGTGCCCTCGTTTGCGGGGGGTGCCTTGCAATCAGTGCTTTTGGACGAAGCCCGGGACTCATCGGCTGGCTCAGTCTTGTCTTCCGGTGCCGTCGCGGCGGAGGGAGGGGGCGGGGATGACGTACCGTCGTCCAGCAGGCTCTCAAATGGTGAAGCCTCGCGGTCTGACTGCTGGGCAGGACGCGCCTGACGGGGTGTCGTGGGGCTATGGGCATAAATCTTCGGATCTGACGCAACTTGCGGCACTGTGGCACCTCCGCTATTTCGGTGTTTCCACGTGCAATCGTCAGGCCAGCCTGTGGAACGTCAAATTCCTATTTTTATTCAGCATCTTGCTGATCGGGTGAGAGGTTCGTCTGAGGTGGTGCCAGGCAGCGAAGACGGGGAATGGGGCAAAATCTGCCGGCCGCTCACCTCCCATTGGACCTCTGCCATCACCACCTGTACTAAGTAACCTCATGCCCAACAGCCTCGATCTCAATCGCCGGCCTGAAGACACCCGTGTCGTCGTTGCCATGTCTGGCGGCGTCGACTCCTCAGTGACGGCCGCCTTGCTCAAGGCGGAGGGGTACGACGTGGTTGGGGTGACATTGCAGCTTTACGACCACGGCGCTGCGATCCATCGCAAGGGCGCCTGCTGCGCTGGCCAGGACATTTACGATGCGCGGAGCGTTGCCGAGCGCATCGGCATCCCGCACTACGTGCTCGACTACGAAAGCCGCTTCAAGGAAGCGGTCATCGACCGTTTTGCCGAGAGCTACATTCACGGTGAAACGCCGGTGCCGTGCGTCGAATGCAACATGTCGATCAAGTTCCACGATCTGCTGATCACCGCGCGCGAGCTCGGCGCTGAGGTTCTGGCGACCGGGCACTACGTCGCATCGCGGCCGTTATCAGGCGGCGGGCGTGCGCTCTATCGTGCGCGCGAACAGGAGCGCGACCAGAGCTACTTCCTTTTCGGCACCACGCGCGAGCAACTCGACGTCCTGCGCTTTCCGCTCGGCGAACGAACCAAGACAGAAACGCGCGAGCTTGCGCGCCAGTTCGATCTGGCGATTGCCGACAAACACGACAGCCAGGACATCTGCTTTGTGCCGTCGGGGCACTACGCCGATATGATCGAGCGGCTGAAGCCAGGCGCGGCGGAAGCGGGCGAGATCGTGGACCTCGACGGGAAGGTGCTTGGAGCACATTCCGGCATCATTCATTTTACGGTCGGGCAGCGCCGGGGGCTCGGTGTCGCGACCGGCGCGCCGCTGTACGTCGTGCGGCTTGATGCAGATCGTCGACGCGTCGTCGTAGGTCCACGCGAGGCTCTGCGCATGAGTCGGATTGTGTTGCGCGACGTCAACTGGATCGGAGATGGTTCTCTCGACGAGGCGCTTGCCGATGACCGGCGCGAGGTCTTCGTCAAAGTCCGTTCGACGCGCCCGCCCCAGGCAGCCTGGCTGCGGCACGGCTCCTCGGGGTGCGAGGTCGAACTGGTGGACGGCGAACATGGCGTATCGCCTGGGCAGGCGTGCGTGTTTTATGATTCCGGAGAAGGCCAAGCGCGGGTGCTTGGCGGTGGTTTCATCAAGAGCGCGGTTGCGGCGGTGGACCATCAAACCACTGACCATGAGCGCATGGCGCCGTCTGTCATGCGCGGTTAAGCGGGCTGCATGGGGGGTGACATCGACAAATCGAGCGTGGAACGTGCCTATGCGCGATGGGCACCGGTCTACGATCTCGTCTTCGGGGCAGTGTTCGACGCCGGACGACGCGCTTCAATCGAAGCCGCCGAGCAGGCCTGCGGGCCGGCCGGCGGGCGCATCCTCGAGGTCGGTGTGGGCACCGGCATTTCGCTTCCGGAATACGCGCGCAGAAACCGGCTCGTTGGTATCGATCTGTCTGAACCGATGTTGCGCAGAGCGCACGAACGCGTAGCCGAGCAAAGACTGACCAATGTCGAGGCGCTGGCAGTAATGGATGCCGAGCGCATGGCGTTGCCGGATCGGTCCTTCGACGTCGTCGTGGCACAATTCGTCATCACGGCAGTGCCGAAGCCCGAAGCAACGCTCGACGAGTTCGCGCGCGTCATTCGGCCGGGTGGGGAGATCGTGCTGGTCAATCACATCGGCGCTGAGGCGGGGCCGCGTCGTGCTTTTGAAATCTGCTTTGCGCCGATCGCGCGCCGGCTCGGCTGGCGGCCCGAATTTCGTTTCGGTCGGTTGGCGGATTGGGCTCAACGCCACGGTGGCGTGCGGTTGGTTGAGAACCGGCCAATGCCACCGCTCGGACATTTTTCTTTGATCCGCTTCCAGCGACTGCTAGTCGCGGCCGGTTAGGCGGAACTCTCTCTGTCATCAAGCCGTTATCCGCTCGGTTCGTGTCGAAACGCGCCGAAAGGAGCCACGCAATGCGTCGTATTCGCACTCTCGGAATCGCGGCGTCTGCAATTCTGCTGTCGACCGCGGCAATGGGTCAGGCGCCGCCGACGACCAAACCGCCGGTGGCCCCGAAGGCGGAACAGCTCGATCCGAATGCTTGCGCGCAGGCGGACACCCCGAGCACCATGGGTAAGGGCGGCGATGTCGACCAGCAGACGCAAGATGCACAGGGTAATTTGAGTGACAAGCTGGCGCGCTCAGGTGGCGTGATCTGCCCACCGAAGAATGTTGATCCGGAGATCAGGCAACCGACCCCGCCAGGTGGCGCAATGCCGGTGATCCCGCCGCCCGGGACCCCCGGCGGGGACCAGTCAATTCAGCCGAAGTAACCACCATCTTTCGGTCCCGTTGCGCTTGCTTGACAGTGTTTGCCGCGCCTCCCTATATCGCGCTCATTCCGGCATGTTGTTTCGGAATGGCGGGGTAGCTCAGCTGGTTAGAGCAGCGGAATCATAATCCGGAGGTCGGGGGTTCGAGTCCCTCCCCCGCTACCAAGTTAAGCGTCTGAAACAACAAACTAAATACGAAAATATGCGCCGTCTGACTCTACATTTTCATGTCCCGTGGCCTACGACAATAAACTCAATATTTTCAAGCGTTGTCAGATATTGTCAGGAACTCCACGGGACATGAACGGGACATGGAACGAGGCACAAAAAAGCCCCGGTGGGTGCCGGGGCTGGGTAACTGCATCAAGAGTGGGTCATTAGACCCCACCAACCGACTGACTGTCAGCACGGTGGTCCAGCATGCGGCCCGAGGAGCGCAAATCGAATGACTGACACTCCCGAAAAACCAGACACCCCGAAGCCGAAGAAGGTCAAAAGTATCTCGCTTGGCTGGGCGGAAGACACCGAACCGATCTATCAGGGCGGGTGGAATTTCATTTCCGGCAAAAACCTGAATCCGAATTTGCGTACGACGAGCGCGAAGGAGGAATAGACATGCCGTTCAAGATGGTGAGCGCGGAGGAGTTTCAGCGTCTGACCGGCGAAACTGGCAGCGTGTATTTTGAGACGCCTGCGAAGCGACCTGAAACGCAGTACGCATATCTTTGTCCGCACTCGTGTCTTTAGCTGCGCCATTCCTTGCCGCATGTGTTACGAGCTTTGCACGGGTTCTCGCCCCGGCGTTCTTCGTTGCGATATGTGGTGCACTAGCTCATGTCCGGTTTGGGCCAATCGCAGACTCATGCACCGCAAAACAGAAAGACCACCTCGCGGCCGTCTCTCCAAAACTTAAATCGACGTTTTTGGCCATGCGGCGAGTGCTTTGCGCTTCCTCGCCAGCGAAGTATGTTGTTGTTGGGGCGGGGCAAATCTATTTCCGCCTGTATTTGACGCGCTCGCTCGCGCTGATTGATTGACACTGTCTGCAATGAAAGACCACGCTGCCAAAATTGACGATGCATAAATTTGAACCTACTCGCAATCTACTGATCGTACAGAACCCGCCTTCTTATCAAGATCCGGCCGACTGGATCGCCATCCGGGAACGGGTAGAGCGCGATGCTCCCGATATTGAGGTGCGCATCGTTGACAACGGACAGCCCAATTCGGCGGTCGAACCATGGTTGGCGCAGCGTCCCTCATTGATATTTTCAGCCTGCGCCCTGGTGGATTTTTCTCCTCGTAGCGGCGCTGTGTTTTGCGGTCACCTTGTCGGCAAGGACCAACAAATGCGCAGGCTATCCGCAATCGGCATCCTGACGCCAAGGACGGCAATACTCACTCCCGACGAAACCTTCGACCCGAAGGTGTGGGGGGAATATGTGGTCGTTAAGCCCAACGGCAATTCGCACAGCGGCCAGAACGTTAAACTCGTTCGTACCGTCGACATTCCGGCCCGCTACGACGAATTGATCGCTCTCACTGACCGGTCGTTGTTGGTTCAACAGTACATCGAACATTCCGAGGACGGATACCCGACTCACTATCGCGTGCTCTCGATGTTTGGTCGGGCGCTTTTTTGCGGGCGCAACCGATGGGTCAAAAAGCGCCCGCCGCTTGCCGAAATCGCCGCTGATCCGCAAGGCGTTATAGCATCAAATGACGATACGATGGGCGGCCACGTCCGTACGATCTGCAATGAAGAGAAGATCATCGCTCTTGGCGAGCGTACTCATGAAGCATTCCCGGAGTGCCCCGTTCTCGGGCCCGATATTGTTCGCGACACGCAAAGCGGACGGCTTTACGTGTTGGAGGTGAATCCGTACGGCGCCGTTTGGCACCTTTCCTCATTTCTCGCGAAAGAGCTCGACCAGGAACACGTCCGCGCCCGCTATGCCCAATTCAATGCGCTTGACCGCGCGGCCAATCTGTTGATCGAAAAAACGCGCTCGGATGCTCGTTGATTGTTAGGCGATAACGGACCAAGGGTTCCAATGTCCGCTTTGGGTCATTAGCGGACATGCGCAGTGCAGCACCCCATGTCCGCTTTACCCCTAAAAGCGACATTCCCGTCATGTGGCCACATAGCACTGATCTTCTCACCCGATGACCGGCTCACTGACCCTTGCACGATATCCCGGCGAGACCGTCAGATGAGCGTTCCGCTGCCCGGCAGCGTTACGGGACATCAAAGCTACAAGAGCATGTAAGATATTGAAGTTATTTAGCTTTTAGTATGACCAGCGGATGCGTAATCTGCCCGTCTCAGGATTGAATCCTGATCACGCCGATGACCGCGAGCCAGCTCGCTGCAGCAGAAACGCAGCGGAAGAAAAGCAGCGCTGATGTTGCCGCCGCAGCAGGGGGCGATGTGGTTGGAGCCCTGCGCCTCGCAGGCTAACCTTCCGCCGATGATCACCTACGAAATTGCGCCGCCGCTGCGCCACCTCACGGTCAAGAACCGGATGGGCAGCCGCCAGCATTACTATCACTTCCTGCTCGGCGTTCTCCTGCCGCTCGCCGACTACCTGGCGCGAACCGGCGAGGCGACGCTGCCGATGATGGTGCGGAGCTGCGGCCCGCTCGACGCGATCCTCTACGAACTTCAACTGCCGCGGCTAATGATTTCCGACACCGAAAGCCACCAGAACCTCGGCGACAGCCTGTCGCCCGAAGTTGCCCGCAAAGTCGGCATCGCGGGTTTCGACATCGGCCTCAACATCAAAGCCTACGACGGCGAACCCATCATCGCCGGCGCGCGCTGGGTGGCGGAGCGCCTCGCCGCGGCAATCGCCACGCACCGCGAACAACTGATGCAGACGTGGCCGGCCACGCCGCGCATCCTGATCATCGACCGCGGCCCGCCCGATCCGTTCTACGCCAACTCGGCACGCTCCTCGCGCCCGACGCGCGGCGTCGGCGCCCAGCGACGGCGCGTTGCCAACCACGCCGAGATGGCAGCGGCGGTGAAGCAGCGCTACCCCGGCGCCGTCAACATCCTGCTCGAGAACCGGCCGCTCGCCGCGCAGATCGCGCTGTTCCAGTTGGCCGACGTCGTCGTCGCCCAGCACGGCGCCGCGCTCACCAATATGGTGTGGATGCGGCGCGGCACCAGCGTCATCGAACTCGCCGGCGGCATGCCCGCCAACGAACCTTTCTTCACCGCCCTCACCCCGCACCTCGGCCTCCGACATCTCGTATTCCCGCAGGAGGGCGCGTTCGGCCCGGTCGATGGAGTCGCGCTGGCGGCTGCGATCGGGAAGATGGTGGGTGGGATGCAGGTGGCGGGTTAGTGCCTCGCGCGCGCCTTCGTGGCGGAATTTCAACGCCCAGCAGCGAACCGATTAGCGATTTTTCTGTATCTGTTGAGAGCAAACAGGCGAAGTACGGCGGGCTGCATTGCCTGCGGCATTGGTACGCCTCGTGGCTGCTCAACAAGCCGGAAGCAGGTGGCCTCGGTATACCTGCGCTGACGGTGTCACGCCGTCTTGGTCACAACGACGTCGCAACAACGATGAGGATTTACGCGCACTGTTTCGAGAGCGAGCACGATCACGCCGAGATGGCGGCAGGTGAAAACGCGCTGCTCGGAATTGGATGGGACAATATGGGACAAAAAATCCGAATTGTTTAGTAAAATCAATGACTGACATCGTAATCATAATCCGGAGGTCGGGGGTTCGAGTCCCTCCCCCGCTACCAAAGCCGATCTCCGGCGGTTTGTGACGGCTTTAGGGTTGTCCGCCATAAAAAACCCTTCACCGCGCGGCTTGCTGGCGATTGCTAGGGCCAATGGCTGATGGAACAATCGCATCCTTAAATCGTATCTGTACGTATATCGACTGCTGAAACCCTTTTATTTTTAGTGGAGGCTCCACCATGGTGCGCAGCGCAACGTCGCCGGCGACACGCGGTGAGCCGGCGCATAAGCCGAAGCGTTCCCTCGATGAAGTCCGCGTCCACTGGCTGGAAGCGTTTCGGCGCGTGCGGATTGAAACAGAAAGACGCGCTTCACGTCTTTCCCCCGAAGACCAGATCGTGCAGTCGATGGCTGACGCGAGTCCTGCAAAATGGCATCGCGCACACGTCACATGGTTCTTCGAACAATTTCTGCTGGTGCCGTACAGTTCAGATTACAGAATTTTCGACGAGCGATTTCCTTTCTTGTTCAATTCTTATTATGTCGCAGCCGGCCCCAGGCACGCTCGACCGCAGCGTGGCCTCATCACCCGCCCGAATGGAGAGGACGTCACGGCCTATCGCGCGCATGTCGATGCGGCCGTGGAACGCCTGATCGCTCAGGTATCGGCACAGGACGCAGAACGCGTTTTTGCCATCATCGAAATCGGGCTGCATCACGAGCAACAGCACCAGGAATTGCTGATTACCGACATACTGCACGCGTTTGCACAAAACCCCACCGATCCCGTCTACGATTCTGGCTGGCAGGGTCCGCGTGGAACGCAAGGTCCGCGCGGTTACGTTGAGGTGCCGCAAGGCGTTCATGCAATCGGCCACGACTCCGATGGTTTTTGCTTCGACAACGAGACTCCGTCGCACGATGTGTTGATTCCGCATGTGAAGATCGCCAGACATCTGGTGACCAATGCGGAGTGGATCGAATTTATTGCGGCCGGCGGCTACACGACTGCGTCGCTTTGGCTTTCCGATGGCTGGGTCGTGGTGCAGACCGAAGGATGGCAAGCGCCCGGTTATTGGCGTCAAAAAGATGACGGCTGGCATGCGATGACGCTTGCTGGGCTGAAGCAGATCGATCCCGGTTCGCCGGTTCAGCATGTCAGCTACTACGAAGCCGACGCATTTGCCCGGTTTGCCGGCAGGCATCTGCCGAGCGAAGCAGAATGGGAAGTGGCTGCACGCGCGAACGTGATCGCGGACGCTTTTGGCATCGCTTGGCAATGGACGCGGAGTGCCTATCTACCGTATCCGGGCTATCGAGCGGCCGAAGGTGCGCTCGGTGAGTACAATGGAAAATTCATGATCAATCAGATGGTTCTGCGCGGCTCTTCGCTGGCGACTCCAGACGGCCACGAGCGCGTTAGTTACCGTAACTTCTTTTATCCATCGGCACGCTGGCAATTCACTGGCTTGCGTCTGGCCGAATTCGTGTGAGGGCGTCACCATGGTTGCAGCAGTAGCCCACAAGCGTATCTCGTCGCAAAGCGCAGAAGTTTCCGAGTTTGAAGCCGATGTACTCGAGGGCCTGAGCGCCATTCCGAAACATGTACCGGCAAAATACTTCTACGATGCCGCCGGATCGCAATTATTCGAACGCATCACCGATCTGCCCGAATACTATCCGACTCGTTGCGAAATCAGCATTCTGCGTGAGCGGGGCGCCGACATTGCAAAGCTCATTCCGTCGGGGGCGGCCTTGGTGGAATTCGGGAGTGGCTCAAGCAAGAAAGCTCGTATCCTGCTTAGTGTCGCCCCGAAACTTGCGGCCTATGTACCCGTCGATATTTGCGGCGAGATGATCGAACAGGAAGCGGCGGAATTGCGGCCTGATTTTCCCGCACTTAAAGTCTTGCCCGTGACCGCAGATATCTGCAAACCGTTCGAATTACCGGAAGCGGCAAAACAAGCCCCGGTACGGGTCGGTTTTTTTCCAGGGTCGACGATCGGTAACTTCGAACCGCACGAGGCTTCGGCTTTTCTGCGCAACGCGGCAAATATTCTCGGCCCTAACTCGATCCTTATCGTGGGCGCCGACTTGATCAAGTCCGCGGATGCACTCAATGCCGCCTACAACGACGCTCAGGGTGTGACGGCGCAATTCAATCTCAATCTTCTGACGCGGATCAATCGTGAGCTGGGCGGCACATTTCAGCTTTCGATGTTCGAACATCATGCATTTTACAACCGTGAACGGCATCGCATTGAAATGCACCTGGCGAGCTTGAAGCGACAGAAAGTCAGGGTCGCCGGAGAGACCATCGAATTTCGTGCCGGTGAAACCATTCATACCGAGAACAGCTACAAATACAGCGTTGAATCCCTCGCGGCGCTCGCACGCGGCGTAGGATGGTTTCCCTTGGCGGCGTGGACCGACGCGCGCAAATTCTTCTCCATTCAGGCTTTCAAGCTCGGCATGTGACTTGCTCGAAATCGCCAGCCTGAGCTAAGCCTTGCCCCATCCCGGCCGGCCAACGGTCGGACGTAATTCAAGTAGGGCAGGGCTCATGAAAATTGTTGGTTTTGAAGCGAACAACGGCGCGCGGCTAGGCATCTTGGATGGCGACAACGTCGTCGATCTACAAGCTGCGGATGCAAATTTGCCAGGGGATTTGGGCGAAGTCTTGCGCCGAAGCAACGGCGATCTCAAACCGCTCGTGGGATTGGCAAAGAATGCTCCAGCATCCGCGCGTCGGCCGCTGGCCGGCTTGAAATTTGCATTGCCCGTTGCGCGACCTGGAAAAATAATTTGTCTCGGATTGAACTATCTCGATCACGTCAAGGAAGGCCCGCAGCGCGACAATATCCCGAAGTTTCCCTCGATTTTTTTCCGCGTGTTGACTTCGATGGTGCCGCATCTGCAGCCGATCGTCAGGCCGCAAGAGTCGATCCAGCTCGACTATGAAGCCGAGTTGGTCGCCATCGTCGGAAAGCGGGCGAAACATCTTAGCATGACAAATGCAGTCGATTGCATTGCGGGCTATTCCTGCGCCAACGAGGGCTCGGTGCGTGAATTTCAGCGTCACACGACACAGTGGGGCATGGGCAAGAATTTCGACCGTACCGGTGGCTTCGGGCCCTGGATGGTCACTGCCGATGAGGTTCCGCCGGGCGGCAAAGGCCTGAAGATTGCAAGCCGGCTCAACGGAAAGACAATGCAGTCAGACAACACTGACAACATGATGTTCCCACTTGCCGAGACGCTCGTTTATCTCACGAAAGGCATGACGCTTGAGCCTGGCGATGTCATTCTCACCGGCACGCCGTCCGGTGTTGGTCACGCCCGTAAACCTGAGCCGGTTTGGATGAAAAAGGGCGACACTTGCGAAATCGAGATCGAAGGAGTCGGCGTACTCAGCAATCCGATCGAAGACGAAAAGTGACAGAGTCGCGACTGAAAAAGTAATTCTGTTGCCTTGGGCGGAGGCGCTCTGTGCAAAGGGAGGACATCGTGAGGCGATTAGTTCTCATCGTAGCAACGGCCGTAGGCTCCCTTCTAACCGCTGCTGCCTCGCCTTCGTTGGCGCAGGATTGGCCGACAAAACCGGTGCACATTTTGGTCGGCTTTGGTGCGGGTGGCGGAACTGACGTCGCCACCCGAATTCTCGCTGATGGACTTTCGGAGGCTCTTGGCCAGCAATTCACCGTCGAAAATCGACCTGGCGCCGGCGGCACCATCGCAGGCGGTATGGCGGCCAAGGCGCCAAAAGATGGGTACACTATCGTTTCGCTCAGCATGGGACATTCGGTTTCAGCGGTTACGGTCAAGCAGGTTCCTTATGATCCTGTCGCCGACTTCGCACCTGTTGGGATTTTCACCAATTCGGCCTTTGTTGTGGTCGTGCCCAAAAATTCTCCCGCAACCGACATCAAGAGCCTTGTCGAATTCGTCAACAAACAGCCGGGTAAACTGAACTACTCAACTGTCGGCCTTGGTTCGACCCAGCATCTTGTTGCGGAGCATTTGCGCCAGCGCGCCTCGATAAATGCACAGGCGGTGTCCTACCGCACGACAGGCGAAGTAGTCAGCGCGCTGCTTCGCGGCGACGCAGCGTTCGCTGTCGAGCTCTATCATCCCATCCGCGGCCAGGTGGATTCGGGTGATTTGCGGGTCATCGCTGTGGCGACACCGGAGCATTGGTCGGCGATCCCCAACGTGCCGACTTTGGCCGAAAGCGGTGTGACCGGTATCGGGTACCTTGGCTGGTACGGACTGGCATTTCCCGCAGGGACGCCACAGCCGATCATCGACAAACTTCACAAAGCGATGCAGCAGGTGCTAGCCAAGGACGCCGTAAAAAAGCGACTTGAAGACATTGGCGCAGCCGTGAATCTTTCTACGCCAGACGAATTTCGAAAAGTCATCATCTCAGACATCAAAGGCTTTCAGGACGTCGCGAAAACGGCTGGCCTGGAAGCGAAATAGCGTTCTCACAACAAACAATGCAGGAATAAAATGGCCGACCAGTTGAATGTGCTCGTCATCTGCGGGTCGCTCCGCAAGGGTTCGTACAATGCGGCACTGACCCGCGCATTGCCCGCATTGGCACCGCCGGAAATCAAGTTCGTGACCGCGCCGTCGCTCGGAACCCTGCCGCTTTATAACGCCGATATCCAGGAGTCCTCGGGCTTTCCC
>Ga0207711_10002810_pt1 | contig 15304 bp, 9 predicted proteins | sample KBSS34metaG_FD_184401 | JGI IMG/M metagenome (GOLD analysis project Ga0207711, IMG submission 184401) | Switchgrass rhizosphere microbial communities from Kellogg Biological Station, Michigan, USA - KBS S3-4 metaG (SPAdes) (version 2) | ecosystem: Host-associated > Plants > Roots > Rhizosphere >...
GGGAAGCGCCGAACTGTCGACGATCATCGCATTCTGACCGCCGGTTTCGGCGACGAACGGGATGATCGGCCCATCGCGCTCGGCCAAAGTGCGGTTGATCATCCGCGCGGTTTCGGTCGAACCCGTGAAGACCACGCCCGAAAGCAGCGGATGCGCGGTCAGTGTTCCGCCGACGACCCTGCCGGAGCCCGGCGCAAGCTGGACCACGTCCTTAAGAATGCCCGCCTGATGCATTAGCTCGATCGCCAGTGCCCCGATCAAAGGCGTTTGCCCGGCGGGCTTCGCAATGACGGCATTGCCCGCGGCCAGCGGCGCCGACACAAGGCCGGTGAAGATCGCGAGCGGGAAATTCCACGGCGAAATGGCCGCGATCACCCCGCGCCCATGCAATCGAAGCTCGTTCCGCTCTCCGGTCGGGCCTGGCAGCGGAAGCGGCCTGGTGAACTGGCGGCGGGCTTCCGAGGCGTAGAAACGCAGAAAATCGACCGCCTCGCGCACTTCGAGCACAGCGTCGATCAGCGTTTTCCCCGCCTCGCGAGTGCAGAGCGAGAAGAACTCTTCTGCATGCTCTTCGTAGAGGTCGGCCGTCCGTTCGAGCAGCTTCGCCCGAGCTTCGCCGCCAAGGGCGTCCCAGGCAACCTGAGCGGCGTGCCCGGCGCGAACCATCCGGTCCACCTCGTCGGCAGTCGCCTCGAAGGTCGTACCCACTGTGGTCCGATGATCGTGGGGAGATACGATCGGCCTCGCCTCACCCTTCCCGATCCCCGGCTTGGCGGTCCAGCTCCGTGTGTCGAGCGCTTTCAGCCTCTCAAGCAGCGGCTCCCGCACGAGCGGGTCACTCAGGTCGACCCCTGCGCTGTTGCGGCGCTGGGCTCCGAACAGCTCGTTCGGTAGGATGATCTTCGGGTTCCGCTTCGGCTCCAGCGCGTCCAGCTCGGCGACCGGATCCCCCACCAGCTGGTCGATCGAGACCTGCTCATCCGCGATGCGGTTGACGAAGCTCGAATTGGCGCCGTTTTCCAGCAAGCGGCGGACGAGATAGGCGAGCAGCTCCTTGTGGCTGCCGACCGGCGCGTAGATCCGCACCGGCGTCTGCGGGTCGCCGAGGTGGTTCTCGAGAGCGGCCAGCTCCTCGTAGAGCTCCTCGCCCATGCCATGAAGGCGCTGGAACTCGAACGCCTGCCCGTGCGCGAGCGCCTTCACCTGCCCGATGGTATTGGCGTTGTGCGTCGCGAATGCCGGATAGATGACGTCACTCGCCGCCAGCAGTTTCTTAGCGCAGGCCAGATATGAAACGTCGGTCGCAACCTTGCGCGTCCACACCGGGTAATCGGTCAGACCGCCGACCTGCGCGAGCTTGATCTCGGTGTCCCAATAGGCGCCCTTCACCAGCCGGCACATGAGCTTGCGGCCATGTGCGCGAGCCGCCTTGGCGACCCAGTCGCACAGCGGCACGGCACGCTTCTGATAGGCTTGGATGGCGATCCCGAAGCCTTCCCACCCATTTGCGAACAGCTCGTCCTCGGCGAGCAATGCCTCGAACACGTCCATCTGCAGCTCGAGCCGGTCGGCTTCCTCGGCGTCGATGGTGAAATGGACGTCGGCCTTCGCAGCCTTGAGCGCCAGCTCGCGCACGACTGGAACAACGGCGGCAAGCGCCTCGTCACGATGGGTAAATTCGAACCGCGGGTGCAGGGCCGTCAGCTTGACCGAAATGCCCGGCGCCTTCTTGAACCCGCCCTTCGCCTCCTCGCCGATGCGGTCCAGCGCATTGGCATAGGCCTGCTTGTACCGCTCGGCGTCCTCGAACGTCTTCGCGGCTTCGCCCAGCATGTCGAAGCTGTGGCTAAGCCCGCGGCGTTGCTCCGGCTCGGCGCGCTTCAGCGCCTCGTCGATAGTGCGGCCGAAGACGAAATTCTTGCCGAGGATCTTCATCGCCTCGCGGACGGCAGTGCGAACGACGGGTTCGCCAAGGCGGCCGACGGCACGGCCAAGCGCCGCCTTCCAATTGTCCGAGCGGTCTTGCGCGCCTTCCAGCACCTTGCCCGTCAGAAGCAGCGAGAATGTCGCTGCGTTCACGAACGACGAGTCCGACCGCCCCAGCTTCTCCGACCAGTCCGGTCCCGACAATTTGTCGGCGATCAGCTCGTCGGCAGTGTGCGAATCCGGAATCCGCAGCAGCGCCTCGGCAAGGCACATCATCGCGATGCCTTCGTCCGATCCGAGATCGTAAGCGCGCAGGAACGCGTCTACGCCCGAAGGCTTATGGGCGCGAACGCCCTTCACGAGGGTGCGCGCCGTCGCGGTCGCCTCGCCTAGCTCATCCTTCGACAGTCGCGCCTGGGAGATGCGCTCCTTCGCGAGCAGCCCCTCGTCGGGACGGTACGCGCGCCGCAGCTCGGTGCGGTCGATCGTCGTCGGCATTGCCGGCGCGGCTACGCGATTTGCCCGTGGCAATGCTTGTACTTCTTGCCCGAACCGCATGGACAGGGCGCATTGCGGCTGACCGGTGCCTCGATCACACCGCCCTGAGCCTCGCGCTGCGGCATCGGCGGCTGCGGGATGTTGCCGAAGGGAATGCTCGACATCACAGCGCCGGTCGCCGCGTCGATGTCCGCCGTGTCGTCGTCCCCGGTGAACGGATCGAGATGCTGCGTGATGAAGGCCGGAAGGATCGGCGGCGGCGGCGGAGCCTCCACCTGCACCTGGGCCCGCATCAGGATGCGCGTCACTTCCTCGCGGATCGAAACGAGCAGCCGTTCGAACAGCAGGAACGCCTCCTGCTTATATTCGTCGATCGGCTTCTTCTGCGCATAGCTCCGAAGGTGAATGACCTGGCGAAGAGCGTCGAGCGTCGAAAGATGGTCCTTCCAGTGATGATCCAGCGTCTGGATGAGGATTTGCTTCTCGATGTCGCTCCAGCGCTCCGAATCAAGTCCTTCGACCTTGGCCGTCATCGCATTGTCGGCGAGCTGCTGGAGGCGCTCGCTGATCATCTGCGGCTCGACCGCTTCCTCCTCCAGCCACTGATCGATCGGCGTCTCGATCCCGAATACCGCGTCGATGCTCTCCTTGAGGTTGTCGACGTTCCACTGCTCGGGATAGGTGCCTTCAGGGCAGTTCACCGCGACGATAGCCGCGATCGTCTCGGCGCGCATGTCGTGGATGACATCGCTGACGCTCTCGGCATCCATGATGTCGGCGCGCTGCTCGTAGATGACCTTGCGCTGATCGTTCATGACATCGTCGAATTCGACGACCTGCTTGCGGATGTCGTAGTTGCGCGCCTCGACCTTCTTCTGCGCCGTCTCGATCGCCTTCGAAATCCACGGGGAGACGATCGCTTCGCCGTCCTCGAGGTTCTTGTTCATCAGCCGAGCGAACATCGTCTGCGGACCGAAGATGCGGAGCAGGTCATCGTCGAGGCTCAGGTAGAATTTCGAAAGACCCGGGTCGCCCTGGCGCCCTGAACGGCCGCGGAGCTGGTTGTCGATGCGCCGGCTCTCGTGCCGCTCGGTACCGAGCACGTAGAGACCGCCGATCGAAAGCACGTGCTGCTTTTCGGTCGCAATCTCCATCCGAATCTTCTCGGCCCGGGCATCATACTCGGGCGTGCCGGCTACAAGGTCGGGAAACTCGTCCTCCATCCGGAACTCGAGGTTACCGCCGAGCTGGATGTCGGTGCCGCGGCCGGCCATGTTGGTAGCGATCGTCACCGCGCCGATGCGCCCCGCCTGGGCGACGATATGCGCCTCCTGCTCGTGGAAGCGGGCATTGAGCACCGAATGCTTCACGCCCTCCTTGTGGAGATATTCGGAGAGCATTTCCGACTTCTCGATGGAGACCGTGCCGACCAGAACCGGCTGGCCAAGCTCCTGCTTCTCCTTGAGCTCCGTCGCGATCGCCGCGAACTTCTCGGTAATCGTCTTGTAGAAGACGTCGTCCTTGTCGATGCGCTGGACCGGAACGTTGGTCGGGATCGCGACCACGTTCATCTTGTAGATGTCGAAGAACTCCGGCGCCTCGGTCATCGCCGTGCCGGTCATGCCCGACAGCTTCGGGTACATGCGGAAGTAGTTCTGGAAGGTGATCGAGGCGAGCGTCTGGTTCTCTGGCTCGATGTTCACGCCTTCCTTGGCTTCGACCGCCTGGTGGAGGCCGTCCGACCATCGCCGCCCGTCCATCATGCGCCCGGTGAACTCGTCGATGATGACGACCTTCTCGTCCTTGACGATATAGTCGATGTCCTTCTTGAACATGACGTTCGCCTTGAGCGCCTGGTTCAAGTGGTGGACGACCTGCGTGTTGGCGATGTCGTAGAGGTTGCGGCCCTCAATCAGGCCCGCCTCCTCGAGCATGCGCTCCGCCTTCTCGGTGCCGTCCTCGGTGAGAACGACGCTCTTCTGCTTCTCGTCCTTGTCGTAATCTTCGGGAGCGAAGGTTTTCACGATGCGGTCGACGTTGATGTAGAGGTCCGACTTGTCGTCGGTTGGGCCCGAGATGATCAGCGGGGTCCGCGCCTCGTCAATCAGGATCGAGTCCACCTCGTCGACGATCGCGAAATTGAACGGCCGCTGGACCATCTGATCGCGCGAGAATTTCATATTGTCGCGCAGATAGTCGAAGCCGAGCTCGTTGTTCGTCGCGTAAGTGATGTCGGAATTGTAGGCCGCGCGCCGCTCCTCGTCCGAGAGGTTTGGGACGATCACGCCGACGCTCATGCCGAGAAAGCGGTAGATCTGGCCCATCCAGCCGGCGTCGCGGTTAGCCAGGTAATCGTTGACCGTGACGACGTGCACGCCCTTGCCCTCGAGCGCGTTGAGATAGACCGCGAGGGTCGCGACCAGCGTCTTTCCTTCGCCGGTCTTCATCTCGGCGATCTCGCCGCGGTGGAGCGCGATGCCGCCGATCAGCTGGACGTCATAGTGCCGCTGGCCAAGGGTGCGGATCGCCGCCTCGCGGACGGTCGCGAAGGCTTCGGGAAGGATGTCGTCGAGCCGCTCGCCATTGGCGAGACGATTCCGGAACTTGTCGGTTTGCCCCCGCAGCTCATCGTCGGTGAGCGCGTGAATATTGGCTTCGAAGCCGTTGATCGCGTCGACATATTTGCCGAGACCGCGGACATAGCGGTCGTTGGCCGATCCGAAGATGCTTTTTGCCACTGCGGCGAACATGGAAATCCCTTAAAAACCCGGGCGTTGCAGACAGGGCGAAAAGCTCTCGCGGACGCTGGGGAAATTGCGCTCGGCGATGTAAGGAGCGCCCCTCTTATAGTCAATTAACGGCGGCGCGAATGAGCCTCACCGGCCGATGTATGTGCGGAGCAGTTCGCTACGAGCTTAAAAGCGAGCCGTTCGACTGCGGCTACTGCCATTGCCGCACCTGCCAATTGAACAGCGGCGCCCCGGCGATGGTTTTCGCCAGCGTTCCTCACGGCGACCTCGTCTGGACCAAAGGCGCGGACAAGGTGCGCTCGGTCCGCTCATCGAGCTTCGGCCACCGCGAATTTTGCGGAGAATGCGGGACGCCGTTCCTGATGAAGGTCGACCACCAGCCCGAGACGGTCGACTTCAGCGTCGCGACCCTCGACGACCCCGAAGCGATCGCTCCGGGCTATCACATCTTCTGGGGGAGCCGGATCGGCTGGTTCGAGCCGAAGGACGAGCTCCCTCGCCACGAGAAGTTCAGGCCGGATACTCGAGGCCTGGAGGGAATCGAGCCGCCCGGCTGATCAGCCGGCGCTGGACTGAGCCGAAGCGTCGAGATTGCTCTCGAGCCACTGCTGTATCTGGCTGCGGGGTGCTGCTCCGACCTTCTGCGCGATCGGCTGGCCGCCCTTGAACAGCAGCATGGTCGGAATTCCGCGCACGCCATAGCGTCCCGGCGTGTCCGGATTCTCGTCGATGTTGAGCTTCGCGATCGTCACCTTGTCGCCAAGGTCGTTGGCGATCTCCTCGAGCGCCGGCGCGATCATCCGGCACGGGCCGCACCATTCAGCCCAGAAATCGACGAGCACGGGTCCATCGGAGCCGAGAACGTCGGTGCTAAAACTCTGGTCGGTGACGGTCTCGGTGGTCATGGCGCGCGAATCTCCTGACAAAGGTTAACGACCATATGGGCGCTCGAACGGCGCCTCTCAAGGCGTCAGCTGGATCAGCTTGGGGCCACGCGTGTAGAGCAAGGCGGCGCGTATCTCGTGGCCCGGGAGGATGACCCGGAGTGCTTCCAAATAAGCGAGCATCTGCGCCCGGTGCGCATTCGGGATCTCGGCGTCGCTAGAAGGCACGCTACCCGTCTTGAAGTCGATCACCGAGACTCGCGTGGCCTCGACAAGGAGCCGGTCGACCGTTCCGGCAATCACTCGGCCATCCGGCAATGTTGCCGCAAGCGGCGCCTCACCAAGCGACCCGGCACCGAACAGGCCGGCGAAACGGCTGTCGGCGATAATCGAGCAGACCTGATCGACGATCTCGCTTCGCATGGTGGGGTCAGCGATGCCCGCCGAGCGCTCGAGCCAGGCTTCGGCGGCCGCAACGCGAGCGGCGGGTTCAACCGCCGGCAATCGCTCGAGGAGCCGGTGGATCCACGTCCCACGGAGCGCAGCCGCGCGCATGGCCTCGCTCGGCGGCGGCGAGCTTTCGTCGTCTGCTGCGATGGCGGAAGGCGCGAGCGGGCGCGGCGGCCGCGCCTCGGGCGGCGCCACGGTCCTTGCCCACCGCGGGATTGCGACCGTCGGAAGCGCGGTCTTTTCCGCCTTCGCCGCTTTCCCGGAGGCTGCGGCCCCATAGACGAGGCCGGTGCCCCATTTGCCGTGATCGGCCAGCTCGGCATCGATCGATTCCATCGCGCGCTCGACGGCGACGTGCCAACTATTCTCGGGCCGCGCCTCGGAGCCGTCTTTCCGGGGCTTCGACGCCACCCCGGCGACGATCAGCCGATCAGCCGCCCGAGTCAGGGCCACGTAGAGCAACCGCCAATGCTCCTCGAGGTCGCGCTTTTCCTCGGCGGCTATCCGCTCTTCGAAGGGTGGGCAGCGCTCGTCCCTTTTGGGGCGAACGAGCGGCACCACCGCTTCACCGCCAACCTTCATTTCCAACGTGATCGGCGTTCGCCCAAGCCGAGACGGGTCCGCCGTCGCGTCGGCAAGGATCACGACCGGCGCTTCCAGGCCCTTCGCGCCGTGTACCGTCATCACGCGAACCTCGTTGCCCGATCGTCCGGGATCGCGCTGGACGTCGACCGTCCCTCGCGAGAACCAGGAAAGGAAGCGGTCGAGCGAGGCCGTCTCGTTGCGCTCGAACTCCAGCGCGCTGTTCACCAGCTCATCGATGGGATCGCGAGCCGCCATCCCGAGCCGCGAATAGAGTCTCCTCCGCCCCTGCATCGGACCCGACAGGATCGTTTCCAGGAAGACGGACGGCGTGGTGTAATCCGCCATGCGCAGAAGCTCGGACAAGGCCGCATGCGCCGCGCCGAACGCATCATTCTCCCCGGCACGGGAACGAAGCTCGCGCCAAAGACTTTCCTTCCGTCCGAACGCAAGCAAGCGAAGCTGCTCTTGGTCCCAACCGATCAACGGCGAGACGAGCAGGCAGGCGAGGCTGAGATCGTCATTCGGCTGCACCGCGAACTTCACCGCGGCAAGCAGGTCCTGCACCGCCAGCGGTTCATGCAGGTGGAGGCGATCGACCCCGGCGACGGGAACGCCGGCAGCGAACAGCCGGGCGACGATCAACGAGGCAAGCTCGCCGCGGCTGCGTACGAGCACGAGCACGTCCCCCGCGGTCAAATGCCGCTTGGTCGAGGAAAGATATGGCGCTTCCAGGACGAGTTCCCGAACGCGATCCGCCAATGCGTCGGCATACTGCCGGGCACGCAGCGAGACCCAGGTTTCCTCGCCTTCATCGCCGCTCTCCTCGATGTCGGGCGAAAAGGGCTGCCACAGCTCGACCTGCCCCGGACGATCCTTGTGGAAAGCCACGTGGCGCGGCGGCCGCTCGGCCAGCGCCAATGCTTCGGGCCCCAGCCGGTCGATTACGGTATCAACGAGATTGAGCACCGGTTGTGCGGACCGGAAGCTCGCCGCGATCGAGACGTCGCGGAAATCGCGCGTGCGGCGCTTGAACAGGTCGAGCGTATCCTCGGAGTCGCGAAGCTCCTCGGCGCGCTGGCGAAATTCCTCGCGCGCCTTCTCGAACCGCTTCGGGTCAGTGCCTTGGAAGCCGTAGATCGCCTGCTTCAGATCGCCGACCATGAACAGCGTTCGATGCCGCTCCTCGCTCTCGCTGGAGCCGCTGAAATATTCGGCAACGAGCTGTCCGATGATCTCCCATTGCGCAGCGTTGGTGTCCTGCGCTTCGTCGACGAGCACATGGTCGACTTCCCGGTCGAGCTTGTAGCGGACCCAGTCGCCCATTCCCGGCGTCGACAGCAGCCCGCGCGTCCACTCGATCAAATCGTTGAAGTCGGCGACTCCGGCGGCGCGCTTGGCACGGGTGTAGCTTTCCGCGAACGCCTGACCGGCGCGAAGCCCCGCCGCCATGTCGGACGCCAGGTTGGCGCCATTTTGGATGCGCAGAAGCTCGGTGATCAGGGTAGCGAGCCGCCCGGCATGCGCCTCATAATGCGGCTCAGCCTTCGACTGCCCGGACGACACCCGCAGTGTGTCCTTTTCGGTCAGCACCACCTTGCGCAGCTCGCGAAGGTTCGCGGCGCGTTCAATCGGGGTAAGCGCGAGCCAATTCTCGATCACATCGGCGTGACCGAGACCGCTCTTCGCGCCCCAATTGCGGTTCGCGTCCGCGATCGCGCGAAGAAGGTCGCAGTCGAACCGGTCGTCTCCGCAGCGTTGGGTGATAAATTCCTCGGCGGACTCGCTTTCCAGCCCCATGAGCGAAAGCATGCGGGCCTCGATTGCACTCGCCGGACCGAGCGCCTGCATCGCATCCGCCTTCCGCCCGCAGGCCTGGAGATATTCGACCGCGCCGAATTCGCCGAGGCGGCGACTGAGCGACTGGACGTCGTGGGTCAGCCCGATGTCATCTCGCGCCTCGGCGTCCGCCATCAGCTCGGCGAGCGTGCGGCGCACCAGCTCTTGCTCCGCCCTGCCCTCGATCGGCTGGAAGCCAGGCGTGATCCCCGCCTCCGCGGGGAACGCCGCAAGCAAGGACTGCGCGAAGGCGTGGATCGTCTGGATCTTGAGCCCGCCAGGGCAATCGAGCACTCGGGCGAACAGCTGCCGCGCGCGCTCGCGGGTCTTGGGATCGTTGGACTCGCCCAGCGCGAGCAAGTCGGTCGCCAGCTCGCTGTCCTTTAGCCGCACCCACGCCGCGAGCCGCGCGCCCACCCGGTTCGCCATTTCGGCGGCGGCCGCCTTGGTGAAGGTCAGGCACAGGATCGATTCCGGACGCGCACCCTGTAAAAGCAACCGAAGGACGCGCGCGGTCAGCACCTGCGTCTTTCCGCTGCCCGCGGACGCGGATACCGCCGCATGGACCTGCGGATCGACCGCAAGCGCCTGTTCGCCCTTTAACTGCGGAAGTGCCTTGAACCGCTCGCTCATGCGGCTTCCAAAGCGGCGGCGAAGGCCATAGAGGTCGGGCCATGAGTGATGACAGTGACAAGGCAAGCGAGGAACGCCGGACCAAGCTCAGGAAAGCCGGCGTCGCCGTGGGAATCGGATCGGCGGCCATCGTGGCGGCGCTGCTCTACGCCTCCAAGGTCAAGAAGAAGCCGCGCCGCTAGCCTCCTCATTTGCGGCCGTACCATTCTTCGAGCCGCATCAGCTGGTCGTAGTCGCCGTAGGGCGCATAAGCCGGGTTGAGCTTCGCGGTGAACGGCTCGGTGCCGGTGAGCCACTTCTGCGCCGCATCCGCGAAGGTGCGATAGGCGAGGTCGAGAAAGTCGCTCCCGTCCATGTCCTTGTCGGCGCGGACACATTTGCCGAACCGGTCGCGGTCGCGGACGAGCGACCAATATTCGAAGGCTTCGGGGTCGCCGTTAACGCCCTCGAAGCCGCCGGCACGGCCGATCAGGCCGAGCAGGCCCAGCTGGAGGGCGAAGCCCGCCTCGATCGCCTTTTTCGAGGGCGGCTTCCCGGTCTTGTAGTCGACGATCGCAAGACCGCCGTCGGGAAGCCGGTCGATGCGGTCGACGCGGCCGTGCACCTGTATCCCTGCGAGCGGCGCCTCGCCGGTCGCTTCGGCCTTCAACGGCTTTCGCCCTGTTTCCTGATTGCCCCGCTCCATCTCGGCGATCCAGTCGATCGCCTCCAGCAGCCGCGGTGCCCAAAGCGCCCGGAGCATAGGATGGATCGCCTCGTCCGAGAGCAGCCGCTCGGCGCGCGCCCTCAACTGATCGGGATCGCAATCGTCACGGTTCAACCAGGCCTCGAAGACCTTGTGGACCTCGTCGCCCTTCCATCGCGCGGAGTAATCGGCATCGACCGGATCGAGCTCGCGCAGCCGGAGCATCGCACTCGCATAGAAAGCGAACGGATCGGCTTTCAGGCGATCGACCTGCGTGACCCAGATGTTCTTTGGCCGTTGTTCGGCCGGCGGCGACGGCGCGGGCCGGTCGGTGGGATGCGGCGGTCCGGGATCGTCGAGCGCGCGCGTAAGTCGTTCGAGCACCCGGTCGCGCGGGAGACCGCCGCTGATCGCATCGAGCCGCAGCAGGAAGCGCGAGGCCACGGTCGGCGACTTGGCGTCGCGGCGGGCGCGGGTGATCAGCACTTCCGGAGCACCAAGCGCGCTCGCGAAATCATGCGCGGCAAGGCCGATGCGGAATTCGAGCGTCGGCATGCCAAGCGTGGCGCGCACCTTCGGCGGAAGCCAGGGATCGGGCGCGGGAAGCGCAGGCCACGTCCCTTCGTTGAGCCCGGCGAGCACGACCCGTTCGGCGCGCTGCAGCCGCGCTTCCAGCAGGCCCCAGATGAAGATTCGCGGATGGCCACCGTAGGGCGGCCGCACTGCTCGCTCGTCGAGAAGCTGCCGGAGCAGCGGCAGGGCGTCCTCGGCGCTGACCATGAGATTGGCCGCGGCATCCGATGCCTGGAGCTCCGCTAGCAGGTCGGCCGCCATGCGACCGTCCGCCCCGCGCCATGCCGCGTCACCAGCAAGCTTTGTCGCCGCCTCGGCAATGTGCCTTGCGAGATCGGACAGCGATCGTTGCTCGCGAAATAGGCCCTCGAGCCCGGCAATCCGGTCGCGGACGAGGCTCCACGGCCGCATGCCGCCCTTCTCGGTGAAGAAGCCGTCCAGCCCAGCGAGCCCGGCAGGCGGACGCGGCCCGCGCAACACGCGATCCAGCGAGCGGACCTGATCAAGCCACTCCGCCCGCTCCTCGCCCTCGCCTCCCACTAGCGGATGCTTGAGCAGCGCGAGTAACGGCACGGGCGCGAGTTCCTCCGCCGCCGCCGATGCAATGCCGAGGAGCAAGGTGCCGGGCGCCAGCTGCGACAAAGGCTTGCCTGCGCTGTCGTCAGCCTGGATTCCCCACCGGCGAAGCAGGGCGGACACGCGGCCGGCGAGTTGGCGGTCGGGCGTGACCAGCGCTGCCGTCTTGCCCGGTGTCTCGAGAGCTTCTCGCAGCGCCAGGGCTATCGCCTGCGCCTCGGCTGCGGGGTCGGGCAGCTCCGCGAGACGGATTCCGCTGAAACGCCGCTCGGCAGGCCGCAGCGTTTCCCATTTGTGGGAGAATTTCGATGCCGCCATCGCGTTCGCGACGGCTCGTGCGCGCGCCGGCGGCGAAGCACCGCGGCCGGACCAGCGCCAGCGCTGAACCTCCTCGCGGTTGATGCCGATGCGGTCGAGCAGGAGCTTTAGGTGAAATTGCGGGTGAGTCGCTTCGCCGCGCTGTTTTTCGTCGGGGCCGAGCGCTTCCCACTCCTCATCCGGAAAAACGTCGCTGAGCCAAAGGCCCGGCAAAACCACCATGCCCTCCGGCATTCGAGCGACCCTGCCGACCAGCGCCGCGACGGCAGGCGCCGCGGTCGTAATACCGGCGGCGACCGTGAAGCCGGTTGGCGGCGAGTCGTTCCACCGATTAGAAAGAGAGCGCAGCAGGCGGTTTCGGCGCTCGGCGAGGTCGATCGCGTGGAGCCCGCCGAGAATCTCGGGCCATGCTTCGTAGATCAGCTGGAGCTTCTCGAGCGATTTTTCCCAGTGCTTTGCCAGCTCGGCCGTTTCCGTCACCGCGTCGCGAAGCCGCGTGGGCGCGATCTCGTCGATGACGAGCGCGTCGAGAGTCCGCGCGAGATCGGTCGCAAGCCGCAAACCCTCTGCCGAGCTCCCGGCGCCCACGATCGACGCCAGCGTCAGCGTCCGCTCCGTTGGATCGATTGCCGGCGCGATCAGGTCGCCGTCGAGCGGCTCCAGAGCGCCTCCGACCCGGTCGTCGATCTCGGGGTCTCCGACCGGGATCATCCGCGGCAGCAACAACCCATTGCCGCTCTCGCGCACGAAAGCGTCGGTGACCGCCCGGACGGCGCGATTGTTGGGAAGCAGGATTCGTCCCTGCGCGAGGCCGAGCGGGTCCTTGCCGAATTTAGCGATCAGGCCGGCTGCAAGCGCGTCTGCGAAGGAACGGTGTGATGGAACGGTGTAGACGGCGACCCGCGCCGGGTCAGACATTCTCTAGCGCCGTTTCCGTCAGCTGGATGGATTGCGGCGTGCCCACGTCGAACCACAGGCCCTGGTGAACCGCGCCGAAGCAGCGTCCCTCTTCCATCGCGCGATCCCACAGTAGGTTGGTCGAGAACGGCCCTTCCGGCGCTTCCCGAAGGAGGCGCTTCGACGCGATCTGGATTCCCGTGAACACGAACGGCGCGACGTGGCTGCGCTCGCGCCGGCGCACTCGGCCCGTGCGGTCCATGTGGAAGTCGCCCATGCCCCTGTGATTGAGCGCCCGCGCCTGCGGAACGAGCAGGAGGAGCGCGTCCATCTTTTCGGCGTCCCAGTGCGAGGCAAGCAGCTTCAGCGTGTCGGCCGGACCATCGATCCAAAGATTGTCGCTGTTGAGGGCGAGGAACGGGTCGCTATCGATCAGCGGCGCGGCCTTCACCAGTCCTCCGCCGGTCTCCATCAAGAGATCGCGCTCGTCTGAAATCACCACCTCGAGGCCGTGATTGCGACTGGCGAGGTGCGCCTCGATCGCCGGGGCGAGATAGTGGACGTTGACCACCACCTTCCTGACGCCGGCGGCGCGCAGTTTCTCGAGCACATGGTCGAGCAGCGCCTTTCCGTGAACCTCGATGAGCGGTTTCGGCCTCGTCGCGGTGAGCGGCCGCATGCGCTTGCCGAGCCCTGCAGCCATGATCATCGCCGTCGCGGGCACTTCCGCCGGCACCTCCGCGCGAAGTCGAAGCGCGCGCTTCGCCTGGCTCATGCGGCTTGCATCCACGGCTCGCGCCGGTGCTCGGCTGCGATGTTCGCGTCGAACCATGCGCGCACCGGAACGAGGTGCCGTTCGGCGAGGTCGCGCTCCAGCAATCCCCACATGCGCGGCTGGAAGCGGCGGTAGCCCGGCTTGTCGTCGCGCTTCCACAGGCGGGTGAACACGCCGAGGATGCGTGTATTCCGCTGCGCCGCGAGCGCCCAGTAAGCGCGTTCGAACGCCTCGCCATGACCCGTCGCGGCCACGTACCGGTCGATCATCTCACGCTCGAGCGCAGGCGGCACGTCCCGCCGTGCATCCTCGAGCACCGAGGCGAGGTCGTAAGCCGGATGTCCCGCGAGCGCGTCCTGGAAGTCGAGAAGCCCGAAGTGCGCGACCCCTTCCCTGCCCTCGACCAGCATGATGTTCTCCGCGTGATAGTCGCGCAGAACCGTCACCGGGCCCAGCCCATCGCCTGCGACCGGCTCCAGCACTTCGCGCCACGCGCGCTGGTAGGCTTCGACATCCACCTCGGCGCCGACCGCCGGACAATACCAGTCGGTGAACAGCTTCAGCTCCTCGAGCCATTGGTCGAGCCCATGCGGCGGCAGGCCCTCCATCGACGGATGGTCGTGAAGGTGGACGAGCACGTCGGTCGCGCGCTCGTAAAGCTCCCGCTCGCGCATCGGATCGATATCGAGAGTCTCGCGGAGCCGGGCATTGCCGAAGTCGCCCAGCAGCAGGAGGCCACGCTCGAGGTCGCGCGCCAGGATCTCCGGTGCCGTCAGCCCCTTCGCCACCAGCCACTCCGCCACGTCGATGAACGGTCGCGGATCTTCGTGCGGCGGCGGCGCATCCATCAGCACCGCCGACCGATCGCCGTGCACGACCCGGAAATAGCGTCGAAACGAAGCGTCGCCGGCGAGCGGCAGGATCTCGGCGCCTTCCCATCCGGCGGCGATCAGGAATTCGGCGGCGTAAGCGGGCGGTTTCATCGAGGGGGCCATCGCTCCTCCCATGACGGGGGCACCTTGGCTGTCAAGATTCTCTCGCCGTCCTGCGCGAAGTCGAGCGACAGGGCGAGTGCGTCCGGCCACGCGCCGGCGCCCGCGCGCTCCGGCCATTCGACCAGCAGGACGGCATCGGACGCGGAGTCGAGGCCCAGCTCGTCAATCTCCGACGGGTCCTCGATTCGATAAAGATCGACGTGCCACACCGGCGGGTCGAGTTCTTCGTAGGGCTGCACGATCGCGAAGCTCGGGCTCGGCACGTCGCCCTGGTGGCCGAGCTGCGCGATGAAGCCGCGTGCGAGCGCCGTCTTCCCCACGCCAAGCGGCCCCGAGATGGTGATGACATCGCCGCCCCGCGCTGCCGCCGCAAGCCGCCCGCCGAACCTTGCCGTCGCCTCCTCGTCCTCCAGGTTCATCTCGAACCGCGAGGTATCGTCAGGGTCACCGTCGTGCCCTTTCCAGGTTCTGACTCGAGCTGGACGGCGCCGCCGTGCGCCTCGATGAACTGCCTCGTCAGCGGCAACCCAAGGCCCAGCGCCGCCTCGCCGCGGAAGCCCGTATCGTTCACCCGATGGAAGCGGTCGAACACCCGGGGGAGGTCTTCCGCGGTGATTCCGGGCCCATTGTCGCTGATCCGGATCAGCGCCTGCTCGTTGTTGCCGTCCGCAACCAGCGTGATCCGGCCCTTTCGATCGCTATAGCCGATTGCGTTCTGAAGGACGTTTTCGACCGCTTCGCGCAATCGCCTCGCATCCCCGAAGACATGTCCCGCGGCAGACGAAACATTGGCGTCGAGCTTCTGGCCCTTTTCGGCCGCGCGCGTCTTCGCCGTGTCCACCGCCGCTTTGCAGAGCCCCGCGATGTCGACGCGCTCCTTTTCGAGCAGGACGCCGCGCGTGTCGCCCGTGGTCAGGTCGAGG
>Ga0207711_10002813_pt1 | contig 15299 bp, 9 predicted proteins | sample KBSS34metaG_FD_184401 | JGI IMG/M metagenome (GOLD analysis project Ga0207711, IMG submission 184401) | Switchgrass rhizosphere microbial communities from Kellogg Biological Station, Michigan, USA - KBS S3-4 metaG (SPAdes) (version 2) | ecosystem: Host-associated > Plants > Roots > Rhizosphere >...
TGCGTTGACCGAGCCTTCCGCGGCGATCCTGCGGACGACCATCGGAGTCGTCGGTACGCACGCCGACGAGATCACCACGGTGTTCTACCAACGGCTGTTCGAGGCGCAGCCGCAGCTACGAAGGGTCTTCAACCAGGGCAGCGAGGCCACCGGCGGCCAGGCCCGGGCACTGGCGGCCGCCCTCGTCGGCTTCGCCGGGCGCCTGCTCGCCGAGGCACCGGGACCCGAGTTCGACGCCACCCCGCGACGCATCGCGCACCGCCACGCCTCGCTCGGCATCCGCCCGGACCAGTACCCGCTGGTCGGCCAGCACCTGCTCGCCGCCGTCGGTGAGGTTCTCGGCGAGGCGGTGACGCCGTCGGTGCGCGATGCCTGGGACGAGGCGTACTGGCTGTTCGCGACGACGCTGATCGCCGAGGAAGCACGGATCTACCAGCGCACGAGCACCGATCCGGAGCACCCGTGGCGGCCCTGGCGGGTCACGGCCCGCGTCGCCGCCACCCCGAACGTCGTCTCCCTCGACCTGGTGCCCGCCGGCCCCGACCCGCTGCCGCACTATCTGCCGGGCCAGTACGTGTCGGTGGCGGTGGACCTGCCGGACGGCGGTCGGGCGGCCCGCCAGTACAGCCTGTCCCGGGCGCCGGGCGCCGGCAGCCTGCGGATCACCGTGCGCCGGGTACCCGCCACACAGGCCGCGCCCGCCGGGGTCGTCTCCACCCATCTGCACGACCAGGTCGCGGTCGGCGACGTGCTCGACGTCAGTCCGCCGACCGGCCACGTCACCCTGGCACCGGGCGTGGACCCGCTGGTGCTGATCAGCGCGGGCATCGGGGTCACCCCGATGATGGCGATGCTCGGGCACACCGCCCGGCTGCGCCCGGAACGGACCGTCGTCGCGGTGCACGCCGACCGCTCCCCCGCGCACCACCCGCTGCGCGCCGAACTGCTGGAGATCGTCACTCCACTGCGCGACTTCCGCCTGTACACCTGGTACGAGTCGGACGCGCCACCGCCGCCGGAGACGACCGGCTCACCCGGCGGGGCGCGGCGCACCGTCGGGACGAAGGCCAGACCCGACCAGCACCGGACCGCCGAGCGCGAGGTCCGCCACCTCGGCCGGATCGACGTCGACGCGCTGCCGCTGCCGGACGACGCCCGGGTGTACCTGTGCGGCCCGCTGGGATTCATGCGCGACGTGCGGGCCGGCCTCCTCCGCCGCGGAGTCCCCCAGACCCGCGTCCAGTACGAGGTCTTCGGCTCCGACCCCTGGGCCGGCGCCCCGGCGTGACATACAATCACGAAGGAAGCATCTTCGCGTACGATGATCGTCAGCGGTCGAACGTGTCCCGGTCGGGTGCGGCGAACCCGAGTTCGGTGAGCCGGTCGACGATCCGCCGCGGCGTCCACCGGTAGATCCAGGACGCCGCGAGAATCTCCGCACGGGAGTACGGCCGGTCTACCAGAGGTCCCTCCGGCCCGTCCCGCAGCATGTCGACGAGGGCGCTGTCGACGCCGTCCACAAGGGTTGTCCGCGCGACCCTGGTCAGCGTCGGCACCTCGCAGCCGAGGGCCGCGAGGCGTGCGACGACCAGGTCTGGATTCCATCGCAGATAGCCGGCAGCGCCCATGACATGGGCGAGAGGTACCTGCCCGCTACCGAGCCAGGGTCCGCAGCCATCCAGCCGGGCGCTGAGCATGAGCGCATCCCACGCGCTCAGCCCGTTGACCGCACGGGGCGTCGACACGGAGGAGGAAACCCTGTCGGAACGCCTGGCGAAGAAGATGGAATACTGCTTTTCCACCCGCGCCGGAATCGGATGGGAGGCGTTTTCAGCGTATGCGATGAGTCCGCCCTCGACCTGAAGATCAAGGCCCGTGAGCAGTGTGGCGACCTCCGCGGGATGCCGGTCGCCGAATTCGGCGACGCCCAGCACCGTCGCCACCGAGATCGGCCGGTCGCCCAGTTCCGCCGTGTCGGCCCGGTGAAAGGCGACGGTGATGGCCGCCCGCTCGTCCGTGCCTATTTCCCGAGCCCGCGCGGGAACGGCGAAGCCGAGTCGCGCGAACCGCTCGCGCACCTCTCGCATCTCACATCCGAGCACGCAGGCCGCGTGCAGCAGGTGGGCCAGCGGGAGTCGATCACCGCCCGCAAGCCAGGGCGCCTACGCGTCGAGAAAGCGGCTCAGCAGCACGAGATCGACGGCGTCGACCCGCTCGACCGAGGGCAGCTCCGTCGGCTCGCTGCGCTCGCCCCCGCTCCCGCGCACCTCAAAACCCAGCCGCCGCAGCCGGTCGACGAGCTCCACCGGGCGCCGCCCGGTGATGCCGGCCGCCGCGAGTACGTGCCCGAACGCCACCGGGCCGTCGGCCAGCCACGGCGCCTCAGCATCGATGTTCGCGGACAGGAGATCGAGATCGTCGGCATGGATGGCGACATCGTGGTCCTGATCCCACCGGGGAGTACTGATCTCGCTGCTCGGGGTGGGACGGACGCCCAGGTCACGTAGCCAGCGCGCCAGGTCCTGAGGTGTCCTCCCGGAAAGATGGGCCGCGGCCAGCAGGGCAGCTCGGCCGGGAGCGGCGGGGCCGGGCCGGTCTCCCCGCGGTGTCGCCTGGTCCAGCAGATCGACGAGCACGCGATCCTGAGCCGCGTCGAACTCATCGGATGGAGCGGGCTCGACTGCCAGGCCCAGCTCGGCCAGCCTCGCCGCGATCTCGGCGGGAGCCCGCCCGGTGACGCCGGCGGCACACAGCAGATGAGAGACGGACACGGCCCCCTCGGCCAGCCATGGGCGTTGCGCATCGACGTCCTGCGCGAGCAGAAGAAGATCGTCCGCTGTCAGCGGCGTCGCGGCCCAACCCGCCGGCTCGGCGACCGCGACGCCGAGCTCCCGTACCCGATCGGCGAGTTTGGCCGGATCACGGCGCAGGCGCACCGCGGCCGCCAGCACCTGGGCCACGGGCAGCGACTCGCCGCGAGACCGTCCCAGAGTCAGCACCAAGTTGTCCAACCGTGGGCTGAACAAGATGGCGTCCTCGGGCTTCGCCCCGACAGTTACAAGATCAGGTGCTACCACTCCCAGGCGTGCCAGGAGGTCGCTGGTCTCGCCGGGGGTGTGGCTGAGCGCGGCGGCCAGCCCCAACACGTCGACTACTCCGAGCCGCTGCCGGTAGCTGATTCGGCGCGTCCACGACTCGTCTCCGCCGAACAGCCCCTGAACGTCGTCCTGGGACAGCTGGCTTGACTCGGCGACGACGAAGCCAAGTTCCCGTAGCAGCCGCGCCGCGGCCCACGGGGTCACGGATCGCTGGCGCGACACCCACAGCAGCGACAGCCGGCCGATCGGCACGCCGATCTGCCGAAAGCCGACGCCGTCGGTCATGCCCTCGGGCCCGCGCACGCTCGACTCCGCTGAGCGGACACGGGTTGCCGCCACCGGAAAGCCGAGTGCCGCGAGCCGCGCGGCGACGACCGCGACCGTTCGGTTGGTCCGGGCCGCCGCCGCGACCAGGAAACCGTGCGGCACCGGAGACTGCTGCAGGGCGGTGCCGTCATCGACATTGAAGATGTCGGCGTCCGCCGCCGCGGACGGCTGCTGAACGGCCGCCGTCGGGCGAGCGACACGGTAGCCGTAACCCGCGAGCCTGGAGCGGATCTCGTCGACCGTCAGGCCTGTATGCAGCGCCGCGCGCAGAATGTGGGCGGCGCCGACACGCCAGGTGATCCATGGCCCCCGGCCCGTCAGATCCCTGCTGAGCAGAACGAGGTCCAGGGGTCGCACGCGTCGCGGCTCGATGCCCCGCGGGGAGACGGGAAGTCCCAGCGCACGCAGCTGCCGGGTGATCTGCGCCGGGTCACGCCCCAGACGCTGTGCCGCCAGCAGGACCTGCCCGACCGGGAGGTCGGATCGGATGATCGGGGAGCGGCCGTCCACCTCCCACGACAGGACCAACAGGTCGTCCTCGGTGATCACCGACCGGGTGAGAGCCTTACCGCTCATCATCGACAGGCCAAGGGCGCGCAGCCGCTCGCGGACGTAGGGGAAGGGACGTCTCATCCGGCCGGCGATATGGGCGACCCAGGACAGCGCGCTGAACAGCGGCGTCGGATATCCGGAGTCCTCGTCCAAACCGACGATCACGAGGTCGCTGGGCACCGCTGCTGGCGGCGCACCGCCATCGTGCCCGTATGCCCCGGCTCCGCCGCTCCAGGCCAGCACACGGCTGTGAACAAGGGCGTCCGACATAAGGGAATAGAGGAGGCCGGAATGAAGCTGCGGGTTCGGCGCAGGCAGGAGTTCTCCGTCCAGCGGCAGGTAGCCGATGCGGTCCACGGGCACCGCTGCCGCCGCGCCGTCCAGCGAGACGCCGCCGTCCCGATCCCGGAGTGCCTGCCAGACGGCATCCGCGGCGATGGGGAACTCGTAGGTGAATCCGTTCAGCCAGGGCCGGGTGATGCCGAACGACTCGTCGGCGACCAGGGCCGGCGTCGCCGCACGTAGCAGATCGTCGACAGCCGTTCTGTCAACCAGTTCGCGGATCGTGTTGCGGTCGACCGACAACTCCGGGGACAGCGCACCGGTGAGATTCAGGACGACACCGAACGCTTTCCGACCCACCCACAGGCCGTCCGCCAGGATCGCGCCCAGTCCGTTGGCCCACCAGACTCCGTCTCCCGCGGGACCAGGCGGGAGGTCCATCTCCGGACGGGTCCCGACATCGGATCGGTATCCCCCACCGGGGCCGAGTTGACGAGTGCGCCGGCGGGCCAGGTGGCGCGGGCGACACCTTCGGTGGCCTGGGTGTCGAACTCGGCGATCCAGAGGATGCGGTGCAGCAGGTCGACGCAGGAGACGGCGGGCTGGCCTGTCTCGCGGCTCAGGCGCAGGCGCACGGTGGTGCCCGCCGCCGCGCCGGGGCCGAGGTTCTGGACGCGGAACAGGTTGCCGGGGCCGGCGATGGTGACGCGGAAGCGGTCGCCGGGACGGCCGTCGAGGTCGAGGCGGCAGGTGTCGACCACGATCTCGTCGGCGATCATGAAGTAGGACAGCACGCCGACGCCGAAGCGGCTGTTGGGGTGGAACTCGATCGGCGGGTCGCAGGCGGCCCAGGTGGCCGTTTCCTGCATGACCTCGGGCAGGTCCACCGCACGGGTGCCGGACTCGGCGAAGGCGTCGGTGAGCTCGCGCAGGCCCATGCCGATGCCGTTGTCGTGGCATTCGATGGTAGGCGCCGCCGTCCGGCTCGAAGCCCTGGGTGAACGTGATCCGACCCGTCCAGTCGGTGGGCCGAGCCGTCGTCCGGGACAGGTACTCCTCGCGGGCGCGGCGGTAGCGGCAGGCGTCGAGCGCGTTCTGGTAGAGCTCGCGGATCGCGAGGCCGCGCTCGGCATAGAGCTGCTCGCCCATGAGCAGTTCCTGCACCTTGTCCTCGGCGAGGCGGAACTGCGCGCCGGCCGAGCTGTACGCCGGCTGGCCGTCGATCTCCACCGCCTGCACCGCATCCGCGGTGGCATGGGTGGGCAGCGCGGCCAGGGCCGGGATCTCGCCGGTCGCCCGGTGGGCCTCGGCGAGCAGTGTGTCGAGGTCGGCGGTGTGCCGTTCCAGCGCAACCTGCACGGCCTGGTGCTGGCAGCGGGCGGACAGGGCCCGCCCCGACCTTCCCCACTTCTGCCACTGGGCGCGGCGGATCGTCTCCGCCAGTTCGCTGAGGTCCACGGCGTCCGCCACGCCGAGATGCTCGACGACGACCACGGGCAGCGCCGACGGCTCCAGCGCCATCCGGTGGGCGACCGCGAGCAGGTAGCCGACGAAGCGCTCCCGCAGCGTCATCTCGTCGGCGGTCGCCGCAGCCACCGTGACCTGCTCGCGCAGGGTCGCGGCCCGGCCTGGCCGGTTCACGGGTAGCTCCGCCATGAGCGTCCAGGCGGCATGCCGGTCGGCCACCCGGCACCACGGATGGTCGGCCGCGACGGACGCGCCCGTGCCCACGGCCGCCGGGAACGGCCGGAAGCGGGCCGGATCGCAGCGCTGGACGAGGTGAAGCTCGCAGGGTCCGCCCCGGCTCGCGCCCGGATCACCGTGCGCCATCCGCACCAGGTGACGCCGCAGTGCCGCCTGCAGCGCGGGCAGATCGGCGGGTGCCGGCCGCTCGGCCAGGACGTCGACCAACGCCCGGAGCAGGGGCGACTCTGCTCGCGGGTAGCGGGTGCGCCGGATGAGGTAGGCGTGCTCGGTGCCACCGCCCGCGGGAAGACAGCCGTCGGACCAGCCCTCCTCGGTGATCGTGGCCCGCAGCGCGTCGTCGATGTCGTCCGCGGCGTCGACGAGGACGAGGACCCTGCCGGCAGGGCTCCGGGAGATCGCCGAAGACCGGTCGAGGGGCACACACAGGTCCCAGAAGGGCTGGTAGCCGGTGTCGGCGTCGGCCGGGACGAGGAAGTCGTGGCCGTCGTGGTGGACGCCATGCCCGGCGAGGACCAGCAGCAGCGTGTCGTCCGGACCCGCGCCGCGCAGAAAGGAGTGGATCGCCGACTTGACGGCGCTGGCGCCGAGACGTGAGCGGTCGTGGACGTCAGCGCGGTAACCGACCGCTTCCAGCGCCTCCGCGGCCGCGTCCAGCAGCGGTGCGAGCGCGGGGCGAGGGGGCAGCGCCTCGTCCTCGTGACCGACGATGCCGATGAGCAGCGCACGACATTCGCCGGAGCCGACGCCGCCCCGGACCGGGACGGATTTCGGTGTGGAGGCGGGCTCACCGCCTACCTGCGACCCCGGAGGCGAGGCGTCGGACATCGCCTCGACGGGCGCCGTGGTCACCGGATGCGTGGCCACACCCCCTGACCGACCCGGGAAGGTGGGCGCCGAGTGCGCGGCGGGAACGCTTGGGGGGATCATCGCGGCGCCGCCCGGGAAGTGCGGCTCGGCGAGTGGCTTCGCCCGCCCCTCGATGGCGTCCCGAACCGCCCGCAGCAGGGCCTCGCGCGCCGCGTCCGCCGGCAGCGCGAACAGGTCGACGGACACCCGCTGCCCGAGGACCCCCGGCCGATCACAGGGCTCGACGCGCACCGGCAGCAGCCGGCGGGCGGCACCGGTCGGATCCGCCGCAAAGGCCGCCTGCCACTCCTGCTCGCCGAACACCGACGTCAGATACGCGTTCGAGCAGACGGCCAGGGTGCGGGTGCTGTAGCGGATGCCGTCCTGCATCGTCGCCGTCCAGTTCGAGCCGGCGACCATGTCCCAGGGCCTGCACCAGCACCCGGTGGCGCGCACTCTCCAGCTGCCAGGCGATCCATTCCGCCCAGGGACGATCCCGGGCGGTGTAGGACACGAAGAAATCCCACCGCTCATCGCCGGACGGCACGTCCCATCCCCCGATACCCATCGACCGGATTGTGACATGTCGCATCGATGCGGTTGCCGCTCGCACTCGCGCCTCGCAGTCGGTCGAAGGAATCCGCCTGCTCGCGGAGGCGGACGCGGAGGCCAGGCAGAGGCGGAGAGGTCACCGCCCACCCGCCGACCCGGCGGCGGCCGCCCAGGCCACGACCGCCCTCCAGCACAGCCGTCGCGCCAGCCGGGCACGTGCCGAGGGATAGTCACGGTCCTCGGCACGAATCCGCGACTATCCCTCGGCACCATCCGGCGCCGGCGGGCACATCGGGCTCACGGCCGAGGGGAGCAGTCAGGCGGCGGGCTGCCGAGCGAAAGCGGCCACGTGGATATCACCCCGACAGCGTGGGTGTGAAACGGCACCGATTCTATTGTTCTCCCTGCGGGGCCGCTGACCTGGCGACCAGGATCAACCTGACGAAGAACGCTCAGTGCAATATCGGACGGAACGGTAGATGTTGTCGGGCCGGCGTAGGCCCACCGGAAGGGGGCACGTCGCCGCTGGCGCGCCGGCCCACGAAGGACGGAGGCACCGGAGCCCGGCATCATCGGCGTGGCCCGGGAGTACCCCTCCGGGTTTTCCCCGATGGGACGGAGTCCCGGTGTTTGCGATGCTGCGTATGCACTTTACGAAAGGTGACGAATGCGACGACAGCCGGCCGGTAAGACGCCGGAGACGACCCGTCGTCGCGGTCTTGGCGCGGCCGCATGAGTGTGGTCCCGGAATGGGAGATCGACCAGCTGGACCTGCCGCCGCTGGACCTTCCCGACACTGACGGGCTCGTGCTCGCCGGGGCGTCGCCGCGCGGGCCGGGCACGGAATGCGTCGAGGTCGAGTTCCTGCCGATCGAGGCGGACGCGCTGCTGTGCACGGCGGTGGAGGCGGCCTCCTGGCCGCACATCGGCTCCGTTACCGTGCACCCGAGACGCGCTCCGGCTGACCGGACCCGGCTCGCCTTCCTCATCGGCCGGCACCTGCACGTCGAGCGGTCGGCGACCGGCTGGGACTCCCCCGTGGTGACCCTCGGATCGGCGCTTCGGCCCGAGTCCGCCGGGGGGCAGGGCCTGCGGATGGTGCCTCATCACGCCCGGCTGCGCAGCGGCGATCACTGGAACCGTCACACGCTGTGGGAGGTCATGGGCCTGCGCCAGTACGTGACCTGGCTGGACCGCCGCGCGGACTGACACCTGGTCAGCCGACCTCGGACAGGCCTGGGCCGCGCCGTCCCTACCGGGAACGGTCGCTCTCACGGACGGTCGCCCTCGAGGAACGGTCACTCTCAGGACATTTGTCACGAGAGGACGTCGACGGATGGCACGGCATTCTCCGGATCGCCCATGCTGTAATGCCGGGCATGGCGGGGGCGAACACGCGGCTGGCGCGGCATCGGGAGCGGCATGGCGCCCAGCGCGCTGGATGGCTGCGAGCGGCGGTGCTCGGCGCGAATGACGGGCTGGTATCGACATCCAGCCTCGTCGTCGGGGTCGCGGCCAGCGGCGCGTCGGGGGGAGCGATCCTCACGGCGGGTCTCGCGGGCCTGACCGCGGGCGCGCTGTCGATGGCCGCCGGCGAGTACGTGTCGGTCAGCGCGCAGGCGGACGTGGAGCAGGCCGACCAGGCGCTGGAGCGCGCGGAACTCGCAGCGAGCCCCGCCGCGGAGTTCGACGAACTCGTCGGCATCTACGAACAGCGAGGGCTGCCGCGCCCGCTCGCCCGGCAGGTGGCGACGGCGCTGAGCGAACGCGATCCGCTGGCCGCACACATGCGGGACGAGCTGGGGCACAACGAGCTCAACCAGGCACGCCCCCTGCAGGCGTCGGCCGCCTCGGCGAGCAGCTTCGCGGTCGGCGCACTCGTGCCGTTCCTCGGGATGGCCGCGCCGGCGGGGCGGGCCCGGCTGGTACTCATCGTCGCGGCCACCATGGTGGGTCTCGCGGTGGCCGGGGCGCTCGCCGCACGAACCGCGGGCACCCCGCTGCTGCGGCCCACACTGCGGGTCGTCCTCGGCGGCTGCGCGGCCATGGCCGTGACAGCCCTGGTCGGCGTCCTCACGCATACCGCGGTCGGCTGACGAGCGACTCGCCAGCCGACCATCGGGCATCCAGCCTGCGGCCCTCGCCGGCAACGCGGCCTCAGGCGATGGTGGCCTCCGAGACCGTGGGGGCGGCCTCCCCGGCGGACAACCGGCGGGCACGCTCGCGCGCGGGGGCGGCGACGAGACGCTCGGCGAGCGCACCGAATCCAAGCGCGATCGTCGCCCAGAGGATCATCTGGCTGATCACCGTGTAGAAGCGGAACCTGAACAGCACGTCGGCCGGGAAGCCCGGATAGACGATCCGCCCGTCGGGCGCCAGCAGCGGCTGCGGGGTCTCGGTCGCGAACGAGCCGTACTCGGCCCTGTTCACGCCGAGATGGCCGAGCGCCGGCAGCAGCCCCATCGCGACACCGACCAGGACCAGGAAGACCAGGGCGCCGAGCAGGCTCGCGTTCCAGGTTCCGACCCGCCCGACGAGCCGGCGCGCCGCCAGCACGGCCAGCGCCAACGCGATCACCGAGATGGCGACCATCGCCAGGTAGAGGGCGCTACGGGCGCCGATCGTCTCCTCGTGCCCGACCGCAGGCGGATTGGCCGGGTACTTGGCGAACGGGATCAGGTAAAGGCTGACGAAGCCGGCCCCGGCGAGCAGGGCGGCGAGCACCCGCGGCCGGATACCCGGATAGCGCCGCGCGAGGATCAGGTAGACGACGACGAACAGGCCACCCATGGCCAGCCCGAAAAGCGCCATGCCGACGCCGATACCGATGTTGCGCTGCACGGACCGGCTGAAGACCTCGGCAGCCTCCGCGTGACCGCCGTGACCGCCCTGACCGGCGGCCGCGTGCAGCGACTCCTGGGCCTCGTCACGGCCGGATTCGTAGTCGATCGCGTCCTGGATGAAGGGCTCGGCGAAGATACGGGCGAAGACGAAGGCCAGCAGACCGCCGAGCAGGCCGATACCCAGGCCACGGTAGATGTAGCGAAACTCCATCGCGCGACCCCGATCAGTGGCAGGGGAAGCCGAGGAAGTGACGCGCGTCGTGCACGAACTCGTGGATGTGCGAATCCGAGCCGAACAGCGACGTGGCCCCCTGATCGACGCCGATGAAGTACAGCAGCAGCAACGACAGCAGGGCCGTGAGGCCCAGTGCCGCGCGCCGGGCACTGAGCGGGAAGGTGGCCGAGCGTTGCCGTGACTGGGTGACCGGCGTGGTCATGAAGCCTCCTGAGGGATCGTGCGTCCCGGATGTGTGGGCATGCCCGTGCTCAGGTCTGACTTCCGGCCCCGCCGGCCCACCAGGGTGGACGGCACAGACCGATCACAGCGGCGCGACCGTGCCGGATTCTCACCGGCTTCCGCGCACAGGCGATCGGAGTATGCGGTTCAAGGCCGCCTCATGTCAACGGCCGCGAACGCCGCACAACGGAACATCACGGCAGGTAGCAGCCCAGATCAGTCGCCTTCGATCCGACGCACGACGGCGGCGAGGTCGCCCGCGAACGTCGCGCCGAGACGGGTCACCGTGCCGCGAAAGGTTCCGGGACCGGTCCCAGCACGGACAATCTGACGCCGTTTCAGATCGGTCCGACATCTGAGAATAATGACGACGGCGGTGGCGGCGGGGATGGCAACACTGGCGACGTATGCGTTTGCGCTGGTCCCGTGTCCGCGCTGGCACGGATGGGCCGCGACCTGGGCATGGTGCGGCGACGGATGGTGGTGGCGACGTCCGCCGGCAGAATGTCGACCAGCGGGGCGAGGTCCGGGAGCAGATCCGGCTCAAGGGTGAGCGCCCGGAAGACATGGCCCACCGTGATGTCGTGTGCGGGCCGGTGAACGATCGTGATCGGATTCCCGGCTGCCACCTCACCCTCGGCGATCACCCGCAGGTAGGCGCCCGGACAGCCGCGCCGCACGAAGCGTCCGATCAGGTCGGGCACGTCCCAGAATCCGGCGAACACCTGGCAGGGCACCCGCGGCGCGGTCACCTGGAACACCGTCGACCCGATCGCCCAGCGCTCGCCGATGCGGGCGCCGGTCACGTCCAGGCCGGAGGTCGTGAGGTTCTCACCGAAACTGCCCGGCCACAGCTGCCGGCCGAGCTCCCGCGACCACCAGGCGAAGTCCTCGTCGGCGTAGGCATAGGCGGCCCGGTCGGCGCCGCCATGATGGCGACGGTCGACGATGGTGTCCCCGGCAAGGCCAAAGGCGCCGACGCGCACGGGACCCGGTGCGGGCCGCTTGTCGATGCCGGTGCGCCCCATACGCCCGGTCCACTCCCCCGTCCGGACCACCGCCAGGTTGACCGCGAGCAGCCTCACGCCGGTCAGTGTCCCGTGTTGCGGCGAGCAGCACGCCACGGGGGTCGACGTCCGGACGCCTGGAAGCCGTGGTCGGACGGCTGGCTGTGCGGCGCCGGCCGTCCGACCACGGGGATCAGCAGGTCAGGGTGCCGGTGCGCAGCGCGTGGCTGCCGTCGTTGCTGTCATCGGACCAGACGACGGGCTTCTGACCGCCCACGCAGGCGTCCTGCGGGGCAAGGGCGAATCCCTCGTTGTTGTAGTTCGACATCCCGGAGGGTCGCGCGTGCACCGCGGTGACGGCGGAACGGCCCTGGGCGTTGATGTCCAGGGTCGAGGTGCGTCCGGAGCAGGTGTCGTCGCAGGCAGCCCACAGGTGGCCGGTCGCCGGCTCGTATTCCAGGTCCATCACCGCGGAGAAGCCGCTGGCGATCCCGGCGACCCGGGTGTAGGAGGTGCCAGCCTGGTTCAGCGCGTAGGCGTAGACCGTTCCGTTGGCCTCGAGGCCGACGAAGTAGAGGCCGCTACCGTGCCCGGCATAGGTGGCCGGGTTGTACGCCGCACCGGTGTGGTCGTCGCGGAATCCGTGGGCGGTCAGGTAGCTGTCGGGAATCCACGAGATGGCCTCGAGGCCGCTGTTCGCGGCGACCGCAGGCAGGTCGGCGGTGAGGTTCCACTCGGCGGTGGCAGTCAGCGAGGAGGCGGTTGACGAACCGTCGTACCGGAGGACCTTCAGCAGGCTGGTGGTGTCGTGGCTGTTGTCGCGCTCGGTGGACACCATGATGCCGTCCGGGGTGACGGTCACACCTTCCGCGTCCGGGTCACCGGCGCCGTTCGCGTAGTGCAGCGCCTTGCCCGCGGACCAGCCGCCGGTCGTGTCCGGATGCCATTTCCCGCCGCTGGGCACCAACCGGTAGAGCGTGCCCGGACCGTTCTTCACCGCCCACAGCAGGCTGGAGTTCTCGTACGACAGTCCGCTGACGTTCGTCCCGAGCACACCCGTGTCGTCGGCGACGCTGACCGACGAGCCGCCCGGCCACGCCGTCACCGGAATCGTGCAGGAGTTCGGCGCGCCACGGGTGGAGGCGGCGGTCGTCGCGAACGCTCCGGTGCCGTCCGGGCAGCGTCCGTAGGTCGTCGACGCGTGCGACGTCCAGGTGTAGGAGTCGACGAGCGAGGTGCCGTCGGCCTGGTAGAGGCGCACCGAGTCGGAGCTGCCCAGGCCGAACGCCGACTCGACGTCCAGGACCAGGTAGCCACCCGCGGCAAGCGAGGTGCCCGCCGCGATGGTGAACGCGTGCGCGTTGTCGTTGTCCCTGACGACCCAGCCGGAGACGTCGACGGCCGCCGTGCCGATGTTGGTCAGCTCGACCCAGTCCCCGGGCGTGCCACCGCTGGACTCGATCTCGTTGATCCGCACGTCCGCCGGGCCCTGCGCCGTCGCCGGGGCGGCGAGCACACCCGCGCCGAGGAGGGTCAGGGCAGCGGCGGCGGCGAGTCGTGCTCCCGCGCGCGAGAACCTGGGCGCATACCTGCGCAATGCAGCAGCTCCTTCTCCACGATGCCGGCCCCATCCCGGGCAATACCGGACATCTGCCTGGAAACCGGCTACCTGTCCAGGATGCCGGAGAGTGGCGGGTATCGCACTCCGGGCGAGAGCCTGCTGCACACCGTCAACCAGGAGCTGAACGCAGGACCAACGCCGCAGGCGGCACGGATGGCCACTCAGCGTGGACACCCTCGCGGGCGTCCCCTCGCTCCGCACCAGCTCCCGCAGACCTGTGTAATCTCACGGTTGATCTATCTGTAATTTCCATGGTCATCAATGCACGTCTTCCAGCTCACCGACGACGCCCTCGCCGTCCCCCTCGCCAGCCTCTGGTCCGCGGGCCCCGGCTGAACACCTGACTCGGGAAACGGTGCGGCAGCACTGCCGCACCCTGCGTGCACATTGCGTGAGACGTCAGGGATCCAGGCGCGCGCTACCGCATCCGGGGGCAGCGGAGACGCCGTCGCGGACGGTCGGGAGCTGGTCGAGGGGGGCGGGGCCGGCGGTGCGGTGGGAGACGAGCGCCAGACTGGCCTGGCCAGGAGTGAAACGGTAGTAGCGCACATCCACGGTGTAACTGTTCGCTCCGCTGCTCGGCCCGGCGGCGGTGACGAGGGCCGTGCCAGGCATCTGCGCGGGACGACACGCCCAGGTCGCGACGTAGCCCGTGGAGCCGCCGTAGGCCAGCGCCACCTGCGAGCCAGCCAGCGTGACCAGGCGCAGATGTCCCCCCACATAGCGGAACATGGTCGCGGTGCGCATCGAGGCGCCCTGGTCGGCGAGTACGAACACCTCGGCATGTCCGTCCCGATCAGCATCGGCACTGCCGAGGACGCGGACCTGTTCACCCACCGGACTGCCCGCCGTGAACCGGACGCTGTCCTGGCCGCCGCCGCTGTACTGGACGTGCAGCGTCCCGGCCTGGGCGATCGTGATGGTGTCCGCTCGGCCGTCGCCATCGACGTCACCATCCGCGGCGGGGTGGGCACGGGTCGGGGCGGCGGTACCGGCCTGGGGCTGGCCGGGCTGGGCCGCCGTGACATGCGCTGTCGTGCCGCCAGGCCGCGCCGTACCCGTGACCTGCGACGCACCGGTCACCGGAGTGGTGGCGCCGGACTGCGGGGTGCCGACGGGCTGCGTCGCCGTGACGGCGGGGCTCGTCGTGGCGGCCGCTCCGGCGGTCGTCGACCCCCCGGCCCCGCAGGCGCTCATCGCGAGCATTCCGGCCATCAATACTATTCCGAAGATAAGGGACGGACGACGCACGAATCCTCCGATCACAGGCGACTGTCCGCGCCATGTGACCACGACTCCACGGCGTTCCGCCGAAACTTTCACGTCAGAATGCCGACGACGTCCGGAACCAGACAGAACTGCCGAAGCTGGCCCTACGGAACCGCCGCGACAACCAGTCCAGAGACCATCCGCACGAAAGGACGGTCTCGGACTCGAACCGGAGATCCTCGACCTGCGCGAGGGCGGCGGTGAGGAGCGTTCGCATGGACGTCCTGCCCTGGAACCAATTATGACCGACCGCTGGCATCCTGATCCACGGCACGTCGGCCAGGCGGGCCGCGCCGGCCTCCGCGTCCCTGACCTCACAGGCCGCTCGCCAGGCGCGAACCGTCTCGTGCGTCATCTCCCGGCCCTTCGTAGCGCCACCGTCCCACGCAGATTCGCGGCCGACCCCGCCCCACGCCGTCAACAGCCACGAACCACCAGGTGAGGCCGCGTGCCGGGCCTCAACCGTGACCGGCGCGGATCGGATCGCCGCGAACCGACGCGAAAAACTGTCGGAGGAGGCGCCAGACTCCCAGCCATGGCAGAGTCGCCCGTCTCGATCATGACCCGCGAGACCGTCCTCGCGCTGGCTCCCGACGCGTCCTCGGCGCGTGCCGGGGAGCGGCTCGGCAGCCCCGCGGGGTAGTCCGACCTGGGGTTCGCCGGTGAGGTTGTGTGGGGGTCGTGCCGTGGCAGCGGGGCCAAGCCGTACCAGGTGGTGGTGTTGGCCGGTGCGGAGTT
>Ga0207711_10002816_pt1 | contig 15278 bp, 15 predicted proteins | sample KBSS34metaG_FD_184401 | JGI IMG/M metagenome (GOLD analysis project Ga0207711, IMG submission 184401) | Switchgrass rhizosphere microbial communities from Kellogg Biological Station, Michigan, USA - KBS S3-4 metaG (SPAdes) (version 2) | ecosystem: Host-associated > Plants > Roots > Rhizosphere...
AGCGGCCAAGCAGGGGCAGGAGGCCGCGGACATCCGCGCGCTGGCGCAATCTCAGGGGGCCACTTTCACGCCCACCGCCGCGGACTGGAACTTTTATTCGGAGCAGATCCGCAAGCAGCGCTTTGCCTTGGATAGCGACCAGCTGAAGCCCTATTTCGAATTCAACAAGGTGCTGACCGACGGCGTTTTCTACGCCGCCAACCAGCTCTACGGGCTGACCTTCACCGAGCGCCATGACGTTCCGACCTGGAGCCCGGACATGCGCGTGTTTCAGGTCAACGACCAGGACGGCAAAGAGCTTGCGGTTTTCATGATCGATCCGTGGAAGCGCGACAACAAGTCGGGCGGCGCATGGATGTCGAACCTGGTCCAGCAATCCTATTTGCGCGGAACCAAGCCGGTCGTGTTCAACGTCGAGAACTTTACCAAACCCGCCCCCGGACAGCCGGCCCTCATCAGCTGGGACGACGTGACAACGATGTTCCACGAGTTCGGCCACGCGCTGCACGGCATGTTCGCGGCGCAGACCTATCCGACGCTGGAAGGAACGAACGTCGCGCGCGACTTCGTCGAGTTTCCCTCGCAGTTCAACGAGAACTGGGCGCTCGACCCCAAGGTGCTGCCGCACTATGCGGTCCATTACCGGACTGGACAGCCGATACCTCAGGACCTGGTGGACAAGATCAAACGCGCCCGCACCTTCAATCAGGGGTATGAAAATGGCGAGGTTCTCGAAGCTGCGCGGCTCGACCTCGACTGGCACTCCTTGCCGGCGACCGCGGTACGGCAGGACGTCGACAAGTTCGAAACTCAATCGCTAGCGAAGAGCGGGTTCGACATCGCCGACGTGCCGCCACGATATCGCTCGAGCTATTTCCTGCACATTTGGAGCAACGGCTATTCGGCCGGATATTACGCCTATCCGTGGACTCGAATGCTCGGCCAGGACGCTTTCAACTGGTTCGAGAGCCACGGCGGGCTGACCCGCGCGAACGGCCAGCGTTTCCGCGACATGGTCCTCTCGCGCGGCAATACGCTCGACTATGCCGAAATGTACCGCGCCTGGGCCGGGCACGATCCCAGCATTCAGCCCTATTTGGATTATTATGGGCTGACGGGAGCCGGAGCAACGCCACCGACCGCCGCCGGCACTCCGCCAACTGAGCGAGGCCGATGATCCGCCGGCTCGACGACAAAACGTGGGTGAGCGGCCAGGTCGCTCCCCACGAAGTTGCCGAGCTCAAGGAGAGCGGCGTCAGCATGCTCGTCAACAATCGTCCCGACGGGGAGGAGCCGGGCCAGCCGCTGGCAGGCGACATCGAAGCGGCCGCACACCAGGCGGGCATCGCCTACCGGTTCGTGCCGATCCTCCGTGGCATCGGCCCGGCGGACGTCGAATCGATGCAGGAAGCGATGCGCGAAGCGGGCGAAGGGGCGATGCTCGCTTTCTGCCGCTCGGGCACCCGTTCCGCACTGGCCTGCGCGCTCGCGCACCGCGAGCAAGGCCTTTCAAGCGACGAAGTGACGCAGCGGCTGACCGAGGCCGGCTTCGATCCAGGGCCTATCGCGCACCTGCTTTAATTTTGCTGCGTCAGCAGCCGTTGCGCCAGCTCGAGATCCTCATCGAGCACCATCAGGCGCACCGGCAGGAACAGGCCGCCGTAGAAATAATTGACCTCGGTATCGAAAAGGATCGCCTCGATCCCTTCGCTTGCGAGATAGAGCCGGGCAAGGTCTGCTTCGACGCGGGTGGTGAACCGCGCGGCTTCGACGACGTCCGTCACCAGGGAGTGACGTCGCCGGCCGCCATCTCGGCGGGACGTGGCGCTCTTCCGAGCATCGCATTGCGGTGCGGGAAGCGGCCGAAGCGTTGAATCACGTCGTGGTGCTTCTTCGCGAATCCAAGCTGATGATCGTCGCCCAGGCCGGTGAAGAGCAACATCGAACGGTTCTGGTCGTCCAGATCCTCACTGTGCTGGAAGGGCATGTAGAGGAATCCGCGTTCGGCCTGTTCCAGCTGGTCGTCAAAGCCGCGATCCACAGCGGCCTTGGCGATGGCAAGCGCCAGATGATCGGTCGCGAACTGATCCGCCAACCCGCGGAACATGTTACGGGGCAGCTGGTCGAACAGAATAACCCCGGCAAGCGCGGTCAACGGATTGTCGAGGAATGCCTCGACCGGCAGCTGTCGCTTCTCCGCCCAGAGCTTGAGGAAGCGCTGCTTGATCCGATGGTCGAGCACGGGATCGGTCTTCCACCATTGTTGGCGATCGAGGCCGAACCAGAACTTTAAGATATCGGCGCGCCAGTCGACGGCGCTGCTCACGCCGCGGTGCCGCCGACAGTGAGGCCATCGACCAGAAGCGTGGGCTGACCGACCCCGGCCGGGACGCTCTGCCCGGCCTTTCCGCAGATGCCGATACCCTCGTCGAGCGCGAGATCGTTGCCGATCCCCGTGACCCTCGTCAGCACGGTCGGCCCGTCGCCGATCAGGGTCGCGCCCTTGACCGGTTCGGCGATCTTGCCGTCGCGGATGCGATAGGCCTCGGTGCAGGAAAAGACGAACTTGCCGCTGGTAATGTCGACCTGGCCACCGCCGAAGCTCTTGGCAAAAAGGCCGTCCTTCACCCGGCTGACCAGCTCAGCCGGGTCGTCCTTGCCGGCAAGCATAAAGGTGTTGGTCATGCGCGGCATCGGCGCATGGGCGAAGCTCTCGCGGCGCCCGTTGCCGGTCGGCTCCATGCCCATCAGCCGCGCGTTCAGCCGATCCTGCAAATAGCCTTTGAGGATGCCGTCCTCGATCAGGCACGTGCGGCGCGTCGGGGTTCCTTCGTCGTCGATCGTCAGCGAGCCCCGGCGCTGGTCCATGGCCCCGTCGTCGACCACTGTTACGCCCGGCGCCGCGACCCGCTCGCCGATCCGCCCGGAGAACGCCGAGGTTCCCTTGCGGTTGAAGTCGCCTTCGAGGCCGTGACCGATGGCCTCGTGCAGAAGCACGCCCGGCCAGCCAGGCCCGAGCACGACCGGCATTTCGCCGGCTGGCGCGGCGACCGACTCGAGATTGGTCAGCGCCTGGGCGAGGGCAATGTCGATCGCGCGGTTCCACTCGGCGTCCTCGAATAACTGCCGATATAAATAACGCCCGCCGAGCCCGTGATAGCCGGTCTCGCGGCGACCGTTCTGCTCGGCGACGATCTGCACGCCCAGCCGCACCAAAGGACGAACATCGGAAGCGACGAAGCCGTCCGATCGCACGATGTCGATCACGCTCCAGCTCGCCGCCAGGGCCACGCTAACCTGGCAGATGCGTGGATCGCGGGCGCGCGCGGCCGCATCGATTCTTTGGCATAGAGCAACCTTGTCCGCGAACGGCACGAGGCTAAGCGGATCGTCGGCGCCATACATCGCCTGGTTGGTCCGCTGCGGTGGAGGCGCCGGAAGACCTGCGCGCGGATCGAGCAGCTTAAGCGTCGCCGCGGCGCGCTCGATCGCCGTCTCGCTGATCTCGTTGGCGTGCGCGAATGCCGTGGTTTCGCCGGTGACCCCCCTCAATCCGAAACCCGACGAACTGTGATAATCGGCAGTCTTCAGCCGGCCGTCGTCGAAGCCGAACGCCTCACTCGCGCTATATTGAAGATAGAGCTCACCGTCGTCGCAGCTCGCGAGATGTGCCGCGGCGAGCCGCCGCGCGCCCTCGGGGTCCAGGCTTCGATAGAGAAAACGCCGGGGATCGAGCGCGGTCATGCCGCCTGGGTGTCCGCCGGTCCCCCAATGAGCACGAAGCGCCGGTCGCAATAGCCGCACTCGACAAAGCCGGTGTCGGGCTCGACGCGCAGATAGACGCGCGGATGGCCCAGCGCCGGCTCGACCTCGCCCGAGCCGTCACAGGCGACGGCGCTGGTCGATACGCGAATGATCTCGGGAGGCGGAGGCGCTGGCATGGCCATCGAGGTAGCAACGCCCCGGCTCCGCTTCAACCGCTCTGCTTGTCGCGCCCCGACGCCGCTCCTATGCCCTCGCCCGAAATGACCGACGCCGCCATTCGCATCGAATCGCTGTCCAAGACCTATGCCGGCGGCAAGCAGGCGCTGAACGACGTCAGCTTCGACGTTCCGCGCGGCCAGATCTTCGGCCTGCTTGGACCCAACGGGGCGGGCAAGTCGACGCTGATCAACATTCTCGCCGGGCTGGTGGTGAAGACCAGCGGCAAGGTCACGCTGTGGGGCTTCGACATCGACGAGCATCCGCGCAACGCCAAACGCTCGATCGGCGTCGTCCCGCAGGAAATCATCTTCGATCCCTTCTTCACGCCGCGCGAAACGCTGGAAATCCAGGCCGGCCTTTACGGCATCCCGCCCGGCGAGCGGCAGAGCGATGCGCTGCTCGCGGCGATGCACCTGACGGACAAGGCGAAGGCTTATTCGCGCACCCTTTCGGGCGGGATGAAACGGCGGCTGCTGGTCGCCAAGGCGATGGTCCATTCGCCGCCGATCCTGGTGCTCGACGAGCCGACCGCAGGCGTCGACGTCGAACTCCGCCGCCAGCTGTGGGACTATGTCCGTCAGCTTCACGCGACCGGGGTGACCATCGTCCTCACCACGCATTATCTCGAGGAAGCCGAGCAATTGTGCGATCGCATTGCGATCATCCACCACGGCCGGGTGATCGCGGATGAGCCAACGCGCGAGCTGGTGTCGCGAGCGCAGGAGAAGGCGGTCGTCGTGACCTTCGACCAAGACATCGCCGGCGTCCCGACCAATCCCTTCTTCGAGGACATCACGCTGGTCGACGAGCGCACGCTCGAAATCAAATTCCGCAAGGACAAGGTCAATGCCGGCCAGGTCTTGACCGCGCTCGCGGCCGAGGGATTGTCGATCGTCGACGTGTCAACCCGAGACCCTGACCTCGAGGACGTGTTCCTGAGCCTCGTCTCGGCCGACCAGGAAGCGGCGTGAGCATCGACGCTGATGTGCTCGTCGTCGGCTCGGGCGCGGCTGGGCTGACCGCGGCGCTGAACCTCGCGGAGACGCGCAAGGTCGCGGTGATCGCCAAGGGCGCGCTTGGCGACAGCGCGAGCGCCCGTGCGCAGGGCGGGATCGCCGCGGTGCTCGAGGAAGGCGACAGCTTCGAAGCGCACGTCAATGACACGATGATCGCCGGAGCGGGACTCAACGACCTTCGCGTCGTCGAGCATGTCGTCGAGGCCGCGCCGCGCGCGATCCAGCATCTGATAGAGCTCGGCGTGCCCTTCGCCAGCGAGAACGGCGCGCTCCACCTGACGCGCGAAGGTGGACACAGCCACCGGCGCATCGTCCACGTCGCCGACGCCACCGGCTGGGCGATCAGCCAGGCGCTGGAAAGCGCGGCGGCGCAGCACCCCAACATCACGCTTGTGCCCGACATGGTCGCGATCGACCTGATCACGGGGCGTCACGCGACGGACTTCTCGACCAGCGGCGCGGTGCACGGGCTCTACGCCTGGAGCCGCAAGAAGAAGCGGGTCGAGACGGTGACCGCCCGAGCGACCATTCTCGCGACCGGCGGAGCAGGCCGCGCCTATCTTTATTCGACCGCGCCGCGCGGAGCGACCGGTGACGGCATCGCCATGGCGTGGCGCGCAGGGTGCCGTATCTCCAACATGGAGTTCATGCAGTTCCACCCGACCTGCCTCTACAACCTCGAGGTCAAGAATTTCCTGATCACCGAGGCGGTGCGCGGCGAGGGCGGGCAGCTGAAGCTCCCCCCAGGGGTCAAGGGTGGGGGCAAGCGATTCATGCCCCAATTCGACGAGCGCGCCGAGCTCGCGCCGCGCGACATCGTCGCGCGGGCGATCGACCATGAGATCAAGCGCCTCGGCCTCGACTACGTCCACCTCGACATCTCGCACCGCGAACCCGGCTTCGTCCGCGCGCATTTCCCGAACATCTATGAGAAGCTGCTCGGTCTCGGCATCGACATCACCGCCGAGCCGATCCCGGTCGTCCCGGCCCAGCATTACACCTGCGGCGGCGTGGTCGTGGACCTGGACGGCCGAACCGACGCGCCCGGCCTCTATGCCGCCGGCGAAGTCACCCAGTCTGGGCTTCACGGCGCCAACCGCCTTGCTTCGAACAGCCTGCTCGAATGCCTGGTCTATGGCGAGGCCGCGGCCAGACACATCGCCGCCAACTGGGAGGCGCTGCCCGACGTCCCCCAAATCCGGCCGTGGGACGAAAGCCGGGTGGCCGATAGCGACGAGGAAGTCGTGATCACCCAGACCTGGGGCGAGATCCGGCGGATGATGTGGAACTATGTCGGCATCGTCCGCACGACCAAGCGGCTCGAGCGCGCGAAGCACCGGATCGACATGCTCCGGCAGGAAGTGAAGGACTATTATGCCCACTTCCGCGTCACGCCGGACTTGATCGAGCTTCGCAACCTGGTCGAGGTCGCCGACCTCATCATCCGTAGCGCCCTGTCGCGCCACGAAAGCCGCGGGCTGCACTACACGCTCGATTATCCCGAGATGCTCAAAGCGGCGAAGGACACGGTGCTGGTACCGTAGGCCAATCGAAGAGGGGGAATGCGATGCCCGTCGAACTGAAGATCCTGGCGCTCGGAGCGCTCTTGATGTTCGTTCACATCTTCACCGCCACGCGGTTCAAGACCGCGCAATATGGCCGCAAGTGGAACGTCGGCGCGCGCGACGAGGCTCTGCCGCCGCCCAACGCGATGACCGGACGCACGATGCGGGCGCAGGTGAACTTCCAGGAGACTTTCCCGATCGCGATCGTCGCGCTGCTCGGCGTGGTGATCGCGGGCAGGACGAGCCCGGCCACGGCGCTCGGCGGCTGGATCTGGCTCGGCGCGCGGGTTGTCTATTTGCCGCTCTATGCCGCCGGCGTGCCAGTCGTGCGAACAATCGTCTTCGTCATCAGTATCGTGGGACTCGCGATGGTGATCAAACCGTTGCTTTTGGGCTGAGCCATCACAGTCACCATGGCGGCATGACGAGAGAGGGGTGACGGTCTTATAGGAGTCGCTGTGTCCGACACTCCCTCAGTCCAGCATGATCGCCGAGCGCTCATCGGCACCGAGCAGGACGGTGCAGTCCTTCGCCTGACGTTACGGAATCCGCCAGCGAACGTACTGTCGGTCGAGGCGATGGAATCGCTGCAGGCGGAACTCGATGCCGCGCGCGATGATGAGGACGTCCGCGCCATCGTGATCGCTGCTGAAGGGAAGCTGTTCTCGGCCGGGCACGACCTCAAGCAGATGACGACGCATCGCGCCGATGCCGACGGTGGCCGCAGCTATTTCGAACAGGTGTTCGCAATATGCGCGCGGCTGATGCAATCGATCGCCGAACATTCGAAACCGGTCATTGCCGAAGTCGACGGGACCGCCACCGCGGCCGGGTGCCAGCTGGTCGCGTCATGCGACCTGGCGATCGCCTCGGACCGGTCGCGGTTCGGGGTCAACGGCATCGACGTCGGCCTGTTCTGCACCACGCCAGCGGTGGCATTGACGCGCAACGTCAGCATGAAGCGCGCGATGCACATGCTTCTGACCGGCGAGATGATCGATGCCGCGACTGCCCTCGAATTCGGGCTCGTCAATCGCGTCGTGCCAAGCGAAGCATTGGCCGAAGCTGTCAGAGAATGCGCAACGACGATCGCCGCCAAGTCGCCGCTCGCCGTGCGGCTGGGGAAGCAGGCCGTTCGCAAGCAAGCCGGAATGAGCCTCGCCGACGCCTACGAGCACGCGTCCCGCGTCATGGTCGAGAACATGCTTTCGGCCGACGCGGAAGAAGGCATCGCCGCGTTCGTGGAGAAGCGCCGGCCGACCTGGCGCGGAGAATGATGAAACGCGTCTGCTAAGCTAATGGCAGGAATGGGTGGAAAGCGGACGTTAGGAGCGCAGGGATCGAGTGCCTGAAACGACGGCTCAACCGCCTTTCTTCTGCGACGCCGACTGCCAGGCAACAACTGACCAATGGACCCGCCACATTCCGTCCGGATCGCGCCTGAACCCGGCAATATAATTGCCCCGGTGCGTGAACGGCACGCCTTCGCGGAGGCTGTCCTCATCATAGGTACCGCGATAGACCGCCATGTCCGCGGCTTTGGCCACATCGACCGTCTCGTCGACCATCGTCAGGTGCCAGCTCGGCGCATATTTGAACGCCATCGAAAGGCCGTCCCTGTCGGCCTTCGGGCCTATGGAAGGCGCACGCATGCTCTCCATCGAGATCATATCTGGAGCATCAAACTTTGTTGCTTTGTCGATGTCCTTGCCATTGATGCCGGCCACGATCTCCGCGACGTCAGTCTTTATCTGCGACGCTATGGCCGACTGCGATGGCCGCTGATGTGTCGACGCATGCGCTGGAAGGCAAGATAAGACGGTGACAATGGCCGCCGAGCCAATCTGTCTGAGCACGTTCAAGCCCCCTATCCAATCGGACGGACACGGTCAGAGCTATGGTTCCACTCGCCCGAATGCATCAAGTTACATCGGCAGCTAATGTCTGCAATGGGTGGAAAGCGGACGTTAGGGCAACTAGCGTGCAGCCATGGAACGGCCCGACACGCTTGAATGGCTAATGCGGTGGTATGAGGCACATTGCGATGGCGATTGGGAGCATGGATTTGGTCCTGAAATCGGCACCATCGATAATCCGGGGTGGCGTCTAAAAATTCCGCTGGCGGGGACGGAGTGTGATGGTCGCGAGTTTGCCCGCGTCCGGCACAACTATGATGATGATACCGAGTGGTGGACTTGCTGGACCGAGAACAACGAATTTCACGGGGCAGGTGGCCCGCGCCAATTAGGCGCGCTCATTGAGACATTTCGAGCTTGAACCGAAACTGCCGAAAAGGTGAAGAGCCGAGCGCTGTAGCGGCAGGAATGGGTGGAAAGCAGACATAGCGACCCCGCTTCAGTGTTCGGATGTCGGGGGGAACAAAGGTCTGCAAAACTCGGGATCGGGAGGGGTGACGAATTTCGCCCAAGTTCCCCATGCGGGAGCGATGCCCATCGCCCCGGCATCGTGTGCGAACCAATCGTAATTTCCGAACACGACCTCGTCGATGGATTTCGCGCGATACGCAAGGTCGCTGATCTTCGTGCGATCCTCAGCGGAAAACTGCGACCGGCCGTTGAATGCGTTGAGGCTGCGCCAGATTTCTTCTTCCTGGCCGAGCTGATCGTCGGTCAGTGCAACAAAATCGTAGAGCGATGCGTACCCCTCCCGCGTCTCAAGTGAGAGGTTGTTCATGACATTGGGGCTCGACGATTTCCATACGCTCGTCAGGAAGCTGAAGAGCGATGGTCGGCCGATCTCGCCCGCCGGAACGAGGGGCTTTCCCGCGCGGTCGGCATCCAGCCACTTGCGAAGCTCACCGAGCCGTCGCTTTACGCAAGGCTCCTGATGAATCCGGTACCGGTAGACGGCTAGGTCGCGCGACAGCTCTACATCGACGGCTGAACGAAATTGAGCGACCTCGCTTCGCGAGTGAATCGTTTCGATTAGCTGCTCCGCGCCGAGTGCGATCAGCACGCCGAGAACGATGATGCCGACTTCTCCGGCGAACTCGCGCCAGCCGTTCAGCGGTTTCGGCAAGCGAATGCGCATGCGGCGGACCCCCAGCGACCTTGGGGACGTAACAGAAGAGGGCGCTAATGTCTGCAATGGGTGGAAAGCTGCCATTGGAGGGATTAGCCAAGCCGCATGTCCAGGGCGCTGGTCGCACTCCCGTTGGCCTGTTCCGCATGCGTGGCACCGCCTCACGCCGCTACGCCAACCGATGTCCTGATGACCGTGACCGGTTATGGCAACGAATGCCTCTTCACCTTGGGCAGCGAAACATTCGTGACCCAGCAGCTTGAAAGCGCGGCACTAACAGCGCGGCTTAGAACCCTTCGGAATCGCATCGTCGTGTTGCAGGGCGACGCTCCTTACCGCTGCGTCGGAGGTGCTATCATCACGTTGCAGCGTGCTAAGGTGAAGTTTCGCACACCTTCGCTCGGCCCACCGCCTGCGGAGCAATGCCGGCTTCTGAAAATCACCGTTGGCAAGGTCTTCAAAGAGTTTGACAGGAATGGAGACGGAAAGCTCGACCGAGCTGAGTTCCAAATCTCGTTGGTGGGCGCTGAAAAAGCGGCTTCCAGAACCGATGAAATTTATCACTCCACCCACGAACCGCTCAATGCGGATGCGGAGTTCAGACAACGAGACCTGAATTCGGATGGCTTCATCGAGCCGAGCGAGATGGCCAGCATCCCTGCTTGGGTCGCCGGCACGACCAGCGATGTTCCCTGTCTCTAATGGCAGCAATGGGTCGAAAGCAGACATTGCCGCCCCTAACTTGCGTTCAGCTTCCTTCCCGCCACCACCCTGCTAAACCGCCGCGTTCATGTCCGAGACCGAAACCACCGAAGCGCCCGCGGCTGCTACCGCACCGGCCCAGACCGCGAACCATCTCTACCTCGTTGACGGGTCGAGCTATATCTTCCGCGCCTATCACCGGCTGCCGCCGCTGACCAACCGGCACGGCCAGCCGGCGGGCGCGGTTTACGGATATACGACCATGCTGTGGAAGCTCGCCGGCGACCTGTCGCGCGCCGACGGGCCGACGCATATGGCGGTGATCCTCGATGCGTCGGAGCATACGCACCGCAACGAGATGTACGACCAGTATAAGGCGCACCGGCCGCCGCCGCCCGAGGACCTGGTCCCGCAATTCCCGCTGATCCGCGTCGCCACGCGCGCATTCTCGATCCCGTGCATCGAGGAGGAAGGGTTGGAGGCCGACGACATCATCGCCTGCTACGTCACTGCTGCGGCCAAGATCGGCTGGAAGGTGACGATCGTCAGTTCCGACAAGGATCTGATGCAGCTGATCGACGAGGATGCCGGGATCGACATGCTCGACACGATGAACGACCGGCGGATCGGGCGTAACGAGGTGTTTGAGAAGTTCGGCGTGCCCCCCGAGAAGGTCGGGGACGTGCTCGCGCTGATGGGCGACAGCGTCGACAATGTCCCCGGCGTGCCGGGGATCGGACCCAAGACCGCCAGCCAGCTGATCCAGCAGTTCGGCGACCTCGAGACGGTGCTCGCTTCGACCGACCAGATCGGCAAGCCGAAGCTCAAGCAGAATTTGATCGACCATGCAGACAATGCGCGGTTGAGCCGCGAGCTGGTGCGGCTGGTGTGCGAACGTCCACTGCCCGAGCCACTGGACTCGTTGGAGCTGAAGGGCATTCCCATGGAGCCCTTGCAGGAGTTCCTCGCCGACCAGGGATTCAAGACCCTGCTCAATCGTCTGATCAGCGCCGGCAGCGCGACCGCGCCGACCGGACGAAGCAGCAGCGGCGGCGGCATCAATGACGTCATGACGGCGATGGAGCCCAAGTCGAAGGGCCCCGCCCCGGCCGAGCAGATCGAGGTCGACCGGTCGAAGTACGAGACGGTGACCGACGAAGCCGCGCTCGACCGCTGGATCGCGGAAGCAAAGGCTCAGGGATTCGTCGCGCTGGATACCGAAACGGACTGTATCGACTGCATCATCGCCAAACTGGCCGGGGTGAGCCTGGCGACCGCGCCCAACCGCGCCTGCTACATCCCCGTCGGGCACAGCGGCGCCGACCTTTACTCGGATGCGCCAAGCCAATTGCCTGAAGCTCTGGTGCTGGAGAAGCTAAAGCCGCTGCTCGAGGACGCGAGCGTGCTCAAGATCGGGCACAATCTCAAATACGACTGGGTGATGTTCGACAAGGCCGGGATTTGCGTGGCGCCAGTCGACGATACGATGGTGATGAGCTTCGACCTCGACGCGGGGCGGAGCTTCGGTCACGGGCTCGAGGAGCTGGCGAAGCTGCACTTCGACCACGAGTGCATCCCGTTCAAGCAATTGTGCGGAACGGGCCAGAAGCAGATCACCTTCGACAAGGTCCCTCTGCCGCAGGCGACCGAATATGCGGCCGAAGACGCCGACATCGCGCTGAGACTGTGGCTAAGGCTGAAGCCGCGGCTGGCGCAGGAGAGCGTGACGCGGATCTATGAGCGGGTCGACAAGCCGCTGGTGCCGGTGATCGCGCGGATGGAGCGGCGCGGCATCCGGGTCAACCGCGACTATCTCGCGCGCCTGTCGGCGGAGTTTTCGCGCGACATTCAGGCGCTCGAGGAGAAGATCTACGAGGCGGCGTGCGGGCCGTTCACCATCGGCAGCCCGCAACAGCTCGGCGACGTGCTCTACGGCCGGCTCGGGCTCAAGGGCGGGCGCAAGGGCAAGAGCGGCCATTATTCGACCGACGTCAATGAGCTCGAGCGGCTGGCCGCGGAGGGGGTGCCGTGCGCCACCCTGGTGCTCGACTGGCGTCAGCTGACCAAGTTGCGCTCGACCTACACCGACGCGCTGCAGGCGGTGATCAATCCCGACACGGGCCGGGTGCACACCAGCTTTTCGCTGACCGGCGCGCAGACAGGGCGGTTGTCGTCGAACGACCCGAACTTGCAGAACATCCCGATCCGGACCGAGGTCGGGCGCAAGATCCGCGACGCCTTCGTCGCCGACCCGGGGCACAAGATCCTCTCCGCCGACTATAGCCAGATCGAGCTTCGGCTCGCCGCGCACATGGCCGACGTGCCGCAACTGAAGGACGCGTTCCGCGCTGGCGAGGATATCCACAACATCACGGCCGAGGAGCTTTTCGGTACCGTCGACCGCGACACGCGCGGCAAGGCCAAGACGGTCAATTTCGCGATCCTTTACGGCATATCCTCCTGGGGGCTCGCCGGCCGGCTCGGCGTATCGAAGGAAGAAGGCAAGGCGATCATCGACCGCTATTTCGAGCGCTTCCCGGGGATTCGCGCCTACATCCACGGCACGCTGGCTTTCGCCCGCGAGCATGGCTTCACCCGCACCTTGTTCGGGCGCAAGACGCATTTCGAGCCGAACATCCGCTCGCCCAACCCATCGATCCGCGGCGGGGCCGAGCGGGCCGCGATCAACGCCCCGATCCAGGGCACGTCAGCCGACCTCATCAAGCGAGCCATGGCGCGGATGGATGGAGCGCTGGCCGAGGCGGGCCTCGCCGACGTACGGATGCTGCTGCAGGTCCACGACGAGCTGGTGTTCGAAGTGCCCGACGGGCGCGAGGAAGAAGCCGCCTTGGTCATCCGGCAGGTGATGACGAACGCCGCCGGGCCGGGGCAGAAGCTCGACGTGCCGCTCGACGTCGAGGTCGGCTGGGGCGCGAACTGGGGCGCGGCGCATTGACCGATGCGGCGCGGCCGGAGGTGGTCCCCGACCAGGCGCCCGACGCGGACATGGCGACGCTTGCGCGCGGCGGACGGCTGAACGTCTTCGGCTTCGTACTTCGGCTCGCCGCGCGGCTGCCGTTCCTGTTCATCGCCGGCCGCATCTACGGCGCCGAATCGCTCGGCCGCTTCGCTTATGCGGTGCTGACGGTCGAGTTCGCCGCGCAGATCGCGGCGCTGGGTCTGAGGCGGGGCCTCGCGCAGCTGCTCGCCGACGCCAAGAAACCGGAAGCGTGCATTATCGCCGACGCCATGTTGGTTGCGGCGATCGGGTCGGCAGTGGGAATGGCGATCCTCTTCGCCTTCCCCAAGGCGATGTATCCGACGACCCAGATCCACGGCATGGACCGCATGCTGGCGATCACAGTACTGGCGATCAGCTGGACCGACATCGCGCTGGCCGCGCTCGCCTATCACCATGACGTCGGGGCGACGGTCCGCGCGCGATCGATCGTCGAACCGTGGACGATCAGCATTGTCGCCTTCGGCTGGTCCTACGTCTCGCTCAACGACGGCCTGATCGTCTCTTACGTTTTCTCGATGGTGGCCGCGCTGATCGCGGCACTGATCCCGCTGGTGCGCTGCTACGGCATTCCGCGCGACTGGAAGCCCGACCTGCCGACAGCCTGGCGAACCGCGGTGCGCAACGTCCCGCTCGCCGCGGCCGACGCGGTCGAATGGGCATCGCGCAGAATCGATCTTGCCGTGCTCGGCGCGTTCATGCCGGCGAGCTTCGTCGGCATCTACTATGTCGCGCAGCAGGTCGCGACGTTGCCGGCGAAGCTGAAGACGAGCTTCGAACCGGTGCTCGGGCCCGCGATCGCGCGCAAGATCGCGGCCGGGGATCGCGGCTCGGTCGCCAGGCAGGTGCGCCAGGTGGCCTACTGGATCATCGCCGCTCAGCTCGGGATCGCGCTCGCGCTCGGAATCCCGGGCCGGGCGGTGATGGGGCTCGTCGGGTCGGGCTTCACCGGCGGCACTGCAACGCTCGGCTTCCTGCTCGCCGCCGAAGTCATCGCCGCGGCAGCCGTCGTCAGCGAGGCCGCGCTGATCTACGTCGCTCGCAAGCGCAACATGGCGATCAGCCTGGCGATGCTGGCGCTCGAAGCCGGACTGGCGGCCGCGCTGATCCTGATCATGAGGGACGAAGGTCTCCCGCGGGCCTTCCAGGCGGCGGGCCCGGCTATCGCGCTCTGCGTCGCGCTCGGCTTTGCGTCTCTCACAAAGTCATGGCTGTTGAAGAAGCAGCTGGGTGCGCCGGTCAGCGGGTGGCGCTGGGACCTGGCCTGGGCGACTGCCTCGGGCATCGTTGCGGGCGGCGCGGTGCGATTGTTATTGCCCGAGACGTGGCAGCTGGTCGTTGGCGTGCCGGTAATCCTAGTCGCGTTTTTTGCCGTGCTGTGGACCAAGGGCTTCGGACCGGAAGACCGCGAGCTGTTCCGGATGCGGAAGCATGAGGTCAAGGAACTGCGCGAAGCCGAGGAAGCAGCCGAAGCGCGCGACCAGCTCGAGGACGATATCGTCTAGCGGCGACCCTCAATGCCGGAAATGACGCATGCCCGTGAACAGCATCGTGAGGCCGGCTTCGTCGGCGGCGGCGATAACTTCGCTGTCGCGGATTGAGCCGCCTGGCTGGATCACTGCGGTCGCACCGGCTTCAGCCGCGGCGAGCAGGCCGTCGGCGAAGGGAAAGAAAGCATCGGATGCGACCGCCGAACCGACCGTGCGCGGCTCCGGCCAGCCGTTCGCCTCGGCGGCTTCCCTGGCGCGAATGGCGGCGATGCGGGCGCTGTCGCGCCGGTTCATCTGGCCTGCGCCGATGCCGGCGGTGACTCCGTCTTTCGCGTAGACGATTGCGTTCGACTTGACGTGCTTGGCGACGGTCCAGGCGAACAGGCAATCCGCCAGCTCCCGCTCGGTAGGCTGGCGCTTGGTGACGCACTTCAGCTGGCCGCGAGTCACGATTCCGTTG
>Ga0207711_10002826_pt1 | contig 15249 bp, 13 predicted proteins | sample KBSS34metaG_FD_184401 | JGI IMG/M metagenome (GOLD analysis project Ga0207711, IMG submission 184401) | Switchgrass rhizosphere microbial communities from Kellogg Biological Station, Michigan, USA - KBS S3-4 metaG (SPAdes) (version 2) | ecosystem: Host-associated > Plants > Roots > Rhizosphere...
TCCAGCGTCATGACCTCTTCCGAGTCGACGCCATAGAGCAGGAAATGCTCGAGTTCGTTGAACTCATCCTCGCTCAACGGGGCAAATGGGGGGCTCATCGACTGAATGTGCGGGAACGACCGGGATTCTCGCCTCGGTACGCCACCCAAAGATATCTACCCCCGTCACTCCTACCCCAACGGTCATCTGGACACAAGGGCGTGGTCAATGGAGCGCTTACGTTGCTCTGCGGGCTGCAGACGGGTGTGTTGATCGGTGTCAGGCCGAGCGAGCGGGCAATGCGGCGAGTGTCATGCGCGATGTAGGCGCCGCCGTTGTCTGAGAGGAACTCCAACCTGTGTCCTGAGGGCACCGCCTCCACCGTGCCGAAGCGCTTTTCCACGGCCTCGATCAGCATCTCTCTGCCCGGCTCGCCAGGAAGGCCCTTGCCCTCCCACGCTCGGAAGGCCAGGATCTCGCGGTCACAGCAGTCCTTGGCGAACGTGGCGGTGACGGTCTGACCGGAGTCGCACTTGATCTCGAAGCCGTCGGAGCACCAGCGCGTGTCGCTCATCGCAACGGCGACGACGCCGTTGTGCGGCCTGCTCGAACAAGCACGCCGCGGCGCCTTCGGCAGCAGCAGGCCATTGCCGGCCATTACGCGGTAGACGCGCTTGGGGTTCACGCGCGCACTTCCCACTGAACGTTGCCCGTTCACCAGCGCACAGGCGCGCCGGTAGCCATAGCTCGGTAGCTCGGCGATCTGCGCTCGGATCTCGGCCAGGAGTTCGCGATCGTCGCTTGGTGCGTGCGCGGTTCGACGGTCAATCCACGAAGTCGGTCTGCCATTGAGTGCGGAGTGCGTGAACGTTCGAGCGCGCCAGGCCGAGCGTGTCGCACACGGGCTTCACTCGCCGTCCCCGGGCAACAAGGGCGAGCGCGCAATCCACTTTTTTTCGGTGGCGTACTCCACGGCCTCCTTCAAGATCTCGTTCTCGAGGGTCTTCTTGCCCAGGATGCGCTGCAGCTTGGAGATCTCGGCGCGCGCCGCCGCGAGCTCAGACGCCGGCACCACCGCCTCGCCAGCCTGGACCGCGGTCAACGCACCTTGACGCTCGAGCTTGCGCCACTGGAACAGAAGGCTCGCCGAGACGCCCTCGGTCCTGGCCACGAGCGAGACGCTCATGCCGGGCTCATAGGTGCGCCTCACCAAGGCCTGCTTCTCGCCGAGGGACCACCGCCTCCGGCGCTGGTCCCTCGTGACTACCTCGATCGTCTCGCTATGCCTAGTCGTATTCACAGTCCTACTCCTATCCGCAAAGATAAGCGATGGACCGTGTCCGGTCACTCAGGGGGCCAGCTCAGAGAACGCGCAGTCACTGAGGTCGAATGCTTTGGTGACCGTCTGCTCTCGGGTGGCGAGTCACTCGATGCGAACTTCCGCTCTGGTCGGGAGCGGACCTTGCCTCTCTCGTTGGCGCAGCTCAGGGTGAACGGGGAGTTCATACGCGCTAGGTCGTATAGCGTCCGGCGCCGCCGCGAGCGCTCAAGTCTGCACTGGCACTTGAGTAGGTTGGCGCGCCTCCCTGCAGCCGCTGCTCGAGAGTTCAGTCTTGAGTGAGCAGCATTCTTGAAAGTTCAGCTTCCGCTGACCCGGGAGTTCGGCCTTTTTTGACCGGTCTGACGCAACCCGTTGATCGCGCACACGCGCGTTGATCTAGGGCCGACTATCGACAGCAGCGCTGCTAGACGCAGTTGTCAGGCGCCCCACTTGTGAGGAAGCGGGTCCAAGGCTGGGTACTCGGGCAGATTGCCCAAATCTCACGACACCGGCGTAGAAGTCCCTCTGTCGTGTGCGATGCGCGTGCGATAAACGTGCGAATCTCGGCACTGCGGAGGACGGAGCTGGATACAAATGCAGCAGCCCGCTCTCAGCAAATCAACGACTTAGCGCGTTGGAGTTGGAGCGGGTGAAGGGAATCGAACCCAAGGTGTAGACCGTTCGAGACTGCCTACGCCCGGATGGCGCGTTGCGTAGGGTGGTCCCAAACGGGCTGAAAACAGCTCATTCCGCAGAAGATTCCGCAGTAGAGGAGTTCTGGCTGGTCGTAGGCGTTGGCATGCCGACCAAGCCTCCAGTCATGGCAGTTCGTCAGGGTTGTTACAAGTGCGTGGCTCCCCTTTCGAGCATCGCCTCCGTACGGGATGCCGACGACTACGCAGAACAAGACAGCTTGCATCTTTCAACGGTACATCGACCCAGGGCGCAGGCACTGCGTCCGCCGCGGAAGCCTTTTTCTACGAGCCTCCGTCACGGCGAATGGCCTGGGGAGCGCGGTGCTTCTCGAGTTCGTCGTCCAGGGTGGGTCGCTTCAGTAAGCGGTAGCTGGCGTTCACCGCGCTCGCGTCGACCTCCATGCTCGCGCGGTTGCTACTCGGGCACAAGGTCGACGCCTGGAGAGACCTACCCGTCTGCCACGCCTCCGCTACAACAGACCCACGTTAGCTCCTCGGTCCGTGCCTAATAGTAGCCGTATGGATGATATTAAACATTATCATCCGCTGAGTTCCCAGAAATGGCTGCGCTGCAAGACTTCGACCAGACGCTCTCCGAGAGCACCACGCTCGACGAGGACGCTTGGGCCGACGAGGGCGTCGTCTCGGCCGGCAGCATCGCGGCAAAGCTCAGCGACAAGGACTTGGCGGGCTTGAGCGCGCTTTGGCCGAAACGTCCCCTTATTTGGCAGCAGCATTGCGCCGAAGTCCTGGGCTGGGCGCGCCAGGACGCTTCGATCGAACTCCTGATGACCCTCGTCGAGCAGGCGGACCCGCAAGTTGCCATGGCTGCGCTCGAGTCGCTGCGGGAGTTTCATCCGGCGCGTTTTACCGCGGAGCAGACGAAAGCCATCTTGGCTGCCCTCCATGCGATGCTCGAGCGGCCGGTCGGACCGCTCCACCAGGTCGTGCTCGGGGCGTTCCTGGCGACACTGCGCGCCGCTGGGGCGCCCGAACGGTGAGCAGCAAGCCTTTGAGGAGCGTCCATTGACCGACTCGGGCCAGGAGATCCTGAACGAACAGGCCGCCTACTACCGGGCCAGAGCCCCTGAGTACGACGAATGGTGGCAGCGCAGCGGTCGCTATGACCGCGGGCCGGACGCGACCGCCCGCTGGAAGGCCGAGGTTGAACAAGTCGACGCGGAACTCGCGGGGGCAGCGCTGACCGGCCACGTCGCCGAGCTTGCGTGCGGCACCGGCTGGTGGACGGAGCGGCTTGCTCGTACTGCGGACCGACTGACGTGCATCGACGCCTCGCCGGAGACGATCGAGATCAACCGGACCCGCCTCCGCAGCGCCGGCCTGCCCTTGCCGCACTACCAGGTCGCTGACCTTTTCGACTGGAGACCAGACGTCAGCTTCGACGCCGTCTTCTTCTCGTTCTGGCTCAGCCACGTGCCGGCCGAGCGACTCGCACCGTTCTGGTCGAGCGTGGCTGCCGCCCTGCAGCCAGGCGGGCGTGTCTTCTTCATCGACTCCCTACCAGACCAGACGTCCACGGCGAACAATCACCGGATGCCGGACCCCGACGGGATCCAGGAGCGGCGACTCAACGACGGGCGCAGCTTTCGGATCATCAAGCTGTTTCGGGGGCCGGCGGAGTTGGCGAGCGATCTACAGGCGCTCGGTTGGCAGACGGTAGTCGGGCGAACGGCGAGCTACTTCGTGTTCGGGCGTGCTGAGCGGGAACAGCAACGTGCTTGAGCTCCGCTCAGGCTCCCTGCGCCTTTGTGCGGATCACCGTGTCACCGCCACGAGCTATGTCGCGGCTCGGCCATCGGGCCTGCCTATCGGGCTGCAGGTGATGGCTGGATCTCTCCAGGGCCGAACCGCGATCGCGGTAGGCAGCTGGCTTCACGAGGCCGCCAAATGAGCAAGCGCATCGACGTCAGGGCACTGCCTCCCGTGGTCGGCACGCTGTATCCGCCACCGTTGGACGAGCCGTGCCGCTCGCGCGAGCGAACGCGGATAGGCAACGCCGCCGGATTGACCCAGTTCGGGGTCAACTTCGTTCGTCTTCCGCCCGGCGCCTGGTCGAGCCAGCGGCACTGGCACACCAGCACCGACGAGCTCGTCTACGTGCTGAGCGGCGAGCTCGTGCTTGTCACGGATGACGGCGAAGAGGTCTTGCGCGCCGGCGACGCGGCCGGGTTCAAGGCCAACGACCCGAACGGACACCACCTGCAGAACCGCTCTGCCGAGGATGCGACGTTCCTGGAGATCGGCACTCGCCTGGCAAGCGATGCGGCCACGTATCCGGACGTCGACCTGCTCTCGCCGCCTCACCAGCAGCCTGCTATCTATACACACCGGGATGGCACGCCCTATCCGAAGCGCGACCGCAGCGGTCCGGCCACTTGATTCAGGCGTGACGACCTACCTCAACGTCCCATTCAACCAGAAGGCCGAAGCGAAGGCCAAGGGCGCCCGCTGGGACAGCGAGGCACGCAAGTGGTTCGTGCCGATCGGCCGCGACCTCCAGCCCTTCACGAGCTGGCTGCCGGTCGATCCGTCGAAGCTCGTGAGCCAGGAGCTCACGACCGAGACCAAAGGGGTCCCGCTCTCGACGCTCCTCGCCGGCGTCGCAACGGCCGTCGAGCAGGTGTTCCGCCAAGGCGTCTGGACCACGGCCGAAGTCGTCCGCGCAGACGGCGATCCGCACGTGTACCTCGAGCTCGCCGAGCGCGATGCCAGCGGCACCCTCCTCGCCAAGGCACGAGGCATCGTCTGGAGCAGAGACGTCGAACGGGTTCTCGGCACGTTCCAGGCGGCGACCGGCGTTCGGCTTGCGGCTGGCATCAAGGTGCTGATCCGGGCACGGCCGGCGTTCAGTCCGCAGCACGGCCTGACGCTGCACATCGACGCGATTGATCCGGCGTACACGCTGGGCGACCTCGAGGCGAGGAAGCGAGAGATCCGCGAGCGGCTGAAGGCTGAAGGCATCTTCGATCGCAACCGCCAGCTTCCCGCCCCGTGGGACTTCCGGGTGTTGCTCGTCGTCTCACCGCCGCGCGCCGCCGGACTCGGGGACTTCGCCCGGGACGCCGATCGCCTCCAGCGACACGGCGTCTGCGACGCCGTCTACGTTCAGAGCCGCTTCGAGGGCGAGGACGCGCCGGCGCTGATCCGCGAAGCGATCGAGCAAGCGCTGGGCACCTGGACGGCGGCAGCGCCGGACGCCATCGTCATCATCCGAGGCGGCGGCGCGGTCAACGACCTCGCCTGGCTCAACGACTACGAGCTCGCGCGCTTCATTTGCCTCAGTTCCGTCCCGGTTTTAACCGGCATCGGCCACGAGCGCGACAACACGTTGCTCGATGAGGTGGCGCACCAGCGCTTCGACACGCCGAGCAAGGTGATCGCCGGGATCCAGGCGCTGATCGTCAAGCGCGCGCGCGAGTCACAAGTCGCGTTCGACGAGCTCGCCGGCCTTGCCGCGCGCCAGCTGCGTACCGCGCGTGCCGCGGTCGATCACGTTCACGGCAGCGTGGGGCGCCAGGCGCTCGGGGCGGTTGCATCGGCACGGGCCAGCACCGAGGAAGACATGGCTGCCGTTCAGCGCAACGCTCGCCAGAGCCTGCATGGCGCGGCACGGGACGCACTGCACGCCTTGTCAGATGTGCGCGCAAGTGCTGGCGGTCGCTTGGCCACCGCACGCAGTCGCTCAGCGTCATTGGTGGCGCAGGTGCAGGCGGATGCCGCGACCGGCCTTCGGAACGCCCGACGAGAAATCCACGATGCCCGCCGCGACGTGCTCGGGCGCGCCGACCAGGCCGCAGCCGGCCAGCGGGCGCGGGCGACGGAGCTGGTCGAGGAAGTCGATCGCCTGGCGCGGAGCACGCTCCGCTGGGGCGCCGATGCGGCCGAGTCAACGTTTCGGGAAGTGGTCGCGCAAGGACCGCAGAAGACGCTCGGACGGGGCTTCGCGGTCGTGCGATCAGCTGAAGGCGGCGTGATCACGAGCGCAGCGGCCGCCGAAGAGGCGCCCGGCCTTCAGGTGCAGTTTCAGGACGGATCGATCGACGCGTCGGTGATTCGAGACAAGGAGAAGCCATGAGTGAAGAAAAGACGTTCCGCGACGCGTACGCGATCCTGCAGAAGCACGCGCAGACGCTGCGCTCGCAGCAGGAGCCCGACATCGACAACCTGACGACGATCGTCAGCGAGTCCGTCGAAGCCTACAAGGTCTGCAAGCAACGCATCGACGCGGTCGAGAAGGCCCTGGAGCAGGCGCTCGGCAACGCGCAGATCGACGCCGGAGCGGAAAACGGTCAGCCGCCGGCGGCGGGATCAGCCTCGTCGCGCCCCAAGGGGGGCTCGGGCACCGGCGGCGATGACATCCCGTTCTGAATATCTGCCCGGATGCCGAGCGTTGCCTCAAACCGTGGCCAGGCCGGGTCGCGCAACACGGCGTTCCGGAGAGCACGACCGATCGACTCGCGCAGTTGACGCTCGAGTTCGTCTAGGCGATCAGCGGACATGAGGCAGCGGGCATGAAGTCAGCGCGCAAGGTCGCCAAAGGAGCAGTCAGCCGACGGCTGAGCCCCGGCCATTTTGCGTTCATGCGCGCCGTTGTCCAGGGTATTAATGTCCAGGCGAGCTGGGACCGCTATCTCGCGCTCGAAGGCGAGCACGAGGACCTGCGCAAGGTCAAGTCGACGATTGGCTGGATCCGAGGCGAGTTCGCGGCGGCGGCACGCCGGCACGCAAAGCCGGGGACGGCGCGGCTGGTCCTGCTCGATGCCGAACGGATCGAAGACGTGCCGGCGCTGCCAAGCCTGGCGGCGTTCGCGGCCGAGCGCGGACTGGAGGACTTCACGGAGGCCGAGCAGCAGCTCGCTTTCGTCGAGGCGTACGGACCGGGCACTGATTTCGAGCGGAGGTCGCGGCGCTCTCGCCTGATCCGCCGCCAGCTTGAGGCACTTCGCTGGCTCGAGCGGCTGGTGGCCCAGGATCCCGGAGCGGACGATCACGTCAGCGCCTGGTTCGAGCCGAACCTGGCCACCCGACTTGAGAAAGCCAAGCTCAGCACCCTGGCCGACGTTGCTGCGCGGATCAACGGCATCGGCGCGCGCTGGTGGACCGTCGTTCCGGGCGTCGGTGAGACCAAGGCGCAGCGGATCGTCGACTGGCTTCGCCAGCATCAGGGCTCGACCGGTTTGCCGATCGGCGGCCACGTCGCTGTTCCGAGGTCGCAGCTCCATTCGACCCAGCTCGAGCAGGTGACGGGCAAGTCAACGGCGGTGGTGCCGTTCGAGAAGTTTCTGATCCCCGCCGAGCTCGACGGAAGCGAAGGACGGTTGCGGGCGCCGCTGCACCAGTGCCTGCTCGAGGCGAAGAACGATTACGAAGCAATCGCCGCGTGGCTGGCGACAAAGCACGATCCGAACGGAACGGGGAAGACGGCCACGCACCGGACCTACCGCAAGGAGGCCGAGCGGCTGCTGCTCTGGGCGATTCTCGAGCAGGGCAAGGCGCTCTCGTCATTGACGGTCGAAGACGTGCAGGCCTTCAAGTGGTTCCTGGTCGCGCCGCCTGCGCGATGGTGCGGTCCGCGGCACCAGCAGAGGTGGTCTCCCCTCTGGCGGCCGCTCGAGGGGCCGCTCGGACCGGTGGCGCTGCGCCAGGCCATCGTCATCTTGCGAAGCCTCTTTGCTTTCCTGGTCAGCCAGAACTACCTCATCGGCAACGCCCTTGCGGGGGTGTCGCTGCCGCGGGAGACCGGCCGGGTGCTGGGGTCTCGGCGGACCTTCACCTTCGATCAGTGGGACGCGATCGAAAAGCGTCTTGAGGCGATTGCGCTCGACGACATCGGCCGCCGGCGGGCGCGAGCAGTCCGATGGCTCTATGCGACGGGACTGCGCCTCTCGGAGATGGCCAATGCCCAGTGCGGCGACCTGCGCCAGGTCGACTACCGGCTGCCGAACGGCAAGCAGGACACCGGATGGCTTCTGACCGTCGTCGGCAAGGGCAGCAAGTTGCGCGAGGTGCCAGTGCCCGTCTCGCTGGTCGAAGAGCTCCAGGAGGACCTCGATCGGAACGGGCTGGCAGCGGACGTGACGGCCGAGAGCAATCAGGACGTGTCGGTGCTGATGCGGTTTGAGGAGGGAACGGCGCAGCCATGGTCGATGTCGGGCCTAGCCAAAGGAATCAAGGCGTTGCTGGCGCAGATCGCGGCGGAGCTCGACCCGGAAGACGCGAAGCAGCTGAGGAAGGCCAGCACGCACTGGCTGCGGCACACGCATGGCTCTCACGCGCTCAACGGCCGGCCGGGCGAAACCGGCGTACCGATCCAGGTCGTGCAGAACAACCTCGGGCATGCTTCGATCGGAACGACCTCGGGTTACCTGACGACCGAACGGGACTTGCGACTGGCTGCGATGCGCGGGTTCGGTACGCGGCGCCATTGAAGCCGACCAAAGAGGCGAAAGTCTCGCGCCGAGCCTAGATTTCCTGTGCTGCTTCACGACCTGCAGGAAAAGGCGTACCATTTGGCTACTTTTAGATAGCCGAATGGAACAGCCATGAGCGCAGTACCGAGTCCGGCCACGTCATTCTGGCCGGTGGTTCGAGGCCACAAATCCGCTGGTCAGCAACGCTCGACCTTCGAGACGCTGGTTCAGGAGGTGCTCGCAACGCCAGAGGTCGATCTGTATGACGCGATCGAAGCTGGGGTGCCGACCTACATGGTTGACGTGATCGCGGCCGCCACGGGCGAACCAGCGGCCGACGTCATGGAATTCATCGGGGTCTCACAGACCACGCTCAGGCGCAAGATGGAGGCCAAGGAGCCGCTCCCGGACGTGGCCGGCCACCGGGTCATGGCCTTCTTGCGCGTCGCGGCGACGCTGCGGCGGCTCCTGAAGGAGAGCGGCGACCCCGAGCAACTGACCCACTTCGATCAGGAGGCTTGGCTCTCGCAGTGGATGCGTCAGGCATTGCCCGAGCTCGGGGGCAAGTCCCCCGCTGAAATGCTCCGCAATCCGGAGGGCCAGCGCGCCGTCGAGCAGGTGCTCGAGCGCATGCGCGGCGGGTTGCCGGCGTGACGGTGAGTCTGTGGCGTGTCGCTTCGGACACGCCACAGTGGAGCGCCGAGGACATGCTTGGCAAGGGCGCTGCGCACAAGGGCGCGCGCTGGAACCACCCCGGCGAGCACGTCACGTACGCGGCGACGTCGATCTCGCTAGCCGCTTGGGAGACCCGCGCGCATTTCGGTCGCGGGGCCTCATTGCCTTGGAATCGCTACCTGGTCCGTATCGACGTTCCCGACAAAGTCTGGGCAGCCCGCGAAATCCTGACCCGTCCGCCGGCCGTCGGATGGGACGCCATACCTGAAGGTCGTGTTTCGCGTGCTGCGGGATCAGCCTGGCTGCTCGCCGCTCGCACCGCGCTGCTCGCGGTTCCCTCGGTGATCATCAACGAGGAGGACAATGTTTTGATCAATCCGGCTCACCCTGACGCCGCGAGGCTGACTGCGAAGAAAGTCCGCCGATTCATCTACGACCACCGGGTCTGATGGCAGTCATGAACGTGCAGCAACAGGAAATGGTTGTGGGAATCAGACCATCAACCGCGCGCCCAGCCCAAGCTGACTGCAGTCGAGTAGATGCCGGTGCTCGGGCTGTGCGACCCCCCTTGGAGTTCGAGTCCCGCCCTCTCCGCCAGGAAGCTAGGATTTACGTGGCGTAGAGCACGATTCAAGAGCTCTTCCCCACATCCCAGCCCACTTTCCGCGGGGCGCCTGAGCCGAAGCAACATGCAATACCTTTTTGTTGACGGCGCGTACCTCCGTACTGCGATGGAGGACTGGGGCCGCAAGTGGTTCAACGAGCCCGCTATCTTCAACACCTGGGAGCTCGGCGGCGGCTACGGCAAGGTCTTTTACTACGACGCGCTGCCAACCCAGATGCGGGACGAAACGGACGCAGACTTCGAAGACCGAAAGGCGCGTACCGCGAATGCGGAGGGACTTCCCACCTTCCAGTGACGGTGTCGAAGCACCAAGATTGAGTTGCGATCATCAATCTGACTGAAAAGGGGAAGCCCCATGAACGAGATTACACGAGCACCGATAGCGCGGGTAGGCGTTGATCTGGCCAAGCAAGTGATCCAGGTTCACGCGGTGGATGCATCGGGCCGACGGGTGGTGGCGCGGGCGTTCAAGCGCGATCAGTTCTTGGCCTGGTGCGCGCAGCTACCCGCGGGCTGCCTGGTGGCGATGGAGGCGTGCTCGAGCGCGCACTACTGGTCCCGCAAGCTGCGCGCGTTGGGATTGGACGCCCGGCTGATTGCGGCCCACTTCGTCACTCCCTACCGCATGGAAGGCAAGAACGGCAAGAACGACGCCACCGACGCCGCGGCGATCTGCGAGGCGGCGTCACGACCATGCATGCGCTTCGTGCCCGTCAAGACCTGCGAGCAGCAGGGTGTGATGAGCCTGCACCGTGTCCGTGAAGGGTTGAAGGAAGAGCGCACCGCCTGCATCAACCAGATTCGCGGCGTGCTGACGGAGTTCGGCCTGGTGTTCGGCAAGAGCCCCAAGGTCTTGCGCGCCGTGCTGGCCGACGTGATCGAGGATGCCAGCAACGAACTCAGCACGATGGCGCGCTTGGTCATGCAGCGCGCGTTCGAGCACTGGCGCGAGCTCGACGAGCACCTGCGCTGGTGCGACAGGCAGGTCGGCCAGCATGTGCGTGCCAGCCCGCAGGCCAAGCGTGCGGTCAAGGTCTTCGGTATCGGCGAACTCGGTGCATCAGCGCTGACTGCCGGCGTGGGTGACTTCAAGCAGTTCAAAAGTGGGCACCAGTTCGGCGCCTGGCTAGGCCTCGCTCCCAAGCAGGACTCCAGCGGCGGCAAGACCCGTCTGGGGCGCATCACAAAGCGCGGCGACGATTACCTACGCACGCTATTGATCCAGGGCGCCAAGGCCGCCGTGATGAGCGCCGACAAACGCGATGACCCGACCTCGCGCTGGCTGGCGCAACTGACCGCGCGCGCGGGCTGGCAGAAAGCCTGCGTGGCCATGGCCAACAAGAACGCTCGCATCCTGTGGGCGGTGATGACGCGCGAAGAAGGCTTCGACCCCAACCACGTCAGCGTCAAGCCGCGGAACCCCGTGGCGGTCGCACCGTCCGACCCCGCCGCCTGCGCGGCCTAAGCAGTGTCGCCAACTACGAAAACCGATCAACTCCACAACCAACTTCGATTCCTTCCACCCAAGACGTGCTCTCGAAGATGCATTTGACAGGTCAGACCGGCAGCTGGTGAACTCGATAAACCGTACGCGGCGGCAACCGTGCCCAACCCCGCACCGCGAATGGAGCCCGGCTGAGCGGTTCGTATCTGGGTCCGCACCCGCCGGGGTGCAACAAGACCGTTTGTAGGTGTGCAGTCTGTTCTCTGTCGTTACTGCAGCTTCACTCGTCCGTCGTCCATGGATCGATCAGAAAGCCAACCAACATTAATTAAATTCAGGTCTTGACAAGACGGGAAGTCCTTGTAGCTTCGGTTTAACGAGCCGAAGTCACGCTGGATGGCATGTCTTCGAGGGCGTCACGAAACGTCGCGGGCCAGGTCCTAGGCAGGCGATCGAGCAGAAGGAAGTAGACGTCCTCATAGCCGTCGACTTTCTATTGTTGACGGTCCGATTCGGAGCCGTTGCGAGAAAGTCGTCTGTTCGCGTCCGGCTCCCAAGGCGCTCGCGGCGACCAACCGGACCGACGACGAGAGCTACGTCAGATCGTGACCGCGTCGGAAGCCTCCAATATCCGGTACGTGCTCTACACCGGAGCCGAAGGTGCCGATCCTCAACATTTGGGACGCGGTAGCAGTCGATCTCTTGTGGCGCTTTGCGATAGCGACTACATTGTTCGCGCGCGGGTTCGTTTGCGCTTTGGAAGCGTTAAGCGGTCAACGTCGATGATGGATTGCTCTAACGGGGAGGACGCCGTGGGTCGCTTTCAACGTCACTTCGTGCTTGCGCTGATGATGCTAATTCCACTGCTGATGCCTGCTGCGGCGGCGGGCCCCCCGACTAACGCGCCACCAGGCACGATCTGCATCACACCGAAAGGCTGGTGTCCGGCGGTGAAGCCAGGGCCGTCCGGTGCACCGTGTGCGTGTCAGACGCCTCAGGGATGGGTTCAGGGGTCGCTGAAATAGGCTAGGCGAGTCTTACGGAGTCTCTGTATGGACCGAAGTTTCGAAGACGCCCTGCTGCACAAGGCGCGAGTGCTAGGCAACCACGCTCTCGATACCGGCCAGCTGCCTGAGAACAGCCGCATCTTCGAAGAAATCGACTCGGTCGAACTGGCGCGCAAGCGCGGCGAAGACCCTGCGGCTGCGCCCCTCATCGCCGAAGTGCAGAGGCTGTGTAAAACGGGCAGGGTCTCGATCGAAGAATTGATGCGGCGGGAGACTCCGCTGGGGCGGCTCAGACAGGGAGCCGTGCTGGCAACGCCGTATCTGATCGGATTCGTGACGCTCCTGTTGACGCTTTATCTCGCATTCCAGAGCTCCGAGCTGCACAAGGCTGATTTGGCATTGCGCGAGTATCAGGAGCTGGAGAGCGAACGCTTGCAGGAGAAGATCTATCACGCCTGGAAGATGTACCTTTACGAGCACGTGCTCAACGTGAAAGGGCCTCCACTGGCGCAGCTAGATGGCTATCAGCAGCTGGTGGACGACGCGAAGCGTCTATACCAGAAGCGCAGTGCGGTCCAAGACCTCTTGCTCGATTCGTCGGTCATCCGTTACTTCCCCAAATTCTTTGAAGCCCACCGCACTCTGCAGACCACGGCAGTCGGCGGTAATTCCGAAATCACCGGGGATCAGAGCAAGGAGTTGACGAACACAGACCTAGACTGCTCGAAAGAGCCAGACGAAGCCTTGCCCGCGGATGCGAGTGACAAGCCTGCCGCCTTCGGGAGGAGGATCGAGCTCGCCAATTACAGGGCCAGCATTTCCTGCTTTGTGCAATCCTTGCTGATCGGCGTCGACTACGACTACCCGATGGTGTCACAGATCTATCAGACCCGAAACAAGGTCAACCTTCTCGTCTCGTGGATGCTGCCGGGGTTGTATGGACTGCTCGGTGCTTGCGTGTTTCTGATGCGCGAACTTCTGGTCCTCGACAAGACCCGCAGCGACGCTCGCATCGTCGACATGCTCTCGCTGCTGCTGCGGATCGCACTCGGCGGACTTGCCGGCATTATTGTCGGATGGTTCTGGGTGCCGACTTCGCCAAATCCCGCTTCCTCCGCCATCGAAGTGTCCTCCGTTTCATTCGGCGTCGCCTTCCTCGCCGGCTTCAGCATCGACAGCTTGTTCGCTTTGCTCGATCGCCTGCTCAAGAACTTTCAGCCGCCCAGCGTAGCCAAATCCATCCAAGCTCCCAGGAAGCTTAAGGCCGAGACCTAGCTCGGAAGCGCCACGAGATGGTCCTTGACGGTAGACGATGCAACGGGCGTCGGCGTCGCCTTATTTCTGATAGCCGGTGTTGAGTTCATCTCGGCTAGGCGCCTTTGCGGGCTCTGAGGATCTCGCCGGCTTGCCGGGGCCCCAATTCCTGAGCGCACAGGTCGCCGAACAGGTGCTGGGCCCGCGGTCGAACCTTGCCCTACCTACTCCCTGTGCTCCGTTCGGGCTGGTCGCCCGCGTTCATTGCCGCTCTGGCGTGCCCTGCCAAGTCCCTTGTTAGGAAGAATCGTACCTTTCGCCCAGATTGACGCGGCGACCTCATGCCCGGTCAATGAAATCAATCAGTCGCCCGACGCGCCCCCCAAGCACAGAGCGGCGGATCGCAAATGCTTGTCGCGCCCCGGCTTTTTGCTCTCAAGCGCAAATGCCCCGGCGAACGTGAAGTTCGTGCGTTTGGCCGGCAACCACCGCCCGTAGTGACAGAAAGCTGGGTGAACCGCTCACTCTTGCCAAGAAGCTGAGTTCAGGATGGCCGAGCCCGAGAGCCGCAGGCGGTACGCTTCGACCTCATGACGCCGGAGCAGAAACAGCTGGAAGCAGGCGTAGCCGCGCTCGAAGGGCAACGCGCGCTGCTTGGCGACGCTGTCGTGGACAGCGCGCTCCGCCCAATGCGGGCCCGCCTCGCTGCGCTTCGATCTGCGACCCGGTCGGGGGCCGCGTCGGAGCAAACCCTCAAGCAAGTCAGCATCCTCTTCATGGACGTGGTCGGCTCGACTCGCATGAGCCAGCGGCTCGATCCTGAAGACACGAGCGCGCTCGTGGATGGCGCACTTGCGCGAGCAGCGGCCGTCGTGCAGGTGCACCGCGGCCGCGTGCTGCAGTACGCCGGCGACAGCCTGCTCGCGGCCTTCGGTGTCGACCAGGCCGCCGAGGACGACGCCGAGCGCACCGTGCGGTGCGGCCTGGCCCTGTGCGCGCTTGGCCGCTCGATCCGCGTCGAACTCGAAGACAACGAAGACTTCGCCGTCCGGGTCGGTATCCACACTGGCGAAGTACTCCTCGGGGGCGGCGTGTCGGAGGCCGGTACGATTCGTGGCATCAACGTCAATATCGCCGCCCGGCTCGAGCAGGCGGCGCCGCCTGGCGCGGTGCGCATAAGCCATGACACGCACACGCTTGTGCGCGGCCTGTTTGACGTCGAGGCGCAACCGCCGCTACAGGCCAAGGGTGTCGACGCGCCGCTGCGCAGCTACTTGGTGCGCGGCAAGAAGCAGGCGTTCGCGCTCGGCCCATCGCGTGGCATCGAAGGCTTGGCGACGCGAATGATCGGCCGCGACGACGAGCTCGAGGTGCTACAGCGCGCCTACCAAGCGCTGTCGAGCGAACCGGCGCTCGCGGCCGTCAGCGTCGTGGGCGACGCCGGCCTGGGCAAGAGCCGGCTGGTCGACGAGTTCCTTCGCTGGGCCGAAGCGCGAGGCGACCCCGCAGTCGTTCTGCGCGGGCGCACGACGCCGCAGACGCTGAGCCGCTCGTTCGGCCTGCTCGCCGACCTCGTCACGCGCCACCTGCAAATTGCCGACGACGACACGATGACCGCGGCGCGCGCCAAGATCGAGCGCGGCACCGCGCCGCTATTTGCTGGCGACGACAACGACCCCGCCGCCGGCGACGCGCACGCGCACCTGCTGGGCCACCTGCTCGGCATCGAGTGGCCGGCGAGCAGCCACGTGCAAGGGATCCTGCAGGACCCGAAGCAGATCCGCAACCGCGCGTTCCACGCGGCGGCGCTCATCGTTC
>Ga0207711_10002827_pt1 | contig 15249 bp, 17 predicted proteins | sample KBSS34metaG_FD_184401 | JGI IMG/M metagenome (GOLD analysis project Ga0207711, IMG submission 184401) | Switchgrass rhizosphere microbial communities from Kellogg Biological Station, Michigan, USA - KBS S3-4 metaG (SPAdes) (version 2) | ecosystem: Host-associated > Plants > Roots > Rhizosphere...
TGCCGCTACGGCAGTCGGGTGCCGACTCGGGCGCCGGGCACGGCCGGGCGGCCGATGACGACGACAGCGGACTTCTGCGCGGTCTTCCGCGTGACTCCGAACGTCTTCATGGCAGCCTCCCCGAGGTTCAACGACCGGTGGCCGTGCCGCCGGCGAGCACCGGGCAGCCCTCCAGACTATGCCCGCTGCCGGTGACAGAGCAAGACTCGGTTCCCTCCGGAATTGCTCAGCCGGTGATCGCCCCGACCACGATGAGCGAGACCGAGGCGTCGTTGCATCCTGAACCGATGACGTTGTAGACGTGCTGCCCGTCGGTGTTCGAGTCGAAGGGGTGGGTGAGCGGCGGTGCCGCGATGAGGTAGCTCGTGTCGACCGGCTCGCAGACCACTCCGGCATCGGTGATCGTGGTGGCGGCGTGCGCCGCTCCGCCCGGCGGCACGGTCACCAGGGCCGGCGCCGAGGTCGTGTCGTTGGTCGACGCCGCCCCCATCGTCTCTTCGGCCTCGGGCTGACCGATGTAGACGATCGGGTAGCCCTTCATCGTGCACGCCGTCGCCGAGGTGTTCGTGAAGGTCAGCAGGCCGTGGAAGTGCCCGGCGGTGTTGTCGGTGCCCTGGTAGGTGATCTTGAGGCTGTCGCGGGTGCAAGCCGCCGCCGCGGTCGAGGTGGGCGCGGAGCTCGGGGATGCCGACGCGCTCGAGGTGGGAGGCGATGCGGTGGCCGAGCCGGACGGGCTCGCTGGGCCGTTGCATCCACTCAACAGCCCGACGACGACGATCACCGCGAACGCACTGCCCAGACGCCTCATGACGCACAGCATGGCGTAGAAAGACCCTCAGTGGAAGAAGTGCCGCTCCCCCGTGAAGTACATGGTGACGCCGGCATCCTGGGCGGCCGCGATCACCTCGTCGTCGCGGATCGAACCGCCCGGCTGCACGATTGCGGTGACGCCGGCGTCGATGAGGATCTGCGCCCCGTCGGCGAAGGGGAAGAACGCGTCCGAGGCGGCCACGCTGCCGGCCGCGCGATCCCCGGCGCGCTCGACCGCGAGCCTGCAGGAGTCCACCCGGTTGACCTGTCCCATGCCGACGCCGACGCTCGCGCCGTCCTTCGCGAGAAGGATCGCGTTCGACTTCACGGCGCGGCAGGCGATCCAGGCGAAGCTCAGATCGGCGAGGGTGGCGGCATCCACCGGCTCGCCAGCGACCAGCTTCCACTGCAGCGCGCGCTCGAACTGCGTGTCGGCCTGCTGGATGAGCAGCCCGCCCGAAATCTGCCGAAGCTCCGACTCGCCCCGCGCGAACCCTTGCGGCAGTTGCAGCAGGCGCAGGTTCTTCTTCACCTGCAGGATCGCGAGCGCCTCCGGTTCGAATCCCGGCGCCACCACAACCTCGGTGAAGATGGGCGCGATCGACTCGGCAACTTCTTTCGTCGCCACGCGGTTCAGCGCGATCACCCCGCCGTACGCCGACACCGGATCGCAGGCGTGCGCGGCCGCATGGGCGGCGGCGATCGTGTCGGCCGTCGCGATGCCGCAGGGGTTGGCGTGCTTGATGATCGCCACCGTCGGGGTGTGGTGGTCGTAGGCGGCGCGCACCGCGGCATCCGCGTCGACGTAGTTGTTGTACGACATCTCTTTGCCACCGAGTTGGGTGGCCTGCGCGATTCCGGCGGTGCCGGGGGTGCCGTAGAGGGCGGCACGCTGGTGCGAGTTCTCGCCGTAGCGGAGAGGGGCGACGCGATCCCAGGTGGCACCGACCCAGCCGGGAAAGCCCGAGCCCTCGTCGTCGGGCGCGAGCACGTTGCCGATCCAACTGGCGACGGCGACGTCGTAACGTGCCGTGTGCCGGAACGCATCACGCGCCAGCTCGCGCCGCTGCAGCAGGGTGGTGCCGCCGCTTTGCAGCGCGTCGATGATGTCGCCGTAACCGTCGGGGCTGGTGACGACCGCGACGTTGGCGTGGTTCTTGGCGGCGGCGCGCACCATAGCGGGCCCGCCGATGTCGATCTGCTCGACCACGGCATCCGGCTCGGCCCCGGCCGCCACGGTCGCCTCGAAGGGGTAGAGGTTGCTCACCAGCAGCTCGAACGGCGCGATGCCCTGGGCGGCGAGCTCGGCCTCGTGCGACTCGAGCCGCAGATCAGCGAGCAGCCCCGAGTGGACGAGCGGATGCAGCGTGCGCACGCGTCCGTCGAGCGACTCGGGGTAGCCGGTGAGGTCGCTGACCTGCGTGACGGGGTGGCCGGCGTCGGCGATGGTCTTGGCGGTGGATCCGGTGGAGACGATCTCGACGCCCGCCTCGGCCAGGGCTTGGGCGAGCTCGACCAACCCGGTCTTGTCGCTCACCGAGACCAGCGCGCGACGGATCGGAACGAGATCGCGCGGGCGGTAGGCGGCGGGATCGATGGTGGGACCGGACATCGGCGGCTCCTTCTGGGTACGACCGGACAGGGAGAGGGTCCGGTTCAGCCCAGGCGAACGGCCGAAACGATCAGGGCACGGGACGCTGCTGCCGAACCCGTCGCTCCCCGATGGTCACCCATCTCAACGCCAGTTGCGACGGGAGTCAGTTTAGCCGCCCGAATCTGGACCGACCCCGCACGCCGTGTTGCGTGATGCATCACGCTACAGTCGGACGCCATCAGGCCCTTTGGACGCGACATGGACATCCCCGGCTTCCGGCTTCATCCGCTCAAGGGCGGGATGGCCGGTCGCTGGTCGATCACTGTAAGCGGCAACGGGAGGGTGACGTTCGAGTTCCGAGACGGGAACGCGTACGTCCTGGACTACGAGGACTACCACTGATGGACGAGCTCAAGCCGATGCCCAACCCGCCGCACCCGGGCGAGTTCATCTCCGAGGTGTACCTGGAGCCGTTCGGAGTGAGCGGCCGAGACTTGGCCAAGCAGCTCGACGTGGCTGCATCGACCCTGAGCCGAGTACTCAGCGGCGCCAGCCGGGTGACGCCTGAGATGGCGCTGCGGCTGTCGAAGGCCCTCGGTCGCAGCGCCGAGAGCTGGCTGACGATGCAAGACTCGCACGATCTCTGGGTCGCCCGGCAAAGTCTCGACCTGGCTCGGGTTCGACCGCTCGAGATTGTGACCGCATAAAGGATCGCGTGGGGACCGCCGTGGGCGTTGTCGGCGTTGTTGCCGTTGCTGGTGTCGGGGACGGCGTCATCCGCGGTGGTGGTTCCGATGTTGCCGGTGGCCGGGTCGATGGGTTGCCCGAACGGATCATACGAAGCATGACCGCCCGCACGGGTGCCGGAGTTGTCGGCGGTGACGACCTCATCACCGTGCAGGTTCGGGTACGACCACACCGTGCCGGGTGTGCCCGAGTTGATCAGCACTCGGCTTCACTCCTATGCGATCAACTTGACCAGAACCAGCACGAGACACAAGAGGCAGAGGGCGAAGAATCCGACGCCTACCAACAACACGGCAGTCGGCGATGTTGTTTGGGGGTGCTGCTGAAGCCGTGGGAGCACATTTTGCGTTCGAGTGGCTGCGGCGGCGAACCGCTTCCTAAAAGCAATCAGCCCGGTTCCACACGCGCCGAAGAAGACCGCGAGTACGAGAAGGATGCCCACTATCGAATCACCTCCACAAGTCAGACAAGTTGACTTGCCCCTCAACACCGATGGAACAACCGGCTTCGCCCCCGATGCTAACGCCGCCTCCTACCGAACCCGTACTGTCACCCAGGTTGCCGGTGAACTCGCCATATCCGCCGAATGGACCGGCGGCAAACGTACATGTGCCACGTCCGGAGAAACCCGCCGCCGTGTCGTTGCCCATGACCGGACCCGCGGACAGTGAGGCCCCACCTTTGACTCCCACACCCACGCCTCCGTATAGAAGGACGTCCTTTCTGAGGATGACCCCGCCGTTCACGCAGCCGACCGCGCATCCCTCAACGTTGATGCGAATCCCTCCCGTCCCAGCTGCGCCCCCGGGGCCGCAGGCCACGGAGCTAAGAAATCCGCAGGTCCGAGGATCGGGGTACCTCGACCCTCCAGAAACTGATTTCGGGCCAGTTGAACGAATCGATTTCCCAGTGAGAGGGTTTCGCTGTGTTGGAGGCGCACAAAACGGGAATCGGACACAAATCGCGTACCTGGGCATGAAGAGGCCGGGGCCCCCTCCATCCGTGAGCGCGAAGTTGCCTACCCTCCCCGAGAGGTCGAACCCATTGATGGGGTCGTTGGGGTAGTTGTACGCGTTCGCGTTTCCGCCCGGCACCGGGTCGACGCTGAGGAACCGCCCCAACGCGGCCACGTACTGCCGTGCCCCCATCTCCACCGTCGCAACCGTGCCCAGGTGCTCATACAGTTTCTGGTGCGATCCGACCCAGCCGTTGTCGGCCTGGTTGCCGTTGCTGGTGTCGGGCACGGCGTCATCCGCGGTGGTGGTTCCGATGTTGCCGGTGACCGGGTCGATGGGTTGCCCGAACGGATCATACGAAGCATGACCCGCGGTGCGGGTGCCGGAGTTGTCGGCGGTGACGACCTCGTCGCCGTGCAGGTTCGAGTATGGCCACACCTCTTCGAGTCGTGGCCGCTCAGTTGCATCCGAGCCACCTACCAGCAAGATGGATGATGGGGCCTCATCCCGAGTATCGTTGCGATCTAGCTTCGCCCCGCTCGGTCACGCGGGCACCCAACGCGCCATTTGTCGAGCATCGCAACTCGCCTGAAAAGAGCCAACTCAGGGGAAGCGTCGCCGACGCAACCGGCCGGCGATTCGGATCAATCCAGCAACCAAACTTCCAACCAAGGCTGCCTGGCTGATAGCTATGGGAATAGCGACGATCGCGAACACAATCCAAGCGACTACGAGGCCGACGCCGTCCCCCGCAAGCGTCGCGACCGCCGCGCGAACCAAGGCGCCTATCCAATAGGCCACGTCGCCGAGCGGCCAGAGCAAGCCCGCGCCCACTTCCTTGTAGCGATCTGGGTCGGAGGAATACGGCGCAATATCTAGGAACGTGGCAGAAATTCCGCCGGCCATGACTCCATACAGAAGCACAAGTACGCCGATTACAACTAGCTCGCGCCTAGCTCGCGGTGGCGCGGTGTGGGGCTCCGCGCCCCCATGTGCCAGGAGGCTTTCGATTCCGCCGTCAGCCACCTGTCACCCCCCGTTCCCTAGCACGACATTGTTTACATTCTGACCGTAGGTGTACCACAGCGCGCGGGCCAGGTAGGTGTACGCCTGGACGTCTCCGCCGGGTACCTGCGCTGCAGATCCCGACTGAACATCAAGATAGGCAGTCCCACCGGTCACGCGAAAGTTGAAGTTCACGTATCCCGGGTAGTCCGGGTGCCCTGCTTCGGCCTTGATCGAATATCCCGTCGACGTGATCTTGGTTACAGTTATGTCCCCGTTCATTGAAGGGACTCCGGCGAGTCCAGCGAGAGCCGTGTGAAGCGTCTGCCCAACGTGGGACAACTTGGCGTGGCTGAACGCACCGTTGACTCTCCAGATCGGCGGGAACACCCGACCGAAGTTGGACCGGACGCCTTCGAAGACCTGCGATGCCGACTTCGACGTCTTGCCAATCTTGATGTGTGCCACGTAGCCCCAGCCCCCTGAGCAAGCCGCGAGCGTGTAGCAGCCCTTCTCGCCAGTGAGGTCGAATCCGTTGATGGGATCATTCGGGTAGTTGTACGCGTTCGCGTTCCCGCCCGGCACCGGGTCGACGCTGAGGAACCGCCCCAACGCGGCCACGTACTGCCGTGCCCCCATCTCCACCGTCGCAACTGTGCCCAGGTGCTCATACAGTTTCTGGTGCGATCCGACCCAGCCGTTGTCGGCCTGGTTGCCGTTGCTGGTGTCGGGCACGGCGTCATCCGCAGAAGTGGTGCCGATGTTGCCGGTGGTCGGGTCGATGGGTTGCCCGAACGGATCATACGAAGCATGACCACCCGCACGGGTGCCGGAGTTGTCGGCGGTGACGATCTCATCCCCGTGCAGGTTCGGGTACGACCACACGGTGCCGGCGTTTCACGTTGTCAACGTACTTACCTGCTGTCAAGGGAACCCGTCGCCCCACCAGCGCAACCCCGCGGAGTCGCGCCAAGTTGATTCTGGCGCGTTCGGAAACGGCTCTGCCAAGTCGTATCGAGCCACCGACTCACCAAACTCGCTCCCCGTCAGACCGGCGGCATCGATATCGAACACCAAGGCACCTGAGCCGTACCTATCACGCCGGATGCCGACAAACTCCTCAGACCAAGGAGGGGAGTAGACAATATTGATGATTTCTCCGGGACCGGCCCACGCATCCCTGATCTCTACAAGCCTCATGTAGTCGTACGAACCGTGTTGCACCGTCCGAAGACACGCAAGCAGAGCCTCGGTCGCCCAAGACGGTCCCTCGAGGGCCAACTCTCGGATCAGATCGTCCAGCTTCGACTTCACGGGCCAGCCCTTCCGACTACATTCAGCCACCCCGGACACATTTGCATTCCTACGCAGTAGGAGCTGATTACGCCTTGCTGATAGCCGTCCGAACGAGTTTGAAGCCCAACGACGGTCCTGATGGTGACATGAGAAGCCCAAGGCCAGATGATGCATTCGCCCAAGTACTCGTTGCAATCCGCCTCTGGAACGTCCGTGAGGTAGATCCTATTTTTTGACGGCTTGCCGTTGTCATTTGTTTCGCGATATGAAACTTGGGCGGCCTGGATCGCGTGCTCGACGGTCCCCGGGTCAAGATTGTGCGCCACTACTTTCACAACCGCGGACGAACGGATAACCACATAATCGGCTGGGGAATCGAGAAGATCACCGTCCCCGACGCGTCGACCAGATCATGGTCGCCGAACTTATTGACTTGCACAGTCAACCCCGGCGCCGACAGATGCCAGTCATACACCGGCGCGCTCTGAGGCGCTGCCGCGAGTACGAGCTGCTCGCTCACCGACACACCTCTGACCTGATAACGCAGATCAGCCCCAGGAAGGGCGTTCGCGTAAGACAACTCCGAGTTCGACGACTTCGACAACTGCAACGGCGCCGCCTTCGCCCCGTCCAACGACATCGTCGCTGTGTGGCCCTGACGGCTCACCTGCAACAGCTTCGAACTATCGGCAGTCGAAGCGAAAACCGGTGACAGCGGATGCAACGAAGCCTTCGCCGCCCCACCCGCGATGGCGCCGATGGTCGTCGACATCGGTACCCACTGGCCCTCAGCGTTCAGCACATTCTTCGGCTGAGCGGATGCGACCGTCCATTGCTGCCCACTGGAATCCACGTACTCGTCCGTCAGCTCGGTGCGGCCGGTCAGGGTTGCCTTTGAAGGATCGAAGCCCCCAACGGCCTCACGAGTCGGCGTGGCGGGCAGCGACGTATCGACTGCGTCGTTCTTGAGTCGAGTCGTCGACTGCGGCTCCCCCAAGTACGCCGTCAACGGCTTCGACGTCAGCGGGGGCACGTCCGTGGCCGGCCGCGAACTCGTCTGCTCAACCGGCGGCGACGGCGGAATCGGACCCGGAATCGCATCAGCCGGAACCGCCACCGACAACGCGATCGCCACACTCGCGACCAGACCGAAACCAGCCAGAACTAACGGGCGGAAACCTCGCACGACACGCCTCCGGGGACAGACGACACAATGGCGCGAGGAATGTTCGCGAGTGAGGCTCAAAGTATCGGGTGAACTCGGCGAACCGCTACGCCGTGAGAGTGAAAACCGCACGGCCCGACTACCCCAGAACGGGGGGGCGCCCGCGACTTGGTCGAGGTCGCCTAAGCCCCGACGATCTGCGAACGCATTCGCTCCAGCCGAGCGCGCAGCTGGCCGATGACGTCTCTCGCCATACCGACACCCTCCAGCGCGACGACAAGGTGCTCGACGGTCGCGTCGAACGCCGCGTCGGTGATCTGCATCCCGCCGTGAGCTTGGTTGAGGGGCCGCCCGACATAGATCTCCGGCCCACCAAGGGCGAAGAGAAGGAAGGCCGTCTGATGTGCGCGCAGCCGCCGCATGTCGACTCCCGTGAACCAGCCTGCCAGTTCGGAGTCGTTGATCACTCTGTCGTAGAAGTCCGACACCGCGGCCTTCACGGTGTCGGCTCCGACCGCCTTGTCATCGGCCATTCAGACCCGGCCACCTTCGAGGCGAATGCCTCCATTCGCGATGTCGAGCACGACATCCACCAGCAGCTGCCGCTCGACCAGCTTGATCCGGTCGTGCAGCCGCGCCTCCGTGTCGCCTGGCAGCACCGGCACACGGCGTTGAGCCACGACAGGTCCGGTGTCGACCCCATGGTCGACGATGATCACGCTCGCGCCGGTCTCGGTCACGCCCGCGACGATCGCATCCCGCACCGCGTGCGCCCCAGGAAACTCGGGCAGATACGCCGGATGCGTGTTGAGCAGCGCCGGGCTGAGCGCCGCGACGACGCGCGGCGGCAGCAGCCGCATGAAGCCCGACAGGATCACCAGGTCGGCCTCCCACTGGCGTAGCTGGTCGAGCAACTCGTCGCCCCACGCCTCGCGGCTGTCGAATGCACCGAACGGAACCACGAAGCTCGGGATGCCGAACTCCTCGGCGTGCGCCAGCCCCTCGGCGTCGCGGTCGGCTCCGATCGCGACCACCCGAGCGGGAAACTCCGCGTCATCAGACGCGTCGAGCAGAGCCCGCAGGTTCGACCCGCCGCCCGAGATCAAGACGACCAGTCGCAGCACGGGCCTCAGCCTACCGAGCGCGGCCCGCGCCCCGGCGGGGCTGACGGCTGGGGAGCCGACTGGATGCCGCGAGCCCGATGCCGATCGCGACGGCGAACTCGAGCGCTGCCGCCAAGCCGACCGCGAGGGCATCCGGACCCACCTGCTGAAAGCGCCCTGGCCCGGCCGCCCCGCTCGATGCCGCCGCCAGCAGCCCGAGCAGCACCCCGCCGAACACGCCGCCCCCGAGGGCGGTGACCACGAGAGCGGGGAAGTGCGGTGAGTCGGCCGCGTCCAGGGCTCGCACCAGGATCGGCCGCACCGCCGCGCCGGCCAGGAATCCCGCCACCACAGGCACCAGCAGGCCGGCGAATCCGAACGCCAGCTCACCGGTGGGCAGCGCGCCGAGCAGCGGGATGGTCGGCATCGGGCCGAGTGCGGTGCCAAGCGGTGAGACGTGCGATCCTGCCCCGATCGCGAATCCGGGGCCGATGAACCACGACACCGCCCAGATCACCAAGTTCGGCAGGAAGGCCAGCTCGCCCGCCGTGAGGGCGACACCGCCGACCACCTCGGTGTGCAGTGCCTCATAGAGCCGGATGATCTGCGCGTAGTTCGCCGCGATCAGCAGGGCGACCGCGACCGCGCTGACGAGGGTGGTGATGGCGGCGGCCGCGGCTCCGGCGCGGAGGGCTCCGGCCACTGCCGCGCGCACCTGGGGGCGCCAGTCGTCGATCCAGTCGCGCAGGGAGCTGCCCGCGGCATCCGGACCCCGTTCGCGTCCCTCGCGCAGCACGCCCAGGAACAACCCGATCGCGAAGACCAGGGTCGACAAGAGCACTCCCTGCCAGATCGAGGGACGCGCCCCGCTGTTCACCGCCGTGAGGGTGACGACGCTGGACGCGAGGCCGAACACCGCCAGCGCCGTCAGCTCGCCGAGCGCCCGATGACCGGTCTCGGCGACCCGCTCCCCGGCGCGCACGCCGAGCAACAAGGTGAGCAGCGCGAAGCCGAGCAATGCGATGGTGATCTTGACCGGAGCGCCCGCGCCTGCGATCCCGAGCGCCGCCGCCGTGGTCGGGTCGAGCGTGAAGGTCACGTCGACGCCGTGACCGATCAGCCAGATATCGGCGGCGCCGCGCCAGAAGATCGCCCAATCCGGTGCGAACCCGAACTGCGCCGCCCACAGGATCGTGAGCGGCACGAGCGGGATCGCCACCCCGATCGCCACCACGAGCAGCGCCTCGAAGGCCGAGAACAGCAGAGTCAGGCGCCGGGTCATATCGGGATGACCCTACCGGGGCGCGCGCGCCACGCCGCGACGGCATCCCGAGGTCCAGGATTCGTGCAATAACGACGGAACGGAAGCGGCAAACGTCGGTTTGGCACGAATCGCGACGAGACGGAATCCGTGTCGAGCCGAGAGACCCGGGGTTACGCGCTGCGGCGCCGCACCTGGGCGCCGCGCACCGAGAGCCACACGGCGAGCCCGACGATCACGAAGGCCAGCGGCACATGCACGCCGATCCAGGCATCGGCCTCGCCCTCGGTGATCAGGTGCCCGAACATCGTCTGCAGCAGCAGCAGCACGAACAGCACGAGGCCGAACCAAGCCAGGATGCGATCGGTCGCGCGCACCAGCACGAGACCGACGATGGCGGTGACCAGCGCGACGACGATCGTCACGTCGGCGATGATGTTGTGCGCCGCGATCCAGCCATCGCGGTGCTCCTGCGAGACGAACTCTCCGGCGGTGATCGCCTGCAGGAAGATCCCGAGGGTCGTCACCCCGATCAGCGCGTTGAACAGGCGGATGCCCTTGGGAGCGGTCGGGGTGGCGGGGGTCTGAGCGGCGGCGGTCATGGCATCCATTCTGGTGGATCGCGCCATAGGACCAAAGTCCCTAGCGAGTGGTCTGGCGTGCCGCGAATCTGACGGAGCGAGTGGTTCGCCCTCGTACGGCGGGCGCCGCGGCTGCCCCGATACCGCTCGGCGCCCGTCGTTTCTTCAGGCTGCGAAAACGGTGCCGAGGCCTCAGTCGCACATCGGGTCGGAAGACCGCACCGTCCCGTTGATCAGGAAGGCATCGACTGTCGAGTCGACGCACTCGTCGCCCTGCGCGTACACCGTGTGCCCCTCGCCCTTGTGCGTCACGAGCACGCCGCTCGAGAGCTGCTTCGACAGCGAGACGCCGCCCGCGTATGGCGTCGCCGGGTCGTTGGTCGTGGCGACGACCATGATCGGCGGAGCGCCCGCCGCGTCGAACTTGGTCGGCAGCTTGGCGACCGGCTCGGGCCAGTTCGAGCACGCGGTGTCGAGCACGGCGTAGTCGTCTTCGGCGAAGTACTTGCCCAGGATCGGGGCCGCGGCATCGATCTTGGCCAGTCCCTCGAGGGGCGTCACGCCGTCGGTGCCGATGTCGCTCTCGGCGCAGGTGACGGCGGTGTAGACATCGGTCTCATTGTTGTAGGTGCCGTCGGGGCTGCGGTTGTTGTAGCCATCGGCGTTCTCGAGGGTCGAGTCGGCGTCGTTCTTGGCCAGATCCTTGAACATCTGGGTCAGGTCGGGCCAGCTCTGTTGGGAGTACAGGGTGTACGAGATCCCGGTGCCCACCGTGGCCGAATCCACGGCCCGTCCATCTGAGCCGACCAGGTGCCGCGCGTCGATGCCGTCGAGAATGCCGCGCACCTGCTGAAGACCGTGCTGCACCGAGCCGGTGAACGGGCATCCCTTCTGGCTCTGGCAATCAGCCATGTAGGCCTTGAGCGCGCTGTCGAAGCCGGCCATCTGGGTCGCCAGCGCGTCGAGCTGCCCGACCAGCGGGTCGATCGGGCCGTCGAGCACCATGCGGCCGACCTTCTTCGGGAACAGCTCGGCATACATCGTGCCCAGGTAGGTGCCGTAGGAGTAGCCCAGGTAGTGCATCTTCTTGTCGCCGAGCACCGCCCGGATGACGTCCATGTCGCGCGCATTGCTCTCGGCATCGATGTGGCCCAGCAGCGGCCCGGTGTTCTTCAGGCACGCGGCCGACCAGTTCTTCTCGACGACCGTGAGTTCGTCGATCCAGCCCTGCGAACCGTACGGGCTGGCGTAGGTCCCGTAGAGCAGCTTGTCTTCTTGCTTGGGGTCGGTGTAGCAGGTGATGGCGGGCCGGGAGCGGCCCACCCCGCGCGGGTCGAAGCCGATGATGTCGTACTTCTTCAGCACGTCGGGCGTGACGATGTAGTTCACGTACTGGTCGACGAAGTCGTAGCCCGAGCCGCCAGGGCCGCCGGGGTTGATCAGCAGCGAGCCGAGCTTGCCGCTGCCTGCGCGGTGCCGCGCGATCGCGATCTTGATGGTGGCGCCACCGGGGTCGCTCCAACTCAGGGGCACCGTGACGAAGGTCGAGTCGATGGCTCCGCTGTGCTTGGTCCAGGTGAGGCTCTGCTCGTAGAACTTCTGGAGGCCGGAGGGCACCGCCTCATCGGTATGCGTCGTCACCGTCGTGGTGCTCCCGTTGGGCTTCGGGAGCAACTGGCAGCCCGACAGCAGCAGCGCAGCAATCGCAAGGGTGGCGGCAAGAACGAGACGGCGAGCGCGCATGCCGGAATCCTAGGGGATGAGCAACTCGGCCGACTCGTGGCCCGCCTGCGCCGCGCGCGCGAGAAAGCTCTGGATGGTCGCCAGCTGTGCGTCATCGAACTCGGCGCAGACGGCATCCATCGCGTGGTTCATGCCGGCGAACAGCCTCAGCATGTCGCCGGTCTTGGCCGGGTTGGCGGCGACGGCGATCGCGCGGCGGTCGGCAGGGTCGCGGGTCCGCGAGATCCAGTCGCCGGCCTCGAGTCGGTCGAGCACTCCGGTCATGGTCGCCGGATGCAGCCCCGCGAGCCGCGCGAGAGCGCTCGGGCTGATCGGGCCGTGCCTGGCCACGAGATCGAAGGTATCGAGGTCTGCGTCGCGCAGCGACGCCTCGGATCCCACGCGGTGGTTCAGTGCGGCGAGCTGCGTCCGCAGTTCGCGCAGGCCGTCTTTCACGGCGTTGACGGCGCGGCGGCGGTCACGAGCGCTGGCGGACTCATTCATTATCTGATCCATATGATATGGTTTTCATATTATACGACTCCTTGACAACAATCCGTTCACAGCAGAGTAGAGGGAAACACCATGAAGATCGCGCTCTTCGGCGCCAACGGCGGAACGGGCCGCGTGCTCACCGCGCAGGCCCTGGCCGCCGGCCACGAGGTCACCGCCGTGACCCGTCACCCCGAGACCTTCGGGCCCAGTCGCGCACGGCTGCGCGTCCTCGCCGGCGATGCGATGGATGCCGTCTCGGTCTCCGCCGCAATCGCCGGCCAGGACGCCGTGCTTTCCACCCTCGGGGTGCCCTTCACCAAAGACCCCATCACCATCTACTCGGTCGGCACCGGGAACATCGTGGCGGGGATGACCGAGCACGGTGTGCGGCGCCTCGTCTGCGTGAGTTCGAGCGCGGTCGATCCGCACGATGACCCCGAAGAGGGCTGGATCTTCAACCGGGTGCTGCAGCCCTACGTGGTGAACGGCATCGGCAAGACCACTTACGACGACATGCGACTCATGGAGGCGGCGGTCGCCGCGAGTGATCTCGACTGGACCGTGGTGCGCCCCTCCGGACTGTTCGCGGCCGACGCCGTCAGCGACTACCGCGTCTCGGCCAGCGACCACCTCAGCGGCCGCTACACCTCCCGCGCCGACCTGGCCGACTTCTTGCTGCGCCTCGCCGGCGGCTCGGAGTTCGTGCGCGCGACACCCGAGGTGCGCACCATCGAGGGCACGCCGAACTTCTTCGCCTTCATGTGGCGCGAGACGATCAAGAAGAAGCCGTAGTCAGCTGCGCGCGGGAACCGACGCGGCCAGCCAGTCGGCGAATCGGATGCCACCGAGTTCGGCGCCCTCGCTCGGCACGAGTTCGTTTCCGGTCAGGAGGGCGCCGAAGTAGCGCGCTGTCGGGTCGGGAACGACGGTACGCGCGTCTCCCGTCGCCGCTAGCGACAACCGCATGAGTTCGGGCATCGGGAAGGGCTGAGGTCCCCCGGTCTCCCGGATTCCCATCGACGGAGCACCGACGGCAACGCGCGCAAGGGCTTCCACGACATCGTCGGCGGCCATCGGCTGCAGAGAGCCCAGGGGCACCCGCACCTCGCCATCGACGGTCGCGGCGTCGGCGATCCTCGACACGAACTCGAAGAACTGCGTGGCACGCAGGATCGAATACGACCGCCCGGACTCGACCAGCAACTTCTCTTGCGCCACCTTGGCGCGCAGGTACCCGCTCTCGGGCAGGCGCTCCGCGCCGACGATCGAGAGCGCGACGTGGTGACCGACACCGGCGTCCTTCTCGAAGCGCAGCTGGGTGCGCGTGGAGGTCTGGAAGAAGTCCATCACCTCCCGGTCGGCGAACGACGGCGAGTTGGAGACATCCACGACCACGTCGGCACCGCGAAGAGCCTCGGCGAGGCCCTCGCCGGTCAGCGTGTTGACGCCGGTGCTCGGCGATGCCGCGAACGCCTGATGCCCCAGAGGGGTGAGTGTTTCGATCAGCTTCGAGCCGATGAGGCCGGTGCCTCCGATGATGACGAACTTCATGATGCGAGTCCCTTCTCGAGGCGACCGTGTGCCGCCTGTCACTGACCAAGACCGGATGAGAGTGCGATCTGTGACATCCCTGTCACAGTTCGGCGTCCCATCCGGTCTGAGCAGATGACACGGACGATCGGCGTCCGTTCGAGCAGAGGATGAAGCACATGAGGATCGTCGTCATCGGAGGCACCGGATTGATCGGCACGCGCGTCGTGGAGCGGTTGCGCTCGACAGGGCACGACGCCATCGCCGCATCGCGAGCCACCGGCGTGAACAGCTACACCACCGTCGGGCTGCCCGAGGTGCTCGACGGCGCGGAGGTCGTCGTCGACGTCTCCAACTCGCCATACACCGACTACGAGGGAGCCATCGACTTCTTCGAGACGTCAACGCTCAACCTGCTGAGCTTCGGACACTCGGCGGGCGTGCGCCACCACATCGCGCTCTCGGTGGTCGGCACCCAACGGCTCGCGGCGCAGGAGGGCAAGTACTTCTTGGCGAAGGCGCAGCAAGAGGCGCTGATCAGCAACTCGGGAATGGCCTATTCCCTCGTGCACGGCACCCAGTTCTTCGAGTTTCTGACGAGCATCGCCGACTTCGCCACCGAGGGCGGCCGCATCCCGCTCGCCCACGCCTTCGTGCAGCCGATCGCCGCCGACGACATCGCGGCCGTCGTCGCGGATGCCGCGGTCACGGCACCCACGAACACCGTGGTCGAGCATGCCGGGCCCGAGGTCTTCCGGCTGGACGAGTTGATCGAGCAGGAGCTGCGGATCCGGCGTGATCCCCGCGAGGTCGAGGTGGACCCGCTCGGACGCTACTTCGGCGCGCAACTCGCCGAGAACGACCTGCTGCCGGGGGTCGACGCGATCCTGGCGCCGACCCGATTCGAGGACTGGCTGGCTCAGCCGGTGCGCTGAGCGACCCGGCTCAGCTTGTCGGGGTTCATCACCCAGAGCACCTTCTCGA
>Ga0207711_10002830_pt1 | contig 15244 bp, 10 predicted proteins | sample KBSS34metaG_FD_184401 | JGI IMG/M metagenome (GOLD analysis project Ga0207711, IMG submission 184401) | Switchgrass rhizosphere microbial communities from Kellogg Biological Station, Michigan, USA - KBS S3-4 metaG (SPAdes) (version 2) | ecosystem: Host-associated > Plants > Roots > Rhizosphere...
AGGAGCCGAAGCTCAACTTCTACAACTGGGACACCTACATCGGCAAAACCACCCTGGCCGACTTCAAGAAGGCGTCGGGCGTCGATGTGAACATGAGCCTGTTCGCGACCAACGACGAGCTGTTCGCCAAGCTGAAGGCCGGCAACCCCGGCTTCGACGTGATCGTGCCGTCCAACGAGTTCGTCACCCGGATGGGGCAGGCGGGCATGCTGATGGCGCTGGACCACGCCAAGATCCCCAACATCAAGAACATCGACCCGTCGTTCCTCAATCCGAGCTTCGACCCAGGGCGGAAGTATTCCATGCCCTATACCTGGCTGACGCTGGGCATCGGCTATCGAAAGTCGAAGGTGAAGGGGGTTCCGGACAGCTGGAAGTACCTGTTCGACTCGCCGCAGTACGCCGGCCGGATCGCCCTGCTGTCGGAATCCGCCGACCTCGTGCGGCTCTGCGCGAAATACCTCGGCCACTCGGTCAACGGCATCCCGCAGGAGATGCTGCCGAAGATCCAGGAGATGCTGATCAAGCAGAAGCCGTTCGTGAAGGCTTTCCACGACGACAACGGTCAGGACATGCTGCTGTCCAAGGATGTCGACCTGGTGCTCGAGTACAATGGCGACATTGCTCAGGTGATGCGCGAGGATCCGGACCTCGATTTCGTGGTTCCCAAGGAGGGCAGCCTGCTGAACTCCGACACCCTCTGCATCCCGACCGGCGCGCCGCGGCCCAACAACGCCCACGCCTTCATCAACTACCTGCTCGACGCCAACGCCGGCAAGGAAATCACCGAGACCATCCTCTATCCGACGCCGAACGCCGCGGCCAAGGCGCTGATGCCGGCCAGCTACAGCGAGAACAAGGTGATCTTCCCGCCGGCCGAGGTGATGGCCAAGTGCGAATACGGCGCCTTCGAGGGTTCGGAGAAGGCCAAGCAATACGAGGAGCTGATCACCAAGGTCCGGGCCGCCTAGCGGCGGCCCGTCTGGCCGTTCCCTGAAGCCGGGCGCCGCGCGCCCACCCCTTTTCTGAAACTGGGCGCCGCGCGCCCAAGGGAGATCCCCGTCTTTGGAGCAGAGCTGGAAACAGGCCAAGGCCGTGTTCGCAGGGGCGCTGGGGCCGCCGCTGTTCTGGCTGCTGGCCTTCTTTCTGGCCCCGCTGGCGATCGTCTGGGCCTACAGCTTCGGCGAGAACCAGGGCCTGACCGAGATCGCCATCTCCGGCACCTTCCAAAACTACGCCCGGGTGTTCGAGCCGCTCTACCTGTTGATCTTCTGGAAGTCGGCCTGGGCGGCGGCCTTGACGACGATCCTGTGCCTGATCCTCGGCTTTCCGGTGGCGCTGGCCATCACCTTCGCGCCCTCCAAGCTGAAGGCCTGGCTGCTGCTGCTGGTGATGCTGCCCTTCTGGACCAACCTGCTGGTGCGCACCTACGCCCTGATCGCCGTCCTGCGGACCGAGGGCTATATCAACCTCACGCTCGGCTGGATCTGGACGCACCTGACCGGGCAGGCGTTCACGCCGCTGGAGCTGCTGCACAACAATTTCGCCGTCATCGTCGGCCTGGTCTACGTGCATCTGCCCTTCATGGTGCTGCCGCTCTACTCGGCCCTGGACCGCCTGGACCGTTCGCTGCTCGAAGCCAGCCTCGACCTGGGCGCCGGCCACCTGCGGACCCTGTTCTCCATCGTCGTGCCGATGGCGCTGCCCGGCATCGCCTCGGGCGTGGTGATCACCTTCATCCCGGCGCTCGGCGCCTATCTGACGCCGGACCTGCTGGGCGGACCGGAGAGCCAGATGATCGCCAACGTCATCGAGCGCCAGTTCAAGCGGGCCAACGACTGGCCGTTCGGCGCGGCGCTGTCCTTCGTGCTGATGTACCTGACCTTCCTGGCGATCGTCGTGCAGGCCCTGGGCGCGCGCAATCGCAAGGCCGCGGAACGATGAAGCGCCAGATCCTCGGCAAGCGAATCCTGGGCGGCCGCAAGCCGCCCGCCGGACCGCTGGAATACCTGCGCCGCTGGCCTCTGCAGGCCTGGCTGGCGATGGTGGCGGTCTTTCTCTACGCGCCGCTGCTGACCTTGATGGCGTTCAGCTTCAACAACTCGCGCCGCAACATCGTCTGGAAGGGCTTCACCCTCGACTACTATAAGATGGCGCTGACCGACTCGAGCCTGCTCGAGGCCTTTGGCAACTCCCTGGCGATCGCCGCCATCTCCACCGTCGTCAGCCTGATCCTGGGGGCCCTGGCGGCCCTGGTGCTCTGGCGCTTCCGCTTCAGCGGCAAGACCGCGCTGGACGGGGCGCTCACCCTGCCGATCGTCGCCCCGGAGATCTGCGTCGGCGTGGCCATGCTGGTGTTCTTCGCCAAGGTGATGCCCTGGCCCCAGGATCTGCCCTGGCCGTTCAACCTGGGCGCGATCATCATCTCGCACATCTCCTTCTCCTTCCCCTTCGTCGCCGTGGTGGTCCGCGCGCGCATGGCCTCGTTCAACCGCGAGGTGGAGGAGGCGGCCCGCGACCTGGGCGCCGGCGAATGGCGGATGATCTGGGACGTGATCGTGCCGCACATGGCCCCGTCGCTGGTGGCCGGCGCCCTGCTGGCCTTCACCCTCAGCCTCGACGACTTCGTGATCACCTTCTTCACCTCCGGGCCGGACACCATCACCTTCCCGGTGAAGGTCTATTCGATGGTGCGCTTCTCGGTGACGCCGGAGGTGAACGCCGCCTCGACCCTGCTGATCGTCCTGACCGTCGCGCTGACCGCGATCGCCCTGCGCCTGCAGGGCGATCCCGCCGCCGCCGCCGGCGGCCACGGCGTCGTCCCTGCCGAGAAAAAGAGCTGAGCCCATGACGCCGTTCGCCGCCGCCGAACCTGCCGTCGCCGCAGCCTCAGGCGCAGGCCCCGATCCGGCCGGCCGGCCGATCATCACCTTCGAGAACGTCACCAAGCGCTTTGGCAAGATGATCGCCGTCGACGCCGTCGACCTCACCATCCACGAGGGTGAATTCTTCGCCCTGCTGGGCCCCTCCGGCTGCGGCAAGACCACGCTTTTGCGGATGCTCGGCGGCTTCGAGACCCCGACCGAGGGGCGGATCCTGATCGACGGCCAGGACGTGGCTGACACCCCGCCCAACAAGCGGCCGGTGAACATGGTCTTCCAGTCCTATGCGGTCTTCCCGCACATGACGGTGGCCGACAACGTCGGCTACGGGCTGAAGGTCGACCGGGTGGCCGCCGCGGAACGCGCCCGCCGTGTCGAGGAAGCGCTGGCGCTGGTGCAGCTGGATGGCCTGGGCGGCCGCAAGCCGGACCAGCTGTCCGGCGGCCAGCGGCAGCGGGTGGCGCTGGCCCGCGCCCTGATCAAGCGGCCGCGCGTGCTGCTGCTGGACGAGCCGCTGTCGGCGCTGGACGCCAAGCTGCGCGACCAGATGCGCAGCGAACTCTGCACCCTGCAGCAGAAGGTCGGCATCACCTTCATCATGGTCACCCACGACCAGGACGAGGCCCTGGCGCTGGCCAGCCGCTGCGCGGTGATGAACCGCGGCGTCCTGCAGCAGGTCGCTGCGCCCAACGACCTCTACGAATTCCCCAACTCGCGGTTCGTCGCCGACTTCATCGGCACGGTGAACCTGTTCGAAGGCGCGCTGGCCGTCGACGAGCCGGATCAGGCGATGGTGCGCTCGCCCGACCTGGAGGCCGACATCTACCTCGACCACGGGGTGACCGGGGCCAGCGGCGCGACGGTGTGGGCGGCGATCCGGCCGGAGAAGATCGAGCTCAGCAGGCGGGCGGAGGGATCGGCCGCGCCCAAGCTCGACGCGGACGCGCCGGACGGCGCCAACGCCGTGGCCGGGGTGATCCGCCAGGAGGTCTACCTGGGCAGCGACTCGCTGTTCGAGGTTGAGGTCGCCGGCGGCCGGCGGATCCGCGTGCAGCGCTCGAACCTCACCCGCTGGGACCAGGAAGAATTCGTCGTCGGCGAGGCGGTCTGGCTGAGCTGGCATGCCTGTTCGCCCGCCGTCCTGCTATCCTAAAGGCGGGGCGTCGCAGGCGGCCCGCTAGGGCGAACGGATGAAGCGCGGATGAAATATCGTGAGAAGACGGCCAAGCCCGCGCCCTACGCCGCGCGCGGCGTCGGCAATCTGGAAGAGGCGGCCGAGTGGTTCCGCCGGCAGAATATCGAGGAGATCGAGTGCATGGTGCCCGATCTCGCCGGCGTCGCCCGCGGCAAGATCATGCCCGCCACCAAGTTCCTCGCCACCCCGCAGATGAACCTGCCGCTGGCGGTCTTCTACCAGACCATCACCGGCGACTTCCCGGACCTGGAGGGGCTGGTCGGGGCGGTGCAGTCCGACACCGACATCTTCCTCGCCCCCGATTTCCGCACCCTGGCCGTCGTGCCCTGGGCGCACGATCCCACCGCCCAGGTGATCCACGACGCCTTCTCCCCGGACGGCGCGCCGGTCGAGGAGAGCCCGCGCCGGGTGCTGCGCCGGGTGCTGGAGCTCTACGCCGCCAAGGGTTGGAAGCCGGTGGTGGCGCCCGAGCTGGAGTTCTATCTCGTCGAGAAGAACCTCGATCCCGACTATCCGCTGAAGCCGCCGGTGGGCCGCTCCGGGCGGCCCGAGACCGGGCGGCAGGGCTATTCGATCTCGGCGGTCAACGAGTTCGACGCCCTGTTCGAGGACATGTATGAATATTCCGAGCAGCAGGGGCTGGCGATCGACACCCTGATCCACGAAAGCGGCGTGGCGCAGATGGAGATCAACCTGCGCCACGGCGATCCGCTGGAGCTGGCCGACCAGGTGTTCATGTTCAAGCGCACGATCCGCGAGGCGGCGATGGCGCACGACATCTACGCCACCTTCATGGCCAAGCCGATGGCCGCCGAGCCGGGCTCGGCCATGCACATCCACCAGTCGATCGTAGACCCGGCGACCGGGAGCTCGTTGTTCTCCGACGCGAAGACCGGCGAGGCGACGCCGATGTTCCAATCCTTCATCGCCGGCCAGCAGCGCTACCTGCCGGCGATCATGTCGATCCTGGCCCCCTACGTGAACTCTTACCGGCGGATCGCCCGCGACTCCGGGGCGCCGATCAATACCCAGTGGGGGCACGACAACCGCACCGCCGGCCTGCGGGTGCCGCCGTCGGACGCCGCCAACCGGCGGCTGGAGAACCGGATTCCGTCGTCCGACGCCAACCCCTACCTGGCCATCGCCGCGGTGCTGGCCACCGGCTACATCGGCATGGTCGACGGGCTCATGCCGAGCCCGGCGGTGGAGCACGACGCCAACACCGGCCGCATCGCCCTGCCGCGCAGCCTGATCGATTCGCTGGCGCTGATGGAGGAGTGCGAGCCGCTGGTCGATATCCTCGGCAAGCGTTTCGTCGCCGCCTACACCCGGGTGAAACAGGCCGAGTACGAGACCTTCATGCAGACCATCAGCCCGTGGGAGCGGGAGTTCCTGCTGCTGAACGTCTGAGCGGCGCATGCGCAACCGCGGTCATCCGCCCGGCGGCTGGTACGCGAAGACCGCCGGACCGCCGCTCGCCCTGCCGGCGCTGCAGGGCGAGGCGCGTTGCGACGTCTGCGTCGTCGGCGCCGGCTTCACCGGCCTGGGCGCCGCCCTCGACCTGGTGCAGGCCGGCGCCCGCGTGCGCCTGCTAGAGGGCGCCCAGGTCGGCTCGGGCGGCTCGGGCCGCAACGGCGGCCAGGTCCACACCGGCCAGCGGCGCGAGCAGCCCTGGCTGGAAAAGCGCCTAGGCGAAGCCGACGCCCGCCGGCTCTGGGACCTCGCCGAGGCCGCCCGCGACCACCTGCTCGCCCTGGCCCGGACCATCGACTGCGACCTGCGGTTCGGCCTGATCCACGCGCGCCATCGCCGGGGCGGGGAGGCGGAGGACGCCGCCTTCATCGACCACATGCACCGGTTCTACGGCTGCGACCGCTATGCCCTGCTGGGCGACCGCGACCTGGCGCAGGCCCTGGGGACCAAGGTCTACCACGGCGGCATGATCGACCACGGCGGCGGCCACCTGCATCCGCTGAAGCTGGCCCAGGGGATGGCCCGCGCGGTGCTGGCCGCCGGCGGTGTCATCCACGAGCAGAGCTTCGTCCGCCGCTGGCGCCGCACCGCCGCGGGGTTTGTCGTCGAGACGAGCCAGGGCCAGGTGGCCTGCGACCAGCTGATCCTCACCGGCGACGGCTATCTCGACGGGCTGTCGCCGGCGCTGGAGGCGCGGGTGATGCCGATCCAGAACTTCATCGCCGTCACCGAGCCGCTGGACGACCCCGCGATCCTGCCGGGCGGCGAGGCGGCCGCCGACGGCCGCTTCGTGGTCCGCTACTGGCGCCGCACGCCCGACGGGCGGCTGCTGTTCGGCGGCGGGGAATCCTACGTCGCCGGCGAGCCGGCGGACATCGCCGCGGTGGTCCGCCGCCACCTGCTGCAGGTCTATCCCCAGCTCGCCGCCACGCGGATCACCCACGCCTGGGGCGGGGCGCTCGGCGTCACCTTCCACCGCCTGCCGTTCGTGCGCGAGCTCGCGCCCGGCGTCTGGACCGCCGCCGGCTACTCCGGCCAGGGGGTGATGCTGGCGCCCTACGTCGGCCGCCTGCTGGCGCAAGCGACCCAAGGCGACCGGGCCGGGGTCGACCTGCTGGCGCGCCTGCCCTGCCCGCCGTTCCCGGGCGGGCGGCTGCTGCGCTGGCCGGTGCTGGCGGCCGGGATGAGCTGGTATGCGCTGCGGGACCGGGTGGGGTAGGGGGCGCGGGGCCTATTCGGGCTCGCGACCCATGTCGGACTCTTAGCTCCCCCGCGTCAGCGGGGGAGAGGACCCGCGGGCCGAGCGCAGCGTAGAGCCCGTGGGGGTGGGGGCGAGCCGTGCGCAGGGCCTGGGCGGCCTCCACTATGGTAGCGGCGACGCCATGCCGGCGGCCTGCCCCTTCCACCGCTCGCTCTACGCTGCGCTCGGCCAGCGGTCCCCCTTGCCCGCAAGCGGGGAAGGAAGGTCCAGGATCCACCCGGAGCACGGCCGCCCTCAGCCGACCGCCGCCTCGGCCGCGCGCAGCCGCGGTTCGGCCAGGTCGAGCGCGCGGCGCAGGGCGCCGACCAGCTGGTCGATCTGGTCGCGGCTGATCACCAGCGGCGGGCTCATGACGATCGAGTCGCGCACGGCGCGCACCATCAGGCCGTGCTCGATGCAGAGGTCGCGGACCATAATTCCGGTCGGCCCTTGCTTGCCGCCGAAGCGTTGGTTGGTTCCTTTTTGCGAGACGATCTCGACGCAGCCGATCAGGCCCAGCGAGCGGACCTCGCCGACCAGCGGATGGTCGTTCAGGGTCGCCAGCCGCTCGGCGAGATAGGGACCAAGGTCGCTGCGGGTGCGCTCCACCAGGTTCTCGCGCTCGATGATCTCGATGTTCTTTAGCGCCACGGCCGCCGCGGTCGGGTGGCCGGAATAGGTGTAGCCGTGGACGAAGTCGTCGCCGGTGGTGCGCAGGGCCTCGACGATGTGGTCGGCGACGCCGACCGCCGAGATCGGCAGGTAGCCGGACGACAGCCCCTTGGCCATCGACACCAGGTCCGGCTTCACGCCGAAGTGCTGGAAGCCGAACCACTGGCCCAGCCGGCCAAAGCCGCAGATCACCTCGTCGCAGACCAGCAGCACGCCGTACCTGCGGCAGATCGCTTCGATCCGCGGCCAGTAGGTCTCCGGCGGGATGATCACCCCGCCCGCGCCCTGCACCGGCTCGCCGACGAAGGCGGCGACCTTCTCCGGCCCGACCGCGAGAATGCGATCCTCGACCGCCTGGGCGGCGCGCTCGGCGAAGGCGAGCGGGTCTTCGCCGAAGCCCTCGGCGAACCGGTAGGGCTGCATGACGTGCTCGACGCCCGGCAGCCAGGGGCCGCCCTGTTCGTGCATGTGCTTCATGCCGCCCAGGCTCGCCCCGGCGATGGTCGAGCCGTGGTAGCCGTTGACCCGCGCGATGATGAGGTTGCGCTCGGGTTGGCCCTTGATCTGCCAGTAGTAGCGGGCCAGCCGGATGACGGTGTCGATCGCCTCGGAGCCGGAGCTGTTGAAGAAGACGTGCTGCAGGTCGCCGCCCAGCAGCTCGGCGATCTTGGCCGCCAGCAGCACCGTCGGCGGCGCGGCGGTCTTGAAGAAGGTGTTGTAGTAGGGAAGCTCGAGCATCTGCTCGTAGGCCGCGTCGGCCAGCTCCTTGCGGCCGTAGCCGACCTGCACGCACCACAGCCCGGCCATGCCGTCCAGCAGCGCCTTTCCCTCGCCGTCGTAGATGGTGCAGCCGTCCGCCCGGGTGATGATCCGGGCGCCGCCGAGGTCGCGCATCAGGCCGTGATCCTGCTGCGCGGCCAGGTGGTGGGCGACGTCCAGGCGGCGCAGTTCGGCGATGTCGTAGTTGCGAGGGGTCATGGCCGGCTCCGGGCTGGAAGGGCCCCGCTTAAACCCGGCCGGGGCCCGTCTCATCTGTGATCACGTAATTCCGGATCGCTCCAGGGTGTCAAGGAAGAGCCCGCCGGCGGGCGTTGTGTGACGCCGAATTCCGCGCGCGGGCGCGGCGACGCTTGCACTGTGATCACTGTAATCCTACTGATCGCAGAATTGGCTCGAACAGCCTGCCGGAATGCGCCACCTTTGCGGCGGGCGCGCCCCAAGGCGGCCCTGCAAGCGAGGAAGGCGCCGGGATGGCGGACGGACAGGACCGGGCGAACAGCGCGCTCGAAGCCTATTGGATGCCGTTCACGGCCAACAAGGCGTTCAAGGCGCAGCCGCGGCTGCTCGCCGCCGCCAAGGACATGCACTATTTCACGCCGGACGGCCGGGCGATCCTCGACGCCACCGCCGGGCTCTGGTGCGTCAACGCCGGCCATGGTCGCGAGCCGATCGTGGAGGCGATCCGCGATGCGGCCGGGCGGCTGGACTATGCGCCCAGCTTCCAGCTCGGCCACCCTGCCGCCTTCGACTTCGCCGGCCAGCTGGCCGAGATCCTGCCGGCCGGCATGGACCACGTCTTCTTCTGCAACTCCGGCTCGGAGGCGGTCGACAGCGCGCTGAAGATCGCCCTGGCCTGGCAGCGCGCCGCCGGCCGCGGAACCCGCACCCGTCTGATCGGCCGCGAGCGCGCCTATCACGGCGTCGGCTTCGGCGGCATCTCGGTGGGCGGCATCGTCGGCAACCGGGCGGCCTATGGCGCCCTGCTGCCGGGGGTCGATCATCTGCGGCACACCTATGACCCCAGCCTGGGCGTCGTCCGCGGCCAGCCGGAGCGCGGCGCCGAACTGGCCGACGACCTCGAGCGGCTGGTCGGCCTGCACGGGGCCGACAACATCGCCGCGGTGATCGTCGAGCCGCTGGCCGGCTCCACCGGCGTGCTGGTCCCGCCGAAGGGCTACCTCGAGCGGTTGCGGGCGATCTGCGACAAGCACCAGATCCTGCTGATCTTCGACGAGGTGATCACCGGCTTTGGCCGGCTGGGCGCGGCGACCGCCGCCGAACGCTTCGGCGTCACCCCCGACATCATGACCCTGGCCAAGGGGCTGACCAACGCCGCCGTGCCGATGGGCGCGGTCGGCGTGCGCAGCGAGATCTACGAGGGCATGATGCAGGCGATCGCCAGCGGCATCGAGCTGCCGCACGGCTACACCTACAGCGGCCATCCGCTCGCCGTCGCCGCCGGCCAGGCGACGCTGGACCTCTATCGCGACGAGGGCCTGTTCCAGCGCGCCGCCGACCTGGAGCCGGTCTGGGAGCGGGCGGTGCACGGCCTGGCCGGCGCGCCGCACGTCAAGGACATCCGCAACCTCGGCCTGGTCGCCGGGATCGAGCTGGAGAGCCGTCCGGGCGCCGCCGGCCAGCGGGCGGCGGAGGTGTTCCGCGCCTGTTTCGACGCCGGCCTGCTGGTCCGCGTCACCGCCGACATTATCGCCCTGTCGCCGCCGCTGATCATTTCTCCGGCGCAGATCGACCAGACGGTGCAGACCATCGCCGACGTGCTGCGCCGCACCGCCTGATCGCGGAGCTTGATATGACCGTTTCCGCCGCCCTCCAGGACCGCCTCGACGCGCTGCAGCCGCCGGGCCTGATGATCATCGACGGCCGCAAGGTCGGCGCCCTCAGCGGCGAGACCTTCGCCAATATCTCGCCGCGCGACGGCCAGCCGATCAACGCCGTCGCCGCCGGCGGCCAGCCGGACGTCGACCTGGCGGTCGCCGCCGCCCGCGCCGCCTTCGAGGATGGCCGCTGGCGCGACCGCACGCCGGCCGAGAAGAAGCGCACCCTGCTGCGCCTGGCCGAACTGATGGAGACGCATCGTGACGAGCTGGCGCTGCTGGAGGCGCTGGACGTCGGCAAGCCGCTGAGCGACGCGCGCAATGTCGACATCCCGCTGGCGATCCAGACCACCCGCTGGTACGCCGAGGCGCTCGACAAGATCTACGGCGAGGTCGGCCCCAGCGGTCCGGGCAAGCTCTCCTATGCGGTGCACGAGCCGCTGGGGGTGATCGGCGCCATCGTCCCCTGGAACTTCCCGCTGCACATGGCGATGTGGAAGGCCGCCCCGGCGCTGGCGATGGGCAACTCCGTCGTGCTGAAACCCGCCGAGCAGTCGCCGCTGACCGCCCTGCGGGTCGCCGAACTGGCGCTGGAGGCCGGGCTGCCGCCGGGCGTGCTGAACGTGGTCACCGGCTTTGGCGAAACCGCCGGCCAGGCGCTCGCCCGCCACATGGACGTCGACATGATCACCTTCACCGGGTCTGGTGCGGTGGGCCGGCGGCTGATGGTCTACGCCGGCGAAAGCAACCTCAAGCGGGTCAGCCTGGAGCTGGGCGGCAAGTCGCCGCAGATCGTCTTCGCCGACTGCCCCGACCTCGACGCCGCCGCGGAGGCCGCCGCCTGGGGGGTGTTCTTCAACCAGGGCGAGGTCTGCACCGCCGCCTCGCGGCTGCTGGTGCAGGAGGCTATTCGCGAGCCGTTCCTGGAGAAGGTGCTGGTGGTCGCCCGCGGCATCCAGGTCGGCGACCCGCTGGACGAGGCGACGCGCTTTGGCGCCATTGTCAGCGGCGAGCAGATGCGCACCACGCTCGGCTATATCGAACGCGCGCGGGCGGCGGGCATGGAGCCGGTGCTCGGCGGCCGGCAGGTGCTGGAGACCACCGGCGGCTTCTATGTCGAGCCGACCATCTTCGACCGGCTGACGCCCGACGCACCCCTGGCGCGCGAGGAGGTGTTCGGCCCGGTGCTGGGCGTGCTGTCGTTCCAGACGTCGGACGAGGCGCTGCGCATCGCCAACGACACCGTCTATGGCCTGGCCGCCGGGGTCTGGACCGCGAACATCGACTTGGCGATGAGCGCGGCGCGCCGGCTGCGGGCCGGCCTGGTGTGGATCAACGGCTGGGACGCCTGCGACATCACCATGCCGTTCGGCGGGTTCAAGCAGTCCGGCTTTGGCCGCGACCGCAGCCTGCATGCGTTGCACAAGTACGCCGACCTGAAGTCGATCACCCTCAGCCATAGGCCGCCGCATGTCTGACGTCCGCCCGTCCGCGGCCAAGCCCAAGCCCGCGCCGGCGACGGTGGCGCCGGCCTCGCGCGCCGAACTCGACGCCTTTCTCGCCGCCCACCCGCAGATCGAGTTCTTCGACGTCCTGTTCACCAGCCTGGCGGGCGTGCCGCGCGGCAAGCGGCTGCGCCGGCACGAGCTGGCGGGGGTCTACGACTACGGCCGCTTCCTGCCGGGCTCGATCCTGGTGGTCGACATCACCGGCCAGGACTGCGAGTCCACCGGCCTGGTCTGGGAGGACGGCGACGCCGACCGCGTCGGCAAGCCCGTGCCGGGGACCCTGGTCCCGGCGCCCTGGCTGGGCGCCGACGTCGCCCAGGTCTTGCTGTCGCTCTACGAGCTCGACGGCCGGCCCAACGACCTCGACCCGCGCGTGGTGCTGCAGCGGGTGATCGACCGCTTCACCCGCGACGGGCTGACGCCGGTGGTCGCCTGCGAGCTGGAATATTATCTCGTCGACGCCCGCCGGGCGGCGGATGGCGGCCTGGCGCTGGTCCCCTCGCGGTTTTCCGGCGAGCGCCCGCGCCTGCACCAGGTCTACGGACTGCCCGAGCTGGAGGAGGCCGCGCCCTTCCTGCGCGACCTCTGGGCCGCTTGCGACGCCCAGGGCGTGCCGCTGGAGGGGGCGATCTCGGAATATGCGCCGGGCCAGATCGAGCTGACCCTCAAGCACAAGGCCGACGCGCTGCGGGCGGCGGACGATGCGGTGCTGTACAAGCGGGCGGCCAAGGGCGTCGCCCTGACCCACGGCTGCGAGGCGACCTTCATGGCCAAGCCCTTCGGCGACCGCGCCGGCAGCGGCTTCCACGTCCATGTCAGCTTCAACGACGCCAGCTTAGACGGCGCGGGCGGCCAGAACGCCTGCGCCAGCGCGGACCCGCAAGGCTCGGAGCTGCTGCGCCACGCGATCGGCGGGATGCGGGCGCTGCTGGCCGACAGCATGGCGATCTTCGCGCCCAATGCGAACTCCTGGCGCCGCTTCAAGGCCAATTCCTACGCCCCGGTGGCCCCGACCTGGGGGGTGAACAACCGCACGGTCTCGTTCCGCGTGCCGGCCGGCCCGCCGGCGAGCCGCCATGTCGAGCACCGCGTCGCCGGCGCCGACGCCAACCCCTACCTGACGCTGGCGGCGGTGCTGGCGGCCGCCCACTACGGGATCGCCAACAAGCTCGATCCCGGCCCGGCGGTCACCGGCGACGGCTACGCCGCGGCGGCGCAGAGCGGCGAGGGCTTCGCCGTCAACTGGTTCGCCGCCGTCGACCGCTTCGCCGCCAGCGAGGTGCTCAAGGACTATCTGGGCGAGCGCTTCGTGAAGATGTTCGCCGAGGTGAAGCGGACCGAGCAGGCCCGCTTCTTCGACGTGGTCACCGAGCTGGACTACGCCTGGTACCTGCGCAACGCCTGAGGGTCCGCACCCGTCACGCGCCTCACGGCGCGTCCAAAGCGCTGCGGCCGATCAGGCCCATGCCGTCGGCGATGTCGCCGCGGATCGCCTGGCGTAGCGCCGCCTCGTCGCCGCGCGCCAGGGCGTCCATCGCCATGGCGTGCTGGTCGACCAGCTTGGCGGTGCCGACGCGGCCATAGACCACCCGCATATAGGGCCCGAACTGCAGCCAGAGCACCTCGATCAGCTGGTTCAGCGTGCTGTGCGGATGGGTGCGATAGAGGGTGAAGTGAAAGTCGAAGTTGCCCTGCATGTAGGCGTCGACGTCGCCGCCGTCCAAGGCGTCGTTGATGGCGCTGTCGAGCTCGCGCAGGCGGCGCAGCCGGGGCGAGGTCATGTAGGGCAGGGCCTGGGCGGCCGACTCCGGCTCCAGCAGCAGGCGGCAGCGCAGCAGGTCGTCGAACCGGTCCGGCGTCATCGGCGGGATCTCCACCTTGCGCTTCGAGCGGATCTGGATGGCGCCCTCCGCCGCCAGCCGGCTCAGCGCCTCGCGCACCGGGGTCTGGCTGACGCCCAGCTCCTGGGCGAGGCCGCGGGTCGAGAAGCTGCGGTCTGGGAAGATCTGGCCGGTGATGAAGCGCCGGCGCAGCTCGGTGTAGACGCTGGCGTGCAGCAGGCCGTCAGCTGAGGGGGCGGCGGGACCCTCCGCTCCGCCGCGCTCCGGCCCCGTCTCCTTGCCCTCGGCGAGCGTGTCCATGCGTTCAGAAACGGTCACGCGCCGGACCTGGAGTCAATCGGTCGCGAGGTCCGCGGACCGCCAGCCGGCGTTTCAACTGGGCGGCGTGTGACCAGCGCATGTTGACGCCAACATCTATCAATTGGTGGGTCGGCGAAATTCCGGGCGAATGCCCCGGTACTTCTACCCTCCGTAGATCAACGCAGGCGCGGAACGGTCGCGCCTCGAGACGGCAAGCGCGGCGCCACCCCTCCAGACGATCCCCTGCGGCGCCCCGTCGCAGACTAGTCGTCGGCCGCCATGTATAGCGCCGGCTACGGCCAGGCCTGTCGATCAATACGTCAAAAGTTAGGGAAGACCCCTGGCCGGCACCCCAGGTTTCGCGGCGACGCGACCTCGAAACAAGCGGTGTGACCCTCCCATGACGTTAGCCAAGCAAGTAGTTTTCATCGACAACTGCGTCGACGATCTCGCTCTATTGCTGACCGGCGTTCGGCCTGGGATTGAACCCGTTGTCCTGTCGTCAGCCGCCCCCGCGGCGCGCCAGATGGCGCAGGCGCTCGCCGGGCGGTCCGGATTGGAGGCGATCCACCTGGTCGCCCACGGCCGGCCCGGGGAGCTGAGCTTTGCGGCCGGGACGCTGTCGCTCGAGACCCTCGAGGGGTCCGCGGCCGATCTCGCCGCGATCGGCCAGGCGCTGGGCGAGGATGGCGATCTGCGGCTGTGGAGCTGCCACGCGGGCAAGGGCGCGCGCGGCGCGGCCTTCGTCGAGGCGCTCGAGCGCGCCGCCGGCGTCCCGGTCGTCGCCGCGAGCCATCTCGTCGGCGCCGCGGCCCTGGGCGGGCGGTGGGCGTTGGATCGCGAGGCGAGCGGGCCGCTGAGCGCGGCGGGCGAGGCGGCGTATGGCGGGGTGCTGATGGCGGCCAGCATCACGTCGATCACGACGGATACCGGCTCTAGCGCCACAGATGGCATCACGAACGACAATACGTTGACGCTGAACGGGACGGCCAGCAAGAATACGACCTATGACATCTATGTTGATGGCGTATTCAATACGCAGTTCTCCATCGGTAATGGATCGCAAACGCAATCTTTCAGCGCCGTCACGATCGGAGTTCTTTCCAACGGTGCGCACACATTCACCATTAGAGACCACGCGGCGCCGTCGGCGATTCTCGACACATTCAATGCGACCATTGACACTGTTGCGCCCGGCGCCCCCTCGGCGCCGGACCTGGCCACGGCCTCTGACTCCGGGTCGTCGAGCAGCGACGACCTGACCAATGTGACGACGCCGACCTTCACGGGCACGGCGGAAGCCAATTCGACGGTGAAGCTGTTCGACGGGGCGACCCAGATCGGCACGGCGACCGCCAATGGCTCCGGGGTCTGGAGCATCACCAGCTCGGCGCTGAGCTCGGGGACGCACACGATCACTGCCACGCAGACCGACGTCGCCGGCAACACCAGCGTCGCCTCGACCGGGCTCTCGGTGACCATCGACGCCGCGGCCCCGGCCGCCCCCTCGGCGCCGGA
>Ga0207711_10002831_pt1 | contig 15239 bp, 1 predicted proteins | sample KBSS34metaG_FD_184401 | JGI IMG/M metagenome (GOLD analysis project Ga0207711, IMG submission 184401) | Switchgrass rhizosphere microbial communities from Kellogg Biological Station, Michigan, USA - KBS S3-4 metaG (SPAdes) (version 2) | ecosystem: Host-associated > Plants > Roots > Rhizosphere >...
AAGAAGGTCTGTTATTTGCTTACGGCGCTACCGAGCCAGAAGCAGGCAGCGATTTGGGGGCGCTTCGCACTACCGCCGACCGAGTCAACGAGAACGGCCGCGTCACCGGCTACAAGATTACCGGCAACAAGCAATGGATCAGCAATGGTGGAATCGCGGATGCTTGCACGATTCTGGCCAATACCCCCACGGGTCCGAGCTGGTTCATCGTGGAAAAAGGTACGAAGGGATTTAGCCACGACAAGCCGGAAGACAAGCACGGCATTCGGCTCAGCAACACTGCGGCTCTCGCGCTCGACAACGTCTATGTTGATGCCGACCGACTGGTCGGAGGTGTGGAAGGCCAAGGCCTGAACCAGGCGCAGGCCGTATTCGGTTACACCCGCCTCATGGTTGCGGCATTTGGCCTGGGAGGGGGATGGGCCGCGCTCGACCGGGCGATTCCTTATTCCACCAAGCGTATTCAGGCTGGGGCGCCGCTCTCAGAAAAGCAGGGATACACGCACAAACTCATCGTGCCGCACGTGGCCCGGCTGGAAGCGGCTCGCTCCTACATCGAAGAGACCGCGGAGCGCATCGACGCCGGGGTGGAAGGAAGCCTGAACACCGAAGGCGCCATCGCCAAGTACATGGCAACCGAAGCTGGAAATGCAGCCGCCGAGGCCAGCATCCAGGCGCTGGGCGGATACGGCTACACCCACGAATACATGGTGGAGAAAATCAAACGCGACGTTCGCATCACCACGATTTACGAAGGCACCTCCGAGATCATGGAGATGACCATCAGCCGCGACCGCTGGCAGCTTCACCTGAAGACACGCGGACAGCACTATCACGAACAAGCGAAAAAGTTCGAAGCGCTGCACGCCAGCCATGCGGACGTGGGCGCTGACAGCGCGGCCCTGGCTCTGCACGCCTTGGCCGAAGTGATGGAGAGATGCCGCGTAGCCCGTTTGACTCGCTACCAGCACATTCTTCTGCGCCTGGGCGAGTTGATCGCATACGCAGAGTGTGCAGGCAGCCTGGCTCGCCGCGCTTCTCTGCTGGCAGACAACAAGCTGAACGAAAAGGCCAGCCGGCGGTTCGACGCAACCGCGCTGGCCGCGGTGAGCCGGATCTTCGCGCGCGAGGCCGCGCTCAAGGTGGCCGAAGAGGGTTTGCGCTGGGTGGTCGGAGCCGGGGGAGTCAGCGACGCCGAACTGGCCACTTTTGAAACGACTTTGGGAATGCCTGCCATTCACCGCGCGCAGGCGGGACTGATTTCGGACATGGATTACGTAGCAGACGCACTGTACAGCCGCGCACCGAAGCGCAAGGAACTGGCTGCATAGCGTTGGAAGGAGGATGGCCGTTTATGGACCGAACTCTTCACAGTCCACTGTCCTCTCTTCTTTATAGAGGAGCGCAGTCATGGAAAACACTTCATACCGAGCCATAGCAATTGTTGGGGCGGGAGCTATCCTGCCCGATGCACCGAACGTCCCGGCTTTCTGGGAAAACGTGAAGAATAGCCGTTACAGCATCACCGAAGTCAATCCCGACCGTTGGGACCCGGCGCTGTATTTCGACTCCGACCACAGCGCGCCGGACAAGACCTATTCCAAGATCGGTGGCTGGGTGCGCGACTACCCATGGGACCCAATGAAATGGCACCTGCCCATTCCTCCCAAAGTGGCCGACTCCATGGATGGGTCGCAAAAATGGGCGATCGCCTGCACCCGCGAAGCCTTGGAAGATTACGGTTACCCCAAGCGTCCGCTGGACCTGGATCGGACCGCTGTGATCCTGGGCAATGCCTTGGGCGGGGAAAAGCACTATCTCACCGCGTTGCGGGTGTTTTTTCCTGAATACGCACATGAGTTGGCCGAAAGCGCCAGCTTCGCCACATTGCCGGAAGCGCTGCGCCGCGACATCACCCGCGAATTGCGCGAGGGGATCGGCAAGCATCTGCCCCCGATTACCGAAGACAGCATGCCCGGCGAACTGGCCAATTGTATTGCCGGCCGGGTGGCGAATATCTACAACTTTCATGGCCCGAACTACGTTTGCGATGCGGCGTGCGCCTCGGCGATGGCGGCGATTAGCGCCGCTGCCGAGGGATTGATTCATAACGACTATGACCTGGCGGTCAGCGGCGGCATCGATCGCAACATGGGCGTCACAAGTTTTGTGAAGTTCTGCAAGATTGGTGCGCTCTCCGCGACCGGAACTCGTCCCTACGCCGAGGGAGCGGATGGTTTCGTGATGGGCGAAGGCGCAGCGATCTTCTTGCTGAAGCGCCTGGCCGACGCCGAGCGCGATGGAGACAAGATCTATGCCGTGCTGCGCGGTATGGGCGGATCCAGCGATGGCAAGGGAAAGGGCATCACCGCGCCCAATCCGATTGGCCAGAAATTCGCCATTGAGCGCGCCTGGCAGAATGCCGGATTGCCACTCGCTACCGCTACTTATATTGAAGGTCACGGCACCTCCACTCGAGTCGGTGATGTGGTGGAAGTCGAGAGTATGGCTGACGCCCTGGGCAGTTTTCATCTGCCTGCTCACTCGGTGGCACTGGGTTCCGTCAAGTCGAACTTCGGCCATCTCAAAGGGGCGGCTGGGGCCGCGGGGCTCTTGAAGACCGTTCTGGCGCTTCGGGACAAGGTGCTGCCGCCGAGTCTGCATTGCGGGCATCCCAGCCCGGACATCGATTTCGCCCACTCTCCGCTCTACGTCAACACCGAGTTGAAGCCGTGGACGGTTCCGCAAGATGGCGTACGGCGGGCCGGATTGAGCGCGTTTGGTTTCGGCGGCACCAACTTCCACGCCGTCCTCGAAGAATACATTCCCCACAGATTGAACGGAAACGGCAAGCGATCGGTGGCGGTAAGTGAAATCCCACCGAAGATAGAGACTGAGACAATGACGACGACAACGACGAAGACGAATGGGGATGCTGCCGTAAGTTCCCCGGCCGGGTTCACGGCGAAGGCGCCACTGCGCGGCGCCTTGCTCATCGGCGCTCTTTCGGAAGCTGCGCTGGCAGAGCGTTTGCGAGCGGTAGAGAAAGAGGCGAAGGCGGGACGCGCGCCGGCTCCCGCCGCGCCGGCTGAGTCGGACCTGCGCGCGCCTGAACGCCTGGCCATCGATTACGCCAATGCCGCCGAACTGGCGGAGAAAGCAGCCAACGTTCTTAAAGCGCTTGCGGCAAATCAACCGGCAGTGTGGAAGGCTCTGCGCGCGCAAGGCATCTTCCGTGGTCATGGTCCCGCGCCCAAGATTGTGTTCCTGTATCCAGGCCAGGGCTCTCAATATGTGAATATGCTCAAATCGTTGCGCGCGGCTGAGCCGATTGTGGCCGAGACTTTTGCGGAAGCCGATCGCGTGATGACGCCCCTGCTGGGCAAGCCGCTTAGCGAATACATTTTCGTAGATAAAGCTGACAGCGACGCGGTCGCTAAGGCCGAAGACGATCTGCGCCAGACCGCGATTACTCAACCGGCCGTGTTGGCGGTTGACCTGGCGCTGACGCGGCTCCTGGCCGCTTACGGCATCGAACCCGACTTCACCATGGGGCACAGCCTCGGCGAATACGGGGCGCTGGTTGCGGCCGGCGGGCTTCCCTTCGCCGACGCATTGGAAGCAGTTAGCGCCCGCGGGCGCGAGATGACCCGTTTTGCGCCGGAAGACAAGGGCCGTATGGCCGCGGTGTTTGCTCCGATAAACGAAATTGAGCGCATCCTGAAGACCGTGACCGGGTACGTGGTGATCGCCAACGTCAACAGCAATCATCAGGCGGTCATCGGGGGCGCCAGCAAACCCGTCGAGCAGGCCATGGAAGCTTTCCAGAAAGCAGGCTATGACGTGTCGGCGTTATCGGTCAGCCATGCCTTTCACACCACGATTGTGGCGTCGGCCAGCGAGCCGCTGCGGCGAGTACTGGCGCGCTTGCATCTGCAATCCCCACGCCTGCCGGTGGTGGCCAACACTAACGGCGAGTTTTATCCAGCCGGGCCGGATGTAGTGCCGCAAATGCTCGACATTCTTGCGCAGCAAGTAGCGGCTCCTGTGCAATTCATTCAGGGTCTCCGCACCCTCTATCAGGCGGGTGCGCGCATGTTTGTGGAAGTTGGGCCGAAGAAAGCGCTGCAAGGATTTGCCGAGGATGTGCTTGGTGACGGTGGCGACGTCATCTCACTGTTCACCAATCACCCGAAGGTTGGTGATATCGTCTCGTTCAATCAGGCCCTGTGCGGCCTTTACGCGGCAGGATTGGGCCGCGCCGCTGCGGAAGCTCTGCCTGCATCCACGGCAGTATCCGTTCCTGCGGTTTCCCCGCGGTTGGAAACATCGAAACCGAGTTCATCGGCGGCTGCGGAAAGCATGTCCCCGCCAACCCCGCCGGTGAACGGTGATCACTACACTGAGCTGGGGCGCTTGTTCGCTGATGTCCTCGAGCGCGGTTACGAGATTTACCACGGCCAGAAGCCCGCTCCCTCCGCCCATCCGGTGGCTATCACCGGAGCGGCTCTGGGCCTGCCTGGAACCGATCATGTTTTCGATGATGCCAATATAGGCCGCATCCTGCGAGGAGATCAGTTTATCGATTCCATTCCGGCGCGCCTGCGCCGCGACATGCTCGACAAACACATCACACGCCTGGTGAAAAGCGACAGCGGCGGAAGATTCGAGACCATAAGTGATGTAGCGGACGTTATCAAGCTGGCAGGCCGCGGTGGCGCATTCGATCTGGAAAGCGAATTCGGCATTTCCGCGGATCGCAAGGCTGCGCTCGACCGGGTTACTCAGTTGGCGATCGCCGTGGGGCTCGACGCATTGCGCGACGCCGGCATCCCGCTGGTTCTGCGTTATAAGACAACCACCAGAGGCACCCAACTGCCGGACCGCTGGGTTCTGCCCGACACGCTGCGCGACGATACGGGCGTGATTTTTGCATCGGCTTTCCCGGGCCTGGATTCCTTCGCGGATGAGACGTCGCGCTATCACGCGGACCGCGCTCGCCGCGAGCAATTAGCCACGCTGGAGAGCTTGCAAGCTCGGGCGGCAGAAACCAATGGCCATTCCATCCTGGGACAGGAGATTGACCAGCGCGCTGCAGAGCTACGCGCCGCCATCGAGAAAGAGCCTTATGTATTCGACCGGCGTTATCTGTTCAGGGTGTTGCCGATGGGGCACTCCCAGTTTGCTGAATTCATTGGTGCCCGTGGGCCGAACACGGCGATCAATGCCGCTTGCGCGAGTACCACCCAAGGAGTGGCCCTGGCCGAGGACTGGATCCGGGCCGGGCGGTGCCGTCGCGTGATCGTGGTCTCAGCCGACGACATCACGACGGACAATCTAATCGGTTGGATGGGTGCCGGCTTTCTGGCCAGCGGAGCCGCAGCCACGGACGAAGTGGTTGAAGAGGCTGCTACCCCCTTTGACCGCCGCCGGCACGGCATGATCATCGGCATGGGCGCCGCGGGACTTGTGGTCGAGAGCGCCGAGGCGGCACGCGAACGGGGCATCCAGCCCATTTGCGAAGTATTGAGCGCGGTGACTGCCAACAGCGCTTTTCATGGCACTCGCCTTGATGTGCAGCACATCAGCCAGGTCATGGAAGGCTTGGTGGCCAAGGCGGAAGCGCACAGCGGCATTCAACGGCGCCAGATCGCGCCGCGGATGGTCTTTGTTTCCCACGAAACCTACACACCCGCACGCGGCGGCAGCGCGGCCGCGGAGATTCACGCTCTGCGTCACGTCTTCGGCGACACCGCCGATCAGATTGTGATCGCCAACACAAAAGGCTTTACCGGTCATGCCATGGGAGCGGGCGTCGAGGATGTCGTGGCAGTGAAGGCGCTGGAAACGGGAATGGTACCGCCTGTGGCCAACTTCAAGGAGGTGGACCCTGACCTGGGTGCGTTGAACTTGTCAAAAGGCGGGGTATATCCCGTCGAGTACGCATTGCGCCTGGGAGCCGGGTTCGGTTCGCAGATCGCCATGACCCTGTTGCACTGGGTGACGACCAAGGACGGGGTTCATCGGAGCCCGAATGCTCTGGGTTATGCCTACCGGATCGCCGACCCTGCGGCGTGGAAGGCATGGCTCAGCAACATCGCTGGCCATTCGTCCGCGGATCTGGAAGTGGTCTGTCGCACTCTGCGGGTGCGCGATCAAGGGTCCACAGCGCGAGTTGCGGAGACCGCTCAGGGATCCCGAACGTTGCCAGTGCCAGCGCCCGTGTCATTGCCTGCACACCAGGCACCGCCTCGGGTCGTGAGAACAGCAGCGGAGCCGGTAGCCATTGCTCCCCAGCCAAGAGTGGAGGCGCAAGCCGCCGCGCCTGTGCCTGCGACAGCATCCGCGCCGCCCAGACCGCCAATATCCAAGGTCGAAGGCGATCCAGTGAAAGAGCGCATTCTGACGCTGGCCGTAGAGAAGACCGGCTACCCCCAGGACATGCTGGATCTCGATCTCGATCTCGAAGCGGATCTCGGGGTTGACACCGTGAAGCAGGCGGAGATGTTTGCGGCCATTCGTGAGATCTACAACATTCCTCGCGACGAAAACCGCAAGCTGCGTGACTACCCAACCCTGGCGCACGTCATTCGCTTCGTGTACGAGAAGCGCCCCGATCTGGTCAGTGCGGCCCCGCCCGCGGCCGTATCAATGGCAAAGGATGAAGTCAAAGTCGCTACATCAGCAGCGGTGGCAGTTCCGGCCAGCAGCGCCGATGATGCCGTGAAGGATCGCATCCTGACTTTGGCTGTAGAGAAGACCGGCTATCCGCGAGACATGCTGGACCTGGATCTCGATCTCGAGGCGGACCTCGGGGTTGACACGGTGAAGCAGGCGGAAATGTTTGCGGCCATTCGCGAGATTTACAGCATTCCTCGCGACGAGAACCGCAAGCTCCGTGACTACCCAACCTTGGCGCACGTCATCCGCTTCGTGTATGAGAAGCGGCCCGATTTAGCCAGTGCGGTCCCGCCCGCAGCCGTATCAACGGCAAAGGAAGAAGTCAAAGTCGCTACATCCGCATCTGCTGCCGTTCCGGAGAAAAGCAACGCCGGCGACGCGGTGAAAGAACGCATTCTTGCTCTAGCGGTAGAGAAGACTGGCTACCCGAAGGACATGCTGGACCTGGATCTCGACCTCGAAGCGGATCTCGGGGTTGACACGGTGAAGCAGGCGGAGATGTTTGCAGCCATTCGCGAAATCTATAACATTCCGCGCGACGAGAACCGGAAACTCCGCGATTATCCCACGCTGGCGCATGTAATCCGCTTCGTGTATGAGAAGCGGCCCGATTTGGCCAGCGTTGCCGCGCCCGCAGCGGCACCAAACGTAAAGGAAGAAGTCAAAGTTGCCACATCAGCATCTGACGCAGTTCCGGAAAAGAGCGACTCTGACGATCCCGTGAAAGAAAGACTGCTTGCGTTAGCCGTGGAGAAGACCGGCTATCCGAAGGATATGCTGGATCTGGATCTCGACCTTGAAGCGGATCTCGGGGTCGATACCGTGAAGCAGGCGGAGCTGTTTGCGTCCATCCGGGAGATCTACAACATTCCCCGCGACGAGAACCGCAAGCTGCGCGATTACCCAACATTGGCGCATGTCATCCGTTTTGTGTATGAGAAGCGCCCTGACCTGGCTGCACCGGGTGCACCCTCGATAACAACCAGCGAGCCATCTGCGCCGGCGCCAGCAGCGGTCGCGGCGCAAGCACCCTCCGACAATACTATTCAGGACAAAGTTCTGGAGATCGTGGCCGATAAAACCGGCTATCCAAAAGACATGTTGGACCTGGATCTCGACCTCGAGGCCGATCTCGGCGTCGATACCGTCAAGCAAGCAGAGATGTTCGCTGCCATCCGAGCGGCGTATAACATACCGCGCGATCCCAATCTCAAGCTGCGCGATTTCCCAACCCTTACCCACGTGATCAAGTTCGCACGCGAGCGGGCGGGTTCAGCAGCAGCAGCAGCTCCCCAAGAAGAACAGGAAACGACGAACCGGGCAGGGAAGTCGTCAATCTTACCTGTGGCTGCGACGCCGCCTAGCGTCGCGCGCCCCATGCTCGCGAGTCTGGACGCCGCGAATCGCATTCCACGCCGGGTTCCGTTGCCCGTCTTGCGCCCGCCACTGGCCATCTGCAAACCAACGGGGGTCGCGCTCGGCCGCGGCCACCGCGTGGTGATCATGCCCGACAAAGGTGGGGTAGCAGACGCCTTGGTACAAGACCTGCAAGCCAGGGGCGTCGAAGTCCTTGGTATCCAGGGCACACCAGATGCGGAGGCGCTCACCGTCCGGCTCAAGAATTGGATGACGTCTGGTCCGATACACGGAGTCTACTGGCTCGCCGCCTTGGACAACGAAGGAAAGCTTAGCCAGATGGATCTCGCCACGTGGCACGAAGCGGTGCACGTACGCCTGAAATCGCTTTACACGGCCATGCGCGTTCTTTTCGAACAAGTCGCGAAGCCGGGTACGTTCCTGGTCTCGGCGACACGGCTCGGTGGACAACACGGCTACGACGAGGCTGGAGCGGTTGCTCCGCTGGGTGGCGCCGTGGTGGGTTTCACCAAGACCTACAAGCGGGAACGCATCGACGCTCTCGTCAAAGCGGTCGATTTCGAAGCCGAGCGCAAGCCTGCCGAAGTCGCGGAGCTGCTGGTCGAGGAAACCCTGCGCGATCCCGGCGCAATCGAAATCGGGTATAAGGGCGGTCTGCGCTGGACTGTTGGGCTGCAAGAGCAGCCCGCAGCCGACGGCCAACCCGGACTCACGCTGGATCGGAACACGGTTTTCCTGATCACGGGTGCTGCCGGCAGTATTGTCTCGGCCATTACCGCGGACCTGGCTGCCGCTTCCGGCGGCACCTTCTATCTGCTCGATCTGGTGCCGGAGCCTGACCCCGAGAATCCTGATCTCAAGCGCTTTGTGAGCGACAAAGAAGGTCTCAAGCGCGATCTGTTTGCGCGCATTCAGGCACGCGGCGAGCGAGCTACGCCGGCACTGGTAGAAAAAGAGCTAGCGGCGCTCGAGAGGGCACAAGCGGCGCGGGCTGCTATCGACGCCGTGCGGGCTGCAGGCGGCACACCATACTATTGCAGCGTAAACCTGTGCGATGCGGATGCCGTGGCGAACGTGATTGGTCAGGTGCGTGAACGTAGCGGACGCATGGACGTCCTCTTGCATGCCGCCGGTATCGAACGCAGCCGGTCGTTGGCCGAGAAGGACGCCCGTGAGTTTGATCTGGTCTTTGACGTCAAGAGTGACGGCTTCTTCAACCTGTTGCATGCCATCGGCGAGATGCCGCTCGCAGCAACAGTAGCGTTCAGCTCAATTGCGGGCCGGTTCGGCAATCCCGGACAAACGGATTACAGCTCGGCCAACGATCTGCTGTGCAAGATTACATCCAGCTTCCGCACGACTCGCCCGGCTACCCGCGGAATTGCCATCGATTGGACGGCGTGGGGTGGTATTGGAATGGCCACGCGCGGATCCATCCCCAAGGTGATGGAAATGGCGGGGATCGACATGCTGTCCCCGGAAGCGGGCATTCCTCTGATCCGCCGCGAGCTGACGGCGGGAGGAACGTGTGGCGAAATCGTGATCGGCCAGCGTCTCGGTGCGCTGCTTACGGAATGGGATGCCAGTGGCGGGCTCGATACCAGCGCTCCAGAAGTTTCTGGAGAAAAGCAGCTCCTTCCGCAAGGACCGATGATCAGCAAGGTCGCCGGCACTGGACTTTACAAACCCATCACGGTTGAGGTTACGCTGGATCCGAAGATCCAACCGTTCCTGCGTGACCATCAAATTGACGGTACGCCGGTGCTGCCGGGCGTCATGGGCATCGAGGCTTTTGCCGAAACTGCGCTGCGCATGCTTCCGGGTTGGCATGTAGCAGAGATTGAAAACGTCAATTTCCTCGCTCCCTTCAAGTTTTACCGGAGTGAGCCACGTACGGTAACCGTCGAAGCGCTCATTCATCCGGATAAGGACGGTGTTGTGGCGGATTCTGGATTGATTGGCTTCCGGCCACTTCCAAATCAGCCTGAGCCGCAACGCACCACCCATTTCACCGGCCGTGTCCGATTGACGAAGCGGACACCCGAGGTCGTGACTACGGCGCCATATACGCCGGCAGGTCACATCATCGAAGCTGCCGATATCTATCGCCTCTACTTCCACGGACCGGCGTACCAGGTTCTAGAACGGGCGTGGTGGGATGGGAATCGGATTGTCGGGTTGATGGCGAAAGGCCTTCCGAACAATCACCATCCCGCGGAACTTCCGACGCTGATGGCGCCGCGGCTGATCGAGCTTTGCTTCCAAACCGCGGGTATCTGGGAGATGGGCGCGCAGAGCCGCATGGGCCTGCCACAGCACATTGATCGTGTCTCTTTATTGCGATCCCCTGATTTGGCAGAGGGGCGGCTGTACGCCATGGTCACTCCCAATCAGGCTCAAGGAAGCTTCGATGCTGAGGTTGTGGACGCGGCAGGGAACCGTTTCGTGCAACTCAGCGGATACCGCACGGTGGCGGTCCCGAATAGTATCGTTGGCGAACCGTTGAAGGCACTACAGATGGCGATGTCACTGGAAGCCGTCGCGGCATGATCGACCAGGCGGCCACCCATGTTTGACTGTCGATCGAGGAATCTATGAACCACGAATTCCAACGCGTAGCGATCGTGAACCGCGGTGAGGCGGCCATGCGTTTCATCCACGCGGTCCGCGAGTTCAATCAGGAGCACGGCACCGCCCTGCGCACAATCGCGCTTTTTACCGAGCCTGACCGCCATGCCATGTTTGTCCGCGAAGCGGACGAGGCAGTGTGTATCGGTGCCGCCCAAATCCTTGACCCCGGCACGCTGCAGACCAAGAGCAGTTACGTCGATTACGGGCGGCTGGAACGGGCGTTGACAGCCGCGCGCGCGGAAGCGGTCTGGGTGGGATGGGGTTTTGTGGCTGAGCACGCCGCCTTCGCCGACCTTTGCCATGAGAGGGGTATCGTTTTCATAGGTCCCGATGGTGGCGTGATGCGGCGGCTGGGCGACAAGATTTCCTCGAAGCTCTTAGCCGAGAAAGCGCAAATCGAAGTGGCCCCATGGAGTGGTGGGCCGGTGGAGACGCTCAATGACGCCTGGCGCCATGCGGAACGGCTGGGCTATCCCCTCCTTGTTAAAGGGACCGCCGGAGGAGGCGGTCACGGAATTCGGACGGTGTGTTCGGCAGGTGAACTTCCGCAGGCTTTTGAGAGCGCCCGCGCCGAAGCCTTCAAAGCTTTCGGCGATCCCACTGTTTTCATGGAGCAACTGGTAGAGGAGGCGCGCCACATCGAGGTGCAGGTCATTGCCGACCAGTATGGGACCACCTGGGCGCTGGGGGTGCGCGACTGTACCATTCAGCGCCGCCACCAGAAAATCCTAGAAGAGGCGCCCTCTCCGGCCCTCACTCCGGAGCAGGACCAGAGGTTGCGTGAGGCAGCAGTGCGCCTCAGCCTGGCAGCCGGATATCACAACGCCGGCACGGTGGAATTTCTCTATGAACCAAAAGCTCGCCGCTTCCTGTTTATGGAGATGAATACCCGGTTGCAGGTCGAGCATCCAGTGACGGAATGCACCACCGGGGTTGATCTGGTCAAACTTCAAATTCACGTCGCACGCGGTGGCCGTCTGGAAGGACAACCTCCGCGCACCACCGGCCACGCCATCGAGGTGCGGCTGAATGCGGAAGATCCGGATAACGGCTTTGCTCCCGCCCCGGGTACTGTCGAGCGCTTCCGGATTCTGACCGGGCCGGGAGTCCGGGTTGACACGGGTGTGGCGGAGGGCGATTCCGTTCCCGCGGAATTCGATTCCATGATCGCCAAAATCATCGCCTACGGTCAAAATCGCAACGAAGCGCTTTCCCGGCTGCAACGAGTGTTGCGCGATAGTGTTGTCGTCATCAAGGACGGCGCCAGCAACAAAGCATTTCTTCTGGAGCTGTTGAGCCGCTCCGAAGTGCAGCGTGGAGATGTACATAATGGATGGCTGGACCGCCTGGCGGCGAGCGGTGAGCACGTCTCTCGGCGCTACGCCGATGTCGCTCTGGTGCAGGGTGCGATCGAGGCCTACGACGAGCAATTGGCGGTGGAGCAGACCCAGTTCTACGCTTCAGCGGTGCGGGGGCGGCCCCAGGTCCGGACGGAGGTAGGCCGGAGCACCGACCTGCGCTACCGAGGGCATGCCTACTCGCCTAAGACATACCGCCTCGGCCCGCAACAATACCGCGTCGAAGTCAATGGCTCGCGCATCGATGCTCAAATCGAACGCCGGGATCAGTTTGAATATTGGCTCACCACGTTTGGGCGCCGCTTTCATGTCATTTCCGTGCGCCAGGGACGGAGTTACAGAATCGAGGTGGACGGTGTCTCGCACCAGATCGATCGCGATGATGGTGGCATTGTGCACGCGTCGGCCCCGGCGGTCGTGGTTTCCATCGCTGTGAAACCGGGTGACATGGTGTCGGTGGGAGATCGCCTGCTGGTGTTGGAAGCCATGAAAATGGAAATGCAGGTTGTGGCTCCATTTTCCGGAAAGATCCGGCAAGTGATGACCATATCAAACATACAGGTGGACACGGGGGCCCCCCTCCTGCAGATCGAGCCCGACGCAAGCGGTGAAACGGTGAGCTCGGCGGAGTCGGTGGTGTTTGGCGCGTCGCTCGCCCCGGGCGGAAATGCGGAAGGTGTCGATTCCAGCCACCGTCAGAGCCTGGAAGAACTGCGCCAGCTCATGCTCGGTTTTGATGTGGATCCAAAGCAGAGCGCGCGACTGCTCGCCGAATGGAGCAAGAGGGGTTCGGTTGAGAGCGATGAAACCAGAGCGAGTGAGGATGTGGTCCTCAATATTTTTGTTGATATCTGCTCTTTATTTCAGCGCGAACCGCAGGTAACTCATCGAGCCAGCGGGGAAGAGCCCAGTGCCGAAGCTTACCTGTTTTCCTACCTGCGCCTGTTGGATACACGCGGTGAAGGCCTCCCGCCCGCCTTCGTCAGTGCGCTGCAGCGCGCCCTGGCTTATTACGGCGTGCAGTCTCTCGATCGCTCGCCTGAACTGGAAGACAGTCTGCTGTGGATCTACAAGTCGCATCAACGGGTGGAGCAGCAGATTGCGCTGGTTCTGGGCGTGCTCGAACGGCGTTTGCGGCGCGCCGATGCCCCAGCGCAAGCCGAGGAATCTTTCCGCCTGCTTCTGGACCGCATGATCTCGATCACCAGCGGGCTTTTCCCTGCGGTGAGCGATCTGGCGCGGGAAGTGCGCTATCGCTACTTCGATCAGCCGCTATTTGAGCGGGCGCGGAAACAAGTGTACGACCAGGTGGAAGATCAGCTTGCCTATATGGCTGCCAACCCCAATGCCGCCGATCGTCCAGAAAGATTACGTGCCTTGGTGGAATGTCCGCAGCCGCTGGTCAGCTTGTTGTCCGGCCGGTTCGCTACTGCGGATGCTGCGATGCGCAAGTTGATGCTGGAGGCGATCACCCGGAGGTATTACCGGATTCGCTCCCTCGAAAACCAGCGCTCCCTGACGTTCGACGGACACTGCTATGCAGCGGCGGAATACGATCATGAAGGGAAGCGTATCCACGTCTTCACCACCCACGCTGAATATTCACGCCTGCCCGAGGCCATGCAGGCCATGTTTCCTTTGGTCGCAGACGTCCCGGTAGATCATGAAATCGTCATCGATTTTTACCTTTGGAATCCAGGCCAGCTCGGAGATCCGGAAGTTACGCAGCGGGAAGTCCAATCGCTGCTCAATCAGGCCGGTTTTTCTCGTCCTATTCGGCGCATTGCGATTGCCGTGGCCGGGTCCGGCCGTGGTGAAGGCGTGGATGGCATGCAGCATTTCACTTATCGCCACAACGGAAATGCTTACGCAGAGGAGAAAATCTATCGCGGGCTGCATCCGATGATGGGAAAACGGCTGCATCTCTGGCGGCTCGAAAATTTCAACATTGAGCGGTTGCCGTCGGTTGAAGATGTTTACCTTCTGCGCGGCGTAGCTCGCGATAATCCGAAGGATGAGCGGTTGTTTGCCTGTGCCGAGGTGCGCGATGTCACACCGGTGCGTGACGAGGCGGGCCGGGTCGTCCAACTGCCGCATCTGGAGCGCATGTTGACGGAAGCTCTCGCGGGGATCCGGCTATTTCAATCGCGCCGCCGTCCCCAGGATCGTCTCTATTGGAACCGGATATTCCTGTACGTGTGGCCACCGCTTACTCTGGAGCGCGACGAATTGCGTGATATCGTGCGCAAACTCTCTCCCGCCACCGAAGGCCTGGGGCTGGAACAGGTGGTGGTGCGCGCTCGAATTCCTAATCCTGCAACCGGGGAACTGCGCGAGATGGTAGTGCGCATTTCAAGCCCGGGCGGCACTGAGTCGCTCATAACCTTCCGGCCTGCGGACAATCTGGAGGTAATCAAACCGCTGACCGAATATGAACGGAAAGTCGTCCGCATGCGGCAGCGCGGACTCATCTACCCCTACGAAATTATCAAAATGATCACGCCCGCTCCGCAGGACACGCGGGCCGAATTTCCATCGGGCGATTTTGTCGAGCACGATCTTGATGCCGCCGGCGATCTGGTTCCGGTGGATCGGCCCTATGGTCAAAACAAATCCAACATCATTGTGGGCTTGATCCGAAATTTCACACCCCAGTATCCCGAGGGTATGACCAGGGTCGCGCTGCTGGGTGATCCGAGCAAGGATCTGGGAGCCATCGCTGAGCCAGAATGCCGGCGGATCCTGGCCGCCCTGGATTTGGCCCAGAAGAAAAGCGTCCCCCTGGAGTGGTTCACCCTTTCGGCCGGGGCAAAGATCTCGATGGAGTGCGGCGTCGAAGGAATGGATTGGATTGCCCGTGTTCTGCGGCGCCTAGTGGAGTTCACGCAAGCGGGCGGCGAAGTGAATCTTGTGGTCAACGGAATCAATGTCGGCGCCCAGCCCTACTGGAACGCCGAGGCCACGATGCTCATGCACACTCGCGGCATTCTGGTCATGACACCGAAAGCCGCCATGGTGCTCACGGGCAAGCGCGCGCTCGATTATTCCGGCAGCGTCTCCGCCGAGGACAATCAAGGCATCGGCGGCTACGATCGCATCATGGGACCGAACGGTCAGGCGCAATACTGGGCGCGGGATATTGATGAAGCCTGCCACATCCTGTTCCGTCATTATGACCACACCTACATCGCT
>Ga0207711_10002833_pt1 | contig 15236 bp, 11 predicted proteins | sample KBSS34metaG_FD_184401 | JGI IMG/M metagenome (GOLD analysis project Ga0207711, IMG submission 184401) | Switchgrass rhizosphere microbial communities from Kellogg Biological Station, Michigan, USA - KBS S3-4 metaG (SPAdes) (version 2) | ecosystem: Host-associated > Plants > Roots > Rhizosphere...
CTTTACGACGCCGATGCAAAGGCAAGCAGCGCAAGTGCATCGGCGTCGTAAAGAAGCTCAGGCTTCACCCCAAGGTTACGGCGCTGGAACGACTCGGTCAGCACCTAGGACTGTTCAAGCAGCTAGGCGACAAGGACAACCCACTGCGCCACGAGCATCATCTCGTCGCCGCCGACGTCTTGGATCTGATCAAGAGCGCCGAGCCCGGGATTGGAAAGGCGCCAGTGTGCGTGAATGCTAAGCAGCGCTAAGGTTCAGCGCGCTCTATGGTGAGAGTTTTTGCACCAGTACGCGCTACATCGCTCACCGGAGGATCACGTCGGCACTATTTCGAGTAGATTCAATTTCTCGTATGGTTCGTCGTAGTAGCTGGCGGGTACCTCAGGCGCGTCGACGACCGGGAGAGGCACCTCTCCGTCGCGTAACTCGTACCTTCGGATGACCGAGTTCCCCAACTGCAATAGCACGCGGCCTATACCGATGATCATTGAGGCTGCAGCGCTTCCACCGCTTGGTGAAATTCCCTGGAGCCTTTCGAGCAACTTGTCCTGGGCGTCGTGTACGTGCGCACCGCCGCCTCGATCGGCAACCTGCCTGACTACTTTCCAGATAGACAGTGGCACCGGCTGCGTAGTGATGATTTGCTCAGCCCATTCAGGGAGCGCCAGCGCCGGTGCGCTTTCGTCCGCCTGAATGCGACAGTCCTCAACGCCGTTCGAAAACCGTGTGATCTCGAAAGGCATGCATGCGATCTCGTACGGTTTTCCGCCGGCCACAGACAGCGAGCTCAAGTGCTCCATTCCGACAGGAAACGTCCCTGGTCTGTACCGACGAATCGGCCTGATCCGCGCGATCTTCAGAGTCGGGTACAAGCGCAACAGCAATGGTGGCGGCCGCTTTTCGCACAGAAGAATTCGAGCCTGTACGGCGATCGCGCGGTACATGTGCTTTTCGCCTGCGTACACGCAGCGGAGTGAGGTGCTTATGACCCTCAGGCACTCAAGGGCTTCTTCGAATTCCCATCGCTCTGCACTCACAGGGGCTCTCGTTCGTGTCATTGGTCGTGTCCGATAATTACACGTATCAGTCACGGTGAAACCGAACAGTCACTTGCGGTCGTTGTGAGTAGGAAAGCGAGTAGAAACGCAACCGCTGGTCCATGGCGTTCTTGAATTTCATGCTGTTACGTCATCAATTCGGTTGCTGCCCCCGCTACCAAATCTTGGTTTGCAGGCATTCGCCAAAGTCTCCAAACGAAGCGGAAAACCAGCAATCAAGCGGTTTCATTGTTCGGCGCGGTTTGTAGATAACCGTTTGCATTCGCCGAAAATGTGAGTAGGATAGTGAGTAGGAACCCCTACTCGCACTCCTCCTACTCACAAAAGTGCTACTCACAGACACGAAGCTGAAGGCTCTGAAGCCACGCGCGCTGCTCTACCGCATCGCCGACAGCGGGGGGCTGTGCATCGAGGTCAACCCCAGCGGATCGAAGCTGTGGCGCTACCGGTATCGTTTTGCGGGCAAGGCCAGCATGGTTGCGCTCGGGACATACCCGGACGTGTCATTGCAAGAGGCGCGTCAGAAGCGTGACGACGCGAGAAGGCTGGTGAAGAACGGCGCCAACCCCGCGGTGCAGCTCAAGGCCATGCGCACGGCCGTCGTGGAACGGGCGGCCAACACGTTCGGGGCGATCGCGGCTGATTACTTCGAACAGAACTCCAATCGTCTGACGGCTGGGACGCTCAAGCGGGATCGCCGCGTCGTCGAGCGCGACCTGAATCCGTACGTCGGCGGCACGCCGATTGCCGAAGTCTCAGCCAGCGTGCTGCTCACCGCTCTCAAGCGCATCAAGGACCGTGGAGCGCTGGAAACGGCACACCGTGCGCGGGCGCTCGCTGCAAAGATATTCCGGTACGCCGTCGTCACGCGCGGCATTCAGAACAACCCGGCTGTCGACCTCATCGGGGCTTTGCCCAGCCGTAAAACCGAACATTTCGCCTCCGTCACAGAACCCGCTCGAGTTGCGGAATTGCTGCGGGCCATTCATGGCTATAGCGGCAATCCCGCCACCGTCGCTGCGCTGAAGTTCGCGCCACTCGTGTTCGTTCGTCCCGGCGAACTGCGCAACGCAAAGTGGGCAGAGGTCGACCTCGACACTGCCGAGTGGCGCTTCATCGCGAGCAAGACGAAGACCCCGCACATAGTCCCCCTGGCGCGGCAGGCAATCGAGATACTCCGCGAGCTACAACCTTTCACCTCGTTCAGCGAGTACGTATTCCCCGGCGTTCGTTCCAAGCGACGCGGCATCTCGGAAAACACCATTACGGCTGCTCTGCGGCGTATGGGCTACGACGGCAACACGATGACGGGGCACGGCTTCCGAGCGATGGCGCGGACGATCCTGGACGAACAACTGGGATATCGCCCCGACTTCATCGAGCACCAGCTGGCGCACGCGGTAAGAGATCCGCTCGGGCGGGCCTACAACCGGACGGCGCACCTGGTCGAGCGCAAGAAGATGATGCAGGGCTGGGCCGACTACCTCGATGCGCTGCGAACCGGCACAAAGGTCGTGCCGATCAAGCGAGCACGCTGATCGTGCTGGTGCTGATCGACGAAAGCGGCGATCCAGCATTCAAGATCGCGCGCGGTTCGACTTCACATTTCGTGATAGCGCTGGTGGCATTTGAGGATCTCGTGGAGGCCGAACGTGCGTCAGCGGTGGTCGCTCAACTTCGTACTCGCATGCGCGTCAAACCCGAGTTCAAATTCGCGAAGTGCTCCGACGGGATCCGCGACGAGTTCTTCGACGCCATGTGCGGCTTCCGGTTCACGTCGCGGGCGCTGGTGGTGGACAAGGGCCGCGTGTACAGCGACGCATTGCGCGCAGACGCCGAGCGGTTCTACAGCTACTTCCTGCGCCAGCTGCTCGAGCACGACAACGGTGTGCTACGCGGTGCCAGGGTTAAGCTGGACGGTAGTGGCAGCAAGCCATTCCGCCGAGCGCTTGAGGTCTACCTTCGGCAGCAATTGCGCGAGGGTCAGATCAAGAGCTTCAAGTTCGCCGACTCGGCAAAGGACAACCTGATCCAGCTCGCCGACATGGTGTCGGGCGCGATCCTGCGCTCGTACCGCGACCAGGACAGGAAGGAGGCGAAGCGCTGGCGGCGGAAACTCGCCGCGGCCGGCCGACTGGGGGATGTATGGGATTTTCGCTGAAAAACAAAAGGAGCGGGCTGGCCGCTCCTTTGTCGCACCCCTTGCCTAGTCGGGCGATTGCCCGGCAAGCGCACCCTACGGAGACGATTCGGACCAAGGGGGGCTCGGTACCGGGATTATGCAGCCACACCGCGGGTTTTTCAAGAAAGAAAGGTAACCCGCGTTCAGAATCAGGTAAGCACCGGTGAGCGGTCCCCACAGCGTGTGTTGGCACGCCGAGGGGGCCTAACCACAACGAAACTACGGAGGTTTCATCATGGCTACAAGCAGTCTACCAAACGGCCCCGAAGCCGAACCCGTCCACATCCGAATCTCCCCCACCGTTGCCAAAGACTACGAGTTGCGCGGCGTGTTCCCTGATCTCCGGCCCGCGCACGCTGTGCGAAAACTGCATCCTGGATATCTCTACTCGGTCGACCGGCCCAAGGCGGCGATGATCCTGGACGATGCCGTGGAACAATCAAGTCAGCGGCGTACTCGCGAACTGACCTTAGCCTACAACCGCCTTTCCAAGCGCATCAGGACTAGGTGCGGGTGGTGGCCCAGCAGACTAACGCCCAAGGAAATCGACGAACTGTCGCAAATTTTGGACGCAAGGTCTTCGGGCCGAGGACGGGGTACGGTCACCTTGCTACCGACAGCCGCCGCGGCACCAATTAAGCAACGCAAGTTGCAGACCAAATCCTACGGCGTGATAGATGCCCGTGCTGTTTTTCTGGCGCGCATGAAGGAAATCGACAACCTCAAACGTGCAGGCAATTTGTCGAGCCGAATTACCGACGCCGACGACGCCAGGCTCGAGCTGCGCGACATGATCTTGGATCTGTTGCACCAGGTGGACGAAATCAGGAAAGCGGCCGGAATCAAGTGGAATTGACACGGAAATCGCTACCGATGCGCTCGCGTATCTGGACTGACAAAACACGGCCGTGATGGTGCAGTACGAATCTTGACAACGTTCGTGCTCTGCCGTTAGATTCCGCTCACAAAGCGCCGCATCCTTCATGCGGCCGTGCTGCGCAAGAGCGTGGCGCCATATCGATGCTAGGCGCATGAGTGCCGTACGTTGACCCCTCACATGGGGCAAAGGCACTCAATATGCACACTGAGCACCTCCCTTCTTCTGCCACGATTGTGGAATCAGAGTTCATCCAGGCCGGGCAATCAGGCTCTGGTGCGCCGTTCGCGCGTGCGATCCCGACCCTGCGAGCGTGCGGATTTGGTACGACAGCCGCAAACGAACTCTTGCGATCCGGAATCCTACCGTCATTTTTGGTCGGACGTGCGCGTTACATCCGCGTCGCCGACCTCGAACGACTGCCGGAACTCATTGAAGCACCTGGCGCTCGTGAGAGGCTCCGCGAGGCTAATTACTCGTCGCGAGTCGCTGGCAACGGGGCGGCGTTCAAGCGCCACAAAAATGCGGCCCCATCGCCTACCACAGATCGTTCGAAGATTCCTTTAACGGATGCTAAAAGACCTAGCTCCCGTACGTCTCCTACGCTGCAGGCGACTGCTGGGGGAGAAAAATGAGTCCAAAAATCGAAAGCCCCGATGCCGTTGGCGCGGCGATCGGGGCAGGATTCGGGTCTGGCGACCATCCACAGAATACCCCCACGGGGTATGCGCCTGCAACGTCCATTGCGATCAGACCGCGGGCGCTGAGCCAGCATGCCGGTCCGGTGCCGACAACTTGCGCGCGTGATCTCCACGCGGCGCTTGGCGTCGCACAAGACTTCTCGGATTGGATAAAGTCGCAACTCCGTCGCGCGATGCTCTTGGACGGGCGCGACTATTGTGCGGCAAAGGTTTCCCCTCCTGCGCGGGAAAATTCGCCGGGACGGCCGCGTCGTGAAATCTTCCTGACGATCGAGGCTGCAAAGCACATCGCGATGCTTGCGGGCACAGCTCGCGGTCGCGAAGTCAGAAAATACTTCCTCGAATGCGAACGCCGCGCGCAAGCAACAACAGCACCGACCGGGCGCTGGGCTATCCCGCAGACGCTTGCAGATGCCTTGCGCCTCGCCGCTGATCTTGCCGACCGGAATGCGAACCTCACCGCGACGGTTGCCGACCAAGCGCCGAAGGTGCAGGCCCTTGAGCGCCTGACACACGCCAACGGCACACTTTGCGTCTCCGACGCGGCAAAGGCGCTTGGCGTTCGGCCTTCAGCGCTATTCGCCTGGCTTGAGGTGCGGCTATGGATTTTTCGTCGCGGCGGGACGTGGCGCGGTTTCGAGCGGCGCGTCGAGAGTGGCTACATCGTGCACCGAATCGCTACGCGGCAGCTCGACGACGGGTCTGAGCAAGTTTTTACCCAGCCGCGCATCACTCCCAAGGGACTCGCCACGATCGCGCGTGATCTTGCGAACACAGCCACCGATCACGCAATCAGCGAGTGCGCATCGGTGCTCGCTCAAAAAACGAGCGAGGCAACATCGTGAGCGACGTCTACAACAAATTGTTCAAAAGCATCGTGGCGTCGACGATCGTCAGTGAACCGTTGGCGACCAGATGGCTGTGGGTGACGATGCTTTCCCAATCCGACGCCGCCGGTTGCGTTTGGGGATCTGTGCCGGGCCTAGCGCGCCTCGCAAATATCACACTCCACGAGTGCGAGACGGCGCTCAAGTGTTTCCTTGCCCCGGATCCGTACAGCCGGACCAAGGACCACGAAGGGCGACGCATCGAGAACATCGACGGCGGCTGGCGCCTGCTCAACCACGCGAAGTATGCGGCGATCAGAAACGGAGCCGAGCGGGTCGAGTACAAGCGTAAGTGGGATCGCCGGAATCGCCCGAGCGGCCACGCGCGCGCACAGTCCGACAACAGTCCGACAGTCCGACAACAGTCCGATGCAGTCGATCCTAAGTCCGACAGTCCGACCCCACCAACACCAACACCAACACCAACACCAGGTAAGAGCGAGAGCCGCGCGCGCGAATTTGAAAAACCAACAGCACCGGAGCCAACGCCGGGAGGGCTGGCAGCTCGTGCGCTGATCCAGGCCGGCGTGGTGCACGTGAGCCCAACCGACCCGCGGTTGCTGAAACTGCTAGAAGCCGGCGTCACCACGGACGAACTACGCGACGCGGCGGCGGAAGCTGTAGCCGCGAAGAAGGGCACGCTGGCGTACGTCTGCGGCGTTGTGCGAGGGCGGCGCGAAGACGCTGCCAATGCCGCTGTGGCGCCACCGGCGAAGCGACAGCCTGTTGCCGCTGCACACGTTCCCTACGTGCCTGAGAAACGCGTGCGCGGCGATCCTGCAGCGATCCAGCGCGCCGGACTGATCGCAATGGAAACCATCGCCAAAAACCTACGGATATCTGCGCCGGCAGGGAACGAGCTTGGCGTCATGGCCGCCGACGAAACTCTGGGATGCGACAGGTAGGGCCAAAACGACGATGAACTCGACGAGCCCGAGACAGATTCTGCCGGAGTTAGCACCGGAAAAACGTAAGGCGGTGCGCAAGAAGCAGGTGCCACACGTCTGCGCCGACGGTCGCATGAACGAGGCGGCGGCGTCGGTGCGCCTCGAAGTGAGCACGTCCACCTTGCGAGCCTGGCGCGCGGCTGGGAAAGGCCCTGCCTATCTGAAATTGGGCCGCGTCTGGTACTACTCGGAGGACGTCGAACAATGGCTGGCGCGGCAGATGGTCGAGCCCAACTCATAAATCCGATGCCGACTTGCGCCACCGCGCGCGCGATTGCGCCAGAACGCGCCTTGCACCTTTTCGCGCGCCGCGCGCAGCATGACCACCACTGAACTTTGATTCGATCGACGACCAAACGAGACCCACCATGACCGAAGAAATTCCGTATTCCGAAAAGGTGCTGCAGGAAGAGAACGCGCGCCTACGCGCAGAGATCCAACGCCTGAAATCGAACCAAAATCAGGAACGTAATCAACTCGAGGTAAGTATACAAAGCCACCGGGTTGAGCGTGACGAGATCCAAAAGGAGTGGAGAGTCGTGCGCAATTTCTTGCAAGCATTCGACGAGCTGCGCAACGCGCGGTTTACCTATCTGCGATAGACACGAACATGGCCGCCAATCCGCTTGCCGCATCCGACCTTCGCCGCTACGCCAGCGACACCTTCGCCGCATCGGGCGCGCCGCCGCCGCAGAACGACGACACGCCAGCAAAGCCAACTACGGCACCTTCCGCCGCGCCGGCGGCGAGCAGCGCTACTGCCGTCAACGTGCAGCGGCCAACGCCGCAAAGGTTCCTGTCGGCAGATGCTGCCCAAGTAGCGCGACCGATTGGCGCGAACATGACGCCCAGCGTTACCCCGAGCACGGGTGCCAGCCCAACGCCTGGCAGCTTGAGTAGCGCTGCTCAGTCGATTGCATCGACGGTCACGCGGCCAACTGCGATGAGCGCGCCTGCGACGCCGAGCGACGCCGCGGCGCAAGCCGAACTCGCAAAGACGATGACCGACCTCAACAACCCGAGCAACCCGCAAAGCCCGCTGTATCGTCCGCCGACGGCTGCAGGCGCGCCGGCTGCAGCGAGTGTCACCAGACCGGTCTTCGGCGACGTGAATGCGGCGAGCTCGACCACTGGTGGCACGCCACGCGTGATCGACGACTCCAATGTTGCCGACGTGTTGAAGAATCACAGCGCGGCCGCGTACTCGGCGCCGAGCGCGAACAACGATGCCGCCGTGGCGAATCTCATGTCGCGCACGCCAACGCTCGAGCAGGGCGCCGACCAAATCGCGCGGAATCAAGCGGTGCTGTCGCGCGACGTGGGGTTCAATCAAGACCCGGCTCACTTGGCGCAGCAGCAGGCACAAAGCAACCTGGCCGCGATCGCCGTGAAGGATCCGCGCTCGGTAGCCGGCATCGCCGCGCGCAACGCCGCGGTGGATGCCGGTTCTGGTTTCGGAACGCGCGCCGGCCGCGCAATCGCGTACGACGGCATGCTGAAAGGTCTGGTCAATCAAGCATCGTCACCCGTGGCCGCGGCCGCGCTTGCTGCGCAGGAAGCCGGCAACACCCAGCGCGAAGCGATGCGGCAGGCTGGCGACACGACACGGACCACAATCAACTCGCAAGCGCAGATGTACGGGGCCGATTCGAGAGGCGACGCCGCGCGCGACGTGGCGGGCACCCGAGGCGACGCGGCGCGGGACGTTGCTGGCACTCGTGGAGACGCGGCCCGCGACGTGGCCCGCACGAGAGCGAGCGTGCCGCGGGTCAACCAGGCCGAAACGAAGCTGTTTCACTCTTCCTACCAGCACGCCTTCGACTCGCTGACACAAGGCGGGATGTCGCCGGAAGACGCGGCGGCGCAGGCTGCACAGTTCGGCACCAGCGCAGTGCTCGGCTATAGAAACATCAAGACGCCGAACGACGATGATGAATCTGAGCGGCCGCAGCCTCCAACCCAGATGCCAGCGCCCAAGCCCGGCTACTTCGACATTCAGTACCTGAAAAACAATCCTCAGTCGCGCGCACTTTTCGACGCGCGCTTCGGTAAGGGAGCTTCAAACCTTCACTTGGGCAATGGCTAATTCGCAAGCCAACCTATGGCTGATTCGCAAACCATTCCAGACTGGGCACGCACCGCCGCGCCTGCTCCGTCTGGCAGCGTCCCTCAAGGGCGCGTACCAGACTGGGCAGCGACTTCGTCGGCGTCACAACCACGCGTTCCAGATTGGGCGCAGACGTCGATGGCATCGAACAGCACGCCGGCGCAACCGCGTGCGTCGCAGCCAACCACGTCGCCGGGATCGGCGCAGATTCCGGATTGGGCGCAGAACCAGCCAGGTCTTGGCGAACTGGCGACACGCGGGCTGGTGCAAGGTGGCGCCTCGCTCCTGCGCACGGTCGAAGACGTAGGCGACGCTCTCAATCCCGCCGCGGCAGTGTCCCGGAAGCTCATGGAAAATTCGCTGCCACAGGAAGCGCGCCAGCAGTTCGACACGGAAAGCCACCCGCTGCACCAAATCGCCTCGCGCGCGGATGAGTACGCAGCGCCTGCACCAAGCGAGACCGCACCGAACACGGCCGGCAAGGTCGTTCAAGGCGTCGCGCGGTTTGTTCCAGAAGTCGCTGGTGTGATCGGCACCGGTGGCGAAGGCGCCGTCCCGGAAGCTCTGACGCAGGCGGCGCGCGCTGTTCCCTACGTCGGTCGTGTTCTGGGTGGCATCGCTGAAGGGTTGCCGGCGGCGGCGAAGTTCACGGCGGTGCAGTCGTCGAATCTCCCCGAAGACATGACGCCGACCGACAAGGCGGTGGAGACGGCCAAGGCGTTCGGCCAGAACGTCGCGCTCGCTGGCCTGCCAGTCGCGGCCGGAAAATCCGCGCTCACGCGCATCGCCACCGGTGCGGGGATCGGCGCTGGCCAGAGTGCCGCGATCAGTGCTTTGTCAGGCCAACCACAAGACACGGCGCAGAACATCATCGGCGCGGTACAGGGTGCTGCCTTCGGTGCGATCCCACACGAGAATGTATCGCCGATGCGGCCGGTACCGCATCCGAACGCTGAGCCCGGTTCGTTGTCCGACGCGGCGAACGTGCTCGATACCAGTGCGGCGCAGATCAGGCGGCCAGACGTGCAGCCGGCTCGGCCGCCAGCATCGCGTGAACGCGCGCCTGATACTCAGGGAGCACCCGTTCTCGATAGCGTGCGAGTGCCTGCACGTACAGAAACAATTGGGACAAGTACACCTCCGGATCGGCCTGGGGAACCGGAATGGGCGGCAACGGCGGCGGCAGCGGCATCTTCTCCACGCGAACAAATTACACCCGTAAACGACTCGCCGCAACCAGATTCAGCCACTGCGCCACCATCGCCGGATACGCCGCGCGCGGTCCCAGACTGGGCGCGTGATGCCACGCCGGTGGTGCGTGACACAGACCGTCCGGCGACAACCGATGGCAACGGCAGCGCGTCGAGCTCCACCGCTGGCGACGCGGTTGGCATCGCCAACGCCGCTAAGGCCGATGAACGCGCCCGCCGTAATCTTGGGCCACTCGACGCCGAGGGCAAGCGCGACTTCGGGCAGGTGTGGGAGCGTGCGCGGCAGACGCTGATGGATGATCCGCAAGCCGGCAACCGGCTAGCCGACGACCTCGTGCAGAGCCCGCGCGCGCTGAACGCCGAGGAATCGGCCGTACTGATTCAGCACGGTGCAGACCTCAACAATCGCTACGATCGCGCGCTCAAGGACATCGAGGGAGCACAGAAGTCCGGCGACACCGCGTCGGAAGCCGACGCGCAGGTGCGTCGGCGCGAACTGGAAGAACAGCTATCCGCGCATGATCAGGCGGCGCGGCAGTCGGGCTACGAACAGGGCCTCGGATTGTCGATCCGCCAGGCGATGGCGAAGCGAGACTACTCGATGGCACGGCAGGTAGCGCGATTCCGCGCGATCGAGGGTGGGGACGTTCCCGAAGGCACGCGCGCCAATCTTGAGCGCATGACCAAGCAAATCGCCGACCTCAACGAACAGATCAAGCAGCGCGACGAGCAGACAGCGAAACAGGCAGCCACCACGCGTGCGAAGCGGCCGACGCCGCAGACGGCACAGGAGCAACACGAACAGTTGAAGACGCAGCTTGCGCGGCTGTTCGGCAAGCAGGATTCACAAGGCGGTGGCGAAATTTCACCCCCTTCAAACGTCCGGCGGGATGCAGCAACACCGCCACGCGCGCCAGACACCAGTTCGGCGAAGCCGGCGACGGCTGCACTGACGGCGCGTGCAGAAACGCGAACGCGGCGGCCAGCAAACTCGGAGTTGACGCCCGCCTGGGTGCGCATGGACCCGCGCAAGAACCCGGAGTTTTTCAGCATCCAACCACCGCAGAAACGCGAAGGCGGATTGCTCGACGCGGTGGCAAAAGGTGGCGGCCTGAACTTGTCTGCGTTCAAGTCGCAATACGGCAGCGACCCGGCAATTCTTCGCGATCGTACGACCAACAACAAGATCGTGGGCAAGCCGCTGTTCCGCAAGAACGGTGGGATGACTCCCGATCAGTTGCGCGAGATGCTTCAGCAACACGGCTGGATGCCAGCCGATCATCCGAACGCACCGCCGCAATACAGCATGCACGATGCTTACGAACTCGTGGATCGCGCGCTGCGCGGCGAAAACGTGTTGCATCCCGCTGACGCCGAACACGAAGCGGTGTTCCGGCACATCGAGAATCAGCAGAACGACTATCTGCGCGACATGCCCGCTGCTAAAGAGCGGGGCTTCCCGTCGGTCGAGGCCATGCGGGAGCACGACGCGAACGAGAGCGAACAAGCTCGGGCAACGAACGAGAGTGCCGACCGCGCGCAGACACAGCGTGCGCTCGACGAGTCGTTCAACAATCACACCAGTATGGAGTACGGCGACAAGGTGCCGTTCGCGCGCCGCGGTTCAGTCGGTGGGCTTGGTGAGCAGGAAGTGAATCGTCTCGCCAGCCGAGTCCTTGGCGTGGACGCCGACAAGGCGAACGTCGGAGTGGTGAGGTCGACGGAACAATTGCCGCAAGCGGTACGCGAGTACATGCAGGCGCAGGGCGTGCCGGCGGAGGAAGTCTCGGGCGTTCATTGGCGTGGCAAGTCGTGGATCGTCGCGGACAAGATGAGGGATGCGGCGCACGTCCAGGAGACCGTGTTCCACGAACACTACACCCACGGTGGACTGCGTGCCAGATACGGAACTCGTCTCGAAGGTGAGTTGAAGAAGTTGCTGCGCGGCGTCGGCGGCGAGCAGGGCGTGATCGACCTCGCCAAGCAGCAGGGCATCGACCTGTCGCCGTATCTGCGCACCAAGGAATCGCCCACGGTGCTCATGGAAGAACTGCTGGCACACATGAGCAAGCTCACGGGCACGCTCAAGCGTGTGGTGCAGGAGTGGGTCGGCGCCTTGCGCAACTGGCTGCGTGCGAACGGCTACGCTGAACTTGCGAAGTACAACGAGACCGACCTCGCCCATGTGCTGAAACAAGCGCGGCAGGCGGTGCGCGAGAAGGCCGGACTGTCGAAAGGCGTGCCGATGTTCCAGCGCACGTTCGCCGATGCAATGGCGCAATTCAAGGCCAGCGCCCCGCCCACTGGCCACGACCCGACAGACGCGGAGATTGCGCGCGCACTACACGAAGACGCCGCGGGCAAGAGACGCGACCGTGCTGATGCTCCCGCGCTTGCGGAGCCTGAAACCGCTGGCCTGCGCCAGCGCGACCTGGACACGCCGCGCGTCGTCGCGCACGCAGCAATGGCCTGGCGCAATCACGGCACCAACTCGCCGTACTTCAAGCGATGGTTCGGTGACTCGAAGGCGGTGGACGCCGCGGGAAAGCCGTTGGTCGTGCACCACGGCACCGCCGACGAGTTCAACGTCTTCGAGGATCGCACGCTCGGCAAAAACACCGGTCACATGACCGCACCGCTCGGCCACTTCTTCACCGAAAGCCGCGCCGAGGCGCAGAAGTACGCAGTGAAGGCCAGCGATGGCGTGCCCGCCGACGAGCGCGTGATCGACGCCTACCTGTCGATTCAGAAGCCCAAGGCCATGACGTTAGATCAGTTCATGGCCATCGACAGCCAGGACGAAGCACGCGCGCTCAGGGCAAAGCTGCAGGCGCAGGGCTACGATGGGATCAAGCTGGCGGCGAACGGCAAGACGCAGTGGATCGCGTTCAAATCGGAACAGGCCAAGTCCGCCGGCAACCGTGGCACGTTCGACGAGACGAACCCGGATATTCGGTACTCGCGCAGCACCTCGGCGAACCCGGACGACGTCGCGGCGATCGTGAAGAAGATGGCGCGCAACCGCGTAGCTGCCGGCGAAACCGATCCGCGCGCGCTCATCGATTGGCTGCACGGCGAAGTTGGTGGACTGACCGGCCTGTCGCGCCAAGAGGTGCATGGCATCGTCGCGGGCACGCGCAGTGGCTCGGCGCCGACAAAATCCGAATTGCAGATGCGCGCGAACACGATTCGCGCGCAACTGCGACGTGAGCTCAAGAACCCGGAAGCACAGCGCAACGCGACGCGGCAGGTGGCATTGCACAAGCAGATCGAGGACTTGCAGAGGCGCATCGTCACCGGCGACTTCTCCAAGGCCAAGCGCGAGCCGTTCACCTACAACGAGAACACGTTCGTGCTCGAAGCGCAGCGCAATCGACTGCAACGGCAGGTTGACGCCCTCGCCACGAAGCGCGAGCAGGCGCAGAAGAACCCCGCAGCGCGCTTCGCCGACTTCCTGCTGCGGTTGCATCGCTTCAACATCCTGTCGAGTCCGCACACGATTCCCAAGCTGCTCAGCGCCGCCGCCGCGAAAGTCGGCGTCACGCCGTTGGAAGAAGTTGCCGGGTCTGCCCTGCGCACGATTCCCGGTATCCGGCAGATTGCCGCGATGGCGCCGCGGCATGGGGCTGGCTTCACGCTCGGCGCCGAGCGCGAGGCGCTGCGCGGCGCGTTCTCGAAAGAAACCCTGCGCGGGATGCGCGACCAGATCCTGCACGGTCACGACACACTGGACGAGCTGTACGGTGACAAGCTGCACAAAACGGCCGAGTGGACGAACTTCATGGGCAATATCCACAGCGCGCTGAAAGAACCAGCGATGCTCAGCGAGTTCTACCGCAGCTACTTCCTGCGCGCGCAGCACGCTCGCGCCGGAGCGATCGGCGATGGCATGACGCCGGCCGAAGCGGACGCCTACATGCAGCGGCCGTCCACGCAGGCCATGCTCAGCGCGAAAGCCTACGCCGACGGCACCGAGGCGAAGATGCAGGGCAAGAACCAGCTCGCCGACGCGATCGACAGCATGTTGCGCACGGCTCAGCAGCAGGGCGGTCCGATGGGAGCTTTCGCCAAGGTGTTCAACTTGGTGTTTCCGATCCGCAAAGTTCCGCTGAACATCGTCAAGGACATGACCAGCTACGCGGTCGGCGGCGTGAAGGCCGGCATCGGCGCGGCGACCTGGCGCACGGACATGACGCCCGAGCAGGCTGATTACATTTTGAAAAATTTGAAGAAGCAGAGTGTCGGCTTGGCGTTGCTCACACTGGGCTACGCCTTCTCCCAGAGCTTCGGCGGCACGCATCAGCCCGGTGACTCGAAGCGGCAGCCAAACGTGAAGCCGGGCGAAGCGAAGATCGGCGGTGTCGGTGTTCCGGAATTGTACTTCCACAGTCCCGCGGCGCAGACGGTGCAGATCGGCGCCGGTCTCGCGCGCCTCTACCATCAGGAGTACGGCAAGACGCACGATGGCTTCATGGCCGGTCTACATGCGCTGCTCGACAACTACGGCAGCACGCTCGAGCGTGGCGTTCCTTATCTGGATCAGCCGCGCCGAATCGGCAACACCCTGCGCTACGGCCGCGGCGCGGGCGAGGTCCTCGGCAATCAGGTGCGCAGCATGGTGGTCCCGCAGTTCGTGCAAACGGTCGCGCAGGCGCGGGATCCGTACAAGGGCTTCCGCAAGCCCAAGAACATCGCCCAGGACGTTGAACTGGGCGTCCCTGGCATGCGAGAAACCGTGCCGAAATAGAACAGGATCATCGAACGATGCCACGACGCCCGAACGGCGATCACGGATTGAACGAGCGACAGAGGGCGTTCGCCGATCAGTACTTCGTCGACTTCAACGCCGTCGCGGCCTATCGTCGCGCCGGATACAAAACCACCGGCGCATCACTCCATGCGTGTGCTAGTCGTTTGCTCAGCCGCCCGACTGTGCGGGCGTACCTGCGGCAAAAACAGAAGCAGATGAGCGCGGCGCTGGAACTGAAAGTGGAGAAGGTGCTGCGCGAACTACAGTGCATTGCGTTCTTTGATCCTCGGCGCCTGCTCACGGGCGACGGCAACATAAGAGCCGTTGCCGAGTGGGACGACCATAGTGCCGTCGCGGTGCAGTCCTTCGAAGTCGTCGAGATGTACGCCGGCAAAGGCAAGCAGCGCAAGTGCATCGGCGTCGTAAAGAAGCTCAGGCTTCACCCCAAGGTTACGGCGCTGGAACGACTCGGTCAGCACCTAGGACTGTTCAAGCAGCTAGGCGACAAGGACAACC
>Ga0207711_10002834_pt1 | contig 15234 bp, 15 predicted proteins | sample KBSS34metaG_FD_184401 | JGI IMG/M metagenome (GOLD analysis project Ga0207711, IMG submission 184401) | Switchgrass rhizosphere microbial communities from Kellogg Biological Station, Michigan, USA - KBS S3-4 metaG (SPAdes) (version 2) | ecosystem: Host-associated > Plants > Roots > Rhizosphere...
TTATCTCTTCTACTCCAGCCGACAGCTTCAGTCATGACCTATATAGCTATTACCAGTTGGCGGCTGTGGAGGGATGGCTGTTCGAGTGTGACATCGACAAGGCCGCAGAGCTAGACCCCGAGGACTTCCCGGCTGACAGGATAGCCGAATGGAAGAAAGAGACTCAGCGGGATGACGTATGGCTCAGGGAGTATAAGTGCCAATGGATCATAGACTCTACCAGGGTGGCCGTACAGGAATGGAATAATGCGTTCGTGCGGGAGTACAAAGCCGACATCTTTTATCAGTTCTATCATCATTATATTGGTATTGACTGGGGCAGTAAAGATTTTACAGCCATCGTTTTCGCTACGTGGGACTTTAAGCGAGCTAAGCTTGTGGTGGAAGGGGAGCTTACATTCTCCGGTACTCAGGTACGCTCCGATAAGATAGCTGACGCTATCACCATGATGAAGTATAAGCTCTGGGGGGAAGACGCCTCCATATACCGGATGATAAGTGATTCCGCAGACCCCATCCTGATTAATGAGTTGAATGGGCATCCCGGTATGAATTGTACGCCGGTATACAAAGAGAAGAGCCTAGAGGCTATGCTCAACCAGTTTCGTATCCTGGTTTCGGCTGAGAAGATTGAAGTAGCTCCGACATGCCCTATGATTTTAAGTAACTTGAAGAGTGCCGTATGGGACAAGACCCGGACAGCCCTGGATAAAGACCCCTTTAATCACCATTTCGATCACCTCATGGCCCTTGTGTACCTGACTCGGGGCCTTGTACCAAATGAGAATCCGATTCCCAAAGATTTTGGCGTTGATGGTACTAGAATCATAGACCTCGATTTCTCCAAAAAGGGCGGCAAATCCCTTGGGGCTCAGGCCCTTGAAGATGCCTACAAAAAAATACATAGGAGACATAGATAATGCCTAATTATAGTGAAGTTGTCATTCCCAATGCTCGGGCGGCCTCAGAAGCATCTCGCCAGGGTACGTCTGCCCAGACTACGTTGGCTTGCGTAGCGGCGAACGCCATCATCACGGCCTGTGATGCGGCGGCCTTTACGTGTACCATGTCCATCAGCGGAGCCACCAGCGCGAATCTTCAATTCCTTCTGGAAGTCCTGCATACATGTGGATACACCACTTCAATCGCCACAACCACGTTGACTATCAACTGGTAAGGAGCTAACATGAACGATATTGTACTTATGACAGCCATAGCCGCCCACAACGCGGCTGGCGACACCGGGACGCAGACGGATAGGGTGTTGGCTACCAATGCCGCCATCCAAACGGCTGTAACGTCTAACCTGTTTACTGCCACTGTCTCAACCTCAAGCTGGAAGTCTGACGACCTTCAGTTTGTCCTTGAACAGTTACAGATCAATGGATTTACACGTTCAGTTTCTTCAACGACTCTGACAATTAGTTGGTAAGGAGAAAAAATGAATTCTAACACTTCAGCGGCCCTTTGGCCCACTGCCGTAGCCGCACGTTCTGTTGCTCAATCTATTGCCAATACTCAGTCCTTGCTCATCTCAGCCGTGGCAGAAGCCATTGCTGGTGATGTAGCTGACGGCAATTTCTCCACGACTGTTGCTTTGTCTGGTGAAACGTCTGTGGACGTCCAATACGTCTCTGCTCTTCTGAATCAGGGCGGGTATACCATTTCAAACGACGGAACAGATCTTACAATCAACTGGTAAAGCCGTACCTAGGAGCCGTTATGCCGGGAATTGATAAGACAGACGTTACTAAAGGCCCTATGCCTGAAACCAGTATGGAATATTACTGGAACAAGCCCACACAGGAATGTGTCAATGACCTGTGGGATAGGATAGAAGAGTATTATAACGAAATGAGGCGTACAGGGCGGCTTGCCTTGTATCGCAATTCGTTTACCAACTTCTACGCAGGCTGGATCTACCGGGCGTCTATGTATAAGTCTGGAGAGATGGGGGAGCTTACCCGTTCTTTCTGGAATCATGAACGGAACATCCTCCAGCACATCAAGTCCAAAGTGACACAAGACAAGGTGAGCTATAAAGCCCAGGTGTCTAACTCAGACGCTAAGTCTGCCCAGATGAGAGAGCTTGCTGATGGGCTTATGGATTATATCACCCATTCGGATGACTATAAGCTAGACCGTAAGCTGGATCAGGCCGTAGAAGATGCAGAAGTCTTCGGAGAAAGCGCAATCGCGGCTGTGTGGAACAACCACATCGGCGCAGACTTTCTTCCGGGCGTGCCGGAAGGTGACCTAGAGTATTTCAACGTCACCCCTCTAGATCTGATTATCAATACCTGTATTCAAGACAGATCGCAGATACAGTGGAAGATATGGCGTCGCTGGATGAATAAGTACGACCTAGCGGCTATGTATCCCGAGCAGGGCGATACAGTGAAGGACCTATCCGACACTGAAGCAACGTATGGTACTAAGCTGGTCACCCTGATACACCATGACAATGAAACCATCCCCGTCTTCTATGCTTTCCATGAAGACACCCCGGCAGTACCGGGAGGCCGGTTTCTCATGTTTGCTGACAGCACAACGATTTTTGAAGACTCTACCCTTGCCGATGCCGGATATGTGGATGAGAAGGGCCGGGGATTTGTTCCAGTGTTTGACAACGTTCCTTCTACAATGGCGGGAAGTCCATTTGGCTACACCGTTGCTTTTGATCTTATCCCATTACAGCAGGAGTTGAACGAACTTATCTCGGCTGTCACAACGAACAACATCAATTTCGCTACACAGTGTGTTATGGCCCCGAAAGGCTCTAACCTACACTATCAGTCTCTCGCTACAGGTATGACGTTCATAGAATGGGACCCCAAGATGGGGCCCAATGCAAAGCCTGAGCCTTTGAATCTCCTGCATAGTGCCCCGGAGACGTACCAACTGATAGATAAGCTTATTCAAAACATGGAAATCCTGGCGGGGGTATCCGCTCTTGACCGAGGTGTACCAGATCAATCTATTACGTCTGGTCAATATGCGGCTCTGATTACTACCAATAGCGTCATTTTCCAAGCCCCTCTCCAACGGGCCTATGCAAGTCTTTGTGAAAAGGTAGCGACCGGGACGCTCCGTATCCTAAAAGCTAATATGAAGTCTGAGCGCGTCACTCAGATTGTCGGAGCGAATAAGGCTTCCTCAGCACGTACTTGGGGCCCGGATCAGTTATCGGGGGTGTCTGGGATATACGTTGAGACAATCAATCCGATGCTCCAGACTCCGGCAGGGAAGATGCAGTTGGCAGACGTTCTTATGAAGTCCGGCCTCATCAAAGACCCTCAGCAGTATATTGGAGTCTACACGGACGGAGACTTGCCTCAGTTGTATCACCGGCAGGAAACCCAGCTTATTCTAGTCAAGGCTGAGAATGAGGCCTTGCTTAAAGGCCAGGAATTGACACCGGCTATTACAGACAACCATGTTATGCATATCTTGGAACATACGGCTAACATCGACACCGTAGAAGCCCGTATCAATCCTAATGATCCTTCGGTTGTCGCTACGCTGAATCACATCATGGCCCACATCAATATGTTGACAACAATCAACCCCATCTTAGCGGGGATCATTGGAGACCCTACGCTTCCTCCGGGGATGCCTTCGGCTCTCCAGCTTCCTCCCCCTCCACCGCCTCAACCGGGGCAGATGCCGGGACAACCGCCACAAGGCCCGCCGCAAGGGGCTCCACAGAATAACCCCGGCGCAGGCCCAGCAGGACGTCCGGCCCCAGCAGTACAACAGAATAGACAGCCCGGAGGCCCTACCCAACCGGGACAGCCTCAACCAAATCAAGGACAGCCAGCCCCAGGAGGGCCCCAATAATGTCACAGTCAACTTTAATAGATAATTCAACGCTCATCAGCGGAACGGCCAGCACTACAGCCAACAGTGGGGTGTATAACGTCGCCCTCGGAACAGACGTATCGTTTCAGTCTAATTATACGGATGCAACGCCAGTAGCTAAGACGTTTGTGGCGGCAGACGTCACTATAGACCCGGCTAACACCATCACCATTGCGGCTCACGGCTTTGTCACCGGCCTTAAAGTGGCCCTGACTGGTACGAATCTTCCTACCGGCTTGTCTGCGACAGACTATTGGGTTATCAAGGTAGACACTAACACCATCAAGCTTGCTACGTCTTTGGCTCTCGCCTCCGCTGGTACGGCTGTCGTAATTACTAACGCCGGGACAACGGCAGATGCGGCTTTGACTCCGGCGACTGTCTCTCAAGTCATCAAGTTACAGCAGAGCGCGGACGGCGTAACGTATTTCGATGTCTCGGGCGATACGGTCACCGTTACCGGCTCCGGCAACACCCTTTGGTCTATTAGTCCCGTTACTACGCAGTATTACAAGGTGGTGGTCACTCCAACAGCGGGGGCGTTGACATACACGGTTTTGACCAATCTCTTTTTTCGGGGGAGCAACTCGCTATAACATGCCCATATCTTCTACTGATGTAAATGTTGTAAACACCCCGGACGTAAATGTCACTGGTACTGTAACGGTATCGGGAAGCGTTACGACAGGAGGATTGACAGACGCCCAACTCAGGGCCACTCCTGTTCCTGTCACTTCGACCGCCCAGACGTCTAGCTCTGCCACTGTCACTTCTGTAGTGCTAGTGGGTAATACGTCCGCTACGCTGTTAGCGGCGAATCCCAATAGACTCGGGGCCAGCGTGTTTATCGCTTCTCAACCAGCTTATATTAAATTCGGAACTACGGCTTCTAGCACTTCTTTTACATATAAAGTGGTAACAAACAACACGACAGTCGAATTCCCCTCCAGATGGGTAGGGCGTATCGACATCTTGTCCCAGAATGGACAGACAGTGACAGTCACGGAGTATTAATGGCTAACAACGACGCATCCCTTTACAATATTCGATACAATGAGATAGGAGCAACGCTAGAGGCTCAGAACGGCCCTAATTGGGTGACGCTGGATCTTAGCGGTCAGGACACCGGCATGACTCAGCTTACCGGGGATGTCACAGCGGGCCCAGGTAGCGGTAGTCAGGTCGCTACAGTAGCCTTTGTAGGTGGTAAGACAGCCTCAGAGGTAGCGACAGCCGTAACCCAAGCCGGAGCCGCCATTAGCTCTCTTACGGGAGATGTTACTGGGACGGGGCCGGGAGCAACGGCTACTACATTAGCTACAACGATACAAGGCCAGCGGGTGTTTGATTATGACAACACAAATAACGTTGCGGCCCAGAGCAACGGGTCTATTGTTGTCCAGTCCCACACCTTCCCTACTGCCCAATTAAACATAGGAATGTCGAATCTCGGCGGTTTTTACGGCTTCATCTCAGCCGCTATCTACGGGTTTTCTGCTTCTCCGCTTTTCCTTCAACCTATTGTAGGAAATGTAGGCATCGGTACGACAACGGATGTTGCATCAGCCCAGTTACACATGACCTCGACTTCAAAGGGGTTTCTCCCTCCGCGAATGAATACGACAGAACGGGACGCTATTTCCTCACCCGCAGAAGGGCTCATAATCTATAACACTCAGACGCATAAACTCAACGTATTCACGACCGGCTGGGAAGCAATTACTTCAGCGTAAAGGACTATATGGCAAATAACGACGCTTCACTTTACAATCTCCGCTATAACGAAATCTCAGCCGCATTAGAAGCCCAGAATGGGCCGAATTGGATTGAATTGTCTGTAGGCGGGGGCGGTACACCTTCGGCTCCCGATACGTCCGTTCAGTTTAATAATATGGGGGCCTTTGGCGGATCGGCAGACTTGACATGGAGTGGGAGTGTATTGACCGTTAACGGTGGGATTGTCGCGGATCAGGTAAGTAATCCGGGTTCTTTGGATATTTCCGCCGATTCGGGAGATTTGACTCTGGGCTCCCCCGCCGGTAATATTTTTCTCACTAGCGACCCCGATGGTATAACTCTTAGTTCTCGAGACGTCATCGAATTAAAAGCTGACAACCACACCAAAATCACAACGGTAGACGGTACGTCCGGCTTTGATTTCATTCCGGGTAACGACGGAACATTTACTCAAGTAAAAACGTCTGGGGATCAGATCTTCCTAGATTATTATTTAGGAAACGGTACGACGCTTATTGGCGAAACCCGTATGGATACAAACGCAACAGTGATTACCACGCAAGGGGATAGATTCCTTCGGTTTATTGCCAATGAAAACGGCACAGACCGTGAATGGGACTTTCTCACCGATGGTCAAATGAAATGCCCTGGCGTTGCTGGTGACCCGGCCTCTCCTGTTGAGGGAGCCATTTGGTATGACACCACCGGAAACCGTTTCCGTGGATATGACGGCACACACAAGTTTACGTTCGACGTCACAAACGACTAATTAAGACGTTCCAAGCGTTCTGTATAACGCAAAGGAGCCGTAAATGGCTGATACTCCAGTAGGACAAGCGGCAGTAGACGCGGCAAAGAACATTTCTAAGGCTGTAGACGCTAAGGCCAACCCCGTTAAGGCCTCTGAGCCGAATAAGGCTCCAGAATCGGCTCAGGCTCCGGCCCCTGTCGATCCTAACGCCGGGAAAGAGAAATACGTTGTAGACGGTCAGGAACGCTGGCTTTCTCCCGAACAGGCTAAGGCTTATGTCCAGAAAGGGTTGGCTTTTGAGCCCAAGATGGATCAACTAGGTCGTCTCCAGAATGAGACAGCGGCTTTCCTTGAAACCTTGGCGAATGATCCGGCTAAAGTCATTTATAATGAACGGTTTGGTACGCCTGAAGTAGTCCTAGAGAAGATTCTCAACTCTACTAAGGTGTCAGAGGCCATTAAAGAGAAGCTCGGTCAGTGGTACTACAAGAATGTAGTAGAACCCGCCGGGATGAGCCCGGAGCAGAAGCAGGCGGCAGAATGGAAGGCTAAGGCTGAAGAGTACGAGCGAATGAAAGCCGCACAGGAAGAGGAACATCTTACCCGTGAGAATGAACGCAAAGTACAAGAAGCTCTACAAACGATTAAAGCGCAGATTTCAGAAGCAATGGCTGAAGCCGGAGTGCCTCTTGATTCTAAAATCGCTCCACAATTGGCTAAACGGGTAGCCCAAGTGATGCAGTTAGGCTATGTGACTGGTAAAGTGGTCACTCCCAAAGAAGCTATGGCTAAGGTACGGAATGAGATTCTTGAAACCCAGAAGGCCTATTACGACATTCTGGATGAAGACAAGCTAGTTGAACAGCTTGGGAAAGAGAATGCAGAGAAAGTCCGTAAATACTATTTAAAAGCAGTAAAGGCTACAGAAGAGAAGAAAGAAAAAAAGAATATCACACCCTCAGCGAAACGGGATGAAAGGAAGACTATGACTCCTGACGAATTCCGCGAATACCTGAGTGAATTGAAACAAAAGGGAAAGTAAGAGTACGCTATTACACTACATTACGCCTAAACCGCCATTTTGTACTGTAACGCCTCCCAAAACAATCCCTTATACTAAAAATATAAGGAGACTTTAATGTCTAGCGCATTTGAAACACAGACAACTCTCACCGGGTTGTTTAAGGATGTTTACGAAGATAAGATTGTGAATCTTGTTCCTGAAAGCTCAGTCTTTCAGAAACGGATTAAGTTTGTGGAAAACGACAAGCGGGAAGGCCGTCTGCTTCACCAGCCCGTTCTGTTGTCCCTTCCGACTGGTATGACCTTCGGTGTTGGCGCGGTGGCCCTTGAGACCCCCGTCGCTTCCACTATGGGCGATGCCCAGATTGCTGGCGCGGGTATGACGCTGGCAGATCGTATTACCTATGACGTTGCGGCGAAAGCGGCAAGCGGAGGCGTTCGCGCCTTTGTTGAAGCTACTGAGCTTATCGTTGATGCTCTCACCCAGAGCATGTCGAAATTCATCGAAATCGAACTGATGTGGGGCTCGTCTGCCCATGGTACGCTCGGTGAATCCACTGTCCACACTGGTACGTCCACAACCGCCACTGTCACTATCGACTTGGCTGAATGGTCTGCCGGTATCTGGTCGGGCATGGAAAATATCAACGTTGATATGTACAACGCGGGCGTGTTGGTTAATACCAATGCGGCTCTGGTTGTCACCGCTGTTAACGTTTCGACTCGCGTAATCACGATGACTGGTAACAGCACGGACGTTACGGCTATAAACACCGCTAACGGCACGGCTCTCCAGATCTTCCCGTATCACGCGTTCGGTCAGGAAATGCAGGGCTATTACAATATTCTCGCGAATACTGGAACGCTCTTCAACATCAATGCGGCGACTTACGCCTTGTGGCAGAGCAACAGCTACAGCGTGGGAAGCACGGCCTTGAATTTCGGGAAAGTCCAGTCAGGTATCTCTCTGGCTACTGCCCGAGGCCTCATGGAAGATGTTACGGTGTTTGTCAATCCTAAGACCTATTCTAACCTCATCACTTCTCAGGCCGGGGCTCGTCGTTATGACTCCAGCTACAAGAAGTCTGAATTAGAGAATGGCACGGAAAGCCTGTGTTTCTACGGGCCGAATGGCAAGATCGAGATTGTGGGCCATATCTTCATGAAAGAAGGCTATGCGTTCGCACTTCCTCTGAAACGCTGTCAGCGCACTGGAGCGACGGACTTAACGTTCACGCTTCCTGGTATGCCCGGCGAGTTTTTCCTTCAGCTTCCTGGTTACACAGCGTATGAGCTTCGTTGCTATACGCTACAGGCGGCCTTCCTGAACAGCCCTGCGAAAGCGGTGTTGTTTACGGCGATTGTCAATCAGTAAACTAAGTATCTGCCTCGCTTCCGGCCCCCTAAAAAGGGCCGGGGTGAGAGGCAGAGCTTTCTAAGGAGACTATAATGTCAGCATCATTCACTATCGTTGTAACCGATGCCAATGCTAACAATGCTTGGATCATTGATAACCTGAGTCCTGTCGCCCCGGGCTATGTCACTCAGCCCCCGACTTGGCTCCGTAATCTCGGAAGCTATTTTGAAGGCGCGGCCCTCGGAAACCGTAGCATCTCTATTGTTTACACCGATTCCAGCGGAGCTACTACCGTTCATTCAGGAGCCTAATATGGAGAAGAAAAAGAAAGTAATGAGCGACGGAGAAGTCAATGATATGGCGTTTAAGCGTATCACTGGCGACCTAGACTCCATTGAAGCCTCTGGGATGTTCGGGGAAGACAAAGCCCCGGAAGAGTCTCCTAACGAAGGCGTAAAGATGGAAGCAGGAGGCTATTCTATCCATGTTAAGCCGATGGCTGGCGAACAAGTACAGGATATGCCCAAGATCGAAGAGGATGACGACGCAGATAAAAGGCCGGTTAAGTTAGGTGTAAACTATAGTTTACTTGAGGTAATATGGCAACAGCTTCCCCGGATTATACAACGGATGCGACAGACAGGTCATTGGTAGATTCTGTCTATAGAGGGTGTCTCAGCCCACAGGCTCAGAATCTATACCAGCCTGCCGATGTCATAGCCTTCTTAGACCAGGAAATGCGTACCACGATTGTCCCATTGGTATTAGCGGCCCAGGAGGAATTCTGGGTGACGAATTACGATCAGCCTGTTCTCCAGAACGTCTATAATTACACCATTCCTCAGCGTGCCGCATTCGCTACATGGAGAGATGTTGTCTTTGTTGATAATAACAACAACGAAATCAACATGAGTATGTTGTCTCCAGAATACCTGAAGCTTACATATCCCGCCGGGGGTAATCCTCCTCTGTACGTGTTTGGATTCATACTACAGAATGACCAGATTATTCTCTATCCGAATACGTCTGGTACGCCGACACAGTACCGGCTCCGTATGAAGATTAAACGGCGGCCCAATAACCTGACAGAGACAGACAACTGTGGTCAGATCACCGCCATAGATACGAATACGAACGTGGTGACGTTATCCAATGTTCCTACTGATTGGACTACGGCGACGACGTTTGACATCATCCCCAACTCCCCGCAGTTTACTTCCCGCCGTGATGACCAGACGGTGAGTCTCATCAACTCGAATAATCTTACGTTTAGCTCCCCCGGCACAGATCCGTTTACAGGCCAACCGTATCCGGCCCTTCCTACCAACCCACAGACTGGGGCCGTCACCCTTCAGGTAGGGGATTGGGTATGTCCCTCTCTTATGTCCTGTGTCCCACAAGTACCCTATGATATGTTCCCTCTGCTTGTTCAGCGGGGGATTATTAGGGTGTTAGAAGGCCTGGGAGATACGCAGAATCTAACCGTGGCAGAACGCCGTTACGCAGATATGGCTGTAGATTTCGCCCGTACTGTCTCTCCCAGAATAGATGGCACGCCTAAGAAGATTGTCAATCGTAACACCCCGGCTTATTGGGGATCATATGGCTTTCCATTTACGCGCTAATGTTAAAAACTAATCACTGTCCGATTTGCTATTTAGAATTTGATGATTGGTCTGAGCTGAATAAACATCAGACCGGCGAAAATCATTTGTTATCTAATCGAGGTTCCTAATGTCCACACCTATCACATTTAATGGCGTTTCCTATAGCGTCCCAGCATATAACGACACTGGTTACGCCCAGGGGGCGGGGAATCTTTCTTCCTATCTCATTGCCATCTCTACAGGGACACTCCAGCAGAGCGGCGGGACGTTTGCCCTGACAGCCGACGCCAATTTTGGAACAAACTTCGGCCTAGTCGCTAAGTATTTCAAATCCGTTACTGCCGGTATAGCAGATGCGGGCGTTATCAGGCTTGCTAAGACAGACCTCATCGAATGGCGTAACAATGGGGGAAGTGGGAACAACATTCTAGGCGTTGACACATCGAACAACCTTGAATGGAACGGAAATGACGTCTTGACCGGCTCTTCAGGCGGGTATGTTAGCTCTATTACTGGAACAGCAAATCAGGTAATCGCTTCTGCCGCTACCGGGGCCGTGACTCTTTCGACTCCCCAAGACATTGCCCTTGCCTCTTCTCCGACGTTTGCCGCTGAAACTCTTACAAACACTTCTAACCAATTAGTCCTAGGCACAACCCGGACAGTGACGCTCAACGCCCCTACTCCGGCCTCTGTTTCACGGATAGTGACGATTCCAGACCTGTCTAATGCTTATTCTGTTGTAGGAACAGAAGGCACACAAACCATCAATGGAACAAAGACCTTTAGCACACCCTTGACTGTCCCTTCGGGCGGTACGGGTGTAGGTACGTTCACAGCCTATTCTGTCATCCTAGCCGGTACGACAGCGACAGGGGCCTTCCAGAATGTTGTAGGATTGGGGGCTTCTGGTCAAGTCTTGACTTCAAATGGGGCGGGCGTCATCCCATCGTGGCAGAATGCCGCAGGAACGGGTACAGTAAACAGCGGTACGGCTGGACAGCTTGCTTATTATGCTACGTCTACCAATGTTGTGAGTGGTAACACAGCTATTACGACTGCCGGTACTACTACGCCCATTTTAAATGTGACGGGCTCCGCTGGAGCGCAGTACCTTGCAACATCTACTAGCTATCAAGGCCAATTAGCCATTTCGGAAGCCGGGGCCTCCCTGCTTTTGCGGGACGTTACAACGCCTAGAGAGATTATCAATTATAATTTCACAACCCATGCCGTGACGACTGATGTAAACCCCTGGACATTCTCAGGCGTGGCGACGTTCGCGGCTAAAGACACCCATTCTTTAGGCCTGGATATTACAGGACATACGTCGAATAGGGCCTTGAATGCCTCTACCTCATTGGCAAGCAATAGCTATGAGATGCTTCTGCTTAATAGCTCTACCACAGGGGCCGCAGGAGCTTATTTCCACGCTTCTGTAGACTCCTCCTCGACTGGCGATCCGTTTACTCTCTACCAGATTACGGGATCTAACCGTTTCGCTGTTGGTATAGACAATTCAGACTCCGATAAGCTGAAGATTACACACAACGGCGACACGCCCTCAGCCGGTACTGAAGATGTCGTTATTTCAAACGCGACTGGGGCTGTGGCGATTCGGGGATCATCGACAAATGACTCTGCCACCGCTGGTTTTTATGGGGAAGTGCTGGAAGCAACACAGACGACTTTCACTAACACACCCGCGACGGGTGTCGTTGGGGATGTGACATCATTGACACTTTCGGCGGGGGACTGGTTAGTGACTGGTATGGTAACCTTGAAGAATAACGGAGCTACGGTAACTAACTGGATTATGGGAATTGGCACTGTAACAGGAAACAATCTTACGGGGGTAACGGACGGCACGACTCGGGCCGATGGCGTACCCACATCTGCTACATCTACCCAAATGACTGTATCGGTACCTTCCTGGCATACGCAACTATCCGGTAGTACAACTTACTATCTCAAAGTAGACGCGGCTTTCACCGGAGGCCCTCCACAGGCCGCCGGACGTATTACCGCTGTCCGTATTCGTTAAGGAGCCCTTGTGCTACCAGTCGTAAATCTTGATAAAAAGGCTAAACGAAAAGCCTATTGGCAAGAATGGTACAAAAAGAATAAAGAACGTTCTAGGGCATATGGAAAAGCTTGGTATCAAGCCCATAAAGAACAAGCTAAAGAGATGTCCAGAAAATCAGAATTAATGCGGAATTTTGGTTTGACAAGACAAGATTATAACCGAATGTTTCAGATTCAAGGCGGGATGTGTGCCATTTGTGGAATTCATCAGATGAATGTGAATAAGAATCTGAGAATAGATCATGACCATAGGACGGGTAAAAACCGGGGTCTGCTGTGTCATAACTGTAATGTCTCATTAGGTCTTTTAAAAGAGTCTATTCCTACACTAAAACAGATGATTGTTTATTTGGAGTCTCATTAATGTTGCCCGTCGTCAATTTGGAAAATATGGGGTTGTACACGTTCAACAATCTCCTGAGCAAAGTACCCCCCGGCAGTATGACTATTGCCAACAATATCAACATAGACCGTCCCGGTATTGCTGAGACACGGCGGGGCTTTGAGTTTTATGGGGATACACTGGCGGCCTCTGCCATTAAGGGATACAATTATAACAACACCCTGCTATGGTATCTAGACAATGGGAGCCTTGTATATGACTCAGACTCCGCAGGAACATGGGCGACATACTCAGGGAGTTTCTTTCCTCCAGACGGTAGCTTTGTATTTTCTACTCAGTCTAGCGGTAATTTCTATTTCACTACCAATAACGGGGTTTATAAACTGGACGCTGTCACTGGTACCCCCAGACTTTCAGGCGTTCCAGCCGCTTTAGATCTTCAAGGCACACCGAATGGCGCGGGGAATGCCATAGATTCCATGTCCCAAGTGATGTATCAGGCTGTGTTTGGGTATATAGATGCCAATAACAATCTGATACTCGGAGCCCCAAGCCAATTTCTCTTCGTATCTAATTCTACAGGCGCGGCTGTGAAGGTGGATCTCACCATCACTGTCCCTAATGGCCTCGACACCACCTATTTTGTCCAGATTTACAGGACAGCCAACACTGGAAGCCTGAGCATCCCTCCAGGGAACAACGCACAGTTGATTATTGAGCATACTCTGACGTCTGGTGAGCTATTGGCCCGGTCTGTATCACTCACAGACGACATCCCTGACAGCCTGCTCGGGGCCTTCATTTACACGGCAGACGGACAACCTAGCGCGTTTCCTAATGACACGCCGCCTTTGGCTCTAGACATAGCAACATTCCAGAGCATGACGTTCTATGCGAATTATCAGACCATCCAGAGCGCAGACATCACACTGGATTCTGTAGGAGCCCCAAATGGTATTCAAGTAGGGGACACGCTGAGTATCACCGATGTTGATAGCTCTACAACGTACACCTACACCGGGGCGGGAGCCAACAATCCCACGCTAAGACAGTTTGAGATTGCCGCCAGCGGGACTATTGCTGAGAAGATCGACGCCACGGCCCGTAATCTGGTCATGGTGATAAACCAAGATCCGAATAATAACCTGTTTTACGCTTATTACATCACCGGGGAGAATGTCCTGCCCGGAGGGATAACGCTTAAGGCCCAGAATCTACAACAGGGCCAGTTTTATCTCAACTCCAGCCGTCAGACATGCTGGACGCCTGTTATCCCCGTTGCTGGGCAGACGTATATAAGCTCAAACAACGCCCGGCCCAACGGCTTCCTGGTCTCTAAGGTGAATCAGCCCGAGGCCGTCCCATTGGCGTATGAGTATCTCATCCAGAGTGGGTTGATTAACATTGTCATCTTTAGGATTATCCCTTTACAGGACGCGCTGTATGCCTTTACGTCTGGAGGCGTCTTCCGTATCACCGGAACAGACCCTACTCAGCTTCAAATCCTGTTGTTTGACTCGTCTGCCCTATTGGTAGGGCTTAATACGCCTGAAATCTTAAACAACTCAATTTATTACGCCTCGACGCAGGGCGTTTGCTCGGTTTCTTCCGGCGGTAACCAGATTAAGAGCCGTAACATCGAGCGTACTGTACTACAAGTCGAGACACTTCCTACGTTTACGTCCCTAGCCTTTGGGTGTGTCTATGAATCTGAAAGACGCTATTTCCTATGGACTCCGACAGACGAAGTGAACAATGAGCTAGTCCGTAGCTACACATATAACTGGATTACAGACACTTGGACGTTCTGGACGCGGGTTTGCACAGCCGGGATTGTCTCTGATGCTGTAAACAAGCTCTTCATCGGGGATGCCGATGGCAATATCTTTGTTGAACGGAAGACGTACACGAATGCCGACTACGCAGATCAAAGCTACGCGCTTACAATCACGGCGACTGATACAACCCTTAACACGATTACGGTAACAGATTCAAGCAATGTCCAGATTGGGGACGTCATACAACAGACTGTCGGAGCCGATCAATTCTCTACCCAAGTAACTGGGAATACGATTTTAACGGGCGTGATCGACGTTGTAGACGCGACAGGCTTTACTACTGGATCAGCAACAGACTACCGGAGCATTGTCACCCAGATACAATACTGCCCGATTACTGGCGGGTTTGCTGAGTATGTCAAGGCTTTTGCGTCATTCCAATTCATGTTCAGCAATGCCAATTTCGACACCATCCAAGTCTCGATGAGTACAGATTTCTTCCCTAGTACTGAAACTGTCAATCTGTCCCCGATATCCTTCGGAGGATGGGGCACGTTGCCTTGGGGGACGTTCAATTGGGGCGTGTCCACGATTCCCGAACAGCTTATCCCTACGTGGCCTACAAAGAATACGCGGTACGCCCATTGGGTTATCATTGGCCTAGAATTGACGCAGGCCTTTATGTCCCTGTC
>Ga0207711_10002837_pt1 | contig 15227 bp, 13 predicted proteins | sample KBSS34metaG_FD_184401 | JGI IMG/M metagenome (GOLD analysis project Ga0207711, IMG submission 184401) | Switchgrass rhizosphere microbial communities from Kellogg Biological Station, Michigan, USA - KBS S3-4 metaG (SPAdes) (version 2) | ecosystem: Host-associated > Plants > Roots > Rhizosphere...
CGTAACCTCAGACTGCATGCTCCATCTAACTTGCGAGAAGGAGTATCCCGTTGTGTTCGAAGTGGATTGCAAGCCGAATGGATTGAGTTTTCGAGAGGCAGAAGAGGCAGATTTTCCGGCGGTCGTGGATCTCGCGACGCAGCTCGCAAACCACATTCAAGAGGCCGCGCCTCCACTGACGCTTAAGAATTTTGTAGATTTCTACCTCGCTCCGCATGCACCGATGCGGTTGTTGCTTGCGGTTATCGAGGGTCGCGTGGTCGGCCTCATCGCCTGGATTCTGACACATGAGCTATACAGCGCGGAACGACGGGTCTATATCAGCGATGTTTCTGTAGATAAGGCTGTTCGCGGACGCGGCGTAGGCACCGCGCTCCTTGCCCACGTGGCGCAATGGGCTCGCGATCACGGTGCCGCCAAGATGGGCTGGGAGGTCTGGCATCGCAATGCGGAGGCAAAAGCTTTTTACCAGAAGCTCGGGGCCGCGGTGGATCGAGAAGCTATCCCGTACGGGCTGACACTGGTGGATGAGCAGCCTCGATGAAATGCATCGGTGCCGGCATCTAGCTGCGGGCAGCCGGTTGGCCCTGGTCCGAGTCGTCTTTACCTTCGGAGGGCACAAGACTGTACTCAGAGACAACCTTGTTCATGAAAACATCGCTGCGATAGAGATGGGGACCTTCTATCTGGCCATCAAGTTTGGTCGGCAGCGGAGGAATCTGCTTTTCAAGTTCCGGTGTGGTTTGCAGGGTGCGACTGTACTCGCTGCGGTAGTTGCGGCTGCAGTTCGAGTAAAAGCTGACGATAAGCGTCCAGCCTTTGGGAGTGCGTTCGATTCGCTCATGCGTTTCCACACCGCGGTCGCGCATCTTGCGCAGCACCGTGCCAAAGGAATCGATGCCCAGTTCGATGCCGTCAAGGGTTTGGACAACGTGGCCCAGTTCAAGCGAGAGATGAATCGCGGCAGGTTTCTGGACGGCCGTCAGCGTGTAGGGATTGGGGTCCCAGACGACTGCTCCATCTTTATCGCGGCGTGTCTCCTTGCCATAAATTTTGCGGAATTCTTCGAGCGGCGCGCCGGGCACAACACGCGGCTCGACAAGCTCTCCCATCTTGACCGTAAAGTCATCATGGCAGCCATCGATGTGAAGCTGTCGAGTCTGCGGCTTTGCCGGCTGACTGGGCGCGGAGAGGGAGCGTGCCGTGTAAGCAACGCGCGCCCTGTGAGACCAGTAGACGTACCCTCCCGCGATCCCGAGAACGATGAGCAGAGCGGCGAAAACGGGAATCAAGGCGCGAGGACTGGGCATATTCCTGGCTACAAGAATAAACCCACCTCCAAAGCCTTGAGCCTGCTTTGAAGGTGGGTCGGGTTATCAGGTTCGCCTACTGGCGCGTGGTCTGCCCGCTGGGCAGCTCGGTTGGCGGAATCGCCGTGATCGATGGCGTATCCGCATCCACCAGCGCCGTCAGCGGAGACTCCAGCGCGATCTTCAGCACCTCATCCATCTGATCGACGAAGTGCAACTTCATTGCATTCTTCAGGCCCTCGGGAAGATCGATTGTGTCCTTCTCATTAGCCTTGGGAATGATGGCTTCAAAAACGCCTGCACGCTGAGCCGCAAGCAGCTTCTCTTTCAGCCCGCCAATCGGCAGCACCTTGCCGCGCAGCGTGATTTCGCCGGTCATGGCGATGTCGCGCCGCACGGGAATCTTGGCCAGTGCCGAGGCCAGCGCCGTGCCGATGGTGATACCGGCTGAAGGGCCGTCCTTGGGAATTGCGCCCTCCGGCACGTGCAGGTGAATGTCGATATTCCGGTAGAAGTCGCGCGGCAACCCAAGCGCATTGGCCCGGCCACGAATGTAGCTGAGCGCAGCCTGAGCCGACTCCTGCATCACATCGCCCAACTGGCCGGTGATGGTCAGCTTGCCCTTGCCATCAAGCACCTGAACTTCGGTGGTCAGAATGCTGCCGCCAACCTCCGTCCACGCCAGGCCGGTTACGAGGCCAACTTCGGGCGATTCGTGAACCTCCGAGTCGCGGAAGCGGGCGACACCGAGGAAATCCGCAATGTTGGCAGCAGTGATCTCCTCTTTGTGCTTGAGACCGTTCTTCACGACACGCCGAGCAACTTTGCGGCAGACGTTACCGATCTCACGCTCCAGGTTGCGAACGCCAGCTTCTCGCGTGTAGTTACGAATGATGGCCGTGATGGCGTCGTCGTGGAAGTCGATATTCTTCTCGGTCAGGCCAGTCGCTTCGCGCTGTTTCTTGAGCAGGTAGTTGCGGGCGATTTCGAGCTTCTCGATCTCCGTGTAGCCGCTCAGGCGCAGGATTTCCATACGATCCTGCAGCGGTGCAGGAATCGTGTGCAGCACATTGGCCGTCGCGACAAAGAGTACCTCGGACAAGTCGTAATCGACGTCGAGGTAGTGATCCTGGAAGGTTGTATTCTGCTCCGGGTCCAGGACTTCAAGCAGCGCGGAAGCCGGATCGCCGCGGAAGTCCGAAGCCATCTTGTCGACCTCATCGAGCAGGAAAACAGGATTTTTCGTCCCAGCCTTCTTCATCGACTGAATGATCTGACCCGGCAGAGCTCCGATGTAGGTACGCCGATGGCCGCGAATCTCGGCCTCGTCGCGCACACCACCCAGCGACAACCGTACAAACTTGCGCCCGGTAGCCTTGGCGATCGACATGCCAAGCGAGGTCTTGCCAACGCCCGGAGGCCCGGCAAAGCAGAGGATCGAACCCTTCGGATTCTTCACCAGCTGGCGCACGGCGAGGAACTCGAGAATTCGCTCCTTGATCTTCTCCAGGCCGTAGTGATCTTCGTTCAGAACCTTTTCCGCATGGTCAACGCTGCGCGTCTCCTTGGACTTCTTCTTCCACGGCACAGCGAGCAGCCAGTCAAGATAGTTGCGGCTCACCGTCGATTCAGCCGACATGGGCGGCATCGCTTCCAGCTTCGCGAGCTCCTGGTTGGCCTTTTCCATCACGTCCTTGGGCATGCCCGAGGTCTCGATCTTCTTGCGAAGCTCGTCGAACTCGTTCTTTTCGCCGCGGCCCAGTTCCTTCTGGATGGCCTTGATCTTCTCGTTGAGGTAGTACTCTTTCTGGGCGCGCTCCATCTGCCGCTTGACGCGGGATTGCACGTTGCGGTCGAGGTCGAGCTTCTCGATTTCGACGTCGAGCACATCGGCAATGCGGGCCAGCCGTGCCGCTGGGTCAAAGATGCCCAGCAGCTCTTGCTTCTCTTCAATACCGAGCTGGAGATTGGCCGCGATTACGTCCGAAAGCTTGCCGGCCTCATCCATCTTCACGCTGGCAATCATCGTTTCGTAGTTGAGTGACTGCTGCAGCTTGACATAGCTCTCAAAGAGATTGGTCACGCGCTGCATGAGAGCTTCGACGCCCGGCGTCATCTCAAAATTGTTCTTGCCCTTGCGGACCGTGGCGACGAAGAAGCCGTCAGTGTCGGTTACCTCGGTCGACTTGGCGCGTTCGACGCCCTCGACCAGCACCTTGATGTTGCCGTCGGGCATCTTCACCGACTGCACGATATTGCAGATCGTCCCAACCTGATAAATCTCTTTGGCCTTGGGCTCGTCCACACTGGCATCGTGCTGCGTGGCGAGAAAGATCTTGCGGTCCCCGGTGAGCGCCTCCTCGAGCGAACGAACGCTCGATTCGCGGCCAACCACAAACGGCGTCACCATGTACGGGAAGATCACCATGTCGCGAATAGGCATCATGGGCAGTTTGCGTGGTTCGTTCTTTTCCCGTGTCGTAGTCATTGAATCCTCTTAATAGATCGGATGCTGCAAAGGGGAATGAGATGCAAGCCAGATTTTCATGGGCTTGTAGGAATTGTAATCCTGTTGGACGGGGGAGATTGAGATGGGTGTGGAAGATGGGTTATTCGGGCTTTGGGGATGAGAAATATTGAGGCATGTCGCGGTGGCCTTCGATAATGTGGATGACTTGCAAAGTTGCTTTTTGGGAAAATGAAAAGCCCTCAGGTATTGTGGCTGAGGGCTTTTCATTTTTCATCGTCAGGAGTTGCCTATCCCGCTTTTTCGAGCAGAGAGAGCGACAGATCGCGTCGTTCCACCATGTCCTTGGTAATCTCCAGGTCGCGCACCCGCTTGTTGCTGGGCAGATGATACATCAGGTCGAGCATCAGCTCTTCCAAGATCATGCGCAGGCCGCGCGCGCCGACTTTGCGATGCAGTGCCTCGCGAGCCACCGCTGCGGCAGCGTCAGGAGTGAAATGCAGATGCACATTTTCGTACTCGAATAGGCGCTGGTACTGCTTGAGAATAGCGTTCTTGGGCTTTGTGAGGATCTCTACCAGAGCCGTTTCATCGAGCTCATCCAGAACACCCATCACAGGCAGACGCCCGACAAACTCGGGGATCAAGCCAAACTTGATCAGGTCCTGGGGCTCGGTCTGGCGAAGCAGTTCCGTGTCGCGTTGGCTGCGAATCGCGATGGTGCCTTCCGTCTCGCCATTTTCGCCGAACTTGAAGCCGAGGGCTTTCTTGCCGACGCGGCGGCCGATGATCTTTTCAATCCCGACGAACGCGCCGCCGCAGATAAAGAGAATGTTGGTCGTGTCGATGGCCGTGAATTCCTGGTGCGGATGCTTGCGGCCGCCCTGCGGAGGAACATTCGCTACGGTGCCTTCGAGAATCTTGAGCAGAGCCTGTTGCACGCCTTCACCGGAAACATCGCGGGTAATCGAAGGATTCTCGTCCTTGCGGCCGATCTTGTCGATTTCGTCAATGTAGATGATGCCGGTCTGAGCGCGGGCCACATCGCCATCGGCCGCCTGCAGCAGCTTGAGGATGATGTTTTCCACGTCTTCGCCGACATATCCAGCCTCGGTAAGCGTGGTGGCATCGACAATCGCAAAGGGCACATCGAGCATCTTGGCCAGCGTATGTGCGAGCAGCGTCTTGCCGGAGCCGGTCGGCCCGATCAGCAGAATATTGGACTTGGTCAGCTCGATCTCGTTGTTGCGCGCGTGGTTCATCTGGATGCGCTTGTAGTGGTTGTAGACCGCTACGGCAAGCTTCTTCTTGGTCTGGTCCTGGCCGATGACGTACTCATCCAGGAACTTTTTGACGTCCTGGGGCTTGGGCAGGTGAGCCGGAGAAGTAGTGGGATGAGCCTCGCCGCGGTCGTCCTCAAGGATTGAGTTGCACACGCCCACGCACTCATCGCAGATGTAGGCGCGGGGGTAGTCACTCGGTGAGGAGATGAGCTTGGCTACTGCGTCCTGCGATTTATGGCAGAACGAGCAGCGCAATGTGTCTTCGGGTCCGGTGCGTTTCATCACCACTACTTCCTCCAGGGAAACACTAGCTTGTTACGTGCGTGGCCGGTCGATGATTTCGTCGATGATGCCATATTCCTTGGCTTGCGGCGCGGTCATGATGAAGTCGCGCTCTACATCGCGTTCGATCCGTTCGAGGCTCTGGCCGGTGTGTTTGGCCATGAGCGTGTTGGTGATTTCGCGAATACGGAGAATCTCGCGGGCATGAATGTCGATATCCGTTGCCTGGCCGCTCAGCCCGCCCATCGATGGCTGGTGGATCAGAATTCGAGAGTTGGGCAGGGCAAATCGCTTGCCCTTGGTGCCGGAAAGCAGCAGGAAGGCTCCCATGCTCGCAGCCTGGCCGATGCAATAGGTCACCACGTTGTTCTTGATGAACTGCATGGTGTCGTAGATGGCGAGGCCCGCGGTGATCGAGCCGCCCGGCGAGTTGATGTAGAGCTGAATGTCTTTTTCCGGGTCTTCGCCAGAGAGGAACAGCATCTGCGCAACGATGAGGTTGGCGATCTGGTCGTCAATCGGGGTGCCGAGAAAGATGATGTTATCGCGAAGCAGACGGGAGTAAATGTCGTAGGCGCGTTCGCCTCGGCTCGTCTGCTCGACCACCATGGGGACTAATGCCATTGCGCTATTCTCTCACTTTTGCGTCGAGGACTGGTTGCGCCCCCAACCGTTTGTGTTTCCCTTGAGTCTTCCAGGGCTCACCTCGGTAACCTGCTTCCTTGAGTGAGCCCCGGTTCGAATCGTTCCCGAACTGGTGGTGTCGTAATGGTGAAAAGCTGGCGGCTGCCGTTACGCGGCGGGCAGTCGCTGGTAGAGCAGGCTTGCAGTTTTTTCGCGCCGCAGTTGTTCCCGGATTCTAGCGAGGCCACCGTCTTGGGTCAAACGCGTGCGAAGTGTCTCGACCGGTTCACGGCTCTGCAGAGCGGCCAGATAGATCTCGTGGTCAACCTCCTCATCGGTCACCGTCAGCTCTTCGGCATCGGCGATGCGGTCCAGCAGCAGGGAAGTCTTGACTTCGCTGATAGCCGAGTCGCGCTGTGCCGTACGCAGGCGGCCAAAGTCCAGCTTGCGCATCATGTCCGGATTCATGCCCTGCTGGGCCAGTGCGCGCAGACCACGGTCAAGCCGCGCATCCACCTGCTGCTGCACCAGCGATTCCGGCACGGGGAAGGGGAAGCGGTCGTTCAGAGCTGCGAAAAGCGCCTCGCGAACTTCCTGCTCCGACTGACGCTGCTTGATGGCCTGCAGATGCTCGCGGATACGGGTCTCGAGGGCGGCCAGATTTTCGTACTCGCCCAGCTCGGTCGCGAACTCGTCATTCAGCTCCGGCAGGTTGCGCTTCTTGATCGCTTTGACTTCAACCGCGTAGGCGACGGTCTTTCCGGCCAGCGATGCCTCGCCGTACTCAGCAGGATAGGTCACTTCGACCTGCAGCTCCTGGCCCACTTTGGCGCCGCGCAGCGCTTCGGTGAAAGCAGGCAGCGTCTCGGCTCCGCCGATCTCGACCAGGGAATTCTGTCCGGCCAGCGGTGCGGCGTTCTCGTCTTCGGTGATGTGGCCGGTGTAGCTGATATCCGCCCAGTCTCCGTCCACCAGAGCGCGCTCCTCCTCGACCGACTCAAAAGTAGCGCGCGACTCGCGAAGCTGTTTCAGCTCTTGCTGGAACTCTTCTTCAGTCGCTTCGACGGTCGGCTTGGGAACGGTCACATCCTGGTAGCCGTTGATCGTGAAGGGCGGAATCACCTCAAAGATCGCTCCGCCAGAGAGCGGCTGGCCTTCCTCGAGGGTCAGGCCGGTCAGCTGCGGCTCCGAAATCGGCGTCACTCCGGCAGCGGCAATGGCGGCCTGGAAGCGCTCGGGGAGCAGAGCCTGCACCACGTCCTTCTTGATCTCAGCGGCAAAGCGGCGGCGAACCACGCTCTCCGGCACCTTTCCGGCGCGGAAGCCGGGAATCTTGGCGTACTTCTTGTACTCTTTCACGACCTTGGCGAATGCCTTGTCCACTTCTTCCGTGGTGGCTTCAATCTTCACTTCGCGCAGGCACTCGGGGTTCAGAACCGGCCCGTGCGTATGGCCTTCGTGGCTGTGGTCGTGGCCCGCATGGTCGTGGCCTTCGTGCGAATGGGCGTGATCATGGTCGTTGGTTTCTTCGATCGGCGTCAGAGTGGTTTCTGCGTCAAGGATGGGGGTCGATTCAATGGTCTCTGCGGAACTCAAGGTTATGCCTTCCAGATTGCTTGCGCCTCAGTCACCCGTCGGGCTCCGGCGTCGGAAAATCCACTCAAAAGAGCAGAAGATTCCTTGCTGGCCAGATCGCGGGCAAGGGCGTTCTTTCTAATGGTATGAGGGTTGGCTAGGTCGGTCAAACCAGCGACGGCCCGCCGACTCCCCGCTGCGCCATCTCCGGTCTGCTTTGAGACATCTTTCGGGCATGCCGGGCCCCTAAAAGCGAAAGACCAACCCGGTCGAAAAACGCCCTTTCGTCGCGTCCTGGGTGTGAATACCGATGCCGCCGATGTAGTCTCCCATCACTCGCCAGGCAAAGAAAGGCGCTACCGGAATGTCTGCTCCACCGCCCGCCGCGTAGGTCAGCGCGCCGTCGTCGATCGAGACGCCCCCACCGCTGTTGGAGGAGTGCTGGCCGCCGACCAGCGCATGAGCGAACACCTTGAAGCGGAGCGCTCCCACCGTCACGCGCGGCCCAACCATGAACATGGTCGTCTTCGGCGTCGTGTCTGCGGCTCCGTAACCGTAATGGGAAAGATCCCCTTCAATGCTGATGAAGGGCTTCACCTTCAGGCTGGCCGAGGCCTCCAGGCCATTGAGGCCGCTCACGTTGGGATAAAAGGCGTTGGTGCCAAGCCGGCTGTAGCCCACGAAGACATCACCCTTCGGGCCAACCGCATGGGCAGACAAGCCAAGCGAAAGAAACAGGACTGGAAGAGTAAGAAAACGGCTAAATCGAAGAAACGAAAGCATTGGTAAACTCCTGGGAAAGCCCCGGAAAGGCGGCAGTTTGTCGGATGTTACCACGCTGTTACTTTTCGGAAAGCTTTGTCGGAGTCTTTCTCTCCTAACCAAAAAGGTACAGCCGGACCCATCCTGCGGTCCGGCTGTACCTTTTTGAATCAAGCGGTAAAGCTACGGGACAAACAGCTTGAGCCGCACATGCCACTGCGTGCTCTTGCCCGGAGCCAGGACGATCATCTCCGTATCTTTCTTGCCCCACTCCTTGCCAAAGGGATTGGCGAAGTTGGTCTGGTGCTCCACCGCGACGTAGGACTTCGCCGGGGGTGCGTAGACCTGGATTGTCTTGATGTTGGGCGTCAGGCCTTCGATTTCGACCCCATAGTGGGCTGCAGGATCGGTGATCTTGACCACCACGGCGCCGCCCACATGCTCCAGATTGCTGAAGTTGTCGTCCAGAAAATCTTCCGCCAGCGGCTTACCCTTTGCAGCCTGGAAATCGAAGCGCGTACCCGCAACGGGAAGAATCTTGCCCGTCGGGAAGACATTGTCGTAGCCGTCAACCTCAGCCATCTCGCTGCCCGGGATATGCAGGCGCGCCTGCTTGCGGTCGCCGCTGGGAATGTTGAAGTAAGGGTGCCAGGCGATGGCCACCGGCTCCGGTTCGGTGCCGACGTTATGCGCCACGACTGAGGCATCGACACCTTCCGCGGTCAGGGTGACCTTGATCACCAGATCCGTCTTCGAGAGCCAGTGGCCGTTGAAGTTGCCACCGTGGATTACGCCGGTCGCACTGCCCCCATTGCTGTTCTGGTCAACCTTCAGGTCTTCTACCTTGCTGTTGAGGATCAGCCCATGCATCGCGTGGCGCTCAGCCCCTGGGTTTTTGCCGATGTTGTTGGCTGGCAGGGTGATCGTCTTGCCCTTCCACTCCGTTGTCAGCGTCTTGCCGTCCGCCGAGAGCGGTCCACGAATACGGTTCGGGTAAGGGAACAGGAAGGCCGAGCCCAGCCGGTACGAGAGGTCGCCGTTCGGTGTGTCGGTCTCGTTGAGGGTCTTGGCGGCTTCTTCGAGGCTGCCGAGAGGCGAAGCAAGAACATCGACATCCTTGTCCTGGCCGGGGAAGTGTGCGGTGATCTGCTCGACGAGCAGGGCGCGGCCTGGCAGCAGGGTCACCGAGGTGAACTCCGGCTTGGTCGCGCCGGGAGTGGGCTTGCGGGTGAGTGTAACGGCGGGCATGCCGTTCACCGAAGGAGTCTGGCCTACTGCGGCAAATGTCGTGGTCATAAGAGCCATTCCGGCGAGGATGCGGAGAGCAAATTTCATGTCTGGGTCCCCTGGTTGGGATTCATTGTATAAATCCCGTTGCGAATCTCTGCGGTTTCCGCTCTCCGGCTGTTTCACGATGGAGAGGAAAGGTTTTCTCAAAGCGAGTTGATTTTACGACAACCACCTCGTACCGGGCTTTCTTACAATCAGCAAATGCCTCAAGCCGCTTCCTTAGACGTATTGAATGCACAAATCATCGCCTGCGAGGCCTGCCCCCGCCTCCGCGAATACTGCGCCGAGATCGCCCGCGTCCGCCGCCGCCAGTGGCGCGACTGGAGCTACTGGGGCCGCCCCGTCCCCTCATTCGGCGATCCGCAGGCACGCGTCCTTCTCTTCGGCCTTGCCCCCGGCGCGCATGGCTCCAACCGGACAGGCCGACCCTTTACCGGGGACGGCTCCGGCAATTTCATGTTTCCCATCCTGTATGAAGCCGGATTCGCCTCGCAGCCCAACTCGGAAAGCCGCGAAGACGGCCTGATGATGACGGACATGTGGATCAGTGCCTCCGTCCGCTGTGCCCCGCCCGGCAACAAGCCCCTCCCCGATGAGCAGCGCAACTGTGCCCACTGGCTCGACGAAGAGGTCGCCCTGCTTCCCCGCCTGCGCGTAGTCGTCTGCCTCGGTAAGATCGGCTTCGACGCCTTCGTCGCGTATCTGATCCGCACAGGTGTGGTCGACTCGCGCAAAGGCCTCGACTTCCGCCACGGCGCCGAATACCCGCTGCCCAATGGCCTTGTCCTGATGGCGACCTACCATCCGTCGCTCCAGAACACCAACACCGGAGTCCTCACGGAGGCCATGTTTTTGAAGATTTTCCAGCGCGCACGGGAGTGGATGGAGAAGAGCGTATAAACGGTCCTATATGTGCAGAGTATGCCAATGTAATCACTTAGGAGGTTTCAGATGAATAACCTTCCGCTTTGGTTCTTACTTGGAAGCCTGCTTCTGCCAAGAGTCTGTCTGTTTTTCGCATGGTGGGCTGATTGGTGGCTCGTGGTCGGCCAGCCGTGGTCAGCACTGTTGTGGGTTTTCTTACCACGAATTCTGGTCATGATGATCATCCACGCTCACCTTGGATACGGCATCTGGTTTTGGGTCCACCTGGCTGTTGCGTTGTGTGTTTGGGGCGGTTCTGCTTCCTCATCGAATCGAATTCGGAAGTGATTCGAAACAGATGCAGCCGACCACTCGATTCCAGGTCCCAGGTCCGAAAATCCGGACCCGGGGCACCCATATTCTCGCAAGTATCGGACTGTGACATGCGTGCTACTATCGGGGGCATGATTCGGATTGTAGGTGTGATTTGTCTTCTGCTCTCTTTGGAGTCTGCGCTAGTGGCGCAGGGTTCCAGTGCTACTGCTTCGGAGAAGGCGGTGGTGCTGCACGCCGCCCATCTGCTCGATGTAGAACACGCCACCCTCGTCTCTCCCGGCGAAGTTCTGGTCCGCGGCAACAAGATCGCCGAGACAGGCGCATCGGTGACTCATCCCGCAGGCGCAGAGACGATTGATCTGGGTCAGGCCACGCTCATGCCCGGCCTCATCGACGCCCACGTGCACCTCTTCCTTCATCCCGGCGCCGAAGATTCGCAGACCATCGTCGAATCCGTCCCCGAGCGCACCATCCTCGCCGAGATCGCCGCCCGCGAAGATCTCATGGCCGGATTTACCGCCGAGCGCGACATGGGTACCGAGGGCGCAGGCTCAGCCGACAGTGCTGTACGCAACGCTATCAACAAGGGCCTCATCCCCGGCCCGCGCATGCGTATGAGCGGTAACGCCATCAGCATCCTCGGCGGCCATGAAGACGCCATCCACTACAATCCCGCCGCACACGTTCCCTCAAACGCCGACTACGCCAACAACGCCACCGAGCTCGTCGCGACTATCCGCCAGCAACTCAAAGAAGGCGCCGACTTCATCAAGATCTACGAGACTGGAGCTAGCGGCCTGCGCAACGGAAAGTTCTGGACTCCCTACCAGTACACCCAGGACGAACTCGAAGCCGCCGTCACCGAAACTGCCCGCATGGGCACCCGCGTCGGTGTTCACTGCGAGGGTGAGCCGGGCGCATTGTTTGCCGTCAAGGCAGGCGTCTCCTCGATCGATCACGCCGACGAGCTCAGCCCCGAAACCATGCACATCATGAAGGAAAAGCAGATCTACGCTGTGCCCACATTCGCCATTCAGGAATACTTCGCCGCGCATGCCGAAACACCCGCTGGTGCGGAGCGCGAGAAAATGCTTATCGCCTTCCATGCATCGGAATTCAAGAAGCAGCTCGCCGCCGGAGTTCCCATGGCCGTCGGCTCTGATGTTGGCCCCTTTCCTCACGGCACCCAGGCCCGCGAAATGGAGCTAATGGTCCAGTTCGGCATGACGCCCGCCGAGGTACTCAAAGCCGATCTCGTCCACGGCGCCCGCCTGCTCGACTGGGAGGGCCAGATCGGCCAGCTTAAGCCCGGTTTCCTGGCGGATGTCATCGCGGTACCGGGCGATCCGCTGAAGGATATTTCCGTCCTCACTAAGGTCTCTTTCGTCATGAAAGACGGCGTTGTGTATCGCAAATAGCAGGAGCGTTCTGTGTTCAAAAGCCTGTCTGCATTCGTCTTGTTATCGGCCTGTGCCGCTTCTGCGCAGATTACCCACGCCCAGCACAAATGGGCCGTAGTCCTCCACGGCGGTGCAGGCGTCATCGAGCGATCCTCCATGACCCCCGAGGCCGAAGCCAACTACCGCGCCGGCATCCGCGAAGCGCTCGATGCCGCATCCTCAGTCCTCGACAAAGGCGGTTCGTCGCTCGACGCCGTTGAAACAGCAATCAAATTACTCGAAGACAATCCGCTCTTCAATGCCGGCCGCGGAGCCGTCTTCGCCGCCGATGGCACTAACCAGCTCGACGCCGCCATCATGGACGGCAAAACCATGCAGGCCGGGGCCGTCGCCGACGTCCAGCGCACCCGCCATCCCATCGCTCTCGCCCGCGCCGTCATGGAGCACTCGCCGCACGTCTTCCTCATTGGCGAGGGAGCCGATGCCTTCGCCGCAAATCAGCATCTCGAACAAGTGCCGCCAAGCTTCTTCTTCACCGAGCACCGCTGGCAGCAGCTAGTCGATCAACTCAAGAAAGAGGGCAAGCCCATTCCGCCACGGCCGGAGGGTGCTCCCGCTCCCACAAAACCGCAAGCCATCTTTGAAACCCCCGACAACCATAAATACGGCACCGTCGGCGTCGTCGCACTCGACCGTAACGGCAACGTGGCCGCAGGCACCTCGACGGGCGGCACGACAGGGAAGCGCTGGAACCGCGTCGGCGATACCCCGGTGATTGGCGCCGGAACCTACGCCTCCAACCAGTCCTGTGCCGTCTCCGGCACCGGCGTCGGCGAATACTTCATCCGCCTCACCGTCGCCCGCACCATCTGCGCCCTCGTCCAGTACAAGGGCATGCCCCTGCAGGCAGCCGCCGACGAAGTAGTCCAGAAAGAGCTCGGAGCAATCCACGGCGACGGCGGCGTCATTGCCCTCACCCCAGACGGCCAACTCGCCTGGAGCTTCAACACGCCAGGCATGTTCCGCGCCCGCATCGCCGAAGGCGGCAAAGCCCAGATCGGCATCTACCGCGACGAGCCGTAGGACTGCTTCACCATCTGCTACGCAATCTGAGTTCTCATCTCCCGACAGCCGCCATTTCGTGCGCCCATGTGCGCATTTGCCGTCTTGCGTCCTGAAACCTTTAAAAATCAGCGATTCAAACTTTTAAATTGACAATTGCTAGGAAAATCATCCAGAATGGTGACGGTTACTTGCTGAGTTTTTTAACAATTTTCTATTCAACCTGTTGTCTGGAGGATTTTCATGCGTCTTACTCATGTTGCCCGTCTTGCCCTCATCCCCGTCCTTGTAGCCGCCCCCGCTTTTGCCGCCGCCACCAAAGCCGACGGTTCAGCCGACGCTCCCGCGCCACGTGTCAGCACCGGCATCGTCGCTCCCGTCATTGACCCTGCCAGCATTCACCTCTCGCCAGACATGACCAACTACACCTTTGGCGGCGAGGCCACAGTAGTCCTTTCGGTCGTTGTGAATGCAAAAGGCCACGCCGAGAATGTCCAGGTCGTCAAGTCGGCTTCTCCCATACTCGATGCCCGCGTGATCAGCCAGGTGGAGAAGGCAACCTTCCAGCCCGCCACCCTGAACCACAAGGCCATCCCCCTCGAGATGTCGCTCGTCGTTCACGTACAGCGCTAACCCTTTCCGGGCACAGCTCTTTCGTGTTCAGGAATCAAACGAATGCGGCGCAGGGATTCTCATCCCTGCGCCGCTCTTTTTCGTGCCTATCTATATTCCTCAGCCTTAGTGGCTCTCGCCCGCAGTTGCATCTCCGTAGGGGTTTTTGCCTGCGCCCGCACCAATCGCGTCCAGCTTCGCCATGACCTCTGCCGGCAGCTTCAGCGTAGCCGCACCTAGGTTCTCCTTGAGATGCCCGACCGACGAGGTTCCCGGGATCAGCAGGATATTCGGAGAACGGTGCAACAGCCACGCCAGCGCCACCTGCATTGGAGTCGCCCCGACAGAAGCCGCAACCGCATCCAGCTCCGACGACTGCAGCGGCGAAAATCCGCCCAGCGGAAAGAACGGCACATAAGCAATCCCCTGCGCTGCAAGACTCTCGATCAAGGCGTCATCGCTGCGGTTGGCAAGGTTGTAGAGGTTCTGTATGCAGACGATCTCCGTGATCTTCTGGGCTTCGGTCAACTGATTCGCCGTCACATTGCTCAGGCCGATGTGGCGAATGATTCCCTTCGCCTTCAACTCGGCAAGCACCGTCAGCGGCGCTTCGATAGAACCATCGGCGGGTCCGGCGATGCCTCCTACGCGCAGGTTGACTACATCCAGAGCGTCCAGCCCCAGGTTGCGCAGATTGTCGTGAGCGCCCTCCGTCAGTGCCTCCGCCGAAAGCGCCGGAATCCACGAAGCATCGCCGCCGCGCCGCGCCCCAAGCTTAGTCACAATGACCAGATTGTCTGCGTACGGATGCAGAGCCTCCTTGATGATCTGGTTGGTCACGTGCGGCCCATAAAAGTCGCTGGTATCGATGTGGTCGACCCCGGCCTCGATTGCTGTCCGCAGCACCTTGATCGCCGCATCCCGGTCGCGCGGCGGACCAAAGATATGCGGCCCGGACAGCTGCATCGCGCCGTAGCCCATGCGGTTGACGGTGAACGGTGTGCCCGGAAAAGAATAAGTGCCGCCAAGTTTCGTTGCGTCTGCCATCAAATGAATTCCTCTCGATTCTGAAAAGCTGCTGCTGTTTTGCTTCCATGTGGTTAGATGAAGAAAGCTTCAGTTTCGGAGTTCGCATTTGCCCGTAGCTTTCAAAGCATCGCTAAATCCGCGCAAAACGCCCACGCAGTCGCGTTCGACGGCCAGCGTGGACGCGATTCTGGAGGCAACGCTTCAGGTTTTGATCGAGGTTGGCAAGGCACGTCTGACGACCACGCGAGTCGCAAATCGGGCCGGCGTCTCCGTCGGAACACTTTATCAGTACTTCCCCAACAAGAGCGCGGCTCTGCAGGCCGTCCTTGAG
>Ga0207711_10002841_pt1 | contig 15192 bp, 12 predicted proteins | sample KBSS34metaG_FD_184401 | JGI IMG/M metagenome (GOLD analysis project Ga0207711, IMG submission 184401) | Switchgrass rhizosphere microbial communities from Kellogg Biological Station, Michigan, USA - KBS S3-4 metaG (SPAdes) (version 2) | ecosystem: Host-associated > Plants > Roots > Rhizosphere...
CGACGCCGGTCGCACGCTCCTTGCGGTAGATCAAGGCCCTCTGCAACCGCGCCGAGGCCGCGCGTTTTCACCTAGGGCAAGGCAGCGTCAGGACGCTGACTTGATCTGGCTCAGAGCGCGCGGCCGGCGGAAGGGCACAGTGGCACTCGAAAGCCGCCACCGTGGAGACCGCCATGCGACCGATCGACCTTGCCGTCCTCGAAGCCGTTCGTGCCAGCCCGATCGCGCGGGCCCTGACCGAGGACCAGATACGGGTGCTCGCCGGCTTGGTGAACCTGCGCTCCTGGCAGCGCGGCGACGTCCTCGCGCAGGAAGGGACGGTCGACGACCGCCTGATCGTCATCGTCGACGGCGCCGTCGCCGTCATCAAGCACCGCGGCACGCCGGACGAATCGCTCCTCGTCACGCTGCACGCCGGCGACCTCGCCCACGAGCTCGGCTTCCTCGACGGCACGCCGCGCAACGCCTCGCTGGTGGCGGCGGAGGCCGCGCGCGTGCTCGTCCTCTCCCGCAAGGCGCTCGAGAGCGTGATCGACTCGCAGCCGCGCGTCGTCTACGAGGTCATGTGCGCGATCGTGCGCGCCGCCCACCGGGTGCAGGCACGCCTCTCGGTCCAGGCGGTCGAGCTCATGAACTACGTCTTCAAGCAGCACGGCCGCTATTGACGCCGATCCGCTGACGGGTCAAGGGAGCGGCACGCTTGGGTCCGGCGGCGATCACCTTGCTGATGCTGGCGGCCTTTGCCGGCTTCGGCTGGCTGGCCTGGCGCAAGCTCGCGATCGTCGTCGCCCTCCAGCCCGAGGCACGATTCGACCGGCCCTGGCAGCGCCTGCGCAGCGTCCTCGTCAACGGCGTGCTGCAGCAGCGCATGGTTCGGCGCGAGTGGCGGCCGGGCCTGATGCACGCGGTGCTCTTTCTCGGCTTCATGTCGCTGCTGCTGAGGAAGCTCCAGCTGATCGCGATCGGCTACGTCGCATCGGCCTCGTTCCCCGACGCCTTCGGCGGGCCGTTCGCCGCGTTCAAGGACTGGGTCGAGCTGGCCGTCGTGGCGGCGGTGCTGTACGCGTTCTACCGACGCTTCGTCCTGCGACCGCCGCGCCTGGCGCCCAACCGGGAGGCGGTGCTCGTGCTGTCGCTGATCCTCGCGATCATGGTCACCGACTTCGCGTTCGACGGCTTCCGGTTCGCGCTCCTCGCCGAGCGCTTTCCGGCGATCGCCCACGAGCGCGGCTACGCTTTCGTCGGCAGCGCGCTCGCGTCGGCGTTCGCCGCGCTGAGCCCGGCGGCACTGCAGGCGGGCTACCAGCTCGCCTACTGGACCCAGATGGTCGTCGTGTTCTCCTTCCTGGTGCTGCTTCCGGTCGGCGAGCATTTCCACATCGTGACGGCGCTGCCGACGCTGTATTTCCGGCGCGGTCGACCCGGCCACCGCGTCCCGGCGGTCGACGTCGCCAAGCTCATGGAGGCGACCGATGAAGCCGACATGCAGGCCGGCGTACGGAGCGCGCGCGACCTGACCTGGAAGGACGGGCTCGATGCCTTCACCTGCACCGAATGCGGCCGCTGCAAGGACGCCTGCCCGACCCATCTCACCGGCAAGCCGCTCTCGCTCAAGGCCGTCAACGACAGCCTGAAACACCATCTGCTCGAGCAACGCGACCTCGTCATCGCGGGCGACCCGGAGCAGAGTCTGCCGCCGCTGGTGGGGATGGTGATCTCCGAGGACACGCTCTGGGCCTGCACCACCTGCGGCTACTGCGAGGCGGCGTGCCCGATCGAGCTCGAGCACCTCGACAAGTTCTTCCGCATGCGCCAGCACCAGGTCATGATCGCGGGCGAGTTCCCGCACGAGCTGAAGCGGGTGTTCGAGGCCTACGAGTCGCAGGGCAATCCGTGGGGCCTGCCCGCCGAGCAGCGCGGCGACTGGGCCCGTGACCTCGACGTGCCCGTGGTCCGCACCGCCGCCGACATGGCCGGGATGGACTACCTCTTCTACGTCGGCTCGGCGATGTCGTTCGACCCGCGCGGCCAGAAGATCGCGCGCGCCTTCGTGCGCATCCTGCAGCGCGCCGGCGTCCGCTTCGGCGTGCTCGGGGCACGCGAAGGATCGACCGGCGAATGCGTCCGCCGCGTCGGCAACGAGATGCTGTTCCGGCAGCTCGCGACGGCGCTCGCCGGCACGCTCGGCGAGCTCGGCGTCAGGCGCATCGTCACCTGCGATCCGCACGCGCTGAACTCGCTGCGCAACGAGTACCCGGAGCTCGGCGTCGAGTGCGAGGTGATCCACCACACGCAGCTCATCGCCGAGCTGCTCGCCGACGGACGCATCGTCGTCGATGCGTCGCTGCGGCGCGTGATCTATCACGACCCCTGCTACCTCGGCCGTCACAACGGCGAGTTCGACGCGCCGCGCGCGATCCTCGCGCGTCTGAGCGCCGACGCTCCGCTCGAATTCGCTCTGTCGCGCGAGAAGTCGATGTGCTGCGGGGCCGGCGGGGGGCGCATGTGGATGGAGGAGAAGATCGGCAAGCGCATCAACATCGCCCGCGCCGAGCAGGCGCTCGAGGCGTCGCCGAACACGATCGCCACCGCCTGCCCCTATTGCGCGGTGATGATCGGCGATGGCCTGGGCGCGCTGGACGCGACCCGCGTGACCGAGTCGCGCGACATCGCCGAGCTCGTCGCCGATGCCATGTCGGTGGCCGCTGCCGCCGTACCGGCATCGGTCGGCGCCGCGGCGACGGCTGCCTGATCCCTTCACGCGAGGCGACGCACCGGGTCGGCGACCAGGCGGTCGGCGGGGTAAAGATCAGCCCGGGGTCGACCTCCCTATGTGCGGCAGCAGACAGTCGCCGCCCGTCGCCGCGCGCAGACTGCAGACAGATTGCATTCTTTGGACCGGGCACGACCCGGTGCGCGCTTGTCCCCGACCCACGTCCACATCAACGAACCGCTGCTGCGCAAGAGCCGGCCCGACTTGCACGCGCTCGGCGATCCCGGAGCCGACACGCTGCCGCCGCTGGTCCTCGTCAGCGCCGCGGTCCGACGCCCGATGGAGGTCGTCTGGAACAGCAACAAGGTACGGTGCTCCGACTGCAACCTGCGCGAGAGCTGCCTGCCTGGCGGGCTGACTCGCGAAGAGCTCGAGCACATCGACAGCCGCCTGGTGAAGATGCGGCGCAAGGTGGCGCACGGCGAATCGTTGTTCCATTCGGGAGACCGGTTCGATGCTGTCTTCGAGATCTGGACCGGCTTCTTCAAGACCGTCATCAACACGAACCAGGGCGCAGAGCAGGTCACGGGCTTCCAGATGGGCGGCGAGTTGATGGGACTCGACGGCATCGACACCGGGCGTCATGCGGTCGACGCCATCGCGCTCGAGGACTCGCAGGTCTGCGTGATTCCGTTCCCGGCGCTGGAGACGCTCGGCCGCGAGGTCCCGTCCCTGCAGAAGCAGCTTCACAGGATCATGAGTCGCGAGATCGTCAATGACCACCGCGTCATGCTGCACCTCGGCAGCATGCACGCGGAGGAGCGGGTCGCGGCGTTCCTGATCAACCTCGCGGATCGGCTGCGGACGCGCGGCTTCTCGGCGTCGTCGCTGGTGCTGCGAATGAGCCGGGAGGAGATCGGCAGCTTCCTCGGGCTCAAGCTCGAGACGGTGAGCCGCACGTTCTCGAAGTTCCAGGCCAGCGGGCTGCTGTTCGTGCGCCAGCGCCACATCCGGATCACCGATCCGGTCGGCCTGCAGCACCTGCTCGAAGACGCGACCGTCTAGGCCGGCGCGCCGGCCGGGCGTTGCGCTAGACGGCCTCCGGCACCATCTCGATCGCGCCCGACGGACACTCGGCGACGCAGACGCCGCAGCCCTTGCAGTAGTCGTAGTTGAACTCGAAGCCCTTGCCCGAGCCGAGCTTGATGACGGCGTTGTCGGGGCATACGCCGTAGCAGTTGTCGCACTCGAAGCAGGTGCCGCAGCTCAGGCACCGGCGCGCCTCGAAAAGCGCGTTGTCCTCGGTGAGACCGCCCTGGACCTCGTCGAAGCTGCTCGTCCGGCGCGCGATGTCGAGCTGCGGACGCACCGTCTTCGGGGCGTCGCTGTAGTACCAGGTGTTCAGGCGCTCGAAGGTCGCCGGCGCATGTTTGGGCACCGGCTTGATCCGCGTCCCGCGCAACCAGGCGTCGATGTGGCGTGCGGCCTTCTTGCCGTGGCCGATCGCCACCGTCACGTTGCGATCGGCAGGCACCATGTCGCCGCCCGCGAACAAGCCGGCGTGGCCGGTCATCATCGTTTCGGGGTCGACATGGACGACGCCGTCGCGCACCACCAGCCCGGGAACGCCGTCGAGCAGCGCGAGATCGACGTCTTGCCCGAGGGCCAGCACCAGCGAGTCGGCCTTCAGGGTTTCGAGCTCGCCAGTCGGCTGCGGATTGCCCTGTTCGTCGAGCACCATCTTCTCGATCGTCAGCTCGCCGTCGCCCGCCTGCTTGATCGTCGACAGCCACTTGACCAGCACCCCTTCCTCCAAGGCCTCCTCGACCTCGAAGTCGAGCGCCGGCATGCGTTCGCGCGTCCGGCGGTAGACGATCACCGCTTCCGTGGCACCCAGCCGCTTGGCGGTGCGGGCGACATCGATCGCGGTATTGCCGCCGCCATAGACGACGACCCGGCGCCCGAGCAGAGGCGCCTCCTCCCCCTCCATGGAACGCAGCACCGCGACCGCGTCGAGGATCCGCGCCGAGTCCTTGGCCGGAATGAACGCCCGCTTCGCGATGTGCGCGCCGACGGCGAGGAACGCGGCGTCGTAGCCGCCTTCCCTCATCGTTCGTGCGATGTCGGTCACCTTGGTGTCGAGCTTGACCGTGACGCCCATCTCGACGATGCGCTGCATCTCGGCATCGAGCACGTCGCGCGGCAGGCGGTACTTCGGAATGCCGAAGCGCATCATCCCGCCCAGCCGCGGCCCGGCCTCGATCACCGTGACCGCATGCCCGCACCGGCGCAACTGATACGCCGCGGACATTCCCGAAGGACCGGCGCCCACCACCAGCACGTGCTTGCCGGTCTCTTCCTTCGGCGGCGTCAGGCGCCAGCCGTTCTTCAGCGCCTCGTCGCCAAGAAAGCGCTCGACCGAGTTGATGCCGACCGCGGTGTCGATCTTGCCGCGATTGCAGACGCCTTCGCACGAGTGGTAGCAGACGCGCCCCATGATCGCCGGGAACGGGTTGTCGCGCGTGAGATGGCGCCAGGCGGCTTCGTAGTTGCCGCTCTCGGCGTGGAAGAGCCAGCCCTGGATGTCCTCGCCGGCGGGACACTGGGCGTTGCACGGCGGCATGCGGCTGACGTAGACCGGTCGCTCGGTGCGCCACGAGCCGGTCTTGTTGGCGAGCGAAGAGCCCGGATCGAGCGTGATCGCGAACGGTTTTTGCATCGTCATGCGGTGGCCCCTTCTTCCAGCAGGCCGTAGCGGGCGATGTTGCGGTCGGCGTCGGCCTGGATTCGCGCCAGCAGCTCCGGCCGGCCTTTCGCGCCGAACAGATGGGCAAAGCGCTTTTGCGGGCGCAGGTACTCTTCGACCGGCTGGCGGTGCCGGATCTTCGTGACCCGCTTCACCTCGCCGTGCTCGGCCTCGAGGACCGGAAAGATTCCGGTCTCGCGCGCCAGCCGGGCGAGCCGGATCGTGTCGTGGCTCGCCGAACCCCAGCCGAGCGGGCACGGCACCAGGATGTGCAGGTAGCGCGCGCCGTGCACGCCCATCGCGTGCTCGACCTTGGCCTCGAGGTCGTGCAGGTCGTCGACGGTCGCGGTCGCGACATAGGGGATCTCGTGCGCCATCGCGATCCGCGGCAGGTTCTTGCCCTTGCCGAAGTCGGCGCCGGGTGCCGGTCCCACCGCCAGCGTCGTTGCCGTGCGCGCCCCGGGCGGCGTCGCCGAGCTGCGCTGCACGCCGGTGTTCATGTAGGCCTCGTTGTCGTAGCAGATGTAGAGCACGTCGTCGTTGCGCTCGAACATTCCCGAGAGACAGCCGAAGCCGATGTCGGTCGTGCCGCCGTCGCCGCCCTGGGCGACGACGCGAACGCTGCTCCGCGCCAGCCCCGCCTTCAGCGCCTTGACCTTGAGCGCGGCGGCGATGCCGGTGCCCACCGCCGCGGCATTGCCGAAGAGCGAATGGATCCAGGGCAGCTGCCACGACGATTCCGGGTACGGCGTCGAGAACACCTCGAGGCAACCGGTCGCGTTGGCGGCGATGAGCTGGTTGCCGGTCGCGCGCATCGCGGCGTCGATGGCATAGCGCGCGCCGAGCGCCTCGCCGCAGCCCTGACAGGCGCGATGGCCCGAGTTGAGCGAGTTGTTGCGCTCGACCGATGACTGGACGGTGCGCTGCTCGGGTGCGAGCAGGCGGTTGCCGACCGTGAACGTGCCGGTCTGGTAGAACTTCACGAGCTGGCTCATCAGGCGACCTTCGCTGCGATGGGGCCGACGTCGCGCAGCAGGTTCTCGGCGATCGGGCCGCTGCGCCGCATCTGCGCCTCGCGCTCGAGCTGGCGGTTGACGATGCGCCAGTCCAGGTCGAGGAAGGTGAGCGGCTCGAGTTTGTCGGCGATTGCCTCGCGCAGCATGCGCTCCAGCGATGTCTTCGTGATCGCGCGTCCGCCGAGGCCGGCGACGACCGTGTAGCCGTGCAGCTGCAGGCCCGACAGGGCGAGACGGACATCGGTCGAGACGACGCCGCCGAGGCCGACGCAGAAGCTCTTCTCGAGCACGACGACGCGGCGCGCGCCCTGCAACGCCGCGCGCACCGCCGCGAGCGGGAACGGGCGGTACGACTGGATGCCGAGCACGCCGATCCTGACGCCGCTCTCGCGCAGCGAGTCGATGGTTTCCTTCAGGGTGCCGATCACCGAGCCGAGGGCGACGACGATCGTCTCGGCGTCCTCGCAGCGATAGCCGCGCACCAGGCCGCCCGAGTTGCGCCCGAAGCGCTCGGCGAATTCGGCGGCGATCTGCGGGATGCGCGCGAGCGCCGAGATCTGCTTGGCGTGCGCGAGGTAGCGAACTTCCATGAAGGCCTCGGGTCCGACCATGGCACCGATCGAGACCGGATCGGCCGGATCGAGCACCTGGCGGGGCTCGTAGGGCGGCAGGAAGGCGTCGACGTCGGCCTGGTCGGGAATGTCGACGCGCTCGTAGGCGTGGGTCAGGATGAAGCCGTCCATGCAGACCATCACCGGCATCGACAGCTCCTCGGCCAGCCGGAAAGCCTGGATGTGCAGGTCGAGCGCTTCCTGGTTGTTCTCCGCGAACAGCTGAAGCCAGCCGCTGTCGCGCTGGCTCATCGAGTCGCTGTGGTCGTTCCAGATGTTGATCGGTGCGCCGATCGCCCGGTTGGCGATCGTCATCACGATCGGCAGGCCCAGTCCCGAGGCGTTGTAGACCGCCTCGGCCATGAAGAGCAGGCCCTGGCTCGCGGTGGCGGTGTAGGTCCGCGCGCCGGCCGCCGAAGAGCCGATCGCCACGCTCATCGCCGCGAACTCGCTCTCGACGTTGATGAACTCGCACGGCGCGACCGCGCCGTTCTTCACCATCTCGCCCAGGCCCTCGACGATGTGCGTCTGCGGCGAGATCGGATAGGCGCAGATGACGTCGGGGCGGCACAGGGCCACCGCCTCCGCGACGGCACGCGAGCCTTCAGTCTGTTTCAGCATGGGCGAGCGCCTCCAGTTGCCGGCGCACGACCTCGTACGCCTCGGCCGCGGCCGCGACGTTGTCGGTCGCGACCTTGCCTGAGAACTTGGCATGGATCGCATGGGCGACCGCATCGAGCGTGATCAGCCCCGAGAGTGCCGCGAAGCCGCCCAGAAGCACGGCGTTGGGCAGCGGCCGGCCGAGGTGCTTGAGGGCGATCTCGGTCGCCGGCACCGTCAGCAGCCGTTCATGCTTCAGTCGCTGCGTGATATCGGCCAGGCCCAGTTCGTCGAAGCTCCGCTTGCTATTGATGAGCACGTAGCCGTCGTCGCGCAGGCCCTGGAAGACGTCGACCTGATGCAGCAGCGTCGGGTCCTGGATGATCAACGCGTCGGGCGAGAGGATCGGCTCGCGCATGCGGATCTCTTGATCGTCGATGCGGCAGAAAGCGACCACGGGGGCGCCCGTGCGCTCGGAACCGAAACTCGGAAACGCCTGGGCGTGGCGTCCTTGCTCGAACGCGGCGATCGACAGCATCTCTGCGGCGGTGACGACGCCCTGGCCACCACGGCCGTGAATTCGGATCTGCAGCATGGTTCTTGGGTGATCGACTGTCGTCAGACGTACTGCGGATACGTCGGGTCGTACATGCACGAGCGCACATGAGCGAGCAGGTCCGCGGGCCGCTCGATGCCGGCGTGGCCCTGGCTGAAGGCGACTTCGGCGACCGCGACGGCCAGCTGCAGCGACACGTCGCGCACCTGGGACAGGGGTGGAAAGAGGCTCCCCTGGTCGAGATCCTGCTGGGTCACCTGCTTGGCCAACGCCGTCGCGGCGGCGAGGAACATCTCGTCGGTGACGCGGCGCGAGCGCACCGCGATCGTTCCGAGCCCGACGCCGGGGAAGATGTAGGAGTTGTTGCCCTGGCGCGGGACCCAGGTCCGCGCGCCGATCGTGACCGGGTCGAACGGGCTGCCGCAGGCGAACAGGGCCTGCCCGCCGCTGCGGGCATACGCCTCCTCGGCGGTGCACTCGGCCTTCGAGGTCGGATTCGACAGCGCGAACACGATCGGGCGCGGATTCAGGGCGCACATCGCTTCGAACACGGCCGGCGTGAAAGCGCCGGCATCTGCCGAGACGCCGATCAGCGCGGTTGGCTCGAGGGCGCGGATGGCGGCGACGAAATCGGTTTGCGGCGCGTGCTCGTGCGCGTAGGGCAGCTTGTGCTCGGCGAGCTCGCCGCGCCGGCCGGCGACGACCAGGCCCTTCGAGTCGAACAGCCAGCACGAGCGTCGCGCCTGCACCGGGTCGGCTCCCGCCGCGACCATCGCGGCGACGACGAGATCGGCGATGCCGGTCGCCGCCTCGCCGGCGCCGAGAAAGAGCAGGCGCTGGCGATCGAGCGTCCCGCCGGTGACGCGCAGCGCCGAGCACAGGCCCGCCAGGGCCACGGCCGCGGTGCCCTGGATGTCGTCATTGAAGGTGCAGATCCGGTCGCGGTACTTCTTCAGCAGGCGAAAGGCGTTGTGGTTGGCGAAGTCCTCGAACTGGACGACGACACCGGGAAAGACCTCGCAGGCGGCGCTGACGAACTCGTCGACCAGCTCGTCGTAGGCGGCGCCGGTGAGGCGCGGCTGGGCCAGGCCGAGATAGAGCGGGTCGTCGCGCAGCGCCTGGTTGTTGGTGCCGACATCGAGCATCACCGGCAGGCACTGCGTCGGATGGATGCCGGCGCAGGCGGTGTAGAGCGAGAGCTTGCCGACCGGGATCCCCATGCCGCTGGAGCCGAGGTCTCCGAGGCCGAGGATGCGCTCGCCGTCGGTGATGACGATCATCGCCACGTCCCGGTGCGGCCAGTTGCGCAGCAGGCTCTTGACCTGGCCGCGATCCTTGGCGGTGACGAAGATGCCGCGCGGCCGCTGGAAGATGTGGCCGAACTTCTGGCACGCCAGCCCCACCGTCGGCGTGTAGATGATCGGCATCATCTCGTCGGGGTTCTCGGTGACGATTCGAAAGAAGAGCGCCTCGTTGCGATCGTGCAGCGACGCCATGAAGATGTATTTCTCGAGCGGGTTGTCGAGCCGGCGAAAGTTGCCGAGGACGCGGTCCACTTGTTCCGCCTGGCTGCACACGTGCGGGGGCAGCAGCCCGTTCAGGCCGAGCGCGTCGCGCTCAGCTTCGCTGAACGCGGTGCCCTTGTTCAACTCCGGGTTCTGCAGCAACGTGATGCCGCGCGGGAACCATGGCGCGAGCGGGGCGGGAGTCGGGCTGGAATGTGCGCTTCGCATGACCGATCTCCCTGGTGGGCAGCTTGGCCCGATGAGCGCACGGTAGTGGCAGGCGCGTCCGCGCCATTTGTTCTAGAACAAACCCTCGCGTCTTGACGCGAATCGCATCGCAGCGCCGGACCGTTCGCAGACTTGCCACATGGCCTGCGGTTTGTATGGATGGCATCGGCGATGTCAGTTGATCTGGGTCAAGTCAGCCGGGATCGCACTGCCGAAGATGGGCAGTGCGCCAATTCCTTGCTCCGACGCTCCCATGAACGCCGGCCCGGCGCTCGTCGCAAGTGCGGGAGCGAAACGTCGGCGCGCCGTGCGCAAGAGCCGCTGGCGGGCGCGACTGGACTGGCTGCAGGGCGCGACCGGCCTGGTGCTCCCGATCGACTGTCGGCAGTGCCGGGAGTGCGGCCCGGATCGCGCCCCGCCCCTCGAAGGAACGCCATGAATGCCGAAACGTCTCCCCACACAGCCGAGCTCGCCGTAAAGCCCAAGCACTTCTACCAGTCGCTCTACCTGCAGGTGATCACCGCGATCATCGTCGGCGTCCTGCTCGGCTACTTCTACCCTCACGTCGGCGAGACGATGAAGCCGTTCGGCGACGGTTTCATCAAGCTGATCAAGATGATCATCGCGCCGGTCATCTTCTGCACCGTCGTCGTCGGCATCGCGGGCATGGAGGACATGAAGAAGGTCGGCAAGACCGGCGGCCTCGCGCTCCTCTATTTCGAGGTCGTCAGCAGCATTGCGCTGATCGTCGGCCTGACCATCGTCAACACCGTCCAGCCCGGCGCTGGCATGCACATCGACGCGGCTTCGCTCGACGCCAAGAGCGTCTCCGCCTACACCGGCCCCGGGAAAATGGGAGGCACGGTCGACTTTCTCCTCAACATCATCCCGACCAGCGTGATCGACGCCTTCGCCAAGGGCGAGATCCTGCAGGTGCTGCTGTTCTCGGTGATGTTCGGCTTTGCGTTGCAGCGGTTCGGCGGGCGCGGCACGCTGGTGTTCGACTGGGTCGAGAAGACCTCGCACGTGCTGTTCGGGATCGTCGGCATCATCATGAGGCTGGCGCCTCTCGGCGCCTTCGGCGCGATGGCATTCACGATCGGCAAGTACGGCCTCGGCTCGTTGCTGTCGCTCGGCCAGCTGATGGCGACGTTCTATCTCACGTGCCTGGTCTTCATCTTCGGGGTTCTCGGGACGATCGCGCGCTTCCATGGCTTCTCGATCTGGAAGTTCATCAAGTACATCAAGGAAGAGCTGTTGATCGTCCTCGGCACGTCTTCCTCCGAGGCCGTGTTGCCAAGGATGATCGCGAAAATGGAGCACCTGGGTGTCCGCAAGTCGGTGGTCGGCCTGGTCATCCCGACCGGCTATTCGTTCAACCTCGACGGCACCTCGATCTACCTGACGATGGCCGCGGTCTTCATCGCCCAGGCGACCGACACGCCGATGACGCTCGGCCAGCAGATCACGTTGCTCGCGGTGCTGCTGCTGACCTCGAAGGGCGCCGCGGGGGTCACCGGCAGCGGCTTCATCGTCCTGGCGGCGACGCTGTCGGCGGTCGGCCACGTCCCGGTCGCGGGGCTGGCGCTGATCCTCGGCATCGACCGGTTCATGTCGGAGGCGCGCGCACTGACGAACCTGATCGGCAATGGCGTGGCCACCATCGTGGTGGGCCGCTGGACCGGTGATGTCGATCGGGAGCGAATGACGAAGGAACTCAACGGCGAGACCGAGATGATCGACGACGACCCCGATGCGTTCGTCCCGGCGATTCCGGGAACGCTGAGACCGGTCGCCGCGGTCTGAGGCGCGTCGACATGTACTCGCCGATCGCGACGCGGGCGGGAGGCTGAAGCGGGTTACGACAACATCTGGCGCGGAAGCGAAATGGTGAACACGCACCCTGAGCCGGGCAGGTCGCGCACGCTCAATGTCCCGCCGTCTTCCTCGATGCTCTGGCGCGCGATCGACAGGCCGAGACCCAGGCCGGACTTGTCGTCGCTGCGCTGCGTGAAGGGAGTGAACATTCTCTCGGCGCTTCCCGGTGGCAGCCCACCGCACTGGTCCTCGACCTCGATCAGGACGAGATCTCCGAACGCATGCACGCTCATGGTGACCTCGGTGTGCGCGCGGGTGAACTTGAAGGCGTTCTGCAGCAGGTTGCTCAGGGCCGCGAGCAGGAGTTCGCGGTTGCCGCGAAGGTGCAGCGCCGGGTCCACTTTCGGCACGTCGAAGGCGATCTCGGCGATGCTCGCTTGGGGCTGCGCGCTGCTCCGGGCATCAGCGATGAAGGAAGCGACGGTGAACGTTTCGCGCTGATCCGGCGCGCCGCTTCGCACGTCGTCGAGCGCCCTGGCGACGAGGTTGGCCATGGCGGTCAGGCTGCGCTTCAGGACCGCGCCGGTCGCGCCGCTGATGGGCATGCCGGAAAGCTCGAGCGCGCGCACGGAGGTGGTTGCCGTCGCCAGGGCGTTGCGCAGCTCGTGTGCCAGGAACCCCGCGCGCCGGTTCTCCTCTGCGCTGTGCTGGCGAGCCAGGCCGGACTCGCGCTGGAAGCTGAACTCGGTGACGGCGTCGGCGATGGCGTTGTCGAGGCAGCGGTTCAGCGTCCGGAACTCCGACGTGGCGAACGGCGCATCGCGCTCGAACGCGAGGTCGGTGATGGCCTGGCAGAGGTCGCCGTAGTCGTGAACGACCTGATCGACCGAGTAGCCGAGGGTGAGCAGGTCCTTGCCGTGCGCCGTGGCGGTCACCCCCATTTCGGACAAGGCGAGCGAATCGCCTCCCGACGGCCCCGAGATGCGAAGGCTCTCCTCGCCTTCGTCGGCCTCTTCCGCCGCCAGCGTCCTCGTCAACTGGTCGAGAAACAACGGGATGCCGTTGGCGAGCTGCTGGTGGGTGGCGCCGCGTTTCGGGCGCTGCGTCACTTTCAGCTTGCAACGAGCGATCAACTCGTCGCGATTGTTCAGGAGAAAGGCGTGCATGGTCGGGTTGGCCGCTCGAGGATTCGACTTGCTTGGGTCGCGAACGCATGCATCGCTCACGAGGATGGCAACCTTGTAGCCCCGCGGGGTGCATGGAGTCTGTGCGCCAGCGCACCGACTGTCGGGAGATCGGTGCGCTAGCGCACCAACCAAAGGCTCGAATCCATATACTGAGATTCCCCGGCCGTCGCCGCGGCGAACACCGTGCCCCACTCCGGAATCGACCCCAAGGCCAACCAGCTGCTGGCGGCCCTGCCCGAAGGCGAGTGGCAGCGCTGGCACCCCCAGCTCGAGCGCGTCGAGATGCCGCTCGGCCAGGTGCTCTACGAGTCGGGCACGACGCTCAGCCATGTCTACTTCCCGACGACCTCCATCGTGTCGCTGCTCTACGTGATGGAGAACGGCTCGTCAGCCGAGATCGCCGTCGTCGGCAACGAAGGCATCGTCGGCATTTCGCTCTTCATGGGCGGCGAATCGACGCCGAGCCGGGCCGTCGTGCAGAGCGCTGGGCAAGGCTACCGGCTGAAGGCTCAGGCGATCAAGGAGGAGTTCAACCGCGCTCCGGTGCTGCATCTGCTCCTTCGCTACACGCAGGCGCTGATCACCCAGATGGCGCAGACGGCGGTCTGCAATCGCCACCACTCGCTCGACCAGCAGCTCTGTCGCTGGCTGCTGCTGAGCCTGGACCGGTTGCGCGGTGACGAGCTCGTGATGACACAGGAGCTGATCGCCAACATGCTCGGCGTGCGCCGCGAAGGCGTGACCGAGAGCGCCATCAAGTTGCAGAAGGCGGGGCTCATCCAGTACGCGCGCGGCCGCATCACCGTCCTCGACCGGCCGGGCCTGGAAGGGCGCAGCTGCGAGTGCTACGCCGTCGTCAAGAAGGAGTACGACCGGCTGCTGCCGGCCACCGTGGCGAGCTGAAGCGCCTATGTGCGGTGGCAGACAGCCGCGCCGCGGCGCCACCGGCAGACTTCGAGCCAGGACCCTCCCGGACGCACTTGGCTGCCCAGAACCACCTGATCGAGATACTGTCGGCAAGCGACCGCCGGCGTCTCCTCGCCATCTGCGACACCGTCGAACTGGTGCTCGGCCAAGTCGTCTGCGAGCCCGCGACGTCGACGCGGCACGTCTATTTTCCGGTCGACAGCTTTATCTCGCTCGTGGCCACGGTGGCGGGAAGCCCCGGCGTCGAGGTCGGCATGGTGGGGCGCGAAGGCATGCTCGGGACGCAGCTGGCGCTTGGAGTCGACGCGACGCCGCTCCATGCGGTGGTGCAGGGGTCGGGAACTGCGCTTCGCGCTGGCTCGGCGGCCTTCCGACGCGAACTCGCGCGCAGCGCAAGCTTGCGGCGCACCATCGACCTCTACATCGCGATCATGATGGCCCAGCTCGCCACATCGGCGGTGTGTCTGCGATTCCATGAGATCGGCCCGCGCCTCGCGCGCTGGCTGCTGATGAGCCGCGACCGCGCCGGCGCCGACACCTTTCGGATAACGCATGAGTTTCTGGCCTACATGCTGGGCGTTCGTCGCGTCGGTATCACCGCGGCAGCGACGCGTCTGCAACGCGTCGGATTGATCGAGTACCGGCGCGGCCTGCTGACCGTGCTCGATCGCCGTGGACTCGAGGCCATGGCATGCCCTTGCTACGCGGCGGATCTGCGCTCCTACTCGGACCGGTTGGAGTAGTTCGCGGTCCCCTTGCGATGGAGGCGCCGCACCTCATTGCTGTCAGTGTGGGCCAGCGCACAGACTGTTTGCTCGCATGCGCCGAGGCTGAGAGCCCTTGATCAAAAACTCATCCCCAGGAGATTCAGCCATGGCCGCCGACAGCAAGAAGGACACCCCCACCGTGGACCTCAACCCGTTTGGCGATCTGACCAAGACGCTGGAACAGTTCAAGGTACCTGGCGTCGACATGACCGCATTCGTTGCCGCCCGCCGCAAGGACGTCGATGCCCTGACAGCCGCGAACAAGGCGGCCTATGAGGCGCTCCAGGACCTGGGGCGCACGCAGACCGAGATGCTGACCCACGCGATGAAGGGCATGCAGGAGGCAGCCGAGGGCGCGGTGCGAGAAGGCCTTAAGGGAGCTGCCCCGACCAAGCAGGCGGAAGCGGCTCGCGTGGCATGGGAGAGGATGCTCGCCGACATCAAGGAGCTTGCAGAGCTTGCGCGCAAGTCGCAGGCGCAAGCCGTGGCCGGCCTGACGGCGACAGCGACGGAGAGTA
>Ga0207711_10002852_pt1 | contig 15157 bp, 11 predicted proteins | sample KBSS34metaG_FD_184401 | JGI IMG/M metagenome (GOLD analysis project Ga0207711, IMG submission 184401) | Switchgrass rhizosphere microbial communities from Kellogg Biological Station, Michigan, USA - KBS S3-4 metaG (SPAdes) (version 2) | ecosystem: Host-associated > Plants > Roots > Rhizosphere...
CCCCGGCTGGCGTGTGGCTGCTGCCGCTTACTATTGCGCCATGGCAAAGATTGCCGGCGCCTTGATGCGCTCGATTGCACGCGGACTGGGGCTCACTGAGTCCTACTTCGAGCCTTTCTTCGCGCAGGGTCTGTCAACATTGCGCTTCATAAGCTATCCCGTCCGCGACGATCTGGATTCGGCGGCCGAAGCGGACGAGCAGCTGTGGGTCGAGCATGCGGGCGAGCGACGGTACCTGATCGGCAAACCGCACGTCGATTCCGGATTCCTGACGTTACTTGCCCAGGACGGTGTGGAGGGCCTGCAGGCGCGACACAGCGATGGCGAATGGATCGATGTGCCGCCAAGAGAAGGCACTCTCGCTGTAAATTTCGGCAAGGTGCTCGAGAAATGGTGCGGCGGTCGAATCAAGGCCACCGAGCACCGGGTCCTCGGGCCTGGACGCGAACGCCGTTCGATTCCATTCTTTCTTGAAGCGCGAGCCGAGGCCGAGATCGCCCCGCTGCCGCTCCCCTCCGCCGCGCAATTCGAGCCATTCCTTTACGGCGACTACCTGTGGGATACAACGACCCAATTCGTAGAGTTCGACGGGATGCGGGGACTGCGCCGGCCATTGCGGCCGCACTCACAGCACCGGCCGTGAGCGACGGCGGATCGCAGAACGCGCACGACCTCCTCCCGCCCGGTGAAGGGTAGGTTTGGACCCAGTCTCCTGGACCCGGCAACCCGGGAGGGGCCTGCGCACCACCTGTAGGACCGGATTTTGCCTTTTGGTCCCGGCCTCTTTAGAATCGCCGGCCGCACTGCCCCGGCCCTTACGGACAGCGTGCGGACCGTTAACTACAGAGGTTGAGATCGATGCCGAGCGTCAGAATCCGGGAAAACGAGTACTTCGATGCCGCCTTGCGGCGCTTCAAGCGCGCGTGCGAGAAGGCCGGGGTGCTCGCCGAGCTGCGCCGGCGCGAGTTCTACGAAAAACCCACCCAGGAACGCAAGCGCAAGAAGGCTGCGGCCGTCAAGCGCCACATCAAGCGCGTGTCGCGCGATTTCTTGCGCAGCGCCCGCTAGCCCCACCTGCCCGCAGCCCAGTCGATGACGCTTAAGGCGCGCATCCAGGAGGACATGAAGTCCGCCATGCGCGCCGGCGAGAAGGACAAGCTCGCCAATATCCGCATGGTCATGGCGGCCATCAAACAACGTGAAGTCGATGAGCGCATCGAGCTGGATGACGCACAAGTCCTGAGCGTCATCGACAAGATGGTCAAGCAACGGCGCGAGTCGATCGCGCAGTTCTCCGCCGGCGGCCGTGCCGATCTGGTGGCCAAGGAAGAAGCCGAGCTGAAACTGTTGAGCGCCTACATGCCCGCGCAGCTCAGCGACGCGGAACTCGACGCGCTGATCAGCGAAGCGGTCGCGGCGACCGGCGCGTCCTCCATCAAGGACATGGGCAAGGTCATGGCGGCCATCAAGGCCAAAGCCGCGGGCCGCGCCGACATGGGCGCGGTCGGCGCGCGGATCAAGTCACGGCTGGGCGCCGCATCGTCCGGCTGACCAGGTAGCCGGCCACGCTGGCCGCGATTGCGGCCGCCAATCCTAACTTCTCGACGCGCGAGGCGAGCGCGACCAGCAGCGTCATGCTGACTACTGCCACAATCATTGCCGCAGTCAACCCGCGGAAATTGAGCGGCGTGCCGTTCTCGGCCACACCGCGCCGCGCGAGCTGCCAAGCCGCGATGCTGGCCGACGCGTACAGCACCGCCACCGCGAGCGTCGACAGGATCGCGAGCTCGACAAAGGTGCCAGTGAGCGCCAGCACGATCGCGATCAGCGCATGGCAGACGATCGCCACGTGCGGCACGTGGGTGCGCGGGTGCACGCGCCCGAGCGCCGCGGGCAGCAGCCCATCGCGTGCGAAGGCAAACAGGAACCGCGGCCCGCCGAGCAGCTCGATGCTCATGAGACCGAACATCGACACGACCGCACCTGCCAGCATCAGCAGCCCGAGCGCCGGGCTGATGCGCGACATCGCGTCGGCCAGCGGCACGGTCGAGGTGGCCAGTGCGGGCCCGAGAATGCCCTGCGCGACGATCTGCACGGACACGTACAGCACCGTGACTAGCAGCATCGCCAGCATGAGCGCGCGCGGGATCGTGCGCGACGGATTGGCGACCTCGCCGCTCGCGGCGAGCGAAGTCTCCATGCCGTTGTAGGCGAATACCGCCAGGATCAGAGCGCGCCCGAGTCCTGCCGTGTCGGGTGACACCGTCTGTGTGTAATGGCTGCCGTCGATCGCGGTCGCGCCTACCAGCAGGAACACGGCGAGCGGCAACAGCTTGAGCAAGGTGCTGGCGTTGACCAGCTTCATGCCGCGCGCCACGCCGCCCAGGTTCACCCAGGCGATCGCGGTGATCACAGCGACTATCACGAGCACATGCGCCACCGCCTTGATCGAGACCGGCAGCAAGCTCACGACGTGATCGGCCACGGCCGCCGCCACGCCGCCGCACGCCAAGATGTTGCCGAGCCACGCTAGCCAACCGGCCACACTTCCGGCCAGCGGCCCGAAGGCCGCGGCCACGTAGCCGTAGGTTCCCCCGCTGGTGGCGACGCGGCTCCCTCCCTCCGCGAAGCAGATGGCGACCGCGACCGTCGCCACCGCGCAGGCGAGCAGAACCAGCGGGGCGTAGATACCGACGCTCGCGGCGAGCGCCGCCGGCACGACGAAGATGGCCGACCCGACGGTGTTGCAGACAGTACTGGCCGCCAGCGCCCAGGGTCCCACGGCGCGCAGTAGCCCGGCGTCTCGTTGCTTGGTATCCAAGCGCGCTACCGTACCATCAACGCGCATCCCGGGTTAGCTCCTATCTGCCGCCATCCCAGCACGGTCTGCCTGACATGCTGCCGTTTCAATGGGCACTTTGCATCTTCTGCTTGAATTGCCGGTAGCGCGGATCGGTCGTCAAGTCAGCCAGCATCGGGTCGCCGTTGATATACAGCAGATCGCCGTCGCGCTTCTTGAGTGCCCGTTCCAGCCAATCAAAGGCCCGGTCGCGATCGTGACGGGCGGCATAGATCAGCGCGATCAGATAGGGCTTCACATTGGCAAGGTCGCGTTCCGCGAGCGCAAGTGAGCGGTCCGCTTCCACCTTGCGGCCCAGCGCATCCAGTGCGAGCACGATCCCGCACAGGCGGAATCTCTCGTCGGTTTCCCGTTGCATCTCGGCAAGCGCCATAGTGGGTTGCCCCTGGATCAGCAGCAACGATCCCAGCACGTAGTGAAATTTGGCGCTGGAAGGATTAAGCGCGATCGCTTTTCTGTAAAACCCCTCGGCGTTGGCCAACTCACCAGTCCGGTAGGCAATGTATCCCGCGACCACATGGTTCCACGATTCGAGTGGATCGAGCGACAGGGCTGTTCCTATGGATTTTCGCGCTTCGTTGAATTGACCGCGCGTTATAGCGATGTACGCGGCCAGCCTGTAGGCCTCCGCGTTTCCGGGCTCCAGCTGGATACCCTTGAGAAGTTCGATCTCGGCAGCGTCCCAGTTCCAGTCCACCTCAAACAACAAGCGGCAGAGCGCCACATAGGCCGCAGGCAGTTGCGGATCGAGGTCGAGAGCCCGCTTTACGGCGGCATGCCCCTCAGAATGGGCCTGTTGCAGCGTAACGGTTCCGAACAACGAGGACGCGACGGCCAAGTTGGCGGCGAGCGCTGCCCAGGCGGGTGCAAACGCAGGATCGAGCTGCAGTGCGCTGTGCAAGTATTCCCTGGCACGGGCAAAGTCCGCCGAATTGACGGCAAAGCGGTTGATCGACGCGGCCTGCAGGTACAGCGTGTACGCCTTGGTATTTGAAGTCGGCGTGGCCCGGTGCAGCGGAGCCGCGAGCAATGAAATCTTGAGCCCGTTGACCACGGATTCCGCAATTTCATCTTGGATCCTGAAGATGTCAATGAACGGCCGATCGTAGGTTTCCGACCATATGGTGGCGCCATTATCTGCACGTACCAGCTGCGCGCTGACTCGAATGGTCTTGCCGGACTTGCGTACGCTGCCCTCGAGCACGTTGGCGACGCCAAGCGCCTTGGCAATATCGGCGATGAGCGTGGGCTTGCCCTTGAAATAGAATGATGAGGTGCGCGCGGAAACTCGCAGATCAGGAATCTTGGCGAGCAGGTTGATGAGTTCTTCGGACAGGCCATCGGAGAAGTATTCCTGCTCCTTGTCCGAGCTCATGTTCACGAACGGCAATACCGCAACTGATTTGGCGGGCATGTTGGTCGCAGCCGAGGCATCGTGGGCACTCGGCGCGCTCTGCAGAGCGGCTGGCGCGCGTGGCGATGACCGCTGTCGCTCGGCAATGAAATAGCCTGCGATCAGCACTGCTACTGCCATTGCTGCCATGGCAACGCGCGTGCCCATTTTCGAGGAACGCCCCGCGTCAATACCGCCGGGCCGGGCGGCCGCCACCGGAGAAATGATGGCCGGCGAGCTATCGGCGGGTGCGCCGCACGACAGTAAACGCCCGATCCGCTCAACGAAAAAGCCCGATATTTCGCCGTCGGGGAGCCGCATCCACTGAACATCACGGAAGCTGTCGGGCACCCGCGCGCTCGCTTCGTTGGTGCGGTCGATTACGATCGGCACCAGAAACGGGGCGTCGTCGGCCATGTCATGGGTGCGCTCGACCGCCAGGCGCCACTCTCGACGAAAGTAGCCCTCGGTCCTGGCCTCGGTATGACTGGATATAACCGCGAGAAACAGGCCGCAGTCATGAATCTGCCTTCTGATCTGACGGTCCCAGGCCTCGCCGCCGCGCAACTCGCTCTGGTCAAACCAAACTTCGATGCCGGCTGCGCGCAACGACTCGCACATCCGCTGGGCCGCCGCCGAATCCTCGGAGGCATAGCTGAGAAACACGGTCGGTTTAGCCGGGCTCCCCATTTTCAATCCGGACCGAAGTCACCGTGGCGTCAAGAATGCGCGTCGGCTGATTAGCATGCAATGCAGCCGGCCTGTCCTGCTTAGGCTCAGATATCGCCACGGCGAGCGAACTCCCCAATGTGGTGCGCGGCCCGAAATGCCAGGGCCTGTATGGTCATGGTGGGCTGGCCGCGGCCTGAAGTCACCAAGCTGCTGCCGTCGCACACAAAGAGATTTTTCACATCATGGGCACGATGGTACTTGTCGATAACCGAGGTGCCCGGATCATTGCCCATGCGGCAGGTGCCGAGCAGGTGCATGGAGAAGTTCTGTTCGGTAATAGGTGCCTTCTCGACCCGCAATGCACCGGCCGCCTCGAGTATCTCTACGGCGTGCGCCTGCAGGAAACGCGCGTTGGCCAGATCGTCCGGGTGATCCTTGTAGGTCACGCGGATCGCCGGTATTCCCCAGGGGTCCTTCAGCTCCGGATCGAGGCTGACACTGTTGCTCTCCACGGCCAGCGATGTGCTGTGGCCAGCCACCAGCATGCTGCGGGGGAATGCGGCCAGACTCTCTTTATAAGCGCTACCCCAGCTCGGTCCGTAGTCGGCAAGTCGCTGCGACCAGATGATCGGTTGCGGACCGATGCGGGCATCGAGCCCGCCCCCGCCGTAGAAGCCGCGCTTGGGATCGGAGTGGTAGAAGTCATGCAGGATGCGAGTCACCTGCACACTCTTGTATTCGTTCAGCTCGTGCTCGAACACTCCGAGCGACCGGGAACTGTAGTTGAACATCAGATACTTGCCCACCAGCCCGCTGGAATTCGCGAGACCCTGCGGATACTGGGTGTTGGCCGAGTTCAGTAGCAAACGTGGGCTCTCGGCTCCATTCGCGCAGAGCACGACGGCGCGCGCCTTCTGAAAATGCTCTCGCTTGAGCCGATCAAAATAACTCACGCCGGTCACGCGACGCTGCTTGTCAGTGTCGATGCGCACAACGTAGCTCTCGGGACGCACCTCGCAGCGACCGGTCGCTTCGGCCTCCGGAATCATGGTGGTCAGCGTCGAGGCCTTGGCCGTGACTTCGCAGGCAAAGCCGTGGCAAAACCCGCAGTGCACGCAGGCCGGGCGGCCACGGTAGGGTTGCGAGTTGATCACCATGGGCGCCGGAAAGGGATGCAGTCCCAGCTTGCGCGCCCCGCGTTCGAACAGCACACCGGATGACTTCACCGGGAGCGGGGGCATCGGGTACGGCCGGCTCCGCGGCGGGTCAAAGGGACTGGCGCCTGCCAGTCCGGAGACCCCGATCTCCCAGTCGACCTTGGTGTAGTACGGCTCCAGGTCCGCATAATTGATCGGCCAGTCGGCGAAACCGGTCCCGGAGATTGGCCCCAGGAGGCTGCGCTCGTTGAAATCGAGCTCGTGAAAGCGCCAGTAGTTGGCGGTGTAGTGCAGGCTGCTCCCGCCCACGGTGCGCGCGTACCACAGCGCCGGCCGCGTAGCGACCGGCTCCGCGCGTTTGGCCGGGTCGTTGCGAAAAGACTGCAGTCCGTGGGAACGGTTGTTGGTAATGCCTCCCAGGAACCAATACTTAAATTCGTCGTGCTCGAAATCCGCAGGCGTCAGCCGCGGGCCCTGCTCGAATAGCACCACCGAGAAGCCGGCTTGCGACAGTTCGCGCGCTATGACTCCTCCGGCCGGCCCGGAACCGACAATTGCGAAATCGACCAACTCGGTATTGTTGTAGTACCGCGATTTCACGTGGGCTTCGAGGACTCGCTGGCAAAGCCGGGGTAGTCGCGATCGTAATAGCCGAACGGCGGTTCGAAGACATGCCGGTCTTCGAATCCCAGCAACTTCCAGCCGATCCCGTCGCGGTTTCCGCCATAGGCCGGCATCGCAAACATGCCTATAACGGTCATCAGGCGCACGGTCTCAAAGAATGGCACGTGCTCGACTGTGCGCAGGAATTCGATCTGATCAGTGCCTTGAAGTGCGGCGAAAGCAGTCGATGACGTTCGCCACTGCTGGCAGCTGCTCTGGAACTCGTGCAGGCCCGTGCGAAACGGCTCGGCCAGCTGAGCGAAAAAGCTGCCCAGCGCACGGTCGATGAAATACACCACGCCGGCCTCGCGTGCGCCCGGCGTGGCATCGGAGGGAATGATCTGTGCGGCGATCGCTTCGACGTCGGCCGCCTCGGCAGCGCTCAGGAACTGGAAGTTCTTAGAGCCGCTGGTCGCCGCGGCGGAGGCGTGATGCGCCGCGGCTGCGACCTCGCTCCAATTCAGCCCCAAGCAGGAGGCGCCGAGCGTCCCGCCCATCAGCTGTAGGAAGGAGCGCCGCGCAGTCTTGTCGTCGCTGTGCTGATCCACGCGGCGCCTCCGGGTGTTGCGGTCGCTGGCCTGCGCCCCGCTATTTTCCTTTGGCCGCTATCCCCTGCACTTCGAAGTGCGCACCGAGCACCAGTTGTGACGCGCCAATAAAGGCGCGCGCCGGATAGTTGCCGTGGAAGTAGCCTTTGTAGACTTCATTGAATGCGCCGTAAAGCTTGAGGTCGGTGCAATACACCGTGACCGAGACCAGATCGTCCATGGTGAGGCCGGCCTTCTCGATCGTCGCCTTGACCGAATCGAGCACCAGCTTGGCCTCCGTGGCAGCGTCCGCCGGTACCTGCTGTTTCGAATCAAGTCCCAGGTGACCCGCAACGTACAGGGTGCTGCCGCTCCAGACCGCCTCGCTGAAGGGCAACGCCGGTCCCGTGCTGGGCGGAGGCGGGACAATGTAGCGTGAGCTTTCGGCGGCGCCTGCCGCCAGCGACACTGCGAGGGAAACAATGGCTACGGTGATTCTTGCATTCATTCGGGCTACTCCGCTGGAATTGGGTGGGCCTCTTGGTGTGATCGGCGCCGGTACTGTAGCACGAGGCCTGCGCAGCGACGGCCCCTTCGGGCGGGTGCGCCGCGCTAATTGGGCGGCACGGGCAGATTCAGTTTCTTGAGCAGCGCCGCATAGCGTGGATCGGAATGCAGGCTATGCAGCATTCGATCGTAGACCAGATAGCTAAGACCACCATCATGACTCTGGTACGAGCGCTCGAGCCATTCGAAAGCCTTGTCCTTCTCGCCTCTCCAAGCGTAAATCTGCGCGATCTGGTAACCCCAGACGTTGGAGTGGCGTGCCAAAACAATGTCCAATGAGCGCTGGGATTCTGCCTTCTGGCCAGCCGAGTAGTACAACATCGCTAGCACGATTTGGTTGCCGTCGTCCTTGGTGGCGGGCATCGCCGCAATACCGGCGCGCGGACGGCCGGCCAATAATTCGATGTGGCTGGCATAACGGATCTGGTCTCCCTGCGGATTGATCTGCAGGACGCGGTTAACGGCATCGCGCGCCGCCTGAAACTGCCCATCGTGCATCAGCAGCCATGCCAGGCGGCGACGCGCATACACCGACATGGGATCAAGCTCCACTGCGTGGCGCAGCACAGCGATGCCTTCCTGCATGCGACCAAGCGTCGCCAGGAGCATAGCTTCGTCGACCAGTGTCCGGACATCATTCGGCTCAAGCTTGAGTGCGCGCTCGTAGTCGGCCTGCGCGCCGTTCCAGTCGAAGAAATAGTTGTTACGCAATTGCCCGCGGGCCCAGTAGCCTTCGGCCGAATTCGGCGCCAGCTCGATGGCCTTCTCGGCCGCGGCTGCCGCGCGCTGGTACGCGGCCGCCTCGCCCGTGGCTTGATCGGCAATGCGCCATTCCGTGTCGGATATTCCAGCGTAGGCCGGCGCGTACTTGGGATCCAGCGCCACGGACTTGCGGTAGGCTGCCAGCGCCTGCGGGTTCGTGGCTGGATTGTCGCGGATCCTGATCTCGTTGCCGATCAGGTATTGCGCATAGGCCTCCGTATTGGCGGTCTCGTGGCGGCTCGATAAGACCTGAGAAGGAAGCAGCTTGGCCTTTAAGGCCTCGACCACCGCGGCCGCGATTTCGTCCTGCACCTTGAAGATGTCTTTAAGGTCTCGATCGTAGGCGTTCGACCACAGGTGATAGCCGTTATCGGCGCGTATCAACTGCGCCGTGACGCGTATGGTATTGCCGGCCCTGCGCACGCTGCCCTCGAGGATGTGCGCGACCCGCAATTTCTGCGCGATGGTGGGAACATCCTCGGCCTTTCCCTTGAAGAAGAACGACGAGGTGCGCGCCGGCACGTATAAGTCGGGGACCTGCGCCAACAGGTCGAGCAGCTCCTCGGTGAGGCCGTCGGAAAAATACTCCTGGTCGCGCTTCTCGCTCATGTCGACGAATGGCAGCACCGCGATCGATTTTTCCGGGATTGCGTTAGCAGTAACGGGTGCGGTCACCGCGGAGCCGGTCGTGGACGGCACCGCAGGCTTGCCCGCGATCAAACGATGCACGGCGAAGTAGCCGAGCGTGACCAATGCGACTGCCACCAACCCCCACGTGAGCCAAGAGCGGTGAGCAAATAACCGAACCGGTGCTGCGCCGGGCGCGACAGCCTGCGGCGGCGCTGCTGCAGGCGGTTCTGGCGGTCGGGCCGCCGCAGGCATTGGCTGATGTTCGATATTCAGCAGCCGCTGCACGCGTTCGACGAACGCGGCCGGGGTTTCCCCGTCAGGGAGACGCGTCCACTGCAGTTCGCGGAATCGGTCGGGCACCTGCTCATCGTCGTCGCCGGTAGTGTCAATGGCCACGGGTAACAAGAAGGTCCGGCTGGTGGTCATCAGGTGCGAGCGATCGACGGCGAGCTTCCACTCGAGGCGGAAGTAACCTTCCTCGCGAGCGTGCGTGTTTCGCGATATGACCGGTATGAACAGCGCACAGGCTTTGATCTGGCGCTTGATGGCCGCATCCCAGGCGTCGCCACCGCGCAGCTCACTCTGATCGAACCATACCTCGACGCCGGCCGCCCGCAACGCCTCGCAGATCCGACGCGCGGCGCCCGCGTCCTGGGACGCGTAGCTTAAGAATACCGCTTTCGAGGCATCGGCCATTAAGATTGGGCTCCAATCGAGTTCTGGCCGGGCACTCACCGCACCGACCCGTGCCATTGCCAACCGCTCAAGTCTAGCGGAATTTCACGGCCATTCGCCGGGCGAAAGCGTGCGGCAGACTTGTAGATCGCCTCTCCCGCGATCACTCTTAGGCCACACCATCAGGAGAAGGCCGTGTCAGAGCGGAGCAAAGCGGTAGCAACAGTCAAATTGGAAGAGACGCGTGCACGCGTGCTCGAGTATCGGTTTGCGCCCGGCGCCGAGACCGGCTGGCACCGGCACAACCACGACTACATCGTTGTCCCGCTGCTGGACGGCAAGTTATTGCTCGAGGAACCTGGCGGGGGCTCCCGCGTTGCTGAGTTACGGAGGCACGCCCCTTATGCGCGGCGCGCCGGCGTGGAGCACAACGTCATCAATCCCAATGATTATGAGTTTGCGTTCCTGGAGATCGAAATCCTGCCTTGAATCCACCGCCCGCAGAGGCAAGGCTGGCGCCACAGCCCTTAGCCGGCGCGGCAGCGCCGGTCCGTAAGTTTCGGGCCGAGCGAGGCCAAGGGAAACGCACCGCGCGCTCCGGCACTTGATCGCTCGGGTAGACTAGATTCCATGGCTGGCCGCATCCCACAAGACCTTTATTGACGAGCTGATCGGCCGCGCCGATATCGTCGAGATTGTCGGCAGCCGGGTGCCCCTGAAGAAGGCCGGCCGGGAGTTCAAGGCCTGCTGCCCGTTCCACGACGAGAAGACCCCCTCCTTCTGGGTCAGCCCCGACAAGCAGTTCTATCACTGCTTCGGCTGCGGCGCGCACGGCACGGCGCTGGGATTCCTGATGCAGTACGAGCAGCTGCCCTTCCCGGAGGCGGTCGAGGAAATCGCCACTCGCCTCGGGCTGGAAGTGCCACACGAAGGCGGCAGCGCGCCCGCCCCGCGCGCCCAGGAGGAACTAACCGAGCTGCTTGCCCGCGTGTCGGTGTATTACCAGGAATGTCTGCACGACAACGAACGGGCCCGCTCGTACCTGAAGGGGCGAGGACTCGATGAGCAGATCTGCGAGCGCTTCCGAATCGGCTACGCGCCCGACAGCTGGAACGAAGTGTTGCGGCGCTTTGGCGCCACGGACGAGGCGCGCCGTGCCCTGTTGGCCGGAGGACTGATCATCGAGCGCGACACGCCGCGAGCCGGCGAGCCCTGGTACGACCGGTTCCGGGACCGCATCATGTTTCCGATACGCGATCCGCGCGGACGCGTGCTGGGTTTTGGCGGGCGGCTGCTGGGTGCGGGTGAGCCCAAATATCTGAACTCGCCTGAAACAGCGCTGTTCCACAAGGGACAGGAACTCTACGGGCTGCACGAGGTGCGCCTGGCGCGCACCGCCCTGAAGCGGCTGGTCATCGTCGAGGGCTACATGGACGTGGTGCGCCTCCATCAGGCGGGGCTGGCCTACGCCGTGGCAACGCTTGGCACAGCCACAACGCCTGAGCATCTCAAGCGCGTGTTCAGGCTGGTGAACGAGGTCGTGTTTGCATTCGACGGTGACCGCGCCGGGCGAGCCGCGGCCTGGCGCGCCTTGCAGAACGTGCTGCCCGAACTGCGCGAGGGCCGCGAACTCAAGTTTTTATTTTTACCCGAAGGTGAGGACCCCGACAGTCTGGTGGGGCGCGAGGGCAGCGCCGCGTTTGCGGAACGGCTTAGCAGCGCACTACCGCTCTCGGAATACCTGGCCATGCAACTCAGGGAGCAGGCCGATCTCAAGCACGCGGACGGGCGCGCGAAATTCGTGGCGCTGGCACGCCCGATGCTCGCGAAGATTCCACCGGGCGTGTACCTGGAACTGCTGCTGGCGCGCATCGCGCAGGACGTAGGCTTAAGCGCTGATCGGCTGCGCGAGCTGCTGCGCGCTGATCTGGACCAGGCGACGCCTGCGGCGGCCGCGCCCGCTGGGGGCGCTGCGGGCGGCGCGCGGCGCGGAGCGCGCGCCGTGGGCGCCGGCCGGGCGAGCCTCGTGACCCAGGCGATCCAGACCCTGCTGCACTTCCCCGCCGCCGCCGCCCAGATTCCGGCAGAAGTGCTGGATCGGCTGGACGACATCACCGAAGCGGAGGTCGGTGGCATCGCAACACTGCGCGAACTGCTTTTGGCTCTCAAGGAGCGTCCCGGTCGCACCGGCATCCAGCTGCTTGAGCAGTGGCGCGAACGTCCCGAGCACCGGCGTCTGGAAGACCTGTACGACCAGCCGCTCCTGCTGGAGGGCGCGCAGGCGGGAGCCGAGTTCCAGGGCACGCTCGAGCGCTTGTCCGCGCAGGTCAGCGCGGAACGCCAGTCCAGGCGTTACGATGAGCTGCTGCGAAAAGTCGATGCGGGAAACGCTAGCGCTGAGGAACGCACGGAATTTCAAGCACTTAACAAGCGGCCGGCGGCCCGTCCGAGCTGATCAACGGCACTTTGGCGATGCCGCCGGCGGCCCGGGGCCTGGGCCTTGGATTCGCCATTCCAGCCCCAAACTCCGTATAATTGCAGGATTTTCCGTACCCATTTTGACCCCCGGCCGCGAGCTCCCGGAACCCCGGGAACTACGGTCGGGAACATATTGTCCTGACGACTATATATATAGGGACCGCAATGCCGACGACCCGCAAGTCAAAGCACGCCTCGAGCACCAAACACAAGAGCGCCGCACACGCAGCGCCTGCGAAAAAGACGCGTGTCGCCGCCGTCAAGCGCGCGGCCGCGCCGGTTAAGCACTCTGCGGCGGCTCGCACGTCAGCGCCCGCGGCATCCCACAAGTCGGCACCTCCCAAGGCGGCACTCAAACCTCCCGCCACCGTAAAGCTGGTGGCGGCAGCGGCCGCCAAGGCCGCACCCGGTGCCAAGTCGCACTTGAGTCCCGCGACCGGCAAGGGCGCGGTGGCGACCAAGAAAGGCGCCGCCGTCAGCACCGTCACTGAGCGGCGCATCGTGCCCGAGGACCGTCAGTCGCAGCTGAAGCTCCTGATTGCGCGCGGCAAGGAACAAGGCTACCTCACCTACGCGCAGGTCAACGACCACCTGCCGCCCGAAATCGTCGATCCCGAGCAGATCGAAGACATCGTCAACACCATCAATGACATGGGCATCCCGGTATACGAGAAGATACCGGACTCGCAATCGCTCCTGGCATCCGACCCCGCTTCGCCCGCTGATGAGGAGGCCATCGAAGAGGCCGCCGCTGCGCTGGCTGCGCTGGACGCGGAGCTCGGACGCACCACCGACCCGGTGCGCATGTACATGCGCGAGATGGGCACCGTCGAACTGCTCACGCGCGAGGGCGAGATTCGCATCGCCAAGCGCATCGAAGAGGGCCTGGACGCCGTACGCCTGGCACTCGCCCACTATCCGGCGACTCACGAGCACCTGCTGCACACCTACGAGCAGTTCAAGGCCGGCCAGGCGCGCATGGTCGATCTGGTGGTCGGCTTCATCGACCCCAACGCACCGGATGTCATTGCCCAGCCACAGAACCCGACCAAGGTCGACCTGGCCGCCGAAAGCGAAAAGGGCAATGAAGAGGATTCTGAGGAAGGCGAAGACGACGAAGAAGTCGTCGACACCGGACCTGACCCGGAGGAAGTCGCGCGCCGCATGGGCCTGATCCGCAAGCACCTTAACAGCGTGCTCACGGGACTGGCCAAGCAGGGCGCGGAGGATCCGCGCACGCAAAAGACCCGCAAGCGGCTGGCCGATGAGTTCATGGAACTGAAGCTCTCGCCGCGCATGTTCGATGCGCTGACTGCACAGCTGCGCACGCACGTCGGTGAAATCCGCCAGATTGAAAAAGAGATTATGAGCATCGCGGTGCGCGATGCCGGCATGCCGCGCAAGGATTTCATCAGCAGCTTTCCACGCAACGAGACCAGCTCACGCTGGATTGCCCGGCACATCAAGGCCGGCAAGAAATACTCCGCCCCGCTCGGCCGCCTGAAGGAGGAGATCGAGCGCCGCCAGAAGAAGCTGCAGGCGCTGGAGGTGACCTACCACCTCTCGATCAGCGGCATCAAGGACATCAATCGCGAGGTGTCAATCGCCGAGGCCAAGGCCCGCCGCGCCAAGAAGGAGATGGTCGAGGCCAATTTGCGTCTGGTGATCTCGATCGCCAAGAAGTACACCAACCGCGGGCTGCAGTTCCTAGACCTAATCCAGGAGGGCAACATCGGCCTGATGAAGGCGGTCGATAAGTTCGAATACCGCCGCGGCTACAAGTTTTCGACCTATGCGACCTGGTGGATACGCCAGGCCATCACCCGCTCGATCGCCGACCAGGCACGCACCATCCGCATCCCGGTGCACATGATCGAGACCATCAACAAACTCAACCGCATCTCCAGGCAGATGCTGCAGGAAATGGGGCGCGAGCCGACGCCCGACGAGCTCGCGGTGCGCATGGAAATGCCCGAGGACAAGGTCCGCAAGGTGCTCAAGATCGCTAAGGAACCGATCTCGATGGAGACGCCGATTGGCGATGACGAGGATTCGCACCTGGGCGATTTCATCGAGGACACCTCGGTAACCTCGCCGATCGACCAGGCGACCAACGAGTCGCTCAAGGAAACCACCCACTCGGTGCTCGCGCAGCTCACGCCGCGCGAAGCCAAGGTGCTGCGCATGCGCTTTGGCATCGACATGAACACCGATCACACCCTTGAAGAAGTGGGCAAGCAGTTCGATGTCACGCGCGAGCGCATCCGGCAGATCGAAGCCAAGGCGCTGCGCAAGCTCCGGCACCCGAGCCGCAGCGAGCAACTGCGCAGTTTCCTGATGGATGACTGAGTCGGTCCGGATAGACAGCTTCGTGGTTGATTGCCTGTCGAGTACTTGGCAGTGAGCGACCTGCTGCAGGCGGTGTGGCTGGGCGTCATCGAGGGCATCACCGAATTCCTGCCCATCTCCAGCACCGGTCATCTGCTGATAGCCGAACACTGGCTCGGCGCGCGCTCGGAACTGTTCAATGTCGCCATCCAGGCCGGTGCGATACTCGCGGCCGTCGTAGTCTTCTGGCCGCGGCTCATGGCGCTGCTGTTTGGGCTGCGCGAGCCCGCTAACCGCGACTACCTGCTCAAGCTGGTGTTCGCCTTCGTGATCACGGCGGTGGGCGGATTTGCCGCCAAGAAGCTGGGCGTCGAGCTCCCGCAGACCGTAACGCCGGTGGCCGCCGCATTGATCGTCGGCGGCGTGATCATGCTGATCATCGAGT